>Ga0335075_10007954_pt1 | contig 16286 bp, 15 predicted proteins | sample Lox_Sample_24_FD_206723 | JGI IMG/M metagenome (GOLD analysis project Ga0335075, IMG submission 206723) | Soil microbial communities from Loxahatchee National Wildlife Refuge, Florida, United States - Lox_Sample_2.4 | ecosystem: Environmental > Terrestrial > Soil > Wetlands | place: USA... | reverse complement strand
CTGTTCCGCACTGAGGTTGCAGTGCTGGTGGGCTGCAGCTGCGCGCCTTCTACGAGCAGAACGCCGCGTGCCTCCATCTCGCGCGCCCACGGCATCCAGCACGGCTCTTCCGTCCCGTCATCCGCCAAGGGATGCGGCGCGATCTGGGGTGCCGCCTCGTCACCGCACATCAGCAACAGGTACCGCGTCACTTCTGCTCACCTCTGATCCCAACCGTACTTGCGACGGGCGATTAGCCCGTGTAACGGACCTGGCGGACCGAGAATCCGCTGGCCAGGAATCTGGCTAGGTCCGGAATCTGGTCACCGAAGCTGTCCATCAGAGGCTATGCGGTTCGTCGGCAGGGTGGCAGAGAACGATTCGTTTTGGGCTGTTAACGCAGCCGGAGTCAACAGGAGGATGCTGTGAGCCTGCCGGATGTCACCAGCCGGGAGCAGTGGCTAGTTGCGCGGAGGGCACTGCTCGCCCGTGAAAAGGAGCTAACCCGCCAGCGTGATGCGCTCAACGCCGACCGCCGCCGGCTGCCGATGGTGGAGATCAACAAGGACTACGTGTTCGAGGGGCCGGACGGAAAGGTCAGACTCTCTGATCTGTTCGCCGGGCGCAGCCAGCTGATCATTCAGCACATCATGTTCGGCCCGGACTGGCAGGCTCCGTGCCCCGGCTGCTCGGCCGGCGTGGACGAGATGGCGCCGGGCATGCTCCGGCATCTTGAATCTCGCGACACCTCGTTCGCCGGTATCTCCCGCGCGCCGTACGCCAAGCTGGCAGCCGTCAAGGCTGCACGCGGCTGGCAGCTGCTTGATTGGTACTCCAGCTACGGGAGCGACTTCAACTACGACTTCTACGCGACGCTGGATCCCGCGGTGACACTGCCGCTCTTCAACTTCGAGCCGCCTGCGGAGCCGGTGACGGAGTCGGCGGAGGTATCCGGCCTCAGCTGCTTCCTTCACGACGGACAGCGGATTTACCACACATACTCCACCACCGCGCGCGGGACTGATCAGATCGGCAATGCTTACACACTGCTCGACCTGACGGCGTTCGGCCGGTCAGAGGACTGGGAGGAGCCTAAGGGCCGGGTTGCCAGGCTGCACGGCGCTGACCCGACATTCACCGACTAGCCAGTCGGCAGTGCCTGGCATTTTCCGCGAATAATGGCGCGGAGAATGCCAGGCGTTAGCTGGGAGGGGCCAGATCCGGACGCCGCGCAGGCAGGCCAGCTTGCTCCAGAATCGCCGGGATGTCCCTCTCGGCCCCGATCGCCATTACATGCACACCGGCTACGCCAGGCAGCTCGGCAAGCTGGGCGATGATCTCGCTGCAGAGTTTCTCGCTCTCCGCCCGGATCCGGTCCGCGCTGGCAGCGGCCAGCCGGTCGGCGATTGCTTCCGGAATGTCCACGCCGGGGAGCGTGGCGAGGTGCGCGAGCGCGCGGTGCGAGCGAACCGGGCCGACCCCGGCCAGGATGTAACAGCGCTCGTCCAGGCCCAGATCGCGGACCCTCGCGAGCCAGGCGGCGAAGGCTGCCACGTCGAAAACGAACTGTGTCTGGACGAACTGGGCGCCGGCCTCGATCTTGCCCGCCAGGCGGTAGACGGCGCCGGCTGCCTCGGCTCCCTCCCGGCCAGCCCGGTCGAGGCTAGTGCCGTCGAGACCAGTGCTGCCGGGGCCGGCCTTGGGCGGGCCGGACGGGTTCTCCACCGCGCCGAGAAACCAGGCTGGCGGCGGCTTCAGCTCGCCGCCCGACATCAGCCGGCCCTGGTCGCGCATCGTGGCTGCCACCCTCAGCAGTGCCGTGCTGTCCAGGTCGAACACGGGTTTCGCGTCCGCGTGATCGCCGTGTCGAGGGTGATCGCCGCTCATGATGAGCACGTTCGGAACGCCGAGCGCCGAGGCCGACAGCAGTTCGGACTGGAGTGCGATCCGGTTCCGGTCCCGGCAGGTGAGCTGCATGATCGGCTCGACCCCGGCACCGAGCGCGGCGAGGCTCCCGGCCAGGCTGGACAGGCGGACGGCAGCGCCCTGGTTGTCGGTGATGTTGACCGCGTCAACCCAACCGCGCAGCAGCGCGGCCGTCCTGGCGACCGGCGCAGTATCGGCGCCTCGGGGCGGACCGATCTCAGCGGTCACAGCAAACTCGCCCGCTGCAAGACGCCGCTGGAACCCGCTCGGCGTCGCTGAGCGGGCAGCATCGAGCTTGCCGTCCGGTTTGTCCGCCATGTGAACGAGCCTATCTCAGCGCGCTCTTGCCGCCTACAAGTCGACCGCGCCTAGGTCACCGGCGTACTGCAGCAACGGCGGCCAGCCCCAAGCCACATGTTAGGAGCCACGGTCGGCCCGTCTCATTTCATGCAGCCCCCGCGCGCTAGACCGGAACGGGGGCCTTCTCGGTATTCAGCTTCCGCCGGGCAACGCTGAGGCGGCCGAGACCGGAGAGCGCGCTGATTACCTGAGCTGCAAGGCCAGCCCGCGCGGACGTCGACTCGGCCAGGCCGATGGTGTCGACTGACGCGAGCATTTCCGGCCGGATCTCGGAGACCTCGGGGATCACCTGGACGCGCGTTCCGGCGTTGCGCGCATACCCGCAGACCTGCTTGGTGTCCGCTGCCTGCGGGTCACCGAGCACGAGCACCAGCTCGCTGCCGAGAGCGACAGAATAGATCGTGCCGGCGCGGTCGGAAGGCGCATAGCAGGGGTCCGATGGCACAGCGCCGCGTATCGCTGGATAGCGCGAGCGCAATGCGGTAACGATCGGGGCAGCCGCCTCGAGCGTCATGCCGGGCTGCATGAGGTACGAGATCTGCCTGGAGTCGCCAGCGCGCAACGCCGCCGTCTTCCCGGCTGTCTCTACCAGCGTCACGTGCCCGGGCGCATGGCTGGCAATTGCTGCCGTCGATGCCTGTCCAGCCTGGCCGATGAGCACGAGTTGCTGACCTCGATCGGCGGTCCGGCTCGCCGCCGTCTGCGCCGCCGCGACCAGCGGGCAGGTCGCGTCGACCACAGTCGCGCCGCGCCGGGTAGCCTCCGCGCGCATCTCCGCGGTCACTCCGTACGCCGGGAAGACCACGACATCGCCGGGATCTGCCTCTGCCAGCGAGTCGGTAATGAGGGCACCCAGTTCGTCGAGCGCGCTCGCCGTTTCCGGCGGGATCGCTACTGGCGCCAGTACCAGGACTTTCCGGCCAGTACCGCGGTACTCCGATGCCGCCTGCGTCGCGGCGCTGGCGCCATGCATGGCGCCGATACACCACGGACTGCCCGCCAGCAGCAACGTCCGGGTGCCAGAGACGGAGGCCCAGTCCTCTACGGCGGCGCGCGCGGCCGCGGCTGATAGCGCATCGCCGGGCGCCGCCGCCGCAGCGATCGCGGCGGTGGTGCCATCCTGTTGCGGGCAAGTAGCGAGGAAGAGCTTGGCGTCGAAGTCGCCTAGCGCGTCGTCGGATCGGGGCAGCTCGGCGAGCCGTGCGGTTCCGCCCTTGGCCCGCAGCGACCCGGCAACCAGCGGCGCGGCGTGGCAGGTCAGCATGCCGTGCACCGCGTCACCGATCTGAGTAGGCACCACCACCTCACCGCGGTGCATCCTGATGCCGGAAACTGGAATCTCCCGTACCGCTGATCGGCTCATTGGCCCGCTGTCCCCCGGCGCTCGCTTCGCGCGTGGCGGTGCGCTGACTGCACACTGCCAGTCCCGCGAGGACGGCCTTCCCAGCCCAGTGCCGCGATTCCCTCAGGCGCTGGCCAAAAGTCAGCATGGTCGAGGCCACCAAGGAGGAGTGCAGGCGCAGACTATTTAACTAGTAAATCTCTAGGAATAGCCGTCATCTGTCTCTAGCCTGGGCCCTGGGACAGATATGGGTACTGAGTCTGTAGCCAGGATGTGCCCGCTATCCGGTGTCGTCTGCCGAGAAAGGATTTTGCCGTCATGTCCAAGACCGACGAGTACCTGGAGAACAATCGGCGCTACGCCGAGACCTTCGGCGGCCAGTTGCCGTTGCTGCCGTCGGCGGGCGTAGCCGTCGTTGCCTGTATGGACGCCCGGCTCAACATCTACGGCATTCTCGGCCTCTCCGAAGGGGAGGCTCACGTGATCCGCAACGCGGGGGGCGCCATCACCGACGATGAGATCCGCTCCCTCGCCATCAGCCAGCGGCTACTCGGCACGACGGAGATCATCCTGATCCACCACACCGAGTGCGGAATGCTCACCTTCACTGACGATGGATTTAAGGCGTCGATCGAGAAGGAGACTGGCATCCGGCCGCCCTGGGCTGCCGAGGCTTTCGCCGATCTGGATGAGGATGTCCGGCAGTCCATTGCCCGCATCAAGGCGAGCCCGTTTATCCCGCACACTGACTCGGTGCGCGGTTTCGTGTTCGACATCGCGACCGGAAAGCTGCGCGAGGTCAGCTAACTGCCGGTGTCAGGCGGCTGAGGCCGGTCATGTCACGCAGCCGAGAGCGTCATGGCCGGTCTTCGGGCGGATCACCGGTGATATCGCCCCGCGGGTGGTTATCGCGGCCCTGCTGTTCAGCCAGGAACCGCTCGAACTGCGCGCCGAGCTCTTCCGCAGTCGGCACTTGCTCACCGCTTGCCAGCAGGCTCTCCCGGTCGGCGGCAAACGCGTCGTACTGCTGCTCCAGGGCCCGCACGACCTCGGCCACCTCGGAAGATCCCTCGACCTGACGCGTAATCTCCAGGTCGGTGCGCCGTGCCGCCTCGCGCAACGCGTCGGCGGGCAGTACCAGCCCAGTGGCGCGCTGCACGGACTCCAGCAGCGTGACTGCCGCCGCGGGGTAGGCGGCCTGGGCCAGGTAGTGCGGCACGTGCACGGCGAAGCCCATAGCGCCGCGGCCTGCGGCGCCTAGCCGGTACTCCAGGAGCGCTGCAGCACTGCCCGGCACCTGCAGGTTGTCCACGAGCGGCCGGTAGCCCTCGATCAGCTCGGGCTGGGTGGCATGCGCGGTTACGCCGAGTTGCCTGGTGTGCGGCACTCCCATCGGGATCCCGTGGAAGCCGACCGCGAGCCGGGTTCGCAGGTCAGCCGAGAGTTGCATGACCGCGGCGGTAAACGCCTCCCACTCCCGGTCCGGCTCGAGCCCCGCCAGCAGCAAGAATGGCGTGCCTTCAGCATCGCGCAGCAGTGATATCGCCAGCTCGGGCGCGTCGTAGTCGTCCCAGTGGTCCTTGGAAAACGTCATGACAGGACGCCTGGACCGGTAATCGAGCAGCGAATCAATATCGAAGCGGGCCACCTGCTCGTGCTCAAGAGTGGTCAGCAGATGGGTGGTAAGCAGCCGTCCCGCGGCGCCGGCGTCGATGAAGCCGTCCAGATAGTGCAGCATGACGAGATTGCCGTCAGCGTCCGGCGCAGCGGGGCCTGCCTCATACAGGTCGGCCGGGTTACGCGCCACGAGTAGCAGTCCTCCAAGTTTTTACTGATGGCTACCAGTCTTACCAACGACGTAGCGAAGCTGGTAATCCTGGCAGGGTAAACCTACTGGCTTAGGCAGAATCAGCCGGAATCGGCGGCTTGATTGCGGGAGTCCCAGCGGGCCAGCAGCCCGGCCATCTCCCCAGTGATGAACTCGAAGTACCGGATGGTGTCAGCCATCCGGATGCCGGCGGGCGAGTCGGCCCCGAGGATGCGCACTCCCTCCTGCAGCTCGGCTGCCCAGAGAGTGAACTGGCGCTCCCGCAGCTGGACGATGTCTTGCCACACGCGGTCTGACATCCAGTAGTGCTGGCGGCGCGAGCCCGGCTCGCCTTCCGCTGCGACGAGCCCTACCTGGATCAGGTAGCGCACGCCACCAGAGATCGAGGCGGGGCTGGTCTGCAGCAGGTCGGCGAGCTCCAAGGCTGTCAGCGTCCTGGAGTCCGAGGTCAGGAGTGCGACGAAGATGCGCGCCGGGGTTCGCGGAAAGCCAGTCTGAGCGAGCTTGGCGGTGAAGCGCTCGATGAACCCGCGGAGTACAACTGGGTCCCTGCCGAAGCCGGACGGCTCAGAGTCCGCGGGCGCGGCTTGACCTGACGTCTTAGATTGCGGGGCCGACACGACTAAGCCAGAACCTCTCGTTTGGATAGCGTATGCTTTGTTTCAGGATTTTCTGAATTTACTGTATGGTGGCTCTCCGTGAACGCTATCGAAGTTCGTAGCCTGCGCAAAAGCTTCGGCAAGACGACGGCGCTAGACGGACTGGACTTGACGGTAGCGGCCGGGGAAGTTCACGGCTTCCTGGGGCCGAACGGGGCAGGGAAGACCACGACCATCCGGATCCTGCTCGGCCTGCTGCGCGCCGATGACGGCGTGGCCCGGCTGCTCGGCGGTGATCCCTGGCGCCAATCTGTCGACTTGCACCGGCGGCTGGCCTACGTGCCCGGAGACGTCACGCTGTGGCCGACGCTGACCGGCGGCGAGGTCATCGACCTGCTTGGCCGTCTGCGCGGCGGGCTGGACGCCGGCCGCCGGGCGGAGCTGCTTGAGCGCTTCGATCTGGACCCGGGCAAGAAAGCGCGCGCGTACTCAAAGGGCAACAGGCAGAAGGTGGCCCTCATCGCCGCACTGGCCTCCGACGCTGAACTGCTGATCCTGGACGAGCCGACATCCGGGCTCGATCCGCTGATGGAGGCGGCGTTCCGCGAGTGTGCTGAGCAGGAACGGTCGCGCGGCCGCACGATGCTGCTGTCCAGCCACATCCTGTCCGAGGTCGAGGCGCTGTGCGACCGGGTGACCATCATCAGGGCCGGGCGCACCGTGGAGACCGGGTCCCTAGCCGAGATGCGCCACCTGACCAGGACCTCGATAGCCGCCGAACTTGCTGCCCCGGTCCCCGGCCTGGCCGGCTTGGCAGGCGTGCACGACCTCGTCGTCGACACCAGCCAGGACGGCGGCAGCAGGCTCCGCTGCGAAGTCGACTCGGACCAGCTGGGCAGCATGTTGCAGTTGCTCGTCGCCGCTGGAGTTCGCACGCTGACGAGCCAGCCGCCGACGCTGGAGGAGTTGTTCCTGCGCCACTACACCGACCCGGCAGACGCCCGCGAGCGCGACAGCGGTCAAGACGCGGTTGGTCAGGACAAGGTTGGTCAGGACGCGGCCGCGAGGCACGCGACAAGGACCCGGTAATGAGCGCATCGGCTTCGGCTGCACCGGCTGCTTCCGCGCCGCGCCGCCGAGTTGCGAGGGCTGGCCTGGGCAGCGCGCTCGCCGGGACCGGGCAGCTGGCCAGGTTTGCCTTCCGCAGGGACCGCGTCATGCTGCCGGCCTGGGTCTATGCGCTCACCGTCATCGCGGCCTCTGGCGGGTACGGGCTGAAAGCCGTCTACAAGACGGCGGCCAGCAGGGCGACGCTTGCCGCCAGCGTCCACCACGACGAGGCATTGTCATTTCTGTACGGCCAGTTGCACGGTAGCTCGCTTGGCGCCATCACGGCCTGGCGATATCTCGCCTACGCTGCGCTCGGCGCCGGGCTGATGAGCCTGTTCCTGGTGGTCAGGCATACCCGCGCCGATGAGGAGACTGGCAGGCTGGAGCTACTTGGCTCGGCGGCAGTCGGACGGTACGCGCCGCTGGCTGCCGCGCTCGCAGTGGCTTCGGCGGCCAATCTAGCCCTGTTCGTGCTCAGTTCGCTGGTGCTGGCAGCTGGCGGCCTGCCGATCAGCGGGGCAATCGCCTTTGCCCTGGCGGAGATCAGCGGCGGCCTGGTATTCGCCGCGCTAAGCGCGGTCGCGGCGCAGGTCAGCGGCACCGCGCGTGGTGCCAGGGGCCTGGTCATCGCGGCAATGGCGGTCTTTTTCCTGTTCCGCGCAGTCGGTGACTCGGGCGGTAGTCACGGACTTGGCTGGCTGACCTGGTTGTCGCCGATGGGCTGGGCCGAGCAAGTCCGGCCGTTTACGACTGACCGCTGGTGGGTCCTTGCACTGCCGGTGGCAGCGGTTGCGCTTGCCGTGGCGGCAGCGGTCGCGCTTGCTGCTCACCGAGATCAGGGCGCAGCGCTACTGCAGTCCAGCGACGGGCCGGCAGCGGCCGGCCGGCTGCTGACAGGTCCGGCTGGTCTCACCTGGCGCATGCAACGCGGTGCCCTCAGCGGATGGGCCGCCGGGTTCCTGGCCGGCGGACTGGCCATCGGGGTGGTCGCGAACGGGATCGGGCAGCTCGTCGGCTCCAGCGCGGCAGTCGACAAGGCGATCACCCGGATCGGCGGCCAGGCGGGCCTGACCAGCGCGTATCTCGCTGCGTGCACAAGCCTGGTCGGCCTGGTCGCGGCTGCGTACGCGGTGTCCTCGGTGCTGCGGCTCCGGTTCGACGAAGGTGACGGCCTGGGTGAGCCGGTGCTGGCAGCGCCGGTCGGCAGGCTGCGGTGGGGAACCAGCTACCTGCTCGCGGCGGCGGTCGGTACCGGCGTCGTACTGCTGGCCGGCGGCGCTGGCATGGGACTGGGTTACGGGCTCGCCAGCTCTACGACGGGAACGGAGCTGCCCAGGCTGATCGGCGCCGCCCTGGCGCAGTGGCCTGCGGCGCTGTGCGTTGCCGCGGTCGGGGCTGCCGCCATCGGCCTGGCGCCGCGGTGGAGCGTTGCCGCCGGGTGGGCGGCGCTTGCTGTCTGCGGCCTGATCGGCGTGTTCGGGCCAGGCGTAAACCTGCCGCAGGCAGTGCTCGATGTCTCGCCGTTCACCCACGTGCCCAGGCTGCCCGGTGGTGCGTTCAGCGTCGTGCCGCTGCTCTGGCTGGCCGCAGTGACCCTTGCGCTGACGGCGGCCACGCTGGCCGGTCTCCGTCGCCGGGACATCGGCTGACGCAACCGCCGCGCGCCACTAGGCGCTGGCGCAGGCGACGGCGATACTGGGCGCCGGCCCCGTCGCGACCTGGCAGATGGTCAGCGCGGGCCGCGCTCACGGATGCAGCGTCTTGTGCTCGGCCAGCATCTGCACGTACTGCGCGATCTTCCTGGCACGCGTCTCCGGCCGCTTGACGGTGCCAATCCGGTACAGGATCGCGTACCTGTTGTGGCTGCTAATCGCGGCGAAGAACTCCGCAGCTGCTGGATTAGCCGCGAGCGCGGCAGCGAGGTCGTCCGGCACGGTGATGGTCCGGGAGCCGGCGTAGGCGGCGGCCCACCTGCCGTCCGCCCTGGCGCTATCGACCTCGGCTAGCCCGGGGGGCTGCATGCGGCCAGCAGCGATCAGGGCCTCCGCCTTCTGTGTGTTGATCTTCGACCACCGGCTGCCGCGCTTGCGGGGCGTGAAGCGCTTCAGCCAGTAGCCGTCGTCCAGCCCGCGCGTCTGGGCGTCGATCCAGCCGAAGCACAGGGCTTCGTCCAGCGCCTCAGCATAGGACAGCGTGCCGTCAGACGAAGTTGTGCATTCCGCCGCGGCCTTCTTGGCTATCTTCAGCCAGAGTCCGCTAGCCGAGGCATGGTGCCCTGCGAGCCAGGCGCGCCACGCGGCAGCCGTCGGGAACGCCACCGGATCATGCTCTCCAAGCGTCACCGGCTCATTGAACCAGCCGGGTCTGACATCCGCGGAAGCCGGAAAGGGCGTGGGTTACCGATCGACGCCCCTCTTCTTTGGGCCTCGATCGGTAACCCACGCCCCGGATCGCTGTCGTTAGTGGCCTGGGCCTTGTCCGCGCAACATCGCCGTCATGTGCGCGCGAGCGGTGGTTTCGATCGCGCCCGCCTGCGTGAGGATCCGTGTGGCGAGGCTGTCCTCGTTCCGGTACAGGCCGAGCAGAAGGTGCTCGGTGCCGATGTAGTTGTGGCCGAACTCGAGCGCGACAGCCAGCGCGTCCCGCAGCACGCGCTTGGCAGGCGGCGAGAATGGCGGCCGCGCCCCGGCGGCTGCTGATGTCGCGGCGGCTGGCGGTGCGGCTGTTCCGGTAGCCGAAGACTCATCCTGCCTGGCCGCCCGGTCGCCAGCGGCGCTGATCGCAGCGCGCACCATGTCTTCGCTTACATCCATCGCCGCCAGCGCTCGGCCCGCCAGGCCTTCTGGCTCGGTGAACAGCGCGAGCAGTATGTGCTCGGTGCCGACGAAATCATCGCCGAGCGCAACAGCAGCTTTGCTGGACTCAGCCACAACGCGCCGGGCACGGTCGGTGAACCGCTCGAACGTCGGCGCCGGGTTCGCGGCGGCAACATGGGTAGCGATCGCGGTCGCGAATCGCTTGTGCACGGCCTGCTTCGTCACGCCGAGTGCGGCGCTGATCTCAGTCCAGGACCGCCCGTCGCGACGGCAGCGGTCGACGAAGTACCCGAGCAGGGCGTCAGTGGTCTCTTCCAGCTGGGCTGCCGCAGCGGCAGCCGCGACGAGCTGGTCGAGAGGCTGGTCGGAGCTAGAGTCCTGCCGGACCGTCTCGATGAGCTCCTGAAGGGTGGGTGGAGGTGCCATGGGTCAACCATAAGTTGACGGCGCGCTGTCGTCAACCAGTCATTGACGACAGATGTCAACTTTGCGTTGACCAAATGTTAGCGCGGCATAATAGAAGGGACGCTCCCGTTGACGAACTAGGCGACGAGGCCCGACGAGCCATCTGGGAGCGTGTCGCCACCCAGGAACCAGGCCACCGGACGAACTGGAGTTACGTGGCAGAGACGAACGACTCTGCGGGCGGTCGACACCGCGCCGGTCGAGGGGCAGAACCAAGTCACTCGCCAGAACTCGGCGCGCAAGCGCAAGTGGGCCCAGCGGAGCTGAGCCATTCGCGGCGGATGCTCGTCCTCGCGATCTGTTGCATGAGCCTGTTCATCGTCGGGCTGGACGTCACGATCGTCAATGTCGCGTTGCCGTCGATCGGCCGCGAACTTCATGCCGGGGTCTCGGGCCTGCAATGGACGATCGATGCGTACACCCTGGTGCTTGCGTCTCTGCTGATGCTTTCCGGGTCGACCGCGGACCGGATCGGCAGGCGGCGCACCTTCCAGACGGGCCTAGCAATGTTCACCGCAGGCTCGCTGCTCTGCAGCCTCGCGCCCGGCCTCGGGTGGCTGGTCGCGTTCCGCATGCTGCAGGCCATCGGCGGCTCCATGCTCAACCCCGTCGCGATGTCGATCATTACCAACACGTTCATCGAGCCGAAGGAGCGAGCCAGGGCGATCGGCGTCTGGGGCGGTGTGATCGGGCTGAGCATGGCACTCGGGCCGATCGCTGGCGGCCTGCTCGTGGAAACAGTTGGCTGGCGCGGCATCTTCTGGGTGAACGTCCCGGTAGGCATCGCGGCTATCGTGCTCACCGCGTTGTTCGTGCCAGAATCCAAGGCGCCGCGGGCGCGCAAGCTGGATCCGGTCGGTCAGCTGCTGATCATCGTGTTGCTCGCGTCGCTGGTCTACGGGCTGATCGAGGGGCCGGGGTCGGGCTGGACGTCGCCTAAGATCCTCGCTTCCTTCGGCATAGCTGTCGCAGCACTGATCGCGCTGGCAATCTTCGAGCCGAGACGGTCAGAACCGCTGATCGACTTGCGTTTCTTCCGCAGCGCGCCATTCTCTGGCGCGGTCGTGATCGCCATCTGCGCGTTCGCGGCCCTGGGCGGCTTCCTCCTTGTCAACACCCTGTACCTGCAGGACGTGCGCGGGTACTCGCCGCTGCTGGCCGGTGCCTTCACGTTGCCGATGGCCGCGATGACGGCGATCTGCTCGCCGCTATCGGGACGCCTCGTCGGCGCGCGAGGCGCCAGGCCGTCGCTGCTGGTGGCCGGGTTCGGCATCACCGCTGCGGGCGTGATCCTGGCGCATGTCGCGACCAGCACTCCAGCGATCGTGCTGCTGGCCAGCTACGTGTTGTTCGGGCTGGGCTTCGGCATGGTGAACGCGCCCATCACGAACAGCACAGTCTCCGGTATGCCGAGATCGCAAGCCGGCGTAGCGGCAGGTGTGGCATCTACGAGCAGGCAGGTTGGCTCGTCGCTTGGCGTCGCGGTGATTGGCGCGGCGACGATCTCGGCACTGCACGGGCCGTTCAAGCTTGGCTTTGCCACCGCCAGCCATGCTGGCTGGTGGATCTTGACCGGCTGCGGCGCAATGGTATTCGTGCTGGGCTTTCTAGTGACAGGGCGCTGGGCACGCACGACGGCGCAAGCGACGGCGAGCCGACTCATGCCCGAGGCCGCGGAGCAGGGCGCGGCCGGCCAGGTCGCGCCCGTCCGGGACACGGCGCCAGCCGGGACAATCGTCCCGTAGGCAGGCTTGCGGGAGCCCCAGCCGGCCCAATCGCACAGCACGGCCGACACGGCAGTTAGCCATCGTCACGCCCCGGAGTGCTGCGCTGCCTGGCGCAACTCGGCTTCTTGCACAGCAGCGCGCCTCAACTTGACCTGAACTTGCCAAGGCGCAGGTATCGCGCGCCACATGAGGCGAGTCAGTTAGGCACAGCAGCCGGCCCGCGCTGGTCATGCGGTGGCGAGCTTCAGACGACCAACATGCCCAGGGGGTGGGTCCTGTGATGTGCCGGGACTGCAAGACCGAGCCCGCTCAGCGTCCCGAGTGCGAGGACTGCAAGGAGCATGATGGCGGCTGCTTGCGCTGCACGCCCTGCGACCGCCGCGCCGAGAGCCGCTTGACGGTCGGTGTCATCGACCTGCTCTGGCAGGACAACGATGATGCGACGCTGACAGTCATAGACACCATGGCGATACTCAGCCGGTGCGATGTCGAAAACGCCGTGCTGCATCTCGCGGGCAACGTCCTCGGATCGCGCCTCCATCTGGAGCGACTTGGCCAGGGGACGGTGACTGACTGGATGGCCAAGATCCGGGCCGGGGGTCAGGTCTAGGCAGGCTGCGATTCGGCCGTTGCTTCACGCGCTTTCGTGATGGGACCTGTGTTCTGGGTCACCGCATATTGGTGCGAGTGACCGAGCCCTTCGTCAGAATGACGCTGACCTCACTCACCGCGTTAGCGGGCGGCATGGATGGGCATGACAGCAACGCAGCAAAACTTGGGCCAGCGTAACGGACACAAGCCCATGTCGGACACCTATCACTCATCATTGGTAGAGAGCCTTATTTAAAAGGTAATGAAGCCCAATACTCGTATTGCCCTTAGATCGCGACGCAGCAGCCCGGTCCTTGTGTTGATTCTGGCACTGGTGATCTGCATCGGTGCCTATACCTTCGGTCCTCAGCGGGTGGCCGCTGAGAACCCGCAAGTCCGTGCCGATCCACATGGTGCGGGACGCGACCGAGTAGGCAACTCTCGGCGTCGGGGGGTGAAGGCACCTTCGAAGCCGATGACTGCGGGTGTTATCAGCGTCCGAGCAGCACTTCAGGCAGACAACTACTGCGAGGGGAATCCGGTCGGTGGCAAGCTGCTCCTGATCAGTATCAGCCTGCAACATCTGTGGGCCTGCCGCGGCACGAAGATCGTGAACCAGGGCTCCGTCACGACCGGAACAACGGTGATTACCAACGGCGTCGATGACAATACTCCAGTCGGAACCTGGCGAATCCATGCCAAGGAAACTGATATAACCCTAACGGGCTGCGATGCCAACGGCTGCTGGAACGATCCGGTGCACTATTGGATGCCGTTTGATGGTGAGGTTGGTCTGCACGATGCCAGCTGGCAGACCTTCCCGTTCGGCGCCAGCAACTACCACACCGATGGTTCGCACGGCTGCATACAGCTGCCGACGGCGCTGGCTGCCTGGATCTACAATTGGGCGCCAGTTGGCACTACCGTTACTATTGGCGCTTAAGCCCAGCATTTGAAGTAATGCCCATTCGATGGTCAGAACAAGGCCAGTAATTAAAAACAGTCGCGCCGTGCGTTGGACCCAACTGGCCGTAGCTTCGGCTCAACCGCCAGGCGGCGTGCCACCGGTGGTCACAGCAAGTGGCGGCTCGCCACCAGCGCCAGGGTGGCCCGGGCCGCGCGCTCGGCCGCTGCATCCACCATGGCATCGTCGTAGTCGCCGTCCAGCAGCAAGCTGACCAGCCCGTGCGCGGTGGCCTCCACCGCGGTGGCCAGGGCTTCCGCGGCCCTCTCGTCCGCATCCACGATGGCCCGCACGCACGCGGAGAACGCCTCATCCAGCGCCTTCGCCCCCGCCTCGATCTCCGAGTGCCTGGTCTTGTCCAGCCCGGCCTCGTACAGCACGTCGAACAGCGGTCGGTGCGCGGCGGCGAACCGCACGTAGCATCGCTGACCGCTACCGCGCCGACGGGCGGGCCATCCGGGGCCGTCGCAAGCACCATCCGGCGCCCGGTTGCGTCCGGGCCGTAGACCGCCAGACCGGCAGACCGGAGAACACAAGCTCGGCCCGCTCTAACATGCACGTCGGCCTCTCACTCGCGGCCCCGAAAAAGCAGTAGCGCGCCAACCGGAGGCTGTGGCTACCCTTCCAGCGTGCGCCGCCGCGACATCCTCGGACCGCTAGCTGACCGGCCTATCAGGCTGCTCTGGCTCGCCGCCACGACGTCGGCGGTGGGCTCGGCGTTCGTCCCGGTGGCCATGGCGTTCGCAGTGCTGAGCATCGGGGGCAACGCCACCTCGCTTGGCTTGGTACTGCTCATCGGCACGATCGCCGGGCTCGCCTCCTACCAGGTCGCCGGGGTCTGGGCTGACCGGCTGTCGCGCCGCAACCTCATGCTCGGAGCCGACGTGGCCCGGCTGCTCACCGAGGCCGCGGTCGCCGCGCTGTTGCTGACCCGGCACGCGCAGATCTGGGAGCTGGCAGTGGCTAGCGCCATCACCTCCGTCGGAACGGCGTTCGAGGGGCCGGCCTCGACCAGCCTGGTTGCCGAGATCGTCAGGACCGATCGGCTGCAGGCGGCCAACTCGCTGCTTTCGATGAGCACCAGCGGCGCGGCGGTTGTCGGCCCGGCGCTGTCCGGGTTGCTGGTCGCCGCGGCGGGCCCGAGCTGGGCGTTCGCGGTGGACGCCGCTTCGTTCGCTGGCAGCGCCGCATTCCTGCTGGCGATGCCATCGCTCGGGCGGCCTGAGTCGCAGCGCCAGCACTTCCTCGCCGACCTCATCACCGGCTGGCGGGAGGTGGCCTCGCGCGGCTGGGTGTGGTGCACGCTGATCGGCAACGCGCTCTCGAACATGGCCTTCGCCGTGTTCGAGGTGCTCGGGCCAGTGCTGGCGCTGCGGCGGCTCGGCGGGGCGTCTGGCTGGGGACTGGTGTCCAGCGGCCTGACCGTCGGCGCGCTGCTGGGCGGCCTGGTAACCATGTGGTACAGGGCCCGGCGCCCGGTCTCGTTCGGAATGGCTACCTCGATGCTATTGGCGGCACCGATCCTGGCCCTCGCCATCCGGCTGCCGTTGTATGCCGTGGTCATCTGCGCCGCCATCGGCGTTTGCGGCGGGATGATCCTCAACAACAACTGGGACACCGCCATCCAGCAGCTCATCCCCAACGAGGTGCTCGCACGCTTCCGCAGCTACGACTACCTGCTGGCGTTCGTCGCCATGCCGGTGGGCTACGCCGTCGCCGGTCCGCTGCAGTCCGCGTTCGGCGCCGACGATGTCCTGCTGGCCGCTGCCGCTGTGGTACTGACAGCCAACTTCGTCCCGGCCGTGCTGCCGAAGGTGCGCGCCGTCGTCCGGCATAAAGACGGCACCATAACCGGCCCGCAGGACCGCACCCGGCCGGGTACTCCGCTGGCTGAGACGCCCTAGCCGATCCAGGGACTGGCCCGTGCGCCGTGTCCAGCGGCGCCCGGTCCGCGACCCACCCGGCCACGCGCCTCAGCGCCAGTACTGTTCCGAGCGTGAGGTATTCGTTCTTCGTGCACCGCACTGCTCCGCGGTGGCGCCTCGTCATCGCCGAACTGGACTGTGAACTTCGGTCGGCGGCCGCTGAAGTCCTAGAAGTAAAGGACAGTGGCCGCCAGCCCTGATTGCCGCCGGATTCCAGCAAGGAAAGCAGTGGCCGGACAGAACCCCATGCCCGCGAGGCGGCTGAACACAGTGGTCCCAAAGGCGGAATCACCGGCCAGGCGTCCCTTACGTGTTACACCCGGCTTCGAGCCGGGCCCCCGACTTGCGCGGGCTGGCAGTACGCACGTTCGCCTTGCTCGCCGGGTCAATAGCCACGGATGATGAGGTTGTGACAGACGACCTCGACCTGCCGCTTGACGCTCATCCGTCCGTGCTGGTTGCGCTGGCCGTAGAACGTTGGGGGCCGCGCGGGTTGATGGACCGCTGTGTACATCTTTATCGTGAGATGAACTGGGGCGAGGAGCCTGAACTGATGTCGTTCCTCGCCGGCGGTAACGGCCTTCGGTGGGTCGAGCTCGGATTCGGCACCCAGGCTTACTTTGTGCGCACCTGGGCGCTTCGGGCGATGTTGTA
>Ga0335075_10007953_pt1 | contig 16286 bp, 10 predicted proteins | sample Lox_Sample_24_FD_206723 | JGI IMG/M metagenome (GOLD analysis project Ga0335075, IMG submission 206723) | Soil microbial communities from Loxahatchee National Wildlife Refuge, Florida, United States - Lox_Sample_2.4 | ecosystem: Environmental > Terrestrial > Soil > Wetlands | place: USA... | reverse complement strand
CTCTGCCCCTCATCCTCGGTGCCGATTTTAACCAGCCGCAAAATCCAGGCCACGCTTTCCCCCAGGTCAAAGGCAGGCCTGAAAAATGCCCGCATGGCGCAGACACCCCAAAACTTGCGACACTCCCATGGATGCTCCCATAACTCGTTGAAAACGCTCGATTTCCTTAGCGTCACTCACATGGGGTTCTGTCTTGTCAAGGGGAAATTAGAACATTGCTTTGTCCTCCGTACCGGCAGGGATCCGAGCACCAAGTCCGTTGTGACCATGCGGCGACGACGGCCGCATCCACTCACATTCGGTCAGACCGAGGGACGGTCTACACCACGATTCCTCATGCACGAGGACGGCGGACTCGGGAAAGGGTGGGATCCATCTTTTTGGGACGGCATCTTGCAGCCACGTGACGCTCCGATCACCACCCTACCCGGATCCAGCGGATCAACCTCAGAGACCGATCCGCGGGATTGGTTCAACCCGATCAGTCATTCTCTTGGCGTCATGCTTTGAGCTCAGCTCCTGCCGGGATTACGCCTTGCGCGACATACCGCCACAGCGACACCAACAACTTGCGCGCCACTGCTACGATGGTGATCCGTCGGATCTTGCCGCGCTTATCCCCGACGCGTTCGTGGAACCAGCGGGTCAACGCACTTTCCGGCTGATTGCGCAACCACAACCAGGCAAGCTGGATCATCGTTCGCCGCAGGCGCGAATTGCCCGCCTTCGATATGCCCTGCTCGACGTCTATTCCGCCGCTCTGCCATGGACTGGGCGTCAGGCCGGCATATGCTGCTACCTCCCTTCTGTTACCAAAACAGCGGAAGAACGCCTCCGAGCTCAGGACCGATGCGATTTCGGGCCCGATGCCTCTGAGACGAACTAAGAGCGTGCCGACGGTGCTTCCTTCAGAATGGATCTCCGCTGCTTTCTGCAGCGCCAAGTCTCGTTCGGCCTCGACCTTGCTGATCTGGCTGAGCACCAGTTCGAGCCGTTCGAGCTCGCGCAGCAGTTCAGCCTTTAACCGTGGCGGCAGCGGCTGGCCGTCCCAACACCGAAGTTCCTCGATGCGTTCGCGGCGCTGCTTGCGCATCGGTTCAAACTCGAAAATCCCCTGGGTTGCCAACAAGCCCTTGATCCTGTTTACGTGCTTGATCCGCTCAGCAATGAGCGTCTCTCGCTCTCGGGTTAAGCGTCTTTCGTCCTCCTGTTGCGGGCTTGGCGGGCGCACCATCGAGCAGATCCTCCGTTCACCGCGTGCCCAGCCCATCAGCGTGCGCAGCAGTTTCTCTACGTCGATCCGGTCGGTCTTCGCCCGTCGCTTGCGCCGCTCCACTGCAATCGACCCCGCGTCGACCACATGGCTCTCAATGCCGTTGGCCTGTAGCAGGCGGTGAACCCAGAAGCCATCCAGCCCAGCTTCATGAATCGAAACAATTCGCACAGCTTCACCGCAGCGCCGCTCTGCCTGCGCCTTCAATCGGGCCAACAGGTTCAGCAGCGCCGTGGTATCCGCAGCAGCAACACGGTATTTGCTCACCTTTTCGCTGTCTGGGAGGCTGACAGCGATCAACCAGGCGGACCTGCTGAGTTCCAGGGCTACGAAGATTGCATTATCATACTCGCGGGCGGCAGCCATCGAGCGAACAGGGGGGGCGATGCGTCGCATTGATCTCTCCGGAAAGACTGAGTGACAGCAACCTCAGCCTACCTACCTCCCGGTTGCCGTCCACCCGCATAGAATCTTTTGGCACGTTGGGGACGAGAACCCCTACGGGGATTTCCCTGAACCCGCCTGTCGCAACGCTTACTTTTGGCCCTGCTTGACCTCGCAAGTCAGGTAGTTCCGTCTGTCAACACATATCAAGCCGCCTGGCCAGTCAGCCGGCGGCTTGGAATGCGTTCCACCATCCGATCGTGGCCGACCAGGACTATGATGATTCCCGAAACCAGCGGGCCCACGGCCAAGCAAAGCAAGGCGATGTTGGTGCTGCCTGTGGCATCCTTGACCAAGCCGTAGACGGACGGCCCGAGCCAGCCGCCCAGGTTTCCGAACGAGTTGATCATTGCGAGACCTCCCGCCGCCGCGGCACCGGTCAGCATAGTGCTGGGAATCGACCAAAAGCACGGCGCGAACGACTGATTACCCATCACAGTGATGCACAGCACGACCATCATCGCGACCGGGTAGTTGCGACCGAACAGGAGGCAGGCGACCAGGCCGGCGGTGACCAGGAAGCAGGTGCTCGCGGTGTGCCAGACGCGTTCACCGGTGAGATCTGAGTGATATCCCCAGGCGATCATTGCGACGAAGCCGCACGCATAGGGCAGCGCGGAGACGACCCCGATCCATCCTGTGGCAACGCCGAGCCCCTGAACGATCAGCGGCATGAAGAACACCAGGCCGTAACCGATCACTTGGTGGCCAACCTGTGCGGTGGTGAGCGCCCATATCTTCGGATTGCCGAGTGCCTCCCGAAGCGAGTACTTGCGGACCGCCTCACGTTGCGCCTGCTCGGATGACAAGCGGTCCATCAACCAAGACTTCTGCACCGGATCGAGCCATTTTGCCTCTGAAGGGCGGTCGGTCAGCAGCATCCAGGTCCCGAGAGAAACAGCGAACGTGGGCAAGGCTTCTAGAATGAACAGCCACTGCCATCCGGCAAGACCGAACCCGCCATGCAGGCGCAGCAGAAGCCCGCCCAGCGGTTGACCGATGACTTGCGAAAGAACCCCGGAGGCCATGAACAGCGCGACTACCCGGCTTCGGTAATATGATGGGAGCCACCACGTCATGTAGAGAAGCACGCCCGGGAAGAACCCCGCCTCGGCGATGCCCAAGAGGAACCGGATTCCGTAAAAGCTCCACGCGCTCCACGCAAAGGCGGTCAGTGCCGACACCACGCCCCAGGTCATCATGATGCGCGATATCCAGAGCCGGGCTCCGACTCGGTTCATGATCAGATTGCTTGGTATCTCCGCCAGAAGGTAGCCGAAGAAGAAGACGCCGGCTCCGAATCCGAATTGCGCGTTTGACAACCCAAGAGCGGAGTTCATGGTCGCCGCCGCCATGCCGATGTTCGACCGATCGAGGCCCGCGCAGAAATAGCCGAGCATGAGGATCGGGAGAAAGTGCCGGACGACGCGGCGCATGGTGTCGCGTTCAATCGGCTCGATCCGGTGCGTCGCGGCTCGATCTGCATTGAGAGGGAGGCTCGCGGTCATGACCGTCTCCTCCGCTCTTCACCACTGCTTTCTCCGGAGGCCGGAATCCGTCTCCGATTGAGCTCTTCCTCGATGAAGGCGAGGCCAAGACCAGGAGCGGTCGGCAGATGGAAGAGCCCGTCTTTCGGCTTCGGTGGATTGTCGAACACGACGTGGCGGCGCGATGACGGATCGTCCCACTCGCACGGTTTCGTCGCCTGCGGCTGCGCGGCGCAGACGTGCAGGTTGGCCATGTGACCGACGGTCGGCTGCGTCTGATGCGGCACGAGTTCCACGCCATGCGCCTGGCAGACTGCAGCGCAGCGCAGCAGGCCGGTAACCCCGCCCATCTTGACGATATCGGGCTGCACCATCCGGACGCCGGCGTTGATCAAGTCGACGAGGCCGGCCGTCGTATAAGTCTGCTCGCCCGCGGAAACGGTAATGTCGAGGGCTTGCGCGACCTCGCCCATCGGAGAGACGTGATAGTGCTGCACCGGTTCCTCGAACCACCAGTAGCCGAGTTCTTCGAGGGCACGCCCGACGCGGATGGCGCCGCCGACCGAGTACCCGTTGTTGGCATCAAAGGCGAGCGGGAAATCGTCGCCGACCAGGCGGCGCACAGCGCGCGCCTTGGCGATGTCGCCCTTGATGTCGAGGTCCGGTGTGACGCGGTCGCTGTCGAACCGGATCTTAATCGCCGCCGGCCCGTCCTCCAGCCGCCGTTCGACAACCCGGCAGACCTCGTCGATATCGCGTTCCTTGGCCCCGTTGTGGCCGATGGAGGCGTAGAATGGCAGCGCGGTGCGCCAAGCGCCACCCAGAAGCTTATAGATGGGTTGCTTCAGAAACTTGCCCTTCAGATCCCAAAGCGCAAGGTCGATCGCGGCAAGGGCTCCTGATAACGCTCCTTCCGGTCCGAGCTTCACCAATCTATGGAGAAACTGGTCATGCAACACCGCGTGGTCGAGCGGGTCAGTGCCGATCAGGGACGGGCCGATGTCCCGTTCGATGATGCCGAGCGATGCGGCTCCACCCTGCATCGGCGAAGCCTCGCCGACTCCAAAGAGCCCGTCGTCCGTATGAATGCGAACAAACGCGCTCCGGCGCGCGGGGTTTTCGTCCTGATCCCATTGCACCTGGAAGGCCTCAACACGGGTGATCTCCATAGTACAGTTTCCTTTATTGTCGCGGGGACGAGATCTTCTTCAGCGGCTATTTTATAATCCCGCTCCCAGTGGGGCGGATTGGACTTCCAAAACACACAGCCCCATAGGGGAGCTGCATGTCCTCAGCACTATCGAGATCTCCTTGTGCTTCAGCCGGCAATGATATTCGTTCCTAAACCCGCTTGTCTAAACCCACTGCTCCACACGCAAGATTCGAACGTCTCTGGATCCAACATTGAAGGCATTGCCGCCGGACGACCCATCAACCGGCCACATGCATTCACGCAATCGGACGTTCTCAATACGACCAAACGAAACCTCCGTTGACTGATCCTGCCTGGTCGGATTCACCAACCACAAGAAGGAGTCGCTTTCACCTTTGTGGATCCGTGCAAATATCGCGGGGTTCGATAGCTGGACATGCCGCTCCCGCTCGCTCCAACGAAACACATCGGCAAAGAATCGCCGATTATCCGCGCCGCCTGCCCGGTAGTACCCGACTGACGGATTGGTCCCGACCAGCAGCGTTCGCCCTCGGCCGTACGAATGCTCAATCACGGCCACCCGGCCATCGTGGAACTGCCCGCGTTCCTCTCCCCCTGCGGCTTGGTAGGATTGAAGGAAGCCACCGCCGTCCACTGGCTTTCCATCGAGCGAGAAGTGGATGCGCTCGCCGATGTCGGGCATGAACTCGACTTCCTCTTCGACCGCACCGAAGACCCGGTCCAGACCCATGTTCGGCTGCCTGACTCCGACCTTACCGGCGTTGCCGAAATAGCCAGGACAAGCCTCGGCGACCAAAATACCGCCGTTTTCGACCCAAGCGGTGAGTTTTTCGGCCTGTTTGGAAGTGAACATGATCGGGTAGGGGAAATAGAGGAAATCGTACGAGTCGATATCGTCGATGTGGACCCAGTCCGGCTGGACACCGTTCTCCAGGAAGCCGCGATAGGCGCCCCACATGGCTGCCGGATATGGTTTCTCGGGGCGGTCGAAGTTGAGCAGGTAATCGAACTCCTGGGTTTCGCGGACCACTAGGATGCCGACTTCACCACGTATTGGCTTTGCTCGCCACAGCCGTGCCTGCTCCGGTTCATTCGCCCATTTGGCCATTCTGCTCGCCATTTCTGAGCGGGGCGTGCGGGAGCCGTCCATTGCGTATGAGCCGAACGCGCCGAATAGCGGGCCGTCCAGCAACGGACGCCAGCGCAGGTTGATGATTCCCCGCGCGCCCCCGGCAAGCGATGTCATGCTCCAGAGGCGGATGTCTTCAGGTTCGGCGACCCGTCCGTCTTCCTTGTCGCGGCCGATCACCTGCGGCTGCAGCCATAGCGGGCCGCCCTGCCGTTCGGCGTGCCAAAACGGCTTGCCGCGTGCCGCGGCGCGGACGATGTCCACGCCGTACCAGTTCTTCCAGGCCTCGGCGCCCTTGCGTGCCGGGACCCAGGTGAAGCCATAGATTTCCACTTTGGAGGCGGCGAGCCAGTCGTCGCAGCCATTCGAGGCCATGTTCGGGATGGCACCCGATACGCCGTGTGCCACGATCATATTGTGCGGATCGACGCTGCGAATGGTATCGATACGCCACTGCATCTGGCCGTAAAAATTGTCGCGCCGGAACTGCAGCCAGTCGATGCATTCCGGGTACGGTCCCATCTGGACCGGAGGCTCGATATCGTCCCAGGCACTGTAGCTGTAACGGTGCCACACGAGGCCCAAGGCCATGAGTGTGCCGTATTTCTGCTGCAGCCATTCCCGGAACGCGGCCTTGGCATAGTCGCTGTAGTCGACATCCGCCGCATAATTGCATTCGTTCCAGACATCGTAGCCGTACATTGCCGGGTGGTTCTTGTAGCGGCCGGCGAGTTCGCGAAGGAAGCGGCCGGCGGCTTCCTTGACTTCCGGGCAGTTCAGGCTCAAGGCACCGGCGCCGCCACCGTTGTTGCTAAAGCCGCCAGTGGCCGTGCTGACGCCCATCAGCGAGCTGAGCTTGCTGCCATTTGCCCGCACCTGCCGCGCGTGGTCGAACTTTTTTGTCGCCCAGTCCGGCACGGAGTGGATCAATTCGGCGATGATGGTCTTGATGCCGTTGGCCGCTGCGAGGTCCAATTGCCGGTCGTATTCTGCCCAATCGTACACGCCAGGCGAGGTTTCGATCGCGCTCCACATGAACCAATGGCGGAAGATGTTCAGACCATCCTCGGCGGCAACCTTATAGTCCCGCTCCCAGTCCTGTTCGGGCGGTCCGGACTTGCGGAAGTAAACAGCGCCGTAGGGAAGCTCCAGATCGGTTCTCAAGACCATCGTGATCTCCTTGCTGTGTCAGGCCGCGACGGCATTGAAGCGTTGCCGATGCAGCATGCGCTTCTCTCGCGGATTTGGATTCGGAACGGCCGATATCAGGCTTTGCGTGTAGGCTTCCCGCGGCGAGGTACAGATCTGCTCGACCCCTCCGATTTCCACGATCCGGCCCCGGTACATCACGGCAACGCGGTCGCAGAAGTAGCGCACCACGGAAATGTCGTGCGAGATGAAGATGAAGCTCAGACCCACGCGGCTTCGAATATCCAGCAGCAGATCCAAAATTTGGGCGCGGATGGAGACATCCAGGGCGGAGGTCGCTTCATCGGCAATGACGATGCGCGGTTCCAACGCCAGCGCACGTGCGATCCCAATGCGCTGCCGCTGGCCACCGGAGAAGGCGTGCGGAAAGCGCTCCATCATCAGCGGATCGAGTCCGACCAGTTGCATGAGGCCGGCGACGCGATCGTCCAATTCCTTCCCCGTGGCGATCCGATTGATGACCAGCGGATCGCCGATCACCTGCTTGACCGTCAGGCGCGGATTGAGCGAGGCGAATGGGTCCTGGAAGACGAGCCGCACATCGCGGTGGAATTGAGCCATTGCCAGTTTCCCGAGCGCCGTGACCTCGGTGCTGGAGCCGTCCTTCGCGCGATACGTGACGGTGCCTGACGTCGGTTCCTCGGTGCGGAGGATGAGACGCCCCAGGGTGGTCTTGCCGGAACCGCTCTCTCCGACAATGCCGAGGTTCTCTCCTGGAAAGAGATCGAAGCTTGCGTCGTCCACGGCGCGGACACCGGCGGCGCGCCTGGCGAACAGGCCGCGGGACTTATCGTATACCTTGGTAAGCCCACGGACCGACAGGATCGGCGCCGGCTGCGCGGGCGTTTGTGGCCGGTTGCGTGCTTCTTCCAGCTTCACGGTCGAGGCCAGCAACTGACGTGTATAGGGATGCGCGGGGCGATGGAAGATATCGTCGACCGCGCCCTGTTCGACGATACGCCCGAACCGCATGACCGCGACTTCATCCGCGACCTCGGCGACGATGCCCATGTCATGCGTAATCAGCAGCATCGCCATGCCGCGTTGCGTCTGAAGCCGCTTGATGAGATCGAGAATTTCGGCTTGCGTGGTGACATCCAGCGCGGTTGTTGGCTCATCGGCGATCAGCACCTCGGGGTTGCCCGATAGCGCCATTGCGATCATGGCACGTTGCCGCATGCCGCCGGAGAACTCGAAGGTGTAGCGGTCGATCATGGTCTCCGGGTTGGGGATTTCGACCTGCCGCAGCAACTCGATCGTTTTTTCTCGCGCCCGAGCCGCGCTGATCTTCGCGTGGACGCTGATCGCCTCGGTTATCTGGGAGCCTATGGTGTGGACCGGGGAGAGCGAGCTCATCGGTTCCTGAAAGATGAGCGCGATGCGCCGGCCGCGTATGTCCCGCATGGCGCGACTCTGCGGGTTGAGCTTGGCGATATCCACTTCGCCGGTGGTGTCGCGCAAGAGAAGCAAGCCGCCGACAACACGGCCGGGCTGGTCGACGATGCGGAGCAATGCACGCGCGCTTACGCTTTTGCCGGATCCGCTTTCGCCGACCAGAGCGAGTGTCGAGCCGCGCTTCAGGTCGAATGCTACATGCCGCACGGCATGGAGAATGTGCGTGCGGAGCTGGAAGTCGATGGAGAGATCACGAACGGAGAGGACGATGTCGGGCGATAGCTGGTCCATGGAGCCGCCTCAGTGGCCGTAGGGGTCGGCTGCGTCGCGCAGACCGTCCCCGAAGAAGTTGAAGGCAAGCACGGCAACAACGACGGCCAAGGCCGGCCACATGAGCAGCCACGGTGCGGTCGCCACGGTGCGGACATTCTGGGCGTCCTGCAGCAGCACGCCCCAACTGACAACCGGCGGTTTCAAGCCGATGCCGAGGAAGGACAGGGAGGTTTCGGCCACAATCATCGTTGGGACCGCGAGGGTGACGACGGCGAGGATGTGGCTGGTCAATGAGGGAAGAATGTGCCGGAAGATCAGGCGGCCTTCGCTGGCGCCATCAAGCTTTGCCGCGACGACGAAGTCCTCCTGCCGCAGGGCGAGAAACCGACCGCGGACCTCGCGCGCAAGGCTCGTCCATCCGAGCAAGGATACGATCAGGGTGATGATGAAATAGACGTGCAGCGGCGACCAGGTCAGCGGGATGGCCGCAGCGAGGCCAAGCCAGAGCGGGATGGTGGGCATGGCGCTGACGACCTCGATCAAACGCTGGATGAGCGTGTCCACCCAGCCGCCGTAAAACCCTGACACCGCGCCGAGAACGACGCCCAGGATCAACGACATGGCGACGCCGACCAATCCGATCGACATCGATACCCGTGTGGCGTAGATGAGCCGCGAGAAAAGATCGCGTCCCAACCGATCCGCCCCGAGCAGATACATGGGCTGGTATGAATTAACAGGGCCGATCAGATGGCGGTTCATCGGGATCAGGCCCCAGAGCTTGTAGGCCGGCCCTGGGACAAAAAAGCCGATCGGAACGATTTTCGTCCTGTCCGGAACGAAAGTGCGGCGGAGCGCCACCTTATCGATTTCGATCTTGTAGCCGTCCACATGTGGCAGGAACTGCGTTCCGCCACCCGGCTTCGGAGCGAACAGACGAATCGTTTGCGGCGGCGCGAACGTGTATTGCGGCCTCGAGGTATCGGGTAGGCTGGGCGCAAGGAATTCGGCGAAAAGTCCGACGAGATAGAGCAGCACGATAACGGTCGCGGCGGCGACGGCAATCCTGTGGCGCAGGAACTTCGCGGCCATCAAATGCCAAGGCCCAGCGGCCTTGATGGTTTCCGAGCGTCGGCCCCGCTTCAGGGGGGTGATGACCGGCCCCTCCGGCTCGAGCTCAGACACATCGATTGGGAGTGGGAGCGTATCCAGCATAGTCATGCTCGGCTCAGTTGAAGCGTATGCGCGGATCGAGTAGCGCCAGGAGGAGGTCCGAAATGAGCATGCCCACAAGCGTTAGTGCGCTCAGCAGAAGAATGAAGCTGCCGGCAAGATACATGTCCTGCGAGACGAGGGCGCGAAACAGCAGGGGCCCGGCCGTCGGCAGGTTCAGCACGATGGCCACAATGGTAACGCCGGATACGAGGTGAGGCAGGACCCAGCCGATGGCGGATACGAAGGGGTTGAGGGCAATGCGCACCGGATATCGCAGGATGACCTTGTATTCCGGCAGACCCTTGGCGCGCGCGGTTACGACATAGGGCTTGTGCAGCTCGTCGGTCAGGTTGGCGCGCAAAATGCGGATCAGCGCAGCGGTACCGGACGCACCGATGATGATGATTGGGATCCAAACATGAGCAAGGAAATCCTGGAGCTTCGCCAGGCTCCAGGGCGCGTCGGTGAATTGCGGCGAATAGAGTCCGCCGACGCTTAGTCCGAAATACTTGTAGGCCAGATACATCAACACCAGGCCGAGGATGAAGTTGGGCACGGCCAAGCCAAGAAAGCCGAAGAACGTGAAGATATGGTCGCCCAGGGAATAGCGCTTGACGGCTGAGTAGATACCGATCGGCAGGGACACAGCCCAGACGAAGAGCAGGCTGAGGACGGAAATGACGAGTGTTGATCCGAGGCTGTGCCAAATAAGGCCAGAGACCGGCTGGTTCCACTGAAACGAGTAGCCGAAATCGCCACGTGACAGGATGCCCCAAATCCACTTTGCATACTGGATATAGAACGGATCGTCGAGGCCATAGATGGCCTTGAGCCTTGCGATCTGCGCGGCATCTATCGTCTGGCCGTTGTCGCTCATCGACGCGACCATCGAGGAAAGATAGTCGCCTGGCGGAAGCTTGATGATAAGGAACGAGATGAGGGACATGCCGAACAAGGTCGGGATCATGTAGATGACACGCTTGCAGATGTAGCGAAGCATCGGTCGGTCCTAGGCCCAGCGGATGTGCACGACCTCCAGGCGGTCGATGCCTGGAATTTCAACGGCTAGGCGCCCGTTTTCGATAACGAAGGGCAACGCGCGGCCATCCACGAGCAGGCGCACGTCAGTTACGGGCTTGTCGCACGGGATTTCGATCGAGATTTTCTGCGGCGCGATCGGATAATTCTCGCGCACTGGGCCTCTCAGCATCATCGGGTTGGCAAGGTTGAGCATTGTGACCGCCTGCCCATGTGCATCGGCATAGAGCGCGATGTCGATCACTCCGCGACCCTCCACGGTGATCTGGGGCTGTTTGCCAAGCGTCCAGCGGATGGCGTTCGCGATGAGCCGGCCATGATCGACCGCCATTACTTCCCAGAAGATCTCTCCGATATTCCAGGGGAAATAGACGACGCGGCCACCAGCGGCGGTAAGGCGCGCGATGGCTGCAGCGCCCTCGGGTTCCTGCCGCGCATAGACCTCTTCCATCGGCAGATCCGGAAAATCAGGGATAAACAGGAAGGGGGTGGTGACGTCACCGTGTGGCTCGACGGCGATCAGTCGGGTGCCACCCATGATGCGCCGCGCGCCCTCGTATCCGGCATTGACCGGATGCTCGCCGTCCAGGGAGATATAATTATTCCTGACTATACCTCGGGGTCCGGAGATCAGACGGGCGCCGAATACGTCGGCAAGGGCGAGGTCGGCACGCGGCTTTCCTGTTTCGTCGCGCAGCGAGGTTTCATAGGCGGCGACAACGCTTCCACCGCGCGCAACATAGGCGCGAATGGCGTCGCACTGGTCTTCCGACAAGCAGGCGGCGTTGGCGAGGACGATGAGCTTGAACCGATCGAGGCTGGCGGCCGTCATCGCCTGATCGGACAGCAGCTCGAACGGCAATCTCGCTTCGACCAGCGCGTGATAGAAACCAAGGTCGTGTCGCTCGGCGCGTTTCCGGTCGTCCGGCGCCCAATGGCGGAGGGTGGTCGCCGGATCGATCATCGCGATCTCCGCCGCCGGGCTCATTCCCTTCAGCACGGGTTCAACGATGGCCTGCAGGGCGAAGGACTCAGCGACAGGCGCGATCCAGCGGGGATCAGGTACCACGCCGTTGAACTTGGTGAACCAGGGGCATAGGCCATGTGCCGTGCCGTCGTTGATCCATAGCTGGATTTCCTCGGGGGAGGTAACGGCATCCTTCCAACGATATTCCTCCTCGGGGCCGATGGATGTGATCAACACGACGGGACGGTCGGGGAAGGTCGCGCGGATGCGCTTGCCGTTTCGGCCGGCCGACCAGCCGAGCTCCATTCCGCGCCGACCCTGGTGGTCAACCACCAGGAAGGGGCAATGCCTGGCGATCACCGAGAGGTCGAATTCCATGAGCGACGCGCCGCTCATGTTCGGTATGAAACTGGCGTGAGGACGGATGGCCTTGACCGCGTTATCCCATTGCACGATGACATCGGTCAGCACCTTGCGGCGCCATTGCAGCCAGGCCTGCCATGCCGGATCGGCCGCATCGGCTTTGAGCGGCAGGTCGAAGCCAGAGAAATCCCTGAAGCGCCGGCGGCTATCCTCGCTGTAGTCGACGCCGTGTCCCTGCCAACGGTTGGCGAAGACGGCGTCGATGTCGTAGGTACGAACGATCTCCTTGACGACCTCCGGCATGAAGACGCTGTTGTAGTCGCCATAGGCGTTGGTGACCCAGACCTTCGGATAGGCCCAATGCCGGCGCGGCTTGCCTTCGACGTCCACGGCAACCCATTCCGGATGGGCTTTGGCTGCGTCGTTGTGGATCGCGTGGGGGTCGACGCGGGCCATGACGTGCATGTTCAGCTTGCGCGCGCCTTCGACGAGGGCGCCGAACGAGTCCTTATCGCCCAGGAACCGGCTTACATAGTGCAGCGGGACCTTGCTGGGATAGTAGGCGATGTAACCGCCAGCACTGATGCAGGTCGCGTTGGACCTGGTACGATGGAATACGTCGATCCAGAAAGCGGGATCGAATTTCGCCGGATCATCTTCCGCAAGGGTGATCTGGGTCCATCGGGTCGCCGTCTTGTACCAGTCGCTTGTCCGCAGAGAGTCCGCGCTGTGCCGCATGCTGTCGAGCATCGTTCCTGATCCGATCAAGAGTTTCTAGGCCTTGTAGTACTGCTCCGGCCGCGTTGGCGCGGGCGTGGGCCAGCCGAAGCTGTTCGGCATCGTCTCCGTGACATTGTGCATGTTGTTCCGCACGATCCCGTAGCCGTCCGGCGGGAGGGATATCCCGAATACATAAAACGCGTCGGCCGCCAATTGCAGAATCTGCTTCATGATGGCGGCCTGGCCGGCGGTGTCGGCGGTGCCGCGCAGCTTGTCGTAGAGCGCGAACTGCTGACGGGTCAGGTCCGGCGGCTCGATCGCACTGGCGTTCGCCCGGTCGCGATACCAGAGCTGCCAGCCGGGCGCGTACATGGCATTGGGATCGGTCGGAACGTAATAGCGCGGGTCCAGCATGGCGGCGATCCCGCCATTGGCACCGAACTGGTGGGCGGTGGCGTCGAAGTCGCGGCCCTGGCGCACGCGAGTTTCCCAAAGGGACCGGTCCATCGCGCGCATCTGGGCGTCGATTCCGACTGCGTTGAACATCGGAATGACGAGCTGGAACATGTCGAGGAAGACCGTCCGTGCCTGGTCAAGCTCAAAGACAACGGTGAGCCGGCGACCTTTTTCATCGAGCCTGAAGTTCGAGCCGTCGCGCTTCGGCACGATCTTGTCGAGCATCGCATTCGCCTTGGCGACATCGAATTCGGTGAATTGGGTCGCCAACTGTTCGTTGTACAGCGGGTCTTCCTTTTTGATCGACGGCTGAGCCGGCGCCCCCTGTCCAACGAGCACAGCGTCGATCAGAGACTGACGATCGAGCGCGAGCGACATTGCCGCACGGAAATCCCGGTTCTGGAAGAGCTTACGCTTGGTTTCATCGTTATGATTCAGATTAAGCATGATGGTCATCACGTTGGCCTCGGTCGAGGTCAGCGTGTAAAATCCGTAGCCGCCCTTATCGCGCGCGTCGTAGAGAACCGACTTATTGTTCGGGGTCCCGATATACTGATCCATCAGGTCGATCTGGCCCTGCATGGCTTTCAGAAGCAGGACCTGCGGATCGGCGACCATCTGGTAAACGATCCGATCGAGGTAGGGGAGCTGGTTACCCTCGGTATCGACTTTCCAGTAGTACGGGTTGCGCACCGCTATCGACTGCTGGGTATTTTCACCGGGGGCGACTGTGAACATCCAGGCGTTGAGGCACGGCCGCTTGGAGGAGTTCAAGAAGAAGGTGTTGTCATCCTGCAGACCGCAGGCGCTTTGGAAGCTAGCGATCCAGCTGTCGAACCCGCGCTGCTTCGCAAGCTCATTGGCCTTCGGGTTGTAGTCGATGTGGAATTGCTGAAGGTAATGCTTCGGGCATCTTGTGGTCTGATCGTTCTCTGCCCACGCCACCATCAGCGGGAAAAATCCGTTGGGCGCGGCGAAAATGACCTTGAACGTGTAAGGATCGACAACTTCAAGCCGGGCCGGCTTGCCATTCGTTTTCCAATAATCCTGTCCAAGGAATGCAATCCGCTTGTCGGTAAGGACCGTGTCGTACCAGAACTTGACGTCTTCCGTCGTATAAGGCTGGCCGTCCGACCACCGCATTCCCTTCCGCAGCCGGATGGTGAAGACGGTCGAGTCGGAATTGCCCTCAAACGACTCGGCGACATTCGGAATGACCCCGGTCCACTGCGGATTATAGCGTATGAGTGGCTCGTAAGCCTGGTAACGGAACAGCATGGATAACGAGCCGCCGCCCACGAGGGCGTTGTTCCAGTCGCCGCCGTATCTGCCCACTCGCTGCAGCGGCGGTATGACCAGGGGGTTTTCGGGCAGGCGATCCCTAACCGCTGGAAGCTTTCCACTCGCCACAAGCGGCCTGAGGCTATCGGCTTCCTTGTAGTCCGCCCCGCTCGCGGCAGCGGCGCCTAACAACATCGAGGCGGAAGCAGCCGCCAGAAATGCGCGGCGAGGAATCTCTACCATAGGACCAATCTCCTTCCCAAATCAGAACTAGCTTTATGCCTTCTTTTTATGCTAGAGAGCTAGCTTCTAGTAGCAAGCTGATTAGGTAAAGCGTTAGGTTAATGGCTGGACTAGAGGAGGAGCGGATGGGGCGGGTGACACTGCGGCAGATCGCCCAGAACACTGATTTATCGACCTTTTCTGTCTCCCGTGCCTTGGCTGGAAAGGACGGAGTCAGCGAGGAAACCCGCTTGCTCGTCGAGCAGGCGGCCATGCGTCTAGGGTATAGCAAACCGGCGTCGACTGCATCCCGGGCCATCGGACTGGTTTTCCATGACCTGGACAAGGTCAACAGCGAGCTTCAGATGCAAATCCAGGCCGGGGTGCAACGGGAGGCTCAGCGACTAAAGAAGCACGTCCGGACCGTTTGGACCCACACAACGAGCGAAGTTATTGCCCTGGCCCGCGCCAGCGCTGGATTGCTGCTCGTCGGACCATATGATGCCGCCGCCCGGGCGAGCATCATGGCACTGGGAGTGCCGGCCGTGCATTTGGGATGGGTCGAGCCGCTCGAACCCGTGGATCAGGTGATCGGGACCGACCGGGAGAGCGGAGAAGCTGTAGCACGTTATCTGATCGAGCTAGGCCATGAGTGTATCGCTTACGTCGCCGGTACACCGACCTATCGCGGGCGTGTTGAACGTTTTCACGGAGCCGAGGCGGAGGTCACACGACATCAGCAGGCTACGCTTCACCAACTGGCCTTTGATGAGGATGGCGGGTTCGTGCCAGCCTTGCTGAGCCTGAAGCAGAATGGCGTGGCGCCGACGGCATTCTTCTGCGCGCATGACGGCCTGGCCGTGACAGTTGTTACCGAGCTTCTGCATCTGGGATACCGGATTCCAGAGAACGCGTCGGTCGTCGGTTTCGGCGACTTCTCGGCTGCAACGCAGATATCGCCCGCTCTTACGACGGTTCGCGTTGAAGGCGTCGAGTTCGGTACAGTAGCAGTAAGGTTGCTGCTCGAGCGTCTGCAAGCGAAAGGGGAAGGCGATCATCCAGCCAGGCGAGTCCTGATCACGTCACGGCTTATCGAGCGACGTTCCTGCGGGCCTTACACGCGCAGCAACAGGCCTCGTAGTACGGGGGCGGCCCCGAGTGAGAGATGGGTCGTCCCGACCGGCGCCGCGGTTTCGTCGGTTTGAGTGGGCATCCCGTATCATCGCGCAATTCGGGTCTCGGCGCATCACCTGGTCGGGGTGGATCAAGAAGCTGCCGGTGAACCCCGCGCGCTGGGCCGCGTCGCAGTTTCCCCGGTTCCATCAGGTCTCGCGCCAGGACCGCAATGGCGCCCTGGTCGACACTATGCTCTCGGAGCATCGCGACATGGCGGCAGCGAGGACATTCTTCCGTTCCGCGAAGTCGGCCACCGGTCTGACCCCGGACCACGTCACCACGGACGGACACGGCTCGTATCCGCGCGCGATCCGGACGACGCTGGGCCGGCACGTCGAGCACCGAACCAGCGCTTACAAGAACAATCGGTTGGAGCAAGATCATCGCGGCGTGAGAGGCCGGATCCATGGCGTCAGTTGTTGGGTAAACACGCGATAACCGCCCTTCCCACGTGTTTATGGCCG
>Ga0335075_10007952_pt1 | contig 16287 bp, 12 predicted proteins | sample Lox_Sample_24_FD_206723 | JGI IMG/M metagenome (GOLD analysis project Ga0335075, IMG submission 206723) | Soil microbial communities from Loxahatchee National Wildlife Refuge, Florida, United States - Lox_Sample_2.4 | ecosystem: Environmental > Terrestrial > Soil > Wetlands | place: USA... | reverse complement strand
TCAACCGACGGAATGGCATGACAAGGCACCAGCGCGCCTATTACCGGCGCAGCATCATCTACTGGATCGTACTGCTGCCGCTGGTCATGGTGACACTGTTCCCCTTCGCCGTCATGCTGTCCACAGCGCTCAAGCCGGCCGACGAGATCTTCGCCTATCCGCCGCGCTGGATCCCGGCACATCTCGCCTGGAAGAACTTCGTCGGGATGTGGACGGTGTCACATTTCGGGCAGGCGCTGTGCAATAGTCTCTACGTCAGCGTCCTATCTGTGTTGCTGACCCTCCTTATTGGCGTGCCGGCTGCCTATGCGCTGTTTCGCTTCAAGACCGGTGGGCTCGGCAGCTTCCGGATCTATCTGCTGATCACGCAAATGGTCGCCCCGATTGTGCTGGTGATCGGGCTGTTCCGAGTGTTTGCTGCGATCGGCTGGATCGATTCGAAGACACCGCTGATCATCACCTATGCCGCCTTCAACGCCGCCTTTACAATCCTTATGCTGGAAATCTATTTCATGACCATCCCACGTGAGCTGGAGGAAGCGGCTTGGATCGATGGTGCCACGCGGCTGCGCACGGTCGGTAGCATCTTCCTGCCGCTCGCCACCCCAGCAGTGGTGGTGACGGCGCTGTTCACTCTGGTCAATGTGTGGAACGAGTTCATTATCGCTCTGACGCTGCTGCGGAGTTCCTCCAACTACACGCTACCGCTCAAGGTGTTCGCCCTGGCGTCCAATCTCTATGAAGTCAATTGGAACTACACCATGGCAGCGGTGCTGCTGGCGACCGTGCCGCCCGTCATCGTGTTCATCTGGCTGCAGCGCTATCTGATCTCTGGCCTGGCCTCGGGTGCGATCAAGTAAAGGGTGATCGATCCCCGCACGGGCAGTTCGCAAATACCGTAGAGAAGGGGATCAACATGGCAGTACTTGACCTTTTTCGCCTCAACAGTAAGCGGGCGCTGATCACCGGAGCCAGCCGCGGCCTGGGACGCGAGATGGCACTGGCACTGGCCGAAGCCGGAGCCGATATCATCCTGACCGGACGGACCGAGGAAACGCTCCAGACAACCGCGGCCGAGTTGCGCGCACGCGGCGTCGCGGCATGGACCATTCGCGCCGATATGAGTGTCGCCACAGAGTGCGAAACGGCATGTCAGCAGGCGCTTTGCGTTCACGGGCCGATCGACATCCTGATCAACAATGTCGGCAACCGTGAGGAAAACGTTCCGATCGAGGCTGAGTCGCTATCCACCTGGCAGCGTATGATTGACCTTAATCTTACCAGCTGCTTCCTCGCGACCCACCTGATCGGCGGGGCGATGCTGCAACGCGGCCCGGGCGGGCGAGTTATCAACATCGCCTCAATCAGCGCGTTGATCGCCAACCGCGGCATCGCAGGCAGGCACTACGAGACGGCTAAGGCTGCGGTCCTACATTTTACCCGCTGCGCCGCCGCTGATTGGGCTCAGTACGGCGTAACTGTTAACGCAATCTGCCCTGGCCTCTTTATGACCGACGCCAACCGGCATTGGAATGCGGTCCGGCCGGACGTGATCGAGGCGTTCGTGCGCAACGTGCCGATGGGAAGACCGGGCGAGCCGGCGGAAATCGGGCCGCTCGCCGTCTATCTCGCGAGCCCGGCAGCGAGCTACGTGACCGGTGCGGCGTTCGTCATCGACGGCGGCTACACTCTTTGGTAACGAAAATCTCGGAGCCGCGTGACCAGTAGCCGCGCCTTCCCAGGTCACAACAAGCGCCCTTGTAGCCGACCCCCCAACCAGTCACGCCACAGGCGGCACCGATAATGGCAACAGTCACCAACCGGTCTGATTGAAGTGGCCCCGGTTTTTTGGACACCGGAGAATTTGCGTTGGAGGGTCGATGATGTCGAGAGCGAGACGAGCCTACGCACCTAAGTTCGCCGGCAGATAGTGCAGTTGGTGCAAGCGGGACACACGCCGGAGGAACTGTCGCGGGAGTTTGAACAGACCGCGCGGCCGATCTGGAATTGTGTGACGCAATCGGCGCGCGATGCGGGCCGCGGCGACGGCAGACTGACGACAGCGGAGCATAAGGAGGCCGGCCGCCTGCGGCGGGAGAAATGCCAGCCGCGGCTGGAGCGGGAGATCCTGTCAAAGGCGGCGGCTTGGTTCGCTCGGGAGACGAACGCGATCGCGCTCAAGGGTTCCGCTTCGTGAGCGATCACCAGGGAGATTATCCGATCGCCAGCATGTGTCGGTTGCTGGCTGTCCCTTGTACGTTGCGGCTTGTTCGGCGGATAAGGATATCTCGTCAAACAGCAAGGAAAGCGGTGATCCTCATGCGTCCATTCTGTCAGAGAACCTGCGGTAGATATGGCCTCGCCTCTCCAAGCTCCGCTGTTCATGCCGGACGATATCCAGGGACGCGGCGCGCCGCTGATCCCGTATACAAGGTGGCCCGACGCGGAGCCTTGCCGTGCTCAACCCCTGAAACGGTAGCAAGAAGTGAATGACACTGTAGTTGGAATCGATGTTTCCAAGGATTCCTTGGATGCAAACTGCGCGAGGGGCCAGGCCACCGCCGCTCTTGATCCCGATTTTCCGCTTATTTTCGGCCGGTCACGAACGAACGCAATACGTTGTTTGTCAGCCGCGCGATGTTGTTGTCGAAGTCGTTCCATGCGAGGGCGCCGACATAGGCCATGGAACCGACGGAGAAGACGGCGCCACCACCTTCGATCGCGAAATACACCATATCAGCTTTAACCTTGTCTGGCCGGTCCCGGCCACCCTGGTTTGGCATCGCGAGAATCTGGTCCTCGACAGCCAGTTGGTATTCGTTGCCTAGCCCGGTGGACGACGCCAGAATGTGCGCGTGCGGCGGACTTCCGAGTTCGACATCGCAGCGGTCGACCTCGTCGCCAACGGCGCCGCCAAGAATGTGTCCGAAATCTCCGATGATATCCTCGTGCACTCCTTCAAAGAAAGTCTCAAAAAAAGCAGAGCGGCTCGCTGCGGTTCGCCGATAGCCGGAAGCCTTCGACCAGCCCTCGGAGTCAAAGCCGACGCCGGTCAGAATGTTGGGCCCCTTGCCTCGCATGCGCCAGATACCGCCGGCCTCCGCTGTTGTAGCATGGGTACGTTCTCCGGCAGGGGCATCCCAACTACGGGTACCGCTGTTGTCGCGGCGCACCTCGATCAACCAAGGGCGCAGGTGGTCGCGGCTGGTGACCCAATAGAAGCCATTTCCACCAAGATACATCAGCTTCCCGCCACGCTTCAGGTAGGATTCGAGATGGTCGCGACCGATCGTCGTCCAATATTCAGGATGCGATCCGGTGAGAATCACCCGGTATTTGTCGAGAAGGGTGGGGCCGTCGCGTTCGAGATCCTCATCGGTGGCGATGTGATAGTCGAGCTGCGTTCGCTCCAACCATTCGATGAAATAAAGATCCGCCGAAAAATGGCGGTACGATCCGGTCAACCAGTTGGGGAACCCAGGCCGCACATTAATCAGCGGCCGGCGGCGGCTGGCATAGCGGACGGGCGTGCCGTCCGAATGGGTATCGTAACATGAGCGCCCGAACTCGCGATTCTCGAACAACTGACGTTCGTCCTCGGGAACAACGATCTGGTGGGAAACGACCGCAGAATAATCGAGGTTCGAAAGGTGGTCGTTGCTATAGGCCAGATAGGTGTTCGTCGGTACCAGGAACAATATTGGCGCGGCCTCGTTGGCGGCAGCGGCCACAAAGAGGGGATAGCGCTCAATGGTCTCGCCTGCCGTCAGGCGAACGCAGTAAATGCCGCTCTCAAGGTCACTCGGCAGCGCGAAGTCGAGATCGTATTCCCAACCGGAATCGACGACATCGTCCTCGTGGAACTGGAGCGCTGCATACTGGTGCGGCACTTGCAGAAAGCTGTCGCTTGTACCGTTCCAATTATGCCCGGTTACCGCCCGTTCCACCCCGTTCATCAGGATTCCGTCGGGACAATCGCCATGGCGTGCGGCAACGCGCGGGCTGTCCCAGTCCTGATCGACAGCCCATTCTGCGATGGCCACTGCACAACAATTTTCGCCACGATGGAGCAGGGTGGCCTGCTCCTCGTTCAAGGTGCCGGAAAACACCACTGGGGCCTCGATCTTGCCATTGAACGGCTCTAAGGACGACCCCACCGCATCAACGCCGGCGGCGGCTAGTAGAAGCTCTGACTTCATCCGGTACGCAAGGCCGCCGGCCCTAACCGTTGCACGCCGACGATCCGAAAGCCCTTTATCGAGGGATACATCTAGAAGTACTTCCGCGGGTCCGAGGCTTGCAACGACCGAATACCAATGCCGCGGGAAGACCCGAAGCTCAGCTTGCGCCAAAACCGTACCCTCGGCGCTCCGCAGCGCGAACCGCCCGTTATGTAGCTGCAGGGAGATCATTCCACTGTCGACGGCGAGGGACCAAACCGACTGTGGTGCGGCGCGATCGGGAACCGTCGGCCAGACATGGCAATACACCGTCACCGACGAGGGCAGGCCACCCGCCGGCAAGGGGAGCTTGGCATACGAGCCGACAGCAGTGCGCTGGATACGGCCGGGAATCCGAACGTCGAGGACGTCACTGCGATCCTCGGTGCCGACGCGAGCTTCCCCAGCGGCGCCCGGTCCTGTTACCAGACGTTCGAACACCGCATGCACTTCGGCGCGAGGCGTGCTGATCGCCATCCGCACCCGCTCGCCCGGGCGGCGCGACCATTCCTCGAAATAGGCTAAGATTTCCATCTATCCTCCACTTGACTCCATATCACGAGTTACCTCTGGCGTGATGGCGAAATCACGGTGGGGACGACAACCGCCCGCCCGGCCGTGCGGCGGGATCCACAAGATGACAGGCCGAAAGATTGCTTGGACCGCGTCGATAGAGCCACGGATCGTCGATCGCACACCGATCGAACGCCATCGGACACCGCGTGCGAAAGCTGCAACCGGGTGGAATGTCGATCGGGTCCGGCGGTTCACCTTCGAGAAGATATTGCTCTGTCCTATAAGGGCGATCCTCAATGGCCGGCACCGCGCTAAGAAGAGCGAATGTATAGGGATGCCCAGGATCGAAAAACAGGCTGTGATTCCCGGCGAGCTCGACCACACGGCCCAGATACATCACGGCGATGCGTGTGCACACCCGCCGCACCATCGCCAAGTCGTGCGATATATAGATATATGTGACTTTATGGCGCTTTTGGATCTTCTCAAAGAGATCAAGCAGCTTCGCTTGTTCTACTTGGTCGAGTGCAGACAGCGTTTCATCGAGAATGAGAAGTTCCGGATCAAGCATCATGGCGCGCGCGATGTTGACGCGCTGACGTTGGCCGGCGCTGAGACCGACGGGAAGCTTATGGAAGAGATCCTGGGAAAGCCCCACTTCGCTCATCACCGCCAAGGCGCGCTCGCGTACTTCGCGGCGTCGCAGGCCGCCGTGGATCAAAAGCGGCTCTTCGATGGTGCGGCCGACATGGAAATGACCGGGGACGGCATTATAGGGGTCTTGGAGCAAAAGCTGGAATCCTTTGCGTAGCGAGAGCAGGGCTCGTCGAGAAAGATGCGTGACATCCTTGCCCTTGAAGACGATCTGTCCCTGATCTACCGGTTCCAGGCGACTGAGCAAACGCGAAAGGGTCGATTTGCCGCATCCCGATTCGCCGACGATGCCGAAATTCTCGCCCTGCATGACTTCGAACGAGACACCCCGAACCGCCCGGATCTGGTGGTGGCCGAAGATGAAGCGGCGGTCCCTCGCTTGGTAGCTTTTGGCAACGTTGCGCACGGTCAGGATCGCCGTAGTGCCGGTCGCTGCCGGAGCCTTGACGCTGGCGTGCCAGATCCGTGGAACGTCTTTGATCAGCTGCCTCGTATACGCGTCCCTGGGCTGCCGCAGCAACATGGCCGTCGGTTGCTGCTCGGCGACCCTTCCTTCTTTGAGAACCAGCACCTCGTCGGCGATTTCATGGATGAACCCCAGCGATGACGAGACGAACACGATTGCGGTACGGAAATCGTTCTGCAGCTCCCGGAGGAGGCGAAGGATTTGCGCCGCCACCGTCACGTCGAGCGGCTGCGTGATGTTGTCGGCGACCAGAAAGGCGGGATTCGAGACGAGTGCATCAACAATCAACGCCCGTTGCATCATCCCGCCACTGAACTGGAAGGGAAACTGGTCGAACTGCCGGGAAGCCGAAGGAATCCGCACGGCCTCCAGAAGGGACAGCACGCGCCTTTTCGCTTCTCGGGTCGAAACTTTCGGCTCAACTGCACGCAACTTCTCCACGATCTGTTGGCCAACGGGCAATGTCGGATCCAGAGCACCGCCAGGGTTGGCACCGATATATGCAATCTCTCGCCCGTTCAGCCGGTTCTTTTCAGCCGCGGGCAAGGACAGCAAATTGCTGCCGTGATATTCCACTGAGCCCGCTGTGATCGACAGCGGAGGGCTGATCCAGTTCACCAAGGCGCGCGAGAGGACGGTCTTACCCGATCCGCTCTCGCCAATAACGCCGAACACCTCCCGCTCGTGCAGGTCGAAGGAGATGTCCGCAAGGACCGGGCGGATTCGGCCCTCCACCGCGAGGTCAACTGACAAGCTGCGGACTTTTAGCACGATTTCCGCCACCTATCCGATTCCCTGCAACAACTGGTTGCGCGCCCGTTCAAGAGCTCCGCCCACGAGGTTGATGCTGCCGAGGCTGATCGCCAACAGTAGGCCGGGGATCGCGGTAATCCACCAGGCGTTGATCAAGTATTGCGTTCCGCTGGCGATAATCGTGCCGAACGTAGGAGTGGGCGGCTGGATGCCAATTCCGATGAAGCCGAAAATGGCTTCGAAAATCATCATCCGCGCGATGTCGAGGACGGCGACGAAGGCGATTGGCGGCAGAATGTTCGGCGCTATGTGAAGCAGCATGATCCGGATGTCCGACGCGCCAAGAATCTTGGCCGCCCGCACATACTCCTTCTGACGTTCGGCCAGTCCCACGCTTCGCGTCACGCGCGCGTAAACCGGCCACCCGGCAAGGACCAACACCGCGACGACGGAGGCCGGCGTCGGGCGCGACACGCCGAGGATAGTGATCGCCATGATGATGACGGGAATCGACATCTGAGCATCGGTCAGGCGCATCAGGATGATGTCAGTCCAGCGGCCAAAATAACCCGCGACTAAGCCGACCGCGCAACCCAAAGTGAACATGCCGATGACGCTGGTGACGCCAATCGCCAATGCGTTGCGAAGGCCAATCAGGGATCGCATGAAGAGGTCGCGGCCCAGCTCGTCGGTCCCGAAGATGTGCGGCCAGCGTGAACCAACCATTGGGAAAGGAGGCAGAAAACGTTCCATGATATGAAACTGAGTCGCAGAGATATTGGAAACAAAAGGACCGATGACTGACAAGGTAATAAGGAGCCCGAAAACGAACAATCCGATACGGAAGTCCATTGAGCGCCATGCCAGGCGTAGCATATTCGCGCCAAGGCTAGTCCCCTTCGGGTGGCTAACAGCAGTGTCGGCAGCGCTGTCGGCGGCCAGGTTCACGGCAGTCAATATTGAAGTCTCCGATCGACGTTCGTAGCGACGAAGTCGACAATGATGTTGACCAGCACCAGAATCGCACTGGCCAGTATTGCAATTGCCTGGATCACTGGAAAATCGCGCTCGAACACTGCATTAATAGTGAGCAGGCCGATGCCAGGATAGTTGAAGATATATTCCACAACGAACAGGCTTCCCAGTAGCATGCCGATGACCTGCACTCCGAACAGGTTAAGCAGCGGTATGGATGCATTACGAACAACGTGCCGGCGGATTATTTGCCACCGCGAGAGCCCGCGTACTCGACCTACGTCGACGTAATTTTCGATCAAGGCATTAGCGATGGCAACACTGATAGCCCGAATCGCAACGGCTGACAGCTCCACAGCGAGGACCAAAGCTGGCAGAATCGTGTAGGAAAAGCCCTTGTAGCCAATTGCCGGCAGCCACCCGGCGCGTGCGGAAAACAAAAGAATGAAGACGACGCCAAGCCAGATGTTGGGAAGGGAAACGAAGGCCGAACTAATATAGAGTGCCAGCTTTTCCGGCCACCGCCCGGCGTTCAGGCCGGCTGCGAGGCCAATCGGGAAGGCAATTAGGATGGTGAACCCGATTCCAAGGGCGGCGAGCTGAAGGCTATAGGGAAGGGCATTCAATATTAGGGTACTGACGGCTGCGCGATTCTGACTTTCAAAGGTGGTGAGGCCCCTCGAGCCGCCCGTGCTTCCTCCCTGCCGGCTGCGGATGAAGGAATGGCCGAGATTGCCCTTCGCCAGTTGCTCCAGATAGTGGACGAATTGGATGGGAATCGGGTCACGCAGCCCGAGTTCCCGCGCAGTCTGCTCCATCACCGAGGGCGGGGTCATCGGCCCCAGGATGATACGGATCGGATCACCAGGAACTACCCGCAAAAGCGTGAACACGAGAAAGGCGACAAGGAAGACGATGACGGCGCCTTGAGCAAGCCGGCGCAAAAGAAAATTAAGCGCGAAGATCATCCGGGGTAAATTGGCGTGTTCTTGAGCGGAGGGGCGGTGCGGCGTCCCTCCTCCGTAGATTGCGCCGTCAGCTCAGGCCAGCGTCGCCTTTGAAAGGTCAATTGGACCATTCGGGTAGAAATATACGCCATCGACGTTTTTTGCCATGCCGTGGAAGTAGACTGCGGAAAACAGAGAGAGACTCGGCACCTTGCGCGCGATGGTAGGAAGGGTCTCGGCTCGAATAATCTTCAGACGCTCCTCGGGATTCGGGGCATCGCGCTCCTTGTCGAGGACAGCGTCGATCTCGGGGTCATCGATGCCGGTGATCAGTGCCTCCTTGGAGTACCACATGGGGCGCAAGACCAGATCCGGCTCAGGCGACCCGGTCAGCCATCCGACGTCGCACATATGACCCGGACCTTGGCCGTCGGCTCGGCGATAGATCTCATCCTCCCAGGCCGCGGGCTCGAGTACGGTCATCTTGACCTTGAATCCCTGCTGCTGCAGCATCGCGGTGATTAGTTCGCCGTATTCCTTGGTCTTCGGATAGAAGCCGATCGACGTGATATATTCGAGTTCCGGCAGTCCCCTGCCATTTGGGAAGCCCGCTTCTGCCAGCAATTGCTGACATTTCTCGGCGCTGAATTCTGGATAGTTGGGGATATTTTCGTAGCCAAACTTGAGCGGAGACAGATAGCAGTTGGAAGCCTCGCCAGCGACACTCATGATCTCAAGGATCTGCGAACGGTCTATGGCATGGCAGGCCGCCATGCGGATACGGACATCGTCGAACGGCTTCTTGTTACAGCGGAAATGCAAATATTTGTTTTCCGTCGACAGCGATTTCTGGACTTTGACCCTCTTGTCCTTCGCCAGAGTGGCATACTGCTCCGGCTCCAGCCGCTCAATGATCTGATACTGACCGTTCAGCAGCCCCAGCACGCGGGTGTCAGAGTTGGGAACGTAAGCGTAGACCACTTCGTCGATCTTCGGGCGCCCACCGAAGTATCCTTCGAAAGCCTGCAGCAGGTTCTTGTCGCCATTGGTCGAGACATATTTGAAAGGGCCGGTCCCGTTAGGGCGCTGCTGCAGTATTTTAGGATTGGCAACGTCTTTGGCAGACAAGATCGGTAGAAAGCTGGTGACATACCAGTAGTCCGCGGCAGGATATCCGTAGCGCTTGGTGCTCAGGTGCACGGTGTGATCGTCCACGATCTCGACCGTGAGCCTGCCTGGGTACCACCCCGAGGCTGGGCGCGACGGTTGCGAAGCATATTCCATCGTGGCCTTCACATCCGCAGCGGTGAAGAGCTGACCGTTGTGGAACTTGACGCCTTCGCGGAGCTTATATTCGAGCGTATACTGATCGATGAGCTTCCAGCTTATAGCGAGGTCGGGAAGGATCTCATCAGGCTTCTCTGGCCGCATGGGGCAGCTGGTTAGATGGCTAAAGACAAAGCCTTCGAAGTCGATCTGGCCAATAACGGTGTGAGACGTTGGATCCCAGTTCCCAGTAACCGCGCCAGCCGAAGCGAAGACGACCGTCTTCGTGTCCTGTGCCGTGGCCCGCCGAATGGGCGGCATTTCAAGGCCAGCAATAGATACCGCACCGGCCAGGAAACCGCGACGCGTCGTCATGATAGTTTCTCCCCCTTTTCGAATCGCTCTGGGATTCGAAATCCGTGCAGCGTCCGCATCTCCGACGCTCATACAACCATAGCCCGAGAATGGCCGTTCGGTCAAGACGTTTATGGAAATATAGCCCGGGAACGACCGATCAGTCAACATGGTATTCGGCAAACGGAACCAATCGGGCACCGCCTTGTGTCTGACGAGGTTCGGCGCTCCGGTCACTCCGCAACGATCAACTCCACGCCCGCCGCGCGCAGAAGCTTCAGAAAGGGATCCGGCGGCGCCGTGCCGGTCACGAGTCGGTCGACCTGAGAGAACTCACACACCTTGGCCATCGCGATGCGTCCGAACTTGGAGCCATCGGCTACCACGGTGACACGTGTCGATTGTTGGATCATCGCGCGGGCCACCATGGCCTCTTCGAGATCGTAATCCATGAAGCCGCCCTGGGGGTCGATCGCGCCGATCGTCAGGACTGCATGGTCGGCGCGGAACCGGCTGATCTGGTCGAGGCTTGCTGAGCCTAGGGTCTCGCCTGTGCCACCATTGAATTCCCCGCCGATGAGGTAGACGCGGCTTTGGCCCCCGGCATAGATTTTGCCGGCTACGGTAACCGAATTCGTGATCACCGTAAGCCTGCCGACGTTGGCCAGCGCTGCGGCGAGGAAGGCGGTCGTCGAGCCGGTGTCGATCATCAGCGTATCATTTTCCTGGAACAGGCGTGCGGCCGCGGTAGCGATTCGACGCTTGACGTCGGCATTTTCCTCCATGCGCGCCGTCATATTCGCCTCGCTGGCGGTCTGCGGCCGCAGCGCCCCGCCATGAACACGGCGCAAAAGACCCTTCGCGTCGAGGTGGGCGAGATCCCGCCGGGCCGTTTCCCTCGATACTCCGAAGCTGTCGGCGATCTGCTCGACCGTCAACTCGGCCTTCTGGTTGGCGAGCTCAAGGATCGCGGCTCGTCGCTTCTCGGGTGCCATAGTTATTCCTCAACCATCCGTGCCATATGGTTACACTGCTTACCGCATTGTGGGTCAGTTTATTGCAAGCGGGCATCCTATAGACGGATCAATGACCGTTCGGTAAAAAGCTCGTCATGATTCGGATGACGGTTCCTCCGGCCGGCCAAACGTCCCCCGAATATGGCGTCGCCGTCCTTGGGGCGGGGATCGTCGGATGTGCAGTCTTCCGCTCCTTTGTTCTGGCGGGGGTACGCACGGTTCTCCTGGAGCGTGATGACGACATCATCAACGGCGCGAGCAAAGGTAACAGCGGGATCCTGCACACTGGCTTCGACGCCACCCTCGCTACTCTGGAGTCGCGTTTTGTCGCGGCCGGCTATCGCGCGTATCGGCAGGTGCATGAGCGTCTTAACCTGCCTCTGATGAGGACCATGGCGATCATGGTGGCGTGGAACCAGCAGGAGCAGTCGCGAGTCGCGGCGATCGTTGCTCAGGCGCATGCAAACGGTGTAAGGGAGGTTCGTCCCCTCGCCCCAGCAGAGATCAGCCGTTACGAACCCGCCTTGGCTGCCGATATGGCCGGCGGTGTCCTGGTGCCCGGCGAGTCTGTGATCGACCCATGGTCCGCTCCCCTCGCGTACGTCCTCCAAGGCGTAGCCAACGGCGGCCACGTCCGACGGGCCACGCCGGTGACCGGGGGCAGACTGGCGGATGGGTTCTGGCACCTCGTCACTCCCGGCGGATCCGTGCGCGCCAGCGTGGTGGTGAACTGCACGGGAAACCATGGCGATCTGGTGGAGGCGATCGCCCGCCCCAGCCCCTTCCGTATCACCCCGCGCAAGGGCCAGTTCGTCGTCTTCGACAAATCCGCGTACGCGTTGGTCGGCGCCATCATCCTGCCCGTGCCCACGGAGCGGACCAAGGGTGTCGTCATCGCGCGGACGGCCTTTGGCAATCTGATGGTCGGCCCGACCGCTGAGGACCAGGAGGACCGCGACACGGCGACTGTCGATCAGGCCACGCTCGCCGCGCTCATCGGAAGGGGCACGCGCATCATCCCGGCGCTCGCTGCCCATCCCATTACCGCAACGTTTGCCGGCCTGCGGCCGGCAACGCAGTTCAAGGATTTTCAAATCGAGGCTTTGCCGAAAGAGCGGTGGATTACCGTCTCGGGCATCCGCTCGACTGGTCTTACCGCCTCGCTCGGCATCGCGCTCCACGTGCGCGAACTGTATCAGGCGCATTTCGGGATTTTGGAGGAACTCCCCGATCCGGTTTGGACGCCCGTTCCTAATCTCTGCGAGGAACGCCCGCGGCCTTATCAGGCTGGGGCCCGCAGTCCGATCGTCTGCCATTGCGAGTTGGTAACTCGTCGGGAAATCGAGGACGCACTCGAGGGTCCGCTGCCCGCCCGGTCCCTTGGCGGACTGAAGCGGCGAACGCGCTGCATGATGGGCCGCTGCCAGGGCTTCTACTGCTCGCGGCGTGTCTTCGAAATCGCCCGCGGGCGACTTGCCGATCTGCAACGATTCGGCTTTCAGGAAGGAATGCCTGACGGAGTGGCCGGCTGATGCGCTCCGTCATCATCATCGGGGCCGGTCCCGCCGGACTGACGGCGGCACGCATTCTGCGGGCGGCCGGCATCAAGGACCTTCTTGTCGTCGAGCGCGACGAGCAGGCTGGTGGGCTACCGCGCCATTGCGGTCATCACGGGTTCGGAGTGCTCGATTTTCGCCACTTGTGGACCGGACCCCGCTATATTCGTGAACTCTGCGACATGGCGAAGGACGTGGAGATCGCGACGGACGAAACGGTCATCGCGGTCGAACCAGGCGGAAGGGTGCGCATCAGCGGTACGCATGGGGTAGAAAACCTGGCCGCGCGGACCGTTCTTTTGGCCACCGGCATCCGCGAGACGCCGCGTAGCGCGAGATTGGTCTCGGGCACCCGTCCCTATGGGATCACCACCACCGGGGCGTTCCAGGAAATGGTCTATACGGGCGGGTTTCGACCATTCTCGCGCCCGGTCATCGTCGGCACCGAACTGGTGGCGTTTTCAGCCTTGCTGACAGCCCGCCATCTGGGCATTCGTCCCGCCGCCATGATCGAAGAGAACGACCGAATTACCGCGGGCCGCTTTTGCGATGTTGCCGCCCGGCGCCTGTTCGGCACGCCGGTGCTGACGTCGACACGCCTCGTCGAGATCCAGGGGCGCGATCGGGTCGGCGCCGTAGTCGTCGAGCGGCAGGGGAAACATGAAGCCATCGCCTGCGACGGAGTCGTCTTCAGCGGCCGTTTCGTCCCCGAGGCCACGCTTGCGCGCGGTGGCCATCTGGCTGTGGACCTGGCGACCGGGGGACCGGTCATCGACAATTTCTGGCGTTGCTCCGACCCTGCCTACTTCGCCGCGGGCAATGTCCTGCGTGCGGTGGAGCATTCCGGGATGGTCAGCCGCGAGGCAAGCTGGGCGGCGGCGGCAATTCTGCGCGGCCTTGCCGGGGATCTCCCCGCCGCCGACAACGGAGTTCCAGTACGGGCCGCAGGCAGCCTGCTTTATGTGTATCCGCAAAGGATCATCCCACACGAGGGTGCGCGCATTCGCCTCTACGCCCGAACGCGAGCGGCCTGCCGGGGCAGGCTGCGGCTGACCGCAGACGGTCGCGAAATCGCCGCGCGATTCGTCAACGCCCTGCCGGAACGGCGGCTGACGCTCGATGCCCCTTCGTTCCGCCTCATCGGATCGCGCTCTGTTGAGCTGACGCTCGAAGCGTCCCGGTAGCGTCGAGGAAACGATGCCGACCATCCTCGCGATCGACCAGGGCACGACGAGGACGAAGGCCTACCGCTTGGAGGAGGACGGACGGTTCGTCGTCGTCGGCTCGATTGCGCATCGTCAATTCCATCCCAATCCCGGCTGGGTCGAACACGATCCGATGGAGATTCTTGATATTGTCCGCCAGCTGATCGCGGCCGCCGGGGCGTTCGATTTCCTCGGCCTCGCCAACCAGGGAGAGACCGTCGTCGCCTGGCACGCACGCACGAAACGGCCGGTCCACCGCGCCATCGTTTGGCAGGACATGCGGACCCTGGAGGAGGTCCGGCGCTTGCAGGCGCTCGGCGCCGAGGAACTGGTGCGCAACCGTGCCGGCCTTCCCTTGGACCCCTATTTCTCGGCTACGAAACTGCGTTGGCTGCTCGATCATGCTGAAGGCACGCAAGAGCTGTGGGCCCGCGGATGGCTGCGCCTGGGCACGACCGACGCTTTTCTGCTCGACAGCCTGACGGGTGTTTATGCGACCGATGTCTCGACTGCGTCGCGGACCAGCCTTCTCGACTTGCGAAGATTGGCCTGGGACAAGGATTTATGCGACGTTTTCGGCGTGCCCCCGGATTGTCTACCGGAAATCCGCCCCACCGTCGGTGATTTCGGCGTCGTCACACGCCTCGACGGGGGCCAGGCAAAGGCCGTTGCGAGCGCTGTGGACCAGCAGGCAGCCTTGTCCGGGCACGAATGCCGCGCGCGCGGCGATGTGAAGATCACCTTCGGCACCGGGGCGTTCGCCCTCGGCCTGACTGGCGAGATGCCGCATTCCTATGGCCAGACTGGGCTGTTGCCGACCTGCGCATGGCAGATCGCTGGTCAACCGGCTCTCTACGCCCTCGACGGCGGCATCTACACCGCTGCCGCGGCGATCGACTGGCTATGCGAAATCGGTCTTTTGGGCCGCATCGAGGAGATTGAAGGCTTCGGCCGCCCCTCGGCTTCAGAACGGGGGATGATGTTTGTGCCGGCACAGGCCGGGCTCGGCTGCCCTTTTTGGGATCGCTCGGCACGCGGCTTGTGGATCGGGATGGATCTCGAGACATCCCGCGACGATCTCTGCCGTGCCGTCGTCGAAGGCGTTGCCCTGCGCGCCGCGCAGCTCGTCGGCGCATTCGGCGCCGAGCTGGGCGAAGTGCGGCGCATTTCTATCGATGGCGGACTGAGTCGGAGCGGCTATTTTTCGCGCTTCCTGGCCGACGCGCTCGGACGCTCCATTGACGTGGCCGAAACTCCCGATCTGACGGCGCTGGGTATCGCCCGGCTCGTGGCGAGCGGCCAGCATACCGACATTGGCCGTCCGCGCGCCTCCTGGCAAAAGATCGAGCCTTCCGGGCCGTTGCCCGACGAGGTTCACCAGCGCTTCGCCGACGCCGTAACGCGCTCCCGCGGCTGGTCAGGTGGTGTTGCTAACTGTGCGTAAGCGACCCGGTGCCGGCAAACGGTTATTGCAATCCGACAAGGGAATCTCCTCGGTGCGCTTGGCCGAGGCGATCGGGGTCAGTCAGCCGACCGCCTGGTGCATGGGCCATGCTCGGCGGCTGCTGGTGACCAGGGAACAGCAGCTCGGCGGCACGGTCGAATTGGACGAATTCTACATCGGCGGTAGCCCGCGCAACGATGCCGACCGACCACATCTGGGACGCGGTCGCAAAGGCTAACCCCGGACCACCAAGACGCCGGTTCTTCGTTCAACGGCCTGGATCCCTTGAAGAGGGCCTGCCAGCAAGGGAAGTCAGGGCGCACGTTGTTGACGATCTGTCAGAGACCGAGGCCCGTCGGGTGTTGGACGGAACCGTTGATCTCTCGGCCCATTTGATGAGCGACGAGTGGAAGTCCTTCCTGTCGGTCGGCGAGGCCTTTGCCGCACACGACACCGTCCGCCACTCCGAACGGCAATATGTGCACGGCGCCGCCCATACCAATTCGGCCGAGGGCTTCAACAACCGCGTGCGTCGCACCATCGCCGGGGTGTTCCATCACATCAGTCCGCGCCACGCTGACCTGTACTTCAACGAGGTCGGCTTCCGCTGGTCGCAGCGGGTGATGGGTGGTCAAGCGGTGCGCCGCACGCGCAAAGGCCGTGAGGTCGTCAAGCCGATATGGTGTCGCATTGCGCCCGCTCTTCAGCTGCCCGCGGTGTTCAAGTCAGCAGTCGGCCTGTGATTCGGCATGGAAAAAGGACCCCGTAAGTGGAGTGGGCGCTTGCGAGTGGACAAGTTGGTGGTGGTGAATTGACCGGGGGTGCCGGGCTTTCGGAGGATGGAAGCCATGGCGAGACACCGATCCCACAGCGTTGAGTTCAAACGTCAGGTCGCGCAGGAGTTCCTGGGAGGGG
>Ga0335075_10007951_pt1 | contig 16288 bp, 11 predicted proteins | sample Lox_Sample_24_FD_206723 | JGI IMG/M metagenome (GOLD analysis project Ga0335075, IMG submission 206723) | Soil microbial communities from Loxahatchee National Wildlife Refuge, Florida, United States - Lox_Sample_2.4 | ecosystem: Environmental > Terrestrial > Soil > Wetlands | place: USA... | reverse complement strand
CAGCTTGCAGTGGCGCTCTGGCACGCAGACCGGGCTATGGCAGCCGGCTGGTGGTCGCTGCTGGCGCTGCGCGGCCTGCTTCCTGCCGGGTTCGCGATCGCGTCCGGCTTCCTGGTCGCCGCAGTCGCGCATCACCAGGACCTGGGCGTGCCGCTGGCTGTAGTCGGCATCGCCTTCATCTTGATGCAGGTCCTAGGGCCGCTGCACACTGCGCTCAGCGCGAACCTCGGCGACCGCGCCGCGGCCTATCTCTATGACGAGCTGACCGGAGCCTGCCTCGGCCCGCCGGGCATCGGGCATCTGGAAGACCCCGAGCTGGCCGCTGACCTCCAGGTAGCCAGGGACTTCGACCGGGGCATGACAGCGCCGCCGCTGTCGGTCTCGATGGACTTCATCGCTACCGGCCTAGTCGATATGGTCGCCGGGCTCGCCCAGGCCGCGGTCTTGTTCGGCTTCGCGTTCTGGGCGCCTCCCGTGCTGGCCGTGGCGTGGCTCTCGACGCACTGGCTGCTCCGCGAGAGCGGAGTCTGGCGAGACCGCAACACCGGCGAGGTGCGCCAGGCACAGCGGGATGCCGAGTACGCCTACCGCCTGGCCGTCGACCCGCCGGCCGCGAAAGAACTGCGCATTTTCGGCCTCTCGGACTGGGTGCTCGACCGTTTCGTCACCAGCCGCCGGCGCCTGCACCAGCTGCAGTTCCAGGCGACCCGGATGCGGGAACGGTCGGTCCTCGGCTCGATGCTGATCGTCCTGGCCGCGAACGTGGGCATCTTCTGGTTGCTCGGCGCGGCCGCGCTGGACCATCGGATAGGACTCGGCCCGCTCGTCGTGTACGCGCAGGCAGCCGTCGGCACCTCGATGATCGCCTTCGGCGGGCTCAACTGGGCACTCGACGGAGCTGCCGCACCGGTCGCCGCGGTCGGCAGGCTCAAGACCGCAACCGCCAGAGCCGGCACGGTCACCTCCGGCGCACTGCCCGCGACCGGGATGCCGTCAGCGCAGATCCGCTTCAGGAACGTCACCTTCGCCTACCCGGCAGCGCCAGACCGGCCAGTGCTCTCCGGGCTCGACCTGGACATCCCGGCCGGCAGCTCGCTGGCCATCGTCGGGGTCAACGGCGCGGGGAAGACCACGCTGGCCAAGCTGCTCTGCCGGCTCTACGACCCGCAGTCCGGCTCGATTGAGGTCGACGGCACCGACTTGAAGGACCTGGACCTTTCCTCGTGGCGGCAGCGGGTAACGGCGGTATTTCAGGACTTCGTCCGCTTCGAGCTGACACTGCGCGAGAACGTGATCCCGCGCCTGGCCGGAATGACCGCACCTGGCCGGCCCGGCCAGCCACGTCGAGACGGCGTTCCCCCTCAGGACGGCCAGCACAGCCAAGATGACCCGCTCAGCCAGTTCGACCCGGTCGCAGCGGCCGCTCTGGACGCTTCCGGCGCCGCGGGCCTGGCGAGCCTGGACACCGTCCTCGCCAAGGGCTACACGGGCGGAGCCGAGCTGTCCGGCGGGCAGTGGCAGCGAGTGGCGCTGGCTCGCGCGATGGCCGCAGTCCAGCTCGGCGCCGGACTGGTCCTGCTCGACGAGCCGACAGCTCAGCTGGACGTGCGCGGCGAGGCAGAGATCTTCGAGCGAGTGCTGGCCGCGACCCGGGAGTGCACGACGATCCTGATCTCGCATCGCTTCTCGACGGTCCGGCACGCAGACCGGATCGCCGTCATCGAGAACGGCGCGGTAGCGGAGCTCGGCAGTCACGATGAGCTGATGGCGCTGCGGGGCCGGTACTGGACGATGTTCACGCTGCAGGCGCAGCGGTTCGCGACCGGCACGCCCGAGGAAGGCGAGGAAGAGGTGATCTTCGATGTCCTCGCCTGACCAGCCAGCTTCCGCCGACGACGCTGCCGACAGCCTGCCACCTGCGCTGTCCTCGATGTGGCGGTTGTGCCGGCTTGGCTACCGCTACGAGCCAGGGCTCATGGGCACCGCGTTCGTCCTCACCGTTGTCGCGGCAGTGCCGGATGCGCTGCTCGCGGTCTGGTTCGAACTGCTCGGCAAAGGGCTGCTCGAGCACAAGCCGGGCCTGCTGGAATTCGCCATCGTCGCGCTGGCGGTCTCGGCCGTCGCCACCTGGCTGATGCAGACCATCTCGACCCGGATACAGCGGCGCTTCCGCGACAAGGTGACGATCGCGCTTGAGTCCCACGTCGCCAGGCTGCAGGCGGACATCTCGACGATCGCGCATCAGGAGCGGCCCGAATACCTCGACCGGCTGTCGGTCCTCAGGGAGCAGATCTTCACGCTCGACCACATGTACATGTCGGTATTCGCCACCGCAGGCTGGATCGTCCGCCTCGGCATCACGATCGCGTTGCTCGCGACAGTGAACCCGGTGCTGATCACGCTGGTCCTGTTCGCATTGCCGACCGTGGCGGCGACGTCATGGCGGCCCGTGGTGGAACGCACCGCGCAGGAGCGCGGCGCGCAATCCGACCGGCTGGCGCGTCACCTCTTCACGGTGACGACCACCGCCTCACCGGGCAAAGAACTGCGCCTGCTCGGCATCGGCCCGCAACTGGCCGCCCGGCGCAGGACCGCGTGGGAGCAGTGGTACGGCCCGGTGGCCGCAGCCAGGACCGGCTCCTCGGTGTGGTACGCCGCAGGCTGGGCGATCTTCGCCGCCGCCTACGTCGGTGCGATCGCGATCGTGGCGACTGGCAGGCACGCATCTGCCGCTTCGGCCATCCTGGTGCTCACCGCGGGCGCTCGGCTCTCCTCTTACGTCGGCGCCACGGTCAGCGAGATCGGCTTCCTGCGCGGCATCTGGATGGACGGCTCGCGGCGGCTTGCCTGGCTCGAGGACTATGCCAGCGCGGCAGCCGCCGACGCCGACCTGTCCGCGCCCGCTCGCATCGCCGATGGCATCCGGTTCGACCACGTCACGTTTTTCTATCCGGGAACGACAAAGCCCGCCCTCGCCGACATCGACCTGTTCCTGCCGTCGGGCTCGGTGGTGGCGGTCGTTGGCGCGAACGGAGCTGGCAAGACCACGCTGGTCAAGCTTCTCGCCAAGCTCTACCGGCCGACTTCGGGCCGCATCCTCGTCGACGGTGCGGATCTGGCCCGGCTGGACCCGGCGCAATGGCGCCAGCGCATGTCCGGAGCGTTCCAGGACTTCTTCCGGTTCGAGTTCCGTGCCGGGCAGACGATCGGCCTTGGCGACCTGCCCCGGATCGACAGCGAGCCAGCCCTGGCTGTCGCGATGGACCGGGCTGGCGCGCGCGACGTGGTCGACACGCTGCCGGCCGGACTGGCCACGCAGCTCGGCCCGACCTGGCATGACGGCGTCGATGTCTCCTTCGGCCAGTGGCAGAAGCTGGCGCTGGCCCGCGGCTTCATGCGTGACGAGCCGCTCATCGCCGCCCTCGACGAGCCGACCGCGGCGCTCGACGCCGAGACCGAGCACCAGCTGTTCGAGCGGTATGCCAGCCGGGCCCGCGAGCGCAAGCAGAACGGCAGCATCACCATCCTGGTCTCGCACCGGTTCAGCACGGTGCGCATGGCCGACCTGATCGTCGTTCTCGACGGGGCACACGTCGCCGAGTCAGGCACACACGACGAACTGATGGCGCGCGGCGGCCGCTACGCACAGCTGTACCAGATCCAGGCGGCCGCCTATCAGTGAGCCATTTCCGGTAAGCGGTCGTTGCGCTTGGCGCGGTCACTCTGGCGTTCGAGGCGGGCGCCCAGGTCAGCGGCCTGTGATCCGTCACGCGTCGGGATGAGAGGTGTCTGATTCAGGGAGGCGAGGAGACGTAGTTTCTCATCGCTCTCGCTGCCGGAGTCGGGGTAGTAGAGGACGAGGAACAGACCGTCGACGGGGAGCTTGTCTCGGTGCAGGCGTAGCTCGCCGACGACGGGATGGTTCACGGTGGTGGTGCCGCCTTCGAGCCTTCGGACGTCGTGACGTGCCCAGAGAGTTCGGAATCGCTCGCTCGAGAGGGCAAGCTCGCCCACCAGTTCCACGAATCGCGTGTTGTCGACGTCGTCGCCGATTGACTTTCTGAAGGCGGCGATGAATCCTTCAGCCGAGCGAGTCCAGTCCTGCTGGAACGCCTGCTCTTCGGGATCGAGGAGCAGGGATCGGAGCCGGTTGTGCCCGGGCTGAAGGCGCGGAGAGAGCGCGATTGCGAGCTGGTTGGAGGCAAGCACATCGAACGCGCGCCCTTCCACGAACGCGGGAATCTGCACGCTTGCGAGGAGCTGGTGCAACCGTGCTGGCACGCGTTCAGGCTTCCGGCGCCGCTGCCGCCTGGGGCGCGAGCCGACGAGGCTGAGCAGGTATTCCTGTTCGAGCTCGTCAAGGTGCAGGACCCGCGCGAGCGATTCGAGGACCTGCGGTGAGGGGTTTTTGTCGCGACCGCGTTCAAGCCGCAGGTAGTAGTCGGCGCTGATGCCGGCGAGCATGGCGACTTCTTCACGGCGCAGCCCGGGAACGCGACGATTCCCTCCCGCGGGAAGCCCGGCCTGCTCCGGAGTGACCAGCGCCCGCCGGGCTCGGAGGTAACCGCCGAGCAGGTTGGCGCGGTCCTCGTCGGTCATATCCAGCAGCGTAGTTCAGGCCCTCACATCGACGGGGGGCCCTGCGAGGACCACGGAAGACGGGGGCACTGCCTGCGCCTTCGGCAAACGTCAACACTGAATGTGTCGCCGAAACATGAGATTGAGCTAGGAGCACGACATGGACATCACCAACCGCACCGTCTTCATCGCGGGCGCCACTTCGGGAATCGGTCTCGAGCTGGCTCGACGCTTCGCCACGGCTGGCAGCACCGTCATCGCCGGTGGCCGTCGAACCGACCTGCTGGGGAATATTGCGGGCGAGGGGTTCGCAACCGTTCAGATCGATGTGACCGACCAGGTCAGCATCGACCGTGCCCGCGACGCGATCCTTCATTCCCACCCCGGCCTCGACACGATCGTGACGATGTCCGGGATCGGGATCCCCGAGGACCTTCGCGATCCCGCGCACTTCAGCGCTGCGGAACAGACGATCGACACCAACGTGCTCGGTACCATCCGCGTCATCGACGCGTTCACCCCGCACCTGATCGCGCGCGGCACCGGCACCATCATCACGGTCACCTCGGGCATCGGGTTCCTGCCGTTCCCGGTCATGCCCACTTACGCCGCCTCGAAGGCCGCCGTGCACGCGTACTCCGAGGCATTGCGCGCGCAGCTGGACGGCACCGGCGTCGCGGTCTCCGAACTCGTCCCCCCGGCTGTCGCGACGACGCAGGAGCACGCGCAGCTCAACCCCCGCGCGCTCGGGCTGGCCGAGTTCGCCACCGAAGTCATGGACCTGCTCCAGACCGACCCGACTCCGCACGAAATTCTCGTGAAGGGAGTCCTCATGCACCGGTGGGCTGAGCGCGACGGCACCTACGACGAGTTGGTTGCCCAGCGCTCACGGGCACTCGCGATGCTCCCGGGCCGTCAGTGACTGACGCCTCAGTCGGCGAGACTGGGCGCGGCCGTCGACGGCGACTCCAGTGACGGCGACTCGAGCGACACCGACCCGGCAATGCTACGAACCCCGGCAGGCTCTGCGGCCTCTTCCGCCAGGCGGGCGCCGAGGCGCCCGGGAATGGTACGAGCGGCATCGCGGTCACGGATCGACAGGGCGCACGGCACACCGAGCAGGCAGACTGCTGCCGCGACCAGGAACGCGATCCGGTACGCGGTCAGATTCGCCACGGCATGCCCGCCGACCAGGTGCACCGGTCCGACCAGCACGATGGCCGTCGTCAGGACGGCAACGCCGACGGCACCGCCGAGCTGGCGGACAGCGTTGAACATGGTCGACGCGCGACCTGTCGCGGCCGGAGTGATCGTCGCGAACGCGGCGGCCTGCAGCGGCACGAAGATCTGGCCCATCGACAGTCCCAGCGTGAACATCAGCAGCCGCGCCCACCACAGGCTGGTCGTCGGCCCCATCAGTGCCAGCAGCGCGATGGACGCGGCCGTGCCCATCAGCCCGATCGTCACGTGGCGCCGCGGGCCCAGGCGCGGGTACAGCCAGCGGCTCGCGAGCTGCGCGCCGGCCATCACGCCAAACGCCTCCGGGAACGTGCTAAGCCCGGACTGCAGCGCGCTCAGGCCGCGGCCGTCCTGGTAGTAGAGCGAGATCGCATACAGAGTGCCCAGGAACGCGATCGAGGCGAGGATCATGACGCCGTTGCTCGAGCGGAACAGCCTGTTTCCCAGCGACCGCAGGTCCACCATCGGCTGGACCGTTCGCAGCTCCACGACCACCATGGCGGCAAGCAATACGATGCCCGCCGCGATCGTGGCCAGCACGTCGGCTGAGTGCCAGCCCTTGACCGGGCCCTCGGACACGCCGTACATCGCCAGCCCGAGGCCGACTCCGGAGAGCAGGAAGCCAGGCAGGTCGAAGCTGCCTGGATTGGCCTGCTCAGTTTGAGCCAGGAAGATCATCCCGAAGATGAGCGCGGCGGCGCCGATCGGCACATTGACGTAGAAGACCCAGCGCCAGGACAGGTCGGTGACGAGCAGACCGCCCAGCACCGGCCCCAGGGCTGGTGCCAGCGTTGTCGGCACGGTAAGGATCGAGGAAGCCCGGATGCGCTCCTCCGGCGGAAAGGCCCGGAACAGCATGGCCATGCCGACCGGAGCGAGCATGCCGCCGCCGACGCCTTGCAGTACTCGGAAAATCACCAGCTCGCCGAGGCTGGTGGCGAGGCCGCACATCGCGGACGCGACGGTGAAGACCACGATGGCGGCGAGCAGCACCCGCTTGCCGCCGTACCGGTCACCGAGCCAGCCCGAGGCCGGGATGAACACTGCCAGGCTGACCAAGAACGAAATCGAGATGCTGTCAACCGCCGTGGGACTGACCGCGAAATCGCGTCCGATGGTCGGCAGGGCCACGTTGACGATCGTGGCGTCCATGATCGACATAAACATGGCCGCGACGAACACGACGCTGACCGCTACCTTCTGGCTGATGCGCGCTTCCACTACGTCCCTGTTCCTGGCAGTTCTTTACATGACTGCTTGCGCCAGCAAGCGCTCAATCTGACGGCCTCACGAACTCCGGATCTCGCTCAGCCCCGGCGGCCAAGAACTACAAGCTGGCGCGCACGCTGGAAATTCCGCCTGCTACGAGGACAGGGCCGCGTCGAGCAGCGCGGCCGCGGCGGCGCGGGCCGCGTCCGCCGCCTCGGGGTCGTGGTCCATCCGTGCGGATAGCCCGCTGCCGTCGTAGAGCAGGTGCAGCTGGCGGGCCAGGATCTCGGGCTCGGGCGCGCGAGCCTGGGCTGCCAGTTCGGTCAGCAGCGCGCGTACCCAGTGGCGGTAGGCCTCGGCGGCCTGCTCGGTCAGGTCGCCCGGACGGGATTCGGCGCTCGCCCGGCTGAACGCGCAGCCGCGGTAACCGGGCTGAGCGAACAGCTCTCCCTGACCCTCGAACACGGCCAGCAAGCGCTCGCGCGGGGTGTCGTAGCGGTCCACTGCCTGCGTGATCCGCTGCACGACGCTGTCCTGGCGGGCCTCCAGGTAGGCACGGACCAGCTCGTCCTTGCTGCCGAAGGTGTTGTACAGCGAGGCCTTAGCCACGCCGGCGTGTTCGATGACGCGGTCGATGCCGACGGTGTGCACGCCCTCGTTGTAGAACAGCTCGTTGGCTGCGGCCAGCAGCCGCTCGCGCGCCGACGTCCGTGCCGCGCTCGCTTCCCTCACAGCCATGGTGGTGGCCACCTTCCTAGACAGCCTTGTCTATTGTATGCACTGGGCTCTGGGGCAGGCAGGCTCCGCGGCCTGACCAGGCCGGTTCTTCAGCAGGCCGAAGAGGGCCAGCGCGGCCAGCGCGATCACCGCGGCGCCGTAGTAGCGGCTGGTGGTGATCAGCCCACCGCCGTCCACGACACCGAACCCGGCCGCCACGGCGGGCACTCCCAGTCCGAGGTAGGACACGACGTAAAGCAGTGAGACCAGGCCGGCCCGCTCGTGTGCTGCTGCCAGCGGAACCGTCATCCGGATACCGCCCTGGAAGCCGCTGCCAAACCCGGCCCCGGCGATCGCCGAACCCGCGAAGAAGACCGCCACGGATCCCGTGCCTACGGCCATGACCGTCACCGCCACGCCGGCGATCAGGACCAGGATGCCGAACAGCATCACCGTCCGGGCCGAAGCCCGGCGCAGCACGATGATCGCGACCACGGCCGAGCCCGCCAGGATGAACAGGCTCATGCCGCCCAGCACCACGTCGCCGGATCCGGTCAGCGCGTGCACCAGCGCCGGGCCAAGCGCGGCGTACAGCCCGGCGAGCGCCCACACCGCGAACAGCATCGGCACGGCAGTCAGCACCGGAGCACGCAGCGCCCGCGGCAGGGTGATCTCCGGCCGCAGGCTCGCCAGCGCGCCTGGTGTCCGGCTGACCGTCTCCCGCATGGCGACGATCGCCGTCGCCTGCAGGGCCAGCACGCCGATCAGGGCCAGGTAGATGAGGTGGGTGGGGTCCGGCAGGAAGCGGACCGCCAGGGCGGACAAGATCGTGCCGGTCGCGGTGCCCATGCCGGGCGCCACCGCGTTGGCGAAGGTGCCGAGTTCACGGTCCATGTCCAGCATGGCAGCGCCAATCGCGCCCAGGGCGGCGCCGGTGGACAGACCCTGGACCACCCGCGCGGCAAGCAGCTCAGGCACCCCGGTGGCAGTAGCGAAGATCACCAGCGCGCCCGCGTGCACGGCGAGCGCGGTCAGCAGCACCGGCCGGCGCCCGACGTGGTCGGAAAGCTTGCCCAGGGTCAGCAGCGCGGCCAGCACCGCTATCGCGTACACGCCGAACACCACCGTGGTCGTAATCGGCGTGAAGTGCCACTGGGCCTGGTAGATCGCATACAGCGGGGTGGGGGCGGCAGAGGAGGCCAGCAGCGCCACGATCAGCGAGGCCAGCACGAAAACGGCCGGCCGGCCGCTCAGCTTGTGACTGCCCGTCCCGCGCAGCGGAAGTGATGCTGCCTGCGAAATTCCTGCTCTGCGCGCTGCACCGTGTTGCGTCGTCATGTCTGGTTACCACCAACTGAGTAGACGGGTCTGTATAGAAGATGCTAGACAGACAGGTCTACTCAGTCAAGCGCTGGCCAGGAAACGGGCGATTCAGAGCGGGTGGATCGGGCGGCCCGCTGCGGGCTTCGAGCCGGTCGAGCCGGATCGGCCAGGCAAGGCTGCCATCTTCTGGAGCTTATCCGGTCGGCATTGTGCCTGCTCAGGAGGCAGTTTGCGGGCGAGCAGCAGATAGGGAAGGTCCGCCCGCTTGCGGATGCGGTTACTCTGGCGGATCAAGCCGCCACTGTACGTGCCTGGTCAGCGCAGACCAGCACCCATGCCCCAAGGACAGCCGAACTCGGACAGAGCGATGCCGGGCACGGCCGCCCGGGCAGGGCGTCTGAGTCGTAGCAGCCCCGAGCTCCGGGAGAAGACCACATGATGACAGCTGACGCGCCCGTCCAGGCACCTGAGCGCCGTCGCCCGCAGGTCGACGACTTGCTGCCGCTCGGTGACTGGCTCCGGCATCACACCCTGCGCAGCTGGACGGTCTGGCTGTTCCTGCTGCTGATCTGCGTGCCGTCGATCGCGCTAGTCATCCTGGGCACAAGGGCGACCATCAGCACCTTCGATCAGGTGGCCTGGATCTTCGCTGCCTACTTCGCCGTCGCCTGGATGCTGCTGCTCGGAGTGATCATCCGCCCCGAGCACGTCACCCGGCCGATGCTGGCCGTGCTGACAGGGATCGCGCTGGTCACGCAGGTGCCGCTGGCGGTCGGGCTCGAGGTCGCGCTGCACGACAGGACCACCGACCTCGCCCACAGCATCTTCACCGTCGGTATCCCAGAAGAACTCGCCAAGGCCATCCCGGTCCTGGCGGTAACGCTGATCTACTGGCGCCGCCGCCACGACCTCATGCCCCGCGACTACCTGTTCCTCGGCGCCGTCAGCGGGCTTGTCTTCGGCGCCAGCGAGGTCGTCCACTACTTCACCGTCAACGGCGTCAACGCGTTCTATGGTGCAGTGCGGTCGGCCACGCCGTCCATCAACCAGCTGGTCAACTCCGGGCACTCCCCGGCGAGTTCGGTATTTTCCCAGCTGATCGGCCCGGTGCTGTACTTCATCCTCGAATTCGTCTGGCGCTTCGTCACCGACCCCATCAGCCACGCCTGCTGGTCGGGCCTGACCGGTTACTTCATCGGCCTGGCCGCCACCGGCCGGCACAAGTGGTACAAAGTTGCCTGGATCGGCGTCGCCATCGCCGCAGTCCTGCACGGCCTCAACGACTGGAGCAGCGTCAACGGCCACCCGCTCTGGATCGTCGTGGTCCTGGTCAGCGGCGTACTTTTCCTCGGCTACGCCAAGATCGGATCGCGGGGCGACCTGCACTTCGAGGCCGGCAGCCTGTCGGCGCATCTGCACGGAACACTGGCCTTGCCGGCACATCTGCACGGAACACTGGCCCGGCACGCAGTCGCATCCGCGGCCCGGCGAGCCGACGGAACGGAAGCCGCACACCCGGCGGCACCGACGGTGCAGCCCGTCCCTGCCGCGGCAGCCCTAAGCGGTCGCGTAAGACCTTGGTGGGAGCACTAGCCACCGCCCCGCTAGCTACCGAATCTCCGGCACGCAGCGCCGTATGGCACACCCGCTCGCGGGTAAAACGGCCTGCGGGACGAGGCCTCGGCGCGCCCGATTCCCGCGGATGAACCGGAGGAGATCGGTCGATGAAGAACACAATGCGGGCAGTACAGGTCAGCGAGCCCAATGGCCCGCTGCGTGTGGTTGATCTGCCGCGGCCCAGCCCTGGCCAGGGACACGTCCGCATTGCTGTCGAGGCATGCGGGGTCTGCGGGACCGACGCGAATATGGTGCAAGGTCTCTTCGGCAACCAGCCGTTCCCGCTCACTCCCGGGCACGAGATCGCGGGCCGCATCGACATGCTCGGTGACGGCGTCGAGGGCTGGGAGCTAGGCGAGCGGGTGGCGGTCGGCTGGTTCGGCGGCAACGACGGCACGTGCAAGGAATGCCGGGAGGGCGACGCGATCAACTGCGAGCATCTGCAGGTGCCAGGGCTGGCCTACCCGGGCGGGTACGCCGAATCGGTCGTGGTCCCCGTCAGCGCACTGGCCCGGATCCCCGGCGAGCTGAGTTTCGTCGAAGCTGCCCCGATGGGTTGCGCCGGCGTGACCGTGTTCAACGGGTTGCGCCGCACGTCCGCTCAGCCGGGCGATCTGGTCGGGATCCTTGGAATCGGTGGTCTTGGACACCTGGCAGTCCAGTTCGCCGACAAGATGGGCTTCGACACCGTTGCGATCGCCCGCGGCAGCGACAAACAGGAATCCGCCCAGCAACTCGGCGCGCGGCACTATATCGACGACTCCAAGCAGGATATGGCGAAGGCGCTGCAAGCCCTCGGCGGCGCCAAGGTTGTCATGGCGACCGTCGGTGCCCCGGCGGCGATGTCGGCGGCGATCGATGGCCTTCGTGCACGTGGTGAGCTCGTCACCATCGGCGTCTCCCCGAAGAAGATCGAAGTCAGCCCGTCGCAGCTGATTAACGGGGAGAAGACGCTGCACGGCCACGCCTCCGGCACCGCGCAGGAGGTCGAGGAGACGATGCGGTTCGCGGTGCAGTCCGGGGTCCGGTGCATCAGCGAAGTGGCGCCACTGCAAGACGCGCCGCAGGCCTACGACAACATGACGGCCGGAACCGTCCGGTATCGGGGCGTCCTCACCCCGGTCGGCGCGACGGCTATATCCTGACGGCTTTCTTTTCCCGGCCTTCGTTCCGCTCGGGGCGCCCAGCGGCGACCGCTAAAACACTGTGTAGCTGCCGCTCAGCGTCGCGCTGCTCGCGGCCTCGCCCGGCCGGCGCAGGCGCGACATGGTCGAACTGGACGGGCAGGTGCCGGGGCCCGCGCAGGATCGGACTCGGCCGGTACGGCGGCGGATCGCTGACCAGTCGCAGGTTCTCCAGTCGCCGGACAAGTTCGGGCAGGGCGATCTGTGCCTCCGTCCGGGCGAGCGGAGCGCCGAAACAGTAATGGATCCCGCCGCCGAAGCCGAGATGCTCGTTTTCCGGCCGGTCCGGGTCAAACCGGTCAGCATGCGGAACGTGCTCCGGGTCACGACTGCCGGCCGCCAGCACGAGGGTGATCTTCTCGCCGCGCGGGATAGTAGTGCCCGCGACGTCGATGTTGTCGAGGGCGGTCCGGTTCGGCAGGAACTGAACCGGTGGCTCGTAGCGCAGCAGTTCCTCGACGACGCGAGCGGACAGGTCGGGATGCCGGCGCAGGCGCTGCAAGACCTCGGGATGGCGCAGCAGGGTGAGCATCCCGTTACCGATGAGGTTCACGGTGGTTTCGTGGCCGGCGATCAGCAGCAGCGCCGCGTTGCTCATCAGTTCGTCGCGGGACAGCTGGCCCTCCGGTCCGTCTTCGGCGGCCAGATGGGAGAGCATGTCGTCACCGGGACGGTCGCGGTCGGCATCGGCTAGTTCCCCAAGGTAGGCGCCAAGTTCGGCGCGGGCCTCGTTGGCCCGGCGCCTGCGGGTGATGAAGTCACCAGTCGTGGGATCGATGGAGCTGATGATGATGTCAGCCCACCCGCGGAAACGTGGCTGGTCCTCGCGAGGCACACCGAGCAGCCGGCAGATAACCGTGACCGGAAATGGATAGGTCACTTCTTCCACCAGGTCGGCCTCGTTGTGGTCGGCCAGATTGCCGATCAGGCCGCCAACGATCTCGGCCATATCGGGCGCCATTGACACGATCCGGTCCGGCTCATGGGGCGGCCCGAAGTGCCGGGTCAGCAGACGCCGTATCCGGTCGTGCTCAGGCGGGTCGAGCTGGATGAAGCTCGGCGGCAACCCCGGCACCGACTCTTTGCTGACCTCCTTCTCCTCGTCGTAGTCGCGGCGATTGCGCTCATCGGAGCTGACCCTGGGATCGTGCAGCAACGCGACGACGTCGCGGTAGGTGCTGACCACGTAGCTGCCGTCGTCGGCGCGGCTCACCGGTGTCCGGCGCAGGTCGGCGTACAGCGGGTACGGATTCGCCCTGTTATCGAAGCTGAGGATCTGGTCAAAGATGCTGACCGACGGCATGGCGACCCCTTCGCTGCTCTGTGAGCCTGGCCGCGGGCCGACGCGTGCGCCGGACGAGCTGAGCGCGCCGCTCGCTCGGATCGTGACCCGTGACCACGACCGTGGCCTGGTCGCTGAATGTCGACCTGGCAGGGATTCCAGCCGGCACCGGCCGGCGGTCGTCGGGCTGGTCAACGCCACGGAAATCGGGCGGGAACGCCGCCGACCGCTCGATCATGCCCTCGTAGAACTCCAGCCACTTCGCCTGGTTGAACGCGACAGCGCCGGTGACCCGGCCGCGGTACCCGTACACGGCGACGAAGCTGCGGCTGGCGGCCGACCCCTGCGCGATAACGACCTCGTCGGCGAACGTCGGAACGCCCACGGACTTGATCTCCGTGTCGAACTGGGTCGACCAGAAACTAGGGATAGCCAGGTGCGGCCATCGATCAGCCTCAGTACTGATCATGTTGTGCGCCGCGACCTCAGCCTGCGCCACCGCGTTGCCCCAGTGGGCGAGCGCCAGGAACTGGTAGTTGTAGAGCGGGTGCGGGAAGCGCGCCACGTCTCCGGCCACGAAGATGTCGTCGGTGACCATGCCGTCCACGGTGAAGGCCCGCGTGCCCGCGTCACAGGCCACTCCCCACGGGCCTACCGCGAGGCCGGAGCCCTCAAGCCATTCGACGCTAGGCACGCTGCCGAGAGCGACAACAGCCACATCGGCGTCGAGTTCGGTGCCGTCGGTTAGCTCAGCGCGGTCCAGCCGACCGGTGGCGTCACCCTCGAGCGACCTGACCGACACCCCACAGCGAAGGTCGACCCCGTGTTCTCGCTGAATGTCCCCGGCAATCGCGCCAATCACCCGGCCGAGCGCACCGGATAGCGGGGCCGGGCCGCGCTCCGCGACGGTCACCGTCAGGCCAAGCCCGCGGCAGACTGACGCGACTTCGGACCCGATGAAGCCGCCGCCGATGACCAGTACCCGGCGCGGCGCGGCGGCCAGCCGCTGCTGCAGGCCGTCGGCGTCCTTGCGGGTGTCGAGCACGAACACGCCGTCAAGCGCAGTCTCGGCCGGATTAGGCCACGGCCGCGGCCGCACACCGGTGGCAATAAGCAACCGGTCGAACCCGACTTCCTCGCCGTCCGCCAGGCGGACGTGCTTGCGGCGCAGGTCGAGGCCGCTCGCGGCGACGCCGAGCCGCCACTGCGCGTCGAGCGCAGCCGGCTCGGGCAGTGCGGTGCGCTGCGCCGGCACCCAGCCGTCGAGGACCTGCTTGGAGAGCGGCGGCCGGTCGTATGGCTCGTGAGCTTCGTCGCCGATCAGCGTCAGCGGACCGGTGAAGCCCTCACGACGCAATGTCGCAGCGGCCTCCAGGCCCGCAAGCGATGCACCGACGATCACGATGCGCCCGGTCCGCAGGAAGGAGTCCCCGGCGCTGCGCTCAGCCGGGATCGTCGCGCGGGGCGCGTGGCTGAACGCTGCTCCGTCGACGCCGTCGACCCGCATGGCCTGGACCGGACACGCGGCCGCCGCGCGGAGCACCTGCTCTCGCTGCCAGTCGCCGGGCTCGGGGTCATACCAGAGCGCCTCGTGACCCTGCATCCTGAACACGTCCGGCGCGAGGAATGCGCACTGCGCGTATCCCTGACAGCGCGTAAGGTCAACCACGAGCCGCAAGGCAATCCCCCGTGGATCAGCACCCGTGAATCAATGCCCCCGCGAATCAGGGCCGCGAATCAGGCCTCGAGGATCAGGCCCCCTCAGATCGGGACGGGCCGGGCGTAGGGTGGCAGTCCCCGACCGACTAGAGCCCTTCCCCGCCGCCGCACGGCGAACCCCTGAGGTAACGAGGTTGTCCGCGATGAAGATCCTGCACACCAGCGACTGGCATGTCGGCAAGGTGCTGAAGGGGCGCGACCGCTCCGACGAGCACGCGGCCGTGCTGCGCGACATCGTCCAGACAGCCAGGACCGAAGATGTCGACCTCGTGCTGGTCGCCGGGGATCTGTTCGAGACGTCAGCGCCAAGCCCGAAAGCCCAGGGCCTGGTCATTCGCGCGCTGCTCGCGCTGCGTGAGGACGGCCGCCAGATAGTCACTATCGCTGGCAACCACGACAACGCCGCCTTGCTGGACGGCGTGTACCGGCCAGTACTCGGCGAACTGGGGCTGCACGTCCTCGGCACGCCCAAGGCACCCGGCTCCGGCGGTACGCTCCGGCTGACTGCGCGCAGCGGCGAGCAGGCCTGCGTGGCGGCAATGCCGTTCCTGTCCCAGCGCTACGCCGTCCGGGCTGCGGAACTGATCCTGCACGAGGCTGCCGAGCACGCCCTCGACTACACCCGACGGGTAGCCGCGATCATCGGTGCGCTCACGGCAGATTTCAGCCCTGACTGCGTGAACATCGTGATGGCGCACGCGACTTTGCTCGGCGGCCGCCGCGGCGGCGGCGAGCGGGACGTGCAGACCACGTTCGAGTACGAGGTGCCATCGAGCATCTTCCCGTCGTCCGCGCACTACGCCGCGCTCGGGCACCTGCACAGGCAGCAGGAGATCCCCGCGCCGTGTCCGGCCTTCTACTCCGGCTCTCCGCTGGCGATCGACTTCGGCGAGGAAGCGAACGAGCCTGGCGCGCTGATCGTGACAGCCGCGCCCGGCATCCGGGCCGACGCCCGCAGAGTGGCCATCACCGGCGGGCGCAGGCTACGGACCCTGCGCGGTTCGCTCGACCAGGTCATCGCCGAAGGCGAGCAGGCGGGCGATGCCTACCTGCGGGTCATCCTGGCGGAGTCAGCCCGGGCCGGCCTCGGTGACCTCGTCAGGGAGAAGCTGCCCAATGCGCTGGAAGTGCAACTCGACGAGGCGCACCGGCCGAGGCCGGGCACTCACGGCGGCGATAAGCCAAGCCGGGCCGGGCGGACGCCGTTGCAGTTGTTCGGCGACTACCTGAAGGAGCAGGACGTGGCCGACGAGCGAGTCGAGCGCATGTTCGCTGAATTGCTCGACGAGCTGGCCGACAGTCAAACCGGCTGATCTCCTCCAGCGCCCCCGCACGCCGCGATCTTCGAAATCTGCACCATACAAGCAGTTATGGCGTCACACTGGCTTCCGGAGGGGAGCCGATGCCATTAAGCGCTGCG
>Ga0335075_10007950_pt1 | contig 16291 bp, 14 predicted proteins | sample Lox_Sample_24_FD_206723 | JGI IMG/M metagenome (GOLD analysis project Ga0335075, IMG submission 206723) | Soil microbial communities from Loxahatchee National Wildlife Refuge, Florida, United States - Lox_Sample_2.4 | ecosystem: Environmental > Terrestrial > Soil > Wetlands | place: USA... | reverse complement strand
CCGCCGGACCGCCGGAGGCTGGCGGCGCCGCTGCGGCAGATGACGCGATGATCAAGTCGCGCGGCGCGGCATGCGCGACTTCGACCAGCCGGCCGCGCAGCGGCGATGCCGGCGCGACATCGAGCGGCAGGCCGACGCGGAAATCCTTAACGGCGATCGGTTCGATGGCCGCGGCGGCTTGCGTCGATCCGTTGGTTGCCGCCGCCGGGGCCTGGGCGACGGCCTGCGGTGCTGCGCTGAGCGGCGTGGCAGCCGGCGGCGCCGATTGTGGCATGGGCACAAGGACCGCGCTGGCGGGCACGGTCGTCGGCGCGGCCATGGCCTGGGCCGCGACCGGGGCTGCGGGCGATTTGCCGACCAGCGGTGCACCGTCGGGCTGACCCATTGCCGGACGGTTCGCATCGCCACCAATGCCGACCCCGATCATCAGCCCGGAGCTGAAGGCCAGCAGCCCGAACAGCGAGGTGCCGAAGAAGACCGCCGCCGCTTGCCGCGGTGTCATCGCCATGGCTCTCGCCCTCCCCTCCTCGCTCGCGCCACAGCCATCGGCGGAAACATGCCGCGTCTCAGCTTTGCTGCTTCGGCGTGGCCGTTCGCGTCCGCGCCGCGGCTCCCGGCTGCAACGACGAACTGCTATCGCCATCCTTCGACGCCGGAGTCGCTGCCGGCGCTCGGCTGGCGCGGCGGTCGCGGAACATGCCGCGCTGCATCGCCGTGCCGCCGAGCTGCAAGTGCTGCCAGGGCACGAACTTGTCCTCCGGCAATTGCGCCTGGGCGCGGAAAGCGGCGATCGGCTGATAGTGGCCGGAATAATTGCTCCACCAATCGAGGGTGCCGCCGCTGAAGCGCACCGTGCCGGCGTACACGACGGGCGCGCCCTGCGCCAATTGCACATGGCCGGCCTTGGCCGAAATCAGCAGCCGCTGATCCCTGTGGCGCACGCCTTGGGTGCGCACGAAATTATAAGTGCCGTCGGGTTGGGTGATGAGGCCGCGCGCGGCATCCTTGGCGCCGAAGCGGTCGCGGCCGAGGGCGACGAGCTCGTCGCCCGGCGGCGCCGAGCGACCCGACTGGGCCGGAGAAGCCGCGGCTCGATGCGGCGATAGCGCAAATTGCTTGCTCAACGATGCCTCGCGGCGCAGTCGGCATAATGCCGGCCAAGCCTGCGCTCACTTCTATAATTTTGCCTTGCCCGCTTCAAGCGCGCTCGCCCCCTTTTGCTCACGGGATTTGCACGGTGACCTGACCCGCCATGGTGATCTTGATCACCCCGGCCCAGGCGCACATGCAGACCGAGCTGTCATCGAGCGCCGGCATGTTGGCGATCATCACCGTCGGCGCGCCCGGACTCCACGGCGCGACGGTGTTGGGAATGCAGGGCATCGGCGTCAGCACGCCCAGCGCCGCCGCGGTTGCCGATGCCACCGTCGGATTGGCGAGGCTGCTGCACAGGCCGAAGGGCGCGATGTTGACCATGGGCGCGTAGTCCATGATGTTCGCCGCGGGCGGCCCGCCGGCATTGGTTCGATTGGCGGGCAGCACGCTGAGCGCGCTCGGCGCTGCCCCAAAGCTGCATTGCAGCACGGCTCCGGCCACCACTTGCATGCCCATGGCGCGCCCTCCTCAGCCCCCGAAGGTCTTGTCGATCCAAGATTTCTTCGGCGCCGGGCGCGCCGCCGCTTGCTGCCGCGCCGCCGGCTTGCCCTGCTCGAAAACGGCTTCTTCGTTGATCGCGCCGGATTCGTGATAGCTGGTGAAGGGACCGTCGAGCAGGCCGGCGCGCCAGGATGCGCGCTGGCGGATCGCGCCGCTTTCCCAGTAGTCGATGACCTCGCCCTCGAGCCGCCCGGCCATGTAAGGCGCCTCGCGCAGCTTGGCGCCGCCGGGATGGAACGCCGTCATCACGCCGTGGCGTTTTCCCGCCTGATGCGGGACGACGCTCTGCAGCCGGCCGGCGGCGTCATAGGTCTTCATCTCGCCCTCGATCGCGCCGCGGACATAGGGAATTTCGGCGAGCTTCTGGCCGTCGGCATAAACCGTCATCGGTCCCTCGAGCACGCCGTCGCGAAAGCTCATCCGGGCGGTCACCTGCCCGGCCGGATCGTATTGCACCATCTCGCCATCGAGCTTGCCGGATTTGAACCGGGCGGCATGCGCGGTCTGGCCATTGGGGTGATAGCTCACCGCCGGTCCCGCCAGCACGCCGTCCGTCATCGCGGCCTCGGACACCACCGCGCCGGCCGCGTCGCGGCGAACCGCCACCCTCTCGCCGCTCACGGCCCCGCTCCCGCCATGCTGCGCCTCGTCAATTGATCTGCACCATACCGCCCTTCACCGTCAGCATGCCGCCGCCATCGACGGTCCCGGACGCGCTGCCCTTGATCTCCATCGTCGTGCCGCCGCTGAGGCTGAGGCCGGTGCCGGAGCTCGCGCTGAGATCGGTCCCCGATTTGACCGAGATCGAGGTCCCGGACTGCACGGTGAGCGCGCCGTCGGTCTTCAGCGTCAGATCGCCGGTCGCCTCTATGGTGAGGCTCCCGGTCACCTTGAGCGTGTAGTTGCCGCTGACCGTCTGGGTGAAGTCGGCATTGTTGGTATGCGTCTCGTTGCCGGTGACGGTGACCGCGCGCGTGCTTTGGACGCTGTGCGTCTCCTTGCCCTGGCTCACGGCAATGCTGCGATCGCCCTGGCTGACGGTGAGGCTTTCATTGCCCTGGCTCACCGTCACCGCGCGATTGCCTTTCGCCACCGTCAGGCTGTCGTCCTTTTCCTGGATCGTGACCGTGCGGTTGTTGGTGATGGTGGTGGTCTGATCGTCGAGGACGTCGATCGTCATGTCCTTTTGCGCATGGATGTAGATCTCCTCGCTATCGGCCTTGTCCTCGAAGCGGATCTCGTTGAAGCCGTTGCCGCCCTTCGACGAGCTGCTTTTCACCGTGCTCTTGGTCTGCTCGTCGGGCAGCGTATAGGGCACCGGCTGCTGGCCGTTATAGACCGAGCCGGTGACGAGCGGCCGGTCCGGGTCGCCTTCGAGAAAGCTCACCACGACCTCCTGGCCCATACGCGGCAGGAAGATCGCGCCCCAATTCTTGCCCGCCCATCCCTGCGCCACGCGGATCCAGCACGAGCTGTTCTCGTCGTTCTGGCCGAGCTGATCCCAATGGAACTGCACCTTGATGCGGCCGTATTTGTCGGTCCAGATCTCTTCGCCCGATTTGCCGACGACGAGCGCGGTCTGCGTGCCGGGGATGCGCGGTTTCGGCGTCACCCGCGGCGGCCGGAAGGTCGCGCTCGACGGGAAAGCCACGAAGCTGTTGCGGTAATGGCGCCGGCCGCCGGCATGGGTGATCCGGCGCAGCACATAGGTATCGTTGGCGTCGCTGCGCGGGTGGCCGCTCAGGGTGAACGTATAGCCCGCGGCGAAGGCACGGCAGGTGCTTTCGCCGGAAACCAGGCGGGCCGGCACTTCCATGCCGTCGAGACGCTTCTTGCCATAGGCGTCGCCCGTGTCCTTGGTCTGGTAGAGACCGGGATATTCGTAAATCTGCAAGCTGCTGCCGTTGCCCGTCGTGGTCGACAGCAGCTGCGTCGTCGGCGTCTCGAAATTGAAGTCGTCGGCCTGATATTTGCCGGTGACGACGCTCTGCTCGAGGCTGAGCGCGACCACCAGATCCTGCTCCTCCCAGGCCTTGGCGCTTTCCGGCTTGAACGCGACCGAAGGCAGGTTCGGGCACGCCGAGAAGGCGCTGGCATCGTCGGCGAGCACCAGCGTGTGCTTGCCCGCCTCGTGCTCAAAGAAGTAGAAGATCCCCTCCTCTTCCATCAGCCGCGAGATGAAGTCGAAGCAGGTCTCGCGGTACTGCACGCAGTAATCGCGCGCATCGTAGGAGCCGGTGAGCGCATCCTTGACGTCGCTGACGCCTTGCTCCTGCAGCACCTGCTTCACGATGTCGGGCACGGATTTCGCCTGGAAGATGCGGTTGTCCGAAGCGAGCGTCAGCTCCCATAGCTTCGGCCGCACCTCGAAATGATAGCTGAGCCCGCTCTGCACCATGCGCGCGACGATGCCGTTGAAATTGCGCTTGTTGCCGTCCTTGTCGGCGCCGGTGATGGTGACGCTCTGGCCGACGACGCTGGCGAAATCGAGATCGCCATGCTCGGACTCCATGTCGACGCGGAACGCGAAGAGGCCCGAGATCAGCTCCTCGCCCTCGAAGGCCTGGAGCAGCAGCATGTCGTCGCCGAGCGGCGTCGTGATGGTGAAGGTGTAGCCGGTCTGGGTATAGCCGAGAACGCTCATCTCACCGCGCCGGCGCCACGTCGTCGTCGAAGACGAAGCGCAGCCCGCCCTTGCCGTCGAGCTCGATATGCACCAGCTCGAAACTCCCGCCCTCGGTTACGCGCGCCAGGATCTCGCCGGAAAGCTCCGGCAACAGCGTGTTGGTCAGGAGATTGTCGATGGCGCGCGCGCCGGTGTCGATCTCGCTGCAACGCGCCGCGATCGCGCTCACCACATCGTTGCCGCAGATGAGCTCGGCGCGATAGGTGTCCCAGAACCGTTCCTGCACGCGCTTCAGCTTGAGGCGGACGATCTCCTCGACCTCGGCATCGCCGAGCGGCAGGTAGGGCACGATGACGAGGCGGCCGAGGAAGGCCGGCTTGAAATGCTGCACCAGCTCCGGCCGGATCGCGTCGACAATCTCGGCGACGGCAATCGCGCCGCGGCGTGCGCGGACGAGATCGATGATCGTGTCGGCGCCGGTGTTGCAGGTGAGCAGGATGGTCGCGTTCTTGAAATTGACGACCTGGCCTTCGCTGTCCTCCAGCACCCCCTTGTCGAAGACCTGATAGAACAGCTCCAGCACGTCGGGATGCGCCTTCTCGACCTCGTCGAGCAGCACCACGGTATAGGGGTTGCGCCGCACCGCTTCGGTCAGCACGCCGCCCTTGCCATAGCCGACATAGCCCGGCGGCGCGCCTTTGAGGCCCGAGACCGAATGCGCCTCCTGATACTCCGACATGTTCACGGTGATCATCGTGCGCTCGCCGCCATAGAGCAGGTCCGCGAGCGTGATCGCCGTCTCGGTCTTGCCGACGCCGCTCGGCCCGACCAGCAGGAAGACGCCGGTCGGCTTGCCCGGCTCGCCGAGATCGGCGTGATAGGTCTGCATCCGCCGGCAGATGACGTCGAGCGCCGCGTCCTGCCCGACGACCCGCTCCGCCATGCGCGACTTCAGCAGGCGCACCGTCTCGATGCGATCACTCAGCATCTTGCCGACGGGAATGCCGGTCCAGCCGGCGACGACCTCGGCGATGGTGCGCGTGTCGACATGCGCCGGCACCATCGCCTCGCCTTCCTGGATCGCCTCGAGCTCGAGCCGGACACCGCCGAGGCTCGCCAGCAGCCCGGCAATGTCCTTGTTCGGTGCCGCGTTCTCGATGTCGCGCTCGAGCTCGGTCATGCGGCGCACCGTGGCGCGCTCCTGCTCCCAACGCGCGGCAAGACGATGGCGCGTCTCTTCGCTGTGCGCCTGGTCTTCGAGCAGCCGGTCGATGCGCTCGGCATGATCGCGCCCGGCGACCTTCTCGCGCGACAGCAGCTCGATCTCCGCCGCCAGCGCCTCGCAGCGCCGGATCGCGTCCTGCAGCGCCGGCGGCTGACTCGCCTGGGCGATGGCGACGCGCGCGGCGGCGGTGTCGAGCAGGCTCACCGCCTTGTCCGGAAGTTGGCGGCCGGCGATGTAGCGATGCGAGAGGCGCACCGCCTCGCCGACGGCTTCCTCGAGGATGCGCACGCCGTGATGCCGCTCGAGCTTCGGCACCAGCCCGCGCAGCATGGCGATCGCCGCGGCCTCATCGGGCTCTTCGACCTTGATCACCTGAAAGCGCCGCGCCAGCGCCGGATCCTTCTCGAAGTATTTCTTGTATTCGGCCCAGGTGGTGGCGGCGATCGTCCGCAGCTCGCCGCGCGCCAGCGCAGGCTTCAGCAAATTGGCGGCATCGCCCTGCCCGGCTGCGCCGCCGGCGCCGATCATGGTATGCGCCTCGTCGATGAACAGCACGATCGGCCGCGGCGATGCCCGCACCTCTTCGATCACCTGCTTCAGCCGGTTCTCGAACTCGCCCTTGATGCCGGCGCCGGCCTGCAGCAGCCCGAGATCGAGGATGCGCACCTGCACCGCGCGGAGCGGCGGCGGCACGTCGCCGGCGAGAATGCGCTGCGCGAAGCCTTCGACGATCGCGGTCTTGCCGACGCCGGCCTCGCCGGTGAGGATCGGATTGTTCTGCCGCCGGCGCATCAGCACATCGACGATCTGGCGGATCTCGGCGTCGCGGCCGATGATCGGGTCGATGCGTCCGGCCGCGGCTTCGGCGCTGAGATCGATGGTATAGGCATCGAGCGCCGGCGTCGGCGTGGCAGTCGGTGCGGCGTGGCTGCGCGCGCTGCCGCTGCTCGAAGCGGCGGGCTGGGCCGCCGGGTCCTCGGCGCTGCCGTGCACCAGCTCGGGCAGATCCTCCGCCAGCCGGCCGCGCGGCACCATCGCGAGAAGCGGCACCGCTTCGAGCAGCAGCGCGCGCAGCGCGTCGTCCTCGAGCAGCGCGTGCAGCACGGCGCCGGAGCGGATCGCCGGTTGGCCGAGGCGCAGCGAGCTGGTGACCCACGCCCCCTCGAACAGCGCCAGCAGATGCGGCGACAGGCTCGGCGTGCGGCTATTGCCGCGCTTCAGCTTCTCGATGGCAGCGCTGAGCTGCTGGGCGACGGCGCCGGCATCGATCTCGTAATAACGCAACACGCGCGGCAGATCGCCGTCCGGCCTCTCCACCAGCTTCAACAGGAAATGCTCGATCTCGACCGAGAAATGGGTTTGTGCCAGGCACAGCTCGGCCGCGGATTCGAGAGCGCGCTTGCAGGTCGGGTTGAGCTTGGAAATGAGCGCTTTGACGTCGGACATGGCTAAGGTGAGCAGTTGCCGGCGGCGCTTCAGCCGCGCCGCAGTTTAGCACGCCGCCGGCTAAGACCCGTAACCAATATGGGCATCTCAGCCGCGTCGGAGCGTGCCGCCGCGGGCGGTGTCGGCGCGGAAGCGGCGGATGGTGACGTCGAGGATACCGTTGACGATATAGCGCGACGCGCGGCGCAGGCGACTCGGCCGCGACGGCGAGGCGGCACCTGATTGCGCCGGTTCGACCGCCGGGCGCTGAGGCGCCGCTACGGCTGGCGTTTCGCTCGGCACGGCCGGGGCGGATGTTGCCGCGGGGCGGTTTGCGGGCGGAACCGCCGTGACGCGACTGCCGCGCCTGCGCAAGAGCGCGCGGAACGGCGTCGCCAGCCGGCTCGAGCCGCGCGTGCGGGCGGGATCGCCGCCGATCGCGACGCTGACTTCGGCGAGGCTTGGCACGGCCCGCAGCCCGCGCGCCAACAGCGCAGCCGCTGGCCGAACGGCGGGCGTAGCGGTCTCGCTCTTTGCCGGGCTGCCAAGCTCGCCCAGGAAGACGCTCAACCCGGGAAGTCCGGCAGCGCCCGAAAGCGGCGCTGTCGGCAGAGTGGCGACCAGCTTACGAAGGTCCGCTCCGCCGCCACCGTTCGCAGCCTCCGCCGGCATTGCCGCGCGCGAGTCTTCGCCGGCTGTGGACGCTGTGGCCCTAGGCGCCCGGCGCGGCGCCTTTGCGCGCGCCTCGCCCGCCGGGCCCAGCTCGCCCGGGCTGCGGCGCTGCATCCGCTGTTTCCCCGGCTCCAGAGGGGCGCAGCCGCCGATCGCGCCGGAGCGCGGCGCGGCGCCGGCGCGGTGATCTTCCGCCGCAAGATCGACGCGCAGGCTCGCCGTGACGCGTGGATAGGCGCCGCTGTGCCGGCCTGCGGTGCGGCCGCGCGCTGCTTTCGTGTCGCGACCGTTCACGACCGGCGCTCAATCTTCATCATCGCCGGCGATGGCGCGGCGCCGTGCGGCAAGCGCATCGCGCAGCGGGTCTGGCGCCGGCGCGGGCCGGGGCGCCGCCGGGCCGGGCGGACGCAGCTTGCTGCGGTCGAATCGCGCTGCTTGATTGGCCAGGCTGCGCGCGGTGTCGAATTGCTGCCCGGCGCCGACGGCGCCGAGCTGCGCGCCCGCGAGGCTGCGGCGGGTTTCGACGGCGGCAAGATACTCCTGCATCTTCCTTAGCTCGTTGCCGAGCATCTCCGAGAAACGCCGATAATGCAGCTCCGCTTCGTTGGCGCGCTGCAGGAGCAGCGCGCGGGTATTGCGCTCGGCGACTTCGACCTTGAGCAGCTCGGATGGCTTGATCACGCCGGCATCCTCGTCATCGCCGCGGCGCAGCGACGCGAGCCGGTCCTTGAGCTCGCTGATGAAAGGCGGCTCCGCGAGCTCGCGTTTGATCTCGGCGAGATCCTTGACGAAGGTGTCCATCCAGAACTTCGCGTGGCGGATCTCGCGCCCGAGCGTCACCAACGTCTCTTCGGTGAGGTCGGCGCCGCGCTGCAGGCGATGGGCGCCGCGATCAAGCTGCTCACCCAGCGCTTCCTGGTCCCTGTCGCGCAACCGGCGGATCAGCCGGTCCACCCCCTGCTCGACGCCGAGCCGCGCGGTCAAGCGGCGGTAATCCGCTTCGCGGCCGCGCGCGAGGTCGACGAGCCCGCCGAGCAGCCCGCCCAGCGAATTGAGCGCCGCAAACGAGCTCTGGACGACGGATTTCACCGCGCTGAAATCGGCACCGAAGCTGACGATGGCGCGGCCGAGAGTGACGCCGGACTTGATCAGCTTGTAGAGGCCGCCCGCCGCCAGAATTTTGCGCTGCATGTCGTTGGCGGCGCCGTCATCCTGCGCCCGCTCGTAGATCGTCGAGGCGGTGCTGTAGTAGCTGGCGTAGACACCGAAAACCGGGCTTTGGTGGATGGCGTCGTCGAGCTTCGTCGCCAGCGCTTTCAGCTTATCGACGCTGGCACCGACGAAGCTCTTGACCTTCTCCTTGGCCAGCGTGCGATAGCGATCCTTAATCGCCTGCAGATCCTTCCACATCTGCGGCGTGCCCGGACCATCGACGAGGCGCTGCCGATCCGGCAAAGCGATGCGTCCCGTCCCCGCTCCCCCGCCGCGAAGCGCCACCTGCAGCACCAGCCGCCAGCCATTGTGCATGGTGCGGAATTCATCGTCGGCGAGCGCGGTGAGCCAGCTGAAATCGAACTTGCCGTAGCTGAATTTCTGCGGGTTCTGGCTCGGATTGAGCCGCGCCGGCGTCGCGTCATAGCCTTGCTGCTCGATCTCGCGCAGCAGCTTGTCGAGCGCGCGCAGATTCTCGACATTGGCGCCGGTGAAGGGCTTCGAGATATTGCGGCTGAAATGCTTCCAGCCGCGCTCGAGGGCGTGCATCGTCATGGCGAGTTCAGCCGCTTCGCTATGGCATCATCGCCGCGCGCTGACCCATGCGATCGGCTTCGGCTTCGAGGGCGGGATCCTGCACCACGGCGACGCCGGTGCCGAGCGGATTTTGGACCCTGCCCTGCCGCTGTTGGACGACATGAGCCAGCTCGTGGCCGATGAGCTGCTGCCCGCGCGAGCTCGCCGGATCGTATTGCCCGGGCGCGAAATAGATATCGGAGCCCTTGGTGAAGGCGAGTGCGCCGATCGATGGGGCTTCCGGTCCGACATGAACGCGCACATCCTCGAAGCTCGTGCCGAAGAGCGACTCCATTTTTTGTTGCAGCGGCTCCGGCAGCGGCCGACTCACGCCCCCGCCGCCGATATGCTGGAGAGTGTCGGGTAAGGGCACTGCCGTGCTCCGCGGCTGCGGCTGCACTGCCTGGCGCTGCATCGCCCCCATGAAGCGCGGCCGGCCGCCGCGGAAATACCCCTGAATCACTTTGGCGGAGCTCATCGATCCTCCTCTCTTGGGCGCAGACTGAGGGCGGTCATGCGTTCGCCCGCGCGATGCCGCGGCCGAAGCGCACCTCGGCCGGCAGCTTGCGCCGCCGCGTCGTCAAAAAACTGGTCCAGCCGAGCTTGGCGCCATGGGCGCGGCCGAGACGCGTTCTGGGCACCTCTGCCGGATGCAGCACGAGGTGAAACTCCGGCTCGAGCGGGCTCTCGGCGTAAAAGCCGACGAGCGCGATCAGCCGTCGATGCGCGTTGCCGTCGGGCAGCAGCGTGCGGAATCGCGCATAGGACAGCGGGCCGAGGACGAGGCGGATGCCGGCCTGCTGATCCCAGGCGCGGCGGCCGAGCACGACGCCTTGGCCCAGCCTCGTGTTGCGGCCGGAGCGGCCGAGCCGCGTCTGCTCGCTCTCGTCGATGGCAAGCCAGCGGCCTTCGAGCGCCCTCCCCTTCACCGGCACGCCGAGATAATCCGCCAGCAGCCGCTCGAGCCCGTGCAGGCTGCGCGGCCGTTCGGCCAGCAGCCCGGCATAGTGCAGCAATGCCCGATCCGGGAACGCCATGCGCCCGCGCAGCTCCGGCAGCGCCAGGCCGAGCAGCGCGAAGAGATAGAGCGCGAAATTACTGTCCGCCGGCGTGCCGCGCGCGAGGTTCGGACGGTGCTTGGCGCGGGCGCGATAGAACAGCGAGACGAGCCGGTGATTGAAGATGTCGAGGAAGTCCCGCCCGGCGGTATCGCCGCGCCGCGCCCGCGCCAGCACCTGCTCGGCGAGCGGCGGCGGCAACGGACCGAAACCGCCGGCGAGCCCCATGAAGTTCACCGTCATCTCCGGCGGCTCGCCCGGCCGGGTGCCGAGCGCGAGCCGGTCGATCTCGCTCGCCGGAAAGGCGGCCATCAGGCTCGAGCGGAAGCGGACCGGCTCCGGCCGCATGCCGCCGGTGTCGCCGACGCGCGGCGCGCGCGGCATGAGACGCTCGAGGAGGTGCACCGCCTGGAAGAAATCGAAGCGGTAGGCCTCGGCGAAAAGCTGCTCGGCTACAGGACGATCCGTTCGCCAGCCAAAGGCGGCCATGTCTTCCAAATCCCGTCGCGTTGAGCGCTCGTAAGCACGAGCTGGGCGAAGCTGTTGGCGGCGGCGTAGAGGCCAAGGAAACGGCTCAACACCGCGCCGAGGAGAAAGGCGCTGGCGCCGACATAGAGCGTCTCGTCGACGCCGAGCTTTACTTCGAGGCCGCGGCAGAAGCCGCGCCAGCCATCGCTGCCGATGCGGCGCACCACCGGACGGCTCTCGAGCGAGCGCAGACCCTGAATCTGCTTTTCCACCGTGCCGTCGTCGAGGCTGGCATAGAGCCGCAGGATCTCGCGCAACGCGGCGAGGCCCTGCTCGCCGCCGCCGAGCGAGAGCTGGTTCAGCGAGAGATGCGAGATGAGCCGCCACAGCGTGTCGCCGGCCAAAGGCGGCGTCAACTGACGCGTCGGCTTGGTCAAAGCGGCGATGCCGGAGACCGGCGCGTCGATCTCGATCTCGAGCCGCGTCTGTGGCGCGATATGCTCGGCCAGCGCACGGTTGGTCGCCAGCGCATGCGCGAACACGGTCTGCGCGGGCGGCCGCGTCGGGGTGAAATCGAGATCGAGGAAAGACAGCAGCATGTCGGTGCCGGGCATGTCGGCGCGTCCGGTCGGCTGGCGCCGCGCCGTCCAGAACGCCCCCTGGCGGCTCATCGAGGAGTGATGATCGTAGGAGAAATAAGGCTGGAACGTGCGGCTGTCATCGGCGACGTCCGATGTGGCCGAGACCTTGAGGATCGAGTGGATCTCGGTGCTGCGCTCCCATCGATTGTCCGGGACCAGCAGATATTCGGTCCTGGTCTGGTCGATGCGGATCGGCTCGGTCGTCTTCGGAAAGAGATTGACGATCGGCGTCGCGCCCAGCGCGAAGCTGCGCCGATTGATGCCGAGCCGCCGCTGCGGGCTGGTGCGCAGCAGGAACAGCAGATCGACCGACCGGCACGGGCCGAGCGGCGGCAGCCGCTTCAGATCGAAGAAATGAAATTTCTGCGGAAAGGCGAAATATTCCTGGATCAGGCGGTAGCCGAGATGGGCGTTGCCGGGATAAGGCAAGAGGCCGTCCTCGACGGCAAAGCCGACGGGCTCGACAGCCTCGGCCGGCAGCATGGTGGTTGGCGCCTTCTTGCCTTCCGGAATGACGGCGATGCCCAGCAACTCGTTAAACAGCAGCTCATAAACCGTGCCGGCGACGCCGGGCTCGGCATGGATGAAACAGCGCAGGCTCTTCGGCACCACATCGGCGAAGCTCCATTGCCCCTGGCATTGCAGGCGCAGGCGCAGCACCGCGGCGGCGTCCGGCATGGTGTCGAGAAACCCATAATCAGCCGCCGGCGCGAGATCGGCATTGGCGATCTCGATCGGCCAGAGCGTCACGGGATAGCCGGTGCGGAAGCGGCAGGTGAGCCGGTCGCGTTGCGGGCCCGCGGTCTCGGCGAAGATCGCCGTCTGCCGTGGGATGAGGAAGCCTTGCGCCGCGCGCGCCTGCGCGGCATCGACCGCGAACTGCGCGATCGCCATCGACGGCACGGGCGCCACCAGATGCGGGTAGAGCACCGACAGCAGCGCGGTCGGAATTTCGGGAAACTCGCTGTCGATGTTGCGCTGGAGGCGGGCGGTGAGGAAGGCGAAGGATTCGATCAGCCGTTCGACATGCGGATCCTGCGATTCCGTGCCGCCATATTCGAGGCGGTTCGCGACCTTGGGGTAGCGCCGCGCGAAGTCGAGGCCGCGATGGCGGAGATAGGCGAGCTCGCGCTGATAATAGCCGAGGATGTCGTCGAGCCCGTCACTCGCCATGGCTCTCGCCGGTGCCTTGCACCGAGACGGCAAAGGAGATCGGCTCGATCAACGAGCCCAGATGCAGCTCGCCGTCGACATGGATGATGAGCGCGCCGTTCTGCCGCGTGCTGCGCTCGATACGCACCTGCGGCTGCGACAGGCGCGGCTCATAGGTCTCGATCGCCTGGCGGAGCACTTCGGCGAGCTGCGTCTCGCTGTCGAAATCGCGCCGACCGAACAGCGACAAATCCGGTATGCCGTAATCGATGGTGCTGCGCGCACGAGCGGCGAGGATGTCGGCCGCAACCGGCGCTCTGGTATTGAGCAGCCGGTCGAGCTCGCGTGCGACCGACTGGCGCAACGCGGCGGGCGACAGCATGCGCAGCGGTTGCGCCTCCGTGTCGACCTCCGGATCGAGATCGGTAAGCCGCTCGAACAGCGGCGCCGCGGCGCCGGGGACGTAGCGCGGCTCGCTCATGGCGTCCCCAGCGCCCCGGTGTCGGCCGCCCGCGACGACGCGGCGTCTGCTACGACACCTCTTGCTTGATCAGATCGTGCTTCACCGGCTGGGCACCGTCAGCCGTGCCGTCGTCTTTCTTCTGCGGGATGTATTTGTATTCGACGGCACCGTAGCTGAGCGCCACCGTCTCGGTCGGGATGTCGCCCGTGCCGCCGCCAAAGCTGACATTCGAGATGACGATGTTCGACATGACGATCTCGAGGTACTTCACCGCCTTGTTGTCGCCATCGGCGCGAAACGCGGTGAACGTGCCCTTGCCGATCATCTTGCCGCTCCAACACTGCTTGAGCAGATCGTCGGTGGCGCTGTCGATATATTTGGTGAAGCTGAAATCGGAATGGTTCGCCTGCTCGACCGTGCCGCCACCGGCCGAGCTGCGTGTCGGAGAGGTCGGCTGATTGAAGGAATGGCTCCAGGACAGGATCTGGATCTCGCCGGTGTGATCGCTGTCCGAGGACTCGCCGGTAATGTCGGGAGTCTCGAGCTTCAGGAACATATTGCCAGACATGAAGAGTCTCCTTTATCTCCCTGCCTATCCCGGGCTCAGGCCGCGGCTGGCGGCGGCAGCTCCGCCACCAGGCGGATCGACGCCGTCAGCTCCTCGAGCTGGAAATGCGGCCGCAGGAACACGGTGGCGCGATAGACGCCGGGCTTGCCCGGCACATCGAAGACGTCGACGCGCGCTTCGCGCAGCGGGTATTTCGCCTTCAGATCCTGGCCGGCATCGTCCTTGCCGAGGACGTAATCGATGATCCAGGTGTTGAGATAGGTCTGCACGTTCTCCTTGGTCATGAACGAGCCGATCTTGTCGCGCATGATCACTTTGATGTAATGCGCGAAGCGCGACGCGTTGAGCATGTAAGGCAGCCGTGCCGAGAGCGCGGCGTTGGCGTTCGCCGTGGCGAGATTGTAGATCTTCGGCTTGTTGGTGGTCTGGGCGCCGAAGAAAGCGGCATAGTCCGTGCCCTTGCAATGCACCAGCGTGATGAAGCCGAGATCGCTGAGCTCCTTCTCGCGGCGGTCGGTGATGGCGATCTCGGTCGGGCATTTCAGCGCGACATCGCCTTCATCGGTCAGGAAGGTGTGTGCCGGCAGGCCTTCGACCTTGCCGCCGCCCTCGACGCCGCGGATCGCCGCGGTCCAGCCATGCTTGGCGAAGGCGTCGGTGATGCGCGTGGTGAGCGCCCAGGCGGCGTTGCCCCAGAGATATTTGGCGTGGTCGCGGCCGTCGGTGTCCTCGACGAAGTTCATGCCTTCGACCGGCACCGTGTTGGGGCCGTAGGGAAGGCGCAGCAGGATGTGCGGCAGCGCCAGCGTCACATAGCGCGAATCCTCGCTCTCCCGGAACGAGCGCCAAGCGACGAGCTCGAGGCTCTCGAATATCTTCGCGAGATCACGGGGTATGCCGAGCTCGGTGAAGCTGTCCATGTCGAAGAGGCGTGCGCTCGCGGCGGCGATGAAGGGCGCATGCGCCGCAGACGCCACGCTGGCGATCTTTTGCAGCAGCTGGGTGTCCTGCGGATGCCGGCCGAACTCGTAATCGGCCACCAGCATGCTATAGGGATGACCGCCGAAGGTGCCGTATTCCTCCTCGTACACTTTCTTGAACAGCGCGCTCTGATCGAACTCGACGGCCTTATCGAGGTCCTTGAACACCTCCGCCTTGGTGATGTTGAGCAGGCGAAGCTTGAGCCCCGTGCCGGTCTCGGTGTTCATGACGAGGTAGTTGAGGCCCCGCCACGAGGCTTCCATCCGCTGCAGATCGGGATGGTGCAGGATCTCGTTGAGCTGCGCGCTCAGGAGATCGTCGATCTCGGCGATGCGGTCGTTGATTGCTTCGGCGACATCGGCCTTGACGGTGCCGCCCTCGGCGAGCACGTCGTGAACGAATTCGCCGACGAGATCGCGGGCGTATTCGCGCTGCGATTCGTCACGCGCAAGCTTGCCTTCGACGATGATCTTGTCGAGCAGGGTCGCCGGGGCCGCGCCGTTGCCGCCCTGCGCCTGGGTTTCCTCAGCCATGTGCTTGTCTCTCCTCGCTGAGCCGGTTTACGAGGTGGGGGTCTATTTGCCGCCCTCGCCCAGATCCTTCTTGAGCGCGGCCTGGCTTTCGGTGCTGCTGATGACGTCCTTGAGGAGGGCGTCGAGATTGTCGTTGCCGTCGAGCTTGGTCAGCAGATCGCGCAACCGCTGGCGCCCGTCGAACAGCTTCTTCAGGGCCGGGATCTGGTTGATGATCTCGACCGGGCCGAAATCGTCCATGTTCTTGAAGGTGAGTTCGATATTGAGCTGATCCTTGCTGTCCTTGACCAGCTTGTTGGGCACGCGGAATGCGAGTCGCGGCTCGATCGCAGCCAGCACGTCGTTGAAATTGTCGCGGTCGATCTCGACGAATTTGCGGTCCTTGACCGGCGGCAGCGCCTCGGCCGGCTTGCCCGAGAGGTCGGCGAGGATGCCGACGATGAAAGGAAGCTCCTTCTTCTCGATCGCGGTGCCGATCTCGACGTCATACGTGATCTGCACCCGCGGCGGACGGACGCGGTCGAGCTTGTGTTGCGTGCTTTCGGCCATGTGCGAAGTGCCCTCTCGTACCTGTCTCCAGCGCCTAGCGAGTTAAAATGATTCGCTCTACTCAATCAAGCGGATTGTGGCGAACTCGATGATTATGTTGTCGCAGCGTTTTCATTCATCGTCTCAATATCGTCATCCCGTAACGCCGCAGTAAACCTAACGGTGCTGCATGCCGAGCAGCTCGAACAGCGCGGCAAGGTCGTTTCGCCCGCGAGTCATCTCGCTCAGCAGCTCGTGCAGCGGCATCATCCCCCAGGAATAGGCGCGTCGCAGCAGATACGGAGTCGGACTGTGCGGCTCGGTGCGCGCGAGGAATTCGGCGACCTCAAGGATCAAGTGATAGGCCTGCTCGCGATCGCGGATGATGCCGTCATCGGCGACCGGTGGCGGCGGCTCTTCCTCCGCCACCGCCAAGGCCGGCGCCGGTTTGCTCTGTTCCGCCATGGCCGGCACTTCTCCTCTGTTGCGCAGCACGGTCTGCAGCAG
>Ga0335075_10007948_pt1 | contig 16292 bp, 10 predicted proteins | sample Lox_Sample_24_FD_206723 | JGI IMG/M metagenome (GOLD analysis project Ga0335075, IMG submission 206723) | Soil microbial communities from Loxahatchee National Wildlife Refuge, Florida, United States - Lox_Sample_2.4 | ecosystem: Environmental > Terrestrial > Soil > Wetlands | place: USA... | reverse complement strand
CTCGGGTCTGGTGCTCCAGAACAACAACACCGACAATCTCGCCATCAGCGGCAACGGCTCGTTCACTTTCTCGTCGCCTGTCACTGCTGGAAGCGCGTACTCGGTTACCGTGCTCTCGCAGCCGAGCGCGCAGGAATACTGCGCGGTGACCAACGGGAGCGGAATTGTCACCGCAGACGTTACAAATGTGCAGGCCGCCTGCGTTTCTGGCGCCTCCGGCCACAACCTGTGGACGTGGATGAGCGGCGCCGACACGCTGAACCCGGCGGGAAGCTACGGAACGATGGGCACGCCATCCTCGTCCAACGCGCCCCCTGGCCGCTACAACGCGATGAGCTGGACCGACGCCCACGGCAACCTGTGGCTCTTCGGCGGCAACGACGGCGGTTTCGGCAACGGCCTCATCGGCCCCGGCGGCCAGGAGTCCCTCTGGTACAACGACTTCAACGATCTGTGGGAGTATGCCAACGGTGCGTGGACGTGGATGGGCGGCTCCAGCGGCACCACCGACAACACGCCCGGCGTCTACGGCACCCTCGGCACGCCTTCGCCCACCAACATTCCCGGCGCGCGCCACAACGCCGTTACCTGGACCGATGCGCAGGGCAATCTCTGGCTCTTCGGCGGCGTTGCCGTCGACTCCACCGGCGCACAGGGCGACATGAACGATCTGTGGGAATACGCCAACGGCCAGTGGACATGGATGGCTGGCGCCGATGTCGTCAACCAATCCGGCGTCTACGGCAGCCAGGGCAAGCCCGCCCCCGCGAACACGCCCGGCGCGCGCGACAGCGCCGTTAGCTGGATCGACCCCCAGGGCAATCTCTGGCTCTTCGGCGGGTACGGCTACGACTCCACCGGCACGCCCTGTTACAACTACGACGGCAATGCCTGCACCCTGAACGATCTTTGGGAGTACAGCAAAGGCCAGTGGACATGGATGAGCGGCTCGAACGTCGCCGATCAGTCCGGTTCTTACGGCGCGCAGGGAACGCCGGCGAGCGGCAACATCCCGGGCGCGCGCCAGAACGCCTCCGCCTGGGTCGACTCCTCGGGCAATTTCTGGCTCTTCGGCGGCGGCGGTTACGATGGGACCGGTAACCGGGGCTTCCTGAACGATCTGTGGAAGTACAGCACGGGGGAGTGGACCTGGATCGGCGGAGCAAACACAGCGAACCCGACCGGCAGTTGGGGAACCGAGGGCACGCCCGCCGCCGGCAATGTGCCGGGCCCGCGTTACCAGGCGGTCAGTTGGGCGGACTCGTCGGGGAACCTCTGGCTATTTGGAGGCGCAGGCACCGATTCAGCGGGCAATCTCGGCGAGCTGAACGACCTCTGGGAATTTAGCGGCGGTCAGTGGACCTGGGTGAGCGGTTCCGACGTGATCTGGCAGTTCGGCTCCTATGGGACTGAGGGCGTTGCCTATCCGGGCAACGTTCCGCCGTCGCGTTCCGGGGCCGTCGGCTGGACCACCTCCGGCGATTTCTGGCTCTTCGGCGGATCGATCCTCGGTTCCAGCCTGAACGACCTGTGGCGCTACCAGCCGTAGACTACGAGCGCTACTGCGCCTGGAAGATGACCGCCTGTTTCGCGGGAATGGTGAGCGTCACCTGCGAGCCCGCGGCATTTGTAACCGCCGTTGATCCAATTTCCCCGCGAAATTCGGTGCAGCCCGTCAGTGCCGTGCGTTCCAGATCCAGCGTCAGGGTGCGCGGCTGGCCGGCATCGTTCACGGCAACCAGCTCGTGCTCGCCGCTGCCGCTGCCGCAGCCCTGCTTCAGATCCGCGGTGCGCACAAAGACGAACGCCGTCGCATCGTAGAGCAGATCCTGCTGCTCGCCGGTTTCGAGCGCGGGGTGATCCCGCCGGTAGTGGAGCAGCTGCGCTACCCAGTCGTGCACTTCATTCTGCTCGGGGGTGCGCCCCGCTGCGGTAAACGCATTCTGCGTGGCGCCGGGAAAGCCGCCCGGAAAGTCGTGGCGGTTGTCTGGGTCGTCGCCGCCGCGCATGGCGATCTCGTCGCCGTAATAAATCTGCGGCATGCCGCGCAGCGTCGCCAGCAGCGCAAACGCAAGCTTGAGATCGGCCACGGTCACGCCTGGCTGGCTCAGGAAGCGCATGGTGTCGTGATTCCCCAGGAAGATCGGCAGCCGCTCCGGATGCGGATAGAGCCAGTCCTCGCTCAGCACCTCCTCGAGCGCCCGCATATCGTCGTGCCGCACCGGACCGCCGGCAACGGGATCATGATGCGAGAGCGCGGCCCGCAGCGCGAAGTACATCGGGAAATCGAAGGGCGTCCACAATCCCGTGTCGATCCCCCCGTGGCTCACGCCGCCCGCGAAGAATGAGGTGATCACCGGATTGGGATGGAAGATCTCGCCCACTTCCGTCAGCCGGGGATACAGCGTCTTCAGCTCGCCATCCAGCGACTGCCAGAACGCGCGGCCGACATAGGGAAACGTGTCGTAGCGCAGGCCGTCCGCGCCGGTGCTCTCGATCCACCAGATCACGTTCTGGATCAGATACTGGCTGACTTCCGGATTTTCCTGGTTCAGATCGGGCAGCACGTTGGCGAACCAACCCTCGGTCACACCCAGCCGTTGCGCCCAGGTCGCATGGGGATCGATCAGGTTCTGAAACTCATAGGTCGCCATCAGGTGGTCGGTGCGCGTGCCGTGAAACCAGTCCGGCATGGGCGGATCCGTCGCCCACGGATGGGCCGCTCCCACGTGATTCGGCACGGTGTCGAGCACCAGCTTCATTCCGCGCCGGTGCAGCGCGTCGGCCAGATCGCGCAGATCGGCGAGGGTGCCGAAATGAGGATCGGTCTGATACATGTCCGTCGCGCTGTAGCCGTGATAATCCTGCTGGCCGCCGTCCTGGTCATAGACCGGCGTCATCCACACGGTGGTCACGCCCAGCTGATCGAGATAATCGAGGTGCTTCTGGATGCCGCGAAAATCCCCGCCGTGCCAGCCGCGCGGCAGATCCAGCTGCGAGGGATGCGGATCGTTCGCCAGATCTCCGTCGGCGAACCGGTCCGTCATGATCAGGTACATCACGTCTTTGTCCGAGAATCCCTGGAAGCCGTCGCTTGCGGGCCGGCGATGCTCCAGGCGAAATGGAATCTCCGCGCTGCCGCTGTCCGTCTCAACGCGGATCCGGAGCGCCCGCGCGCGGCTGTCCGCGTCCTTCAGCCACACGAAGGCGTAGTGCCCATTTGCGGAGAACTGCGTTTTCGTGACGGAGACGCCTTCGCCGCGAACGGCGACGCGCGCGTCTTTGAGATTGCGTCCATACAGCAGCAGCATCGGAGACGGCATGTCCGTCCACCAGTTGGGCGGGTCGACCTGGTAAATACAGGGAGCGCCGCCCGCCGGGGCCGCCGTGCAGGCCGATTCCGGCTGCAGTTGAGCACTCGCGGCGGCACAGAGTGCGGCTGCCAGCCAGCCCAGGGTGATCGCTCGCCAATACTGCGGCATGGGTATCCTCTTGTCCGCGAACGCGGACCGGTGTTGGCCGCAAAACGGCGCCGTTCAGATCTTGAAGAAACGATGCGCCACGACAGCGTTCCTGGCGTGGCGCATGCTGAGGGTGATCGGCTTAGAAGGTGAAGCGCGCCGCCAGCTGGATTTCGCGCTGCGAGTTATCCTGCAGCCCGGTCACCATGCCGAAGGTCGAATCGTAGTAACCGCCATCCGGATTCGTGAACTGAGGCGTGTTGGTGACGTTGAACGCGTCCCCGTGCAGTTCCAGAACGTAACGGTCGGAGAACGGAATGTTCTTCTGCAGCGAGAAGTCCGCCGATCGCTCGCCTGGCCCGTAGACCTGGTCGCGGCCCAGCGTGCCCAGCCTCGTGAACACCACCTGCCCGTTGGCGGTCGTGGTCGGAGGCGGGGCAAACGCCGCCGGGTTAAACCAGTAGTGGCCTGTGCGGGCCGACGCGATGCTCTTCGGGTAACTGATTGGACCGATGCGATCCGGACGATCCCCAGTGGACGTTCCGCCCACTGACAGATCGATCGGCGTGCCCGTCGCGACGCGGCCGATGACGTTGACCTGCCATCCGCCGAGGATCAGATTGACCGGGTAGCTGGCGCTGTTCATGAACCGCTCGCCGTGGCCGAAGGGCATCTTGTAGAGGATCGAGGAACTGAAGACGCTGCGCTGATCGTTGAGCGAGTTGCCGTAGTCAGCCATCGGGTCGTAGTACAGAGGCGCGGTGGAACCCTCGGCCGAACCCGGCGAATCATCCAGGGTGTGCGACCAGGCGTACGAGCCCGTCGCCAGCAGGTCTGTGCCCTGTCGGTGCTGGTACTGCAGCTGCAGCCCGTTGTAGTTAGCGTCTCCGTCGTAGTTCTCGTAGGTGATGCTGCCATACGTCGGGAAGTTCTGCAGACCGGTTCCGAAGTGGTAGATGTTGTAGGGATAGTAGGTCGAGAGGTTATCCGACTTCGACCCGACATAAGCCACATCGATCACGTCGAACCGGCTGAGCTGCTGATCCACTTGCACGTTCCATTCCTGAATCCGCTGGTTCTTGTTGTTGCGGTTCACAGCCAGGGAGCTGAATCCGGACGGAGGAACAGCCGGGTTGAAGTTCGGGAAGCCGGGTGCCGGCAACGGAGTGGTCTGTTGCGCAGACGTTCCGTCGCAGCTGTACGGCGCTCCCGGAGCGGGCGTCTGCCCCGTGAACGTGACGCAGTAGCCGATGTTGGCGTTATAGCCGACGCTGCCGCCGAAGGGAATCTGCTGGCCCAGCTGGTTGCTGATGCCGCCGTAGTCCGGGAAGTAGAAGATCCCGTAACCGCCGCGAACGACCTGCTTGCCGTTGCCGCGCACGTCGTAGGCAAATCCCAGGCGCGGAGCAAAGTCGTCGTAGTTGTTGTTCATGATCGTCCGCGAGACGCCGTTTTGCCCCGCAAGCAATACCTGCCCGTAGGTGGAGCTGGACGAATCGATATCGAACGATGCCTGGCGGTTCTGCGCTTCATAGGGCCAGGTGATGATGTCATAGCGCAGGCCCAGTTGCAGGGTCAGCTTCTGGTTGACGCGCCACTCATCCTGCCCGAAGAAGCCGTCTTCCCAGGAGATGTTGCTGAAGAAGCCGTTCTGCGCCCCGATGGAGTAGCTGTCGGTGAATCCAATCAGCATTTCCGCCGTCGGGAATCCGGTGAAGTCGCCGTTGCCGAAATTGAAGTATCCCTTGCCGGAGATGGGACGGAAGTACTCCATGTTGCGCATAATGCCGCTCGCGCCGAATTTCAGCGAGTGGTGACCGTGTTCCCAGTCGAAGCTGTCGTTGAGTTCGTAGGTGTTCTGCGGAACGGCATACAGACCGTAATCGCCGGTGTAGTCGATGCCGGCGTTGCCGCCAATCAGAGCGCCCCCGCTGGTCTCCTGGTTGCGGTTCGCGTTCACGATGCCTAGGCCGGCCGACAGCGCATCCCCGTAAAACGGCGGCTGGTAACCGTAGTCGTCGCGGTTATAGCCGATCAACAGCTCGTTGACGAGAGACGGAGTAAAGGTGTGCGTGTAGCCCAGGCCCCATGCGCGCGCATGAGCATACGACGAGCCGGTACCGAAGCCGGAGGGCAGAGTGCCCAGTTCCGGAGTTTCAGTGAAGTTCGAGTTGTCGTAGCTGAAGCGCAGGAAGGCTTCGTCGCGCGAAGTCGGGTTGTAGTCGATGCGCGTGTCGAAGGTGTTGTAGTGTTCGTACTCGTGCTTGTGCGTGAGGAAATTGTTGACCACCCCGGAAACTGTCTGCGTCGGGTAAGCGTTGAAGTAATTGACCGCCGCTTTATTCTCGGGAACTCCCGCCGCTGCGACGTTGTTGCCGGGAATTGCGGTGCAGTTGATTGGGTTATAGAGCTGACCGTTATTGGTCGCCTGATAGGTCGAGTTCGGTACGCCCGCATTGATGAGGCACCGGGGCTCGCTGAACTGGCCGTCGACCTGGCTGTTATTGAGCAACTCGCTGAAGTCTCCCTGCCGCATCAGGGTCGTGGGTACGGTGACGAAATACGGGTTCTGCGGCAGATTCTCGCGGAAGGCCTGATAATCGCCGAAGCCGAAGAGTTTGTTCTTAATGAATGGCCCGCCGATCGAGAAGCCGGGCTGGTTGCGGTTGAAGGGTGGATTCGGGCTCGCCGGTGCGTCCAGGAAGCGGTAACCCTGGTTCGCGTCGAAGTTGCCGCTGCGATAGAACCAGAAGGCGGAGCCGTGGATGTCGTTGGTGCCGCTCTTGATCGAGCTGGCCACGATGGCGCCGCCGGCGCGGCCGTACTCGGCCGGGGCCACGCTGGTGTCCAGCTTGAACTCCTGGGTCGCGTCGATGTTGGGGAAGATCAGGATCGTATTGAGGAGCGAATCGTTGTCGTCCAGACCGTCGAGAAGGTAATTGTCCGCCTGCTGCCGCAGCCCGTTCACAGACAGGGCCGCGCCGCCGCTTCCGCTCTGGCGGAACGTCTCCGCATTACCGCTGACGCCGCTGGACTCATCGCCGTAAACGCCACGAGTGACGCCCGGAACCAGCAGCGCCAGGCCGGTGAAGTTGCGCCCGTTCAGAGGCAGCTCCGTTACCTGCTCGCCCTGCACCGTCTCTCCAATCGTCGCGTCACTCGTATCCACCAGCGGCGCTGCGCTGGAAACGGTCACGGTCGTGCTCACCGCACCCGGAACCAGCTTGAAGATCAGTGTCTGGGCCGTCGACACTTCCACGGCGAAGTTCACCTGCTGCGTCTGGAATCCCTGCGACTGAGCCTCCGCCTGGTAGTTGCCGGGAGGCACAGCGAAGATCTGGAACTCGCCTGCGCCGTTCGATGTGGCGTGGAACTTCAGCCCGGTCGCCACGTTGGTCACGTCGATCCCGGCGTTGGGGATGGCCGCGCCGGTCGGGTCGGTGACCGTACCCACGATGCTGCCGTTGTTGGATTGCGCGAACAGGCGTCCGTTCGTCAACACGAGGAACACTGCCATCAGCAGCAGCCCCGCCCAGCGAATCGCGCTTTTCTGTCTCTCTCTCAAATTCATGTTGCCTCCCAAAAAACCATTGGCAGCCACAGTTCTGTGGCGGATCATCATTTGAACTCTGCGGTGCCAGCGTGAACTAAACTCGCCTGCTGCAACGACCTGCAATGCACGGCAATTCTTTTTTCCTTCAAATGTTAATCAACAGGCAAACATCTTCAGTCCAATAACATACGAATTACTTTCATCTGCTGCATGGGTGGAAAACTCCGTTGACCGTCCTGTGTCATTCGCGTTAAAAAAGAATGTCCCTCCTCTCACGGACACGCCATGCCGGTTGAGCATCAGGAAAAGACGGCATCAAACTTCCGCTTCGGTCTGTTCGAGGCCGACCCCGAATCAGGCGAATTGCGGAAGTCCGGAATTCGAGTCCGGCTTCAGGCACAGCCCTTCCGCGTTCTCGTCTGCTTGCTGGAACGCCCCGGCGAACTGGTCTCACGAGAAGAGATTCAGCAGCGGCTCTGGGGTAACGACACAATCGTCGATTTCGACCATAGTCTCGGCACCGCCATCAATAAACTGCGCGAGGCGCTGGGCGACTCGGCGGAGAACCCCCGCTTCATCGAGACGCTGGCGCGCCGGGGCTACCGCTTCCTGGCTCCGGTGACCACCGTTCCAGCGGCTGTTCACGAACCCTCCGGCCGTGTGATCGATCTGCCCGGATCGGCTCCGTCTTCCGACGCGGTGCCTGCTTCGATTCAGGCCGGCTCTCATGCTCTTCCCTCCGCCCCCGACCGGGCAAGATCCCGGACCCTCGTCTGGCTTCTTGCGGCGGCCCTGCTTTCCATTGCGGGCTTTCTGCTCGGCCTCGTCGTCCGGCCCACGTATACCGCTCCTCCCCGGATTACGCAGCTTACCTTCTCGGGTCGGGTATCGCCCGGCGATCCGCTCTTCGAGAGCTTTCCCGGGAGCGCCACCGACGGCACGCGTATCTATTTTCCCCAGATCGAGAACGGCCGCGCCATGCTCGCCCAGGCGCTCATCGCCGACGGCGAAACCAGCACGGTTCCGCTGCCGGACGAGCTGGCCGCACCCACGCTGTGCGACATTTCGCCCGACCGTTCGCGGCTTCTGCTGCGCAACCACCTCGCCACCGCCCCCGAGCAGGCGCTCTGGATCGTCTCCACCACCGGGGGCACCGCGCGGCGCATCCCCGGCATTCTCGCTCACGACGCCACGTGGACGCCCGACGGGCAGCGGATCGTCTACGCAAACGGCGACAACCTTTATATTGCGCGCGACAACGGCACCGACAGCCGCAGGTTTGCCACCCTGCCGGGCCGCGCCTTCTGGCTGCGCTGGTCACCCGATGGCCGGCATCTGCGGCTCACCCTGCTGAACAGCGAGACGCATACCTCGACGCTGTGGGAACTGGACAGCGACGGCAGCAACGCGCACGTGTTCCTTGAAAACTGGACGAACGCTCCCCCCGCCGAATGTTGCGGCAGCTGGACCGACGACGGACGCTACTACGTCTTCCAGTCCGCCCGCGGAGGCGACAGCAACATCTGGGCCATCCCCGAGCATGGCGGCTTTTTCGGCGGCGCCGGCAAGCCCATCCCCATCACCAACGGCCCGCTCGACTATCAGGCTCCCATCACCGAGCGGGGAGGGCGGCGGACCTTCTTCATCGGCCTCAACAATCAGTCGGAGCTGCTGCGCTACGATCCCGCCACGAAGGTTTTCGAGCCTTACGGCGCGCCCCTCACCAACGCCCGGCGCGTGGAGTTCTCCCGCGACGGCCAGTGGGTGGCGTGGATCCGCCAGGATGACGATACGCTGTGGCGCAGCCGCGCTGACGGCTCCGGCCGCATGCAGCTGACCGCGCGCCCGATGCAGGTCTTCATGATGCACTGGTCGACCGACGCCCGGCGCATCGTCATCATGGCGCGTGTGCCCGGCAAACCATGGAAGCTCTACACCATGGACGCCGACGGCGGCCACATGCAGGAAGTTCTGAACGAGGAGCGCAGCGAGGCTGACCCCGACTGGTCTCCCGACGGCAAAATGCTGGTCTTCGGACGGCTGCCGGATCTGATGGCCGAGGCCTCACAGCCGAAAGCCATCTATGTCGTCAATCTCGCCACGCGGCAGTTCTCCAAGCTGCCCGGCTCCGATGGGCTCTTCAGCCCGCGCTGGTCGGCCAACGGCAAATACATCGCCGCTCTCTCCATCGATCAGCAGAAGCTGATGCTCTACGATGTCGGCACGCAAACCTGGCGCGTGCTTGCTGAGCAGAACATCGCGGATCCGGTCTGGGCGCACGACGACTCCGCCATCTACTTCCACGATTTCGCGCAGGCCGATCAGCCCATTTACCGGGCCGACATCGCAACCGGAAAAGTGGTGCGCGTCTCCGATCTCCACGATCTGCGCCCCGCCAACGTGGTCGACTATCGATTCGCCGGCCTGGCGCCGGGCGACGTTCCGCTGGTCAGCGCGCGCCTGTCCACCGCAAACATCTACGCAGCCGATCTGCCTGAATAGCTGCCGGCTCGCGGCTCGACAGCAGGCGGCTCAGCACCGAGGTGCGGTTCGGGTCATTGCGGCGTCGCAGGCGGCGCTTTTGCCTTCCGCTCTGCCTCGAGCTCCGCAATCAGAATCTCAATCTGTGCCAGCTTGCGCGCGGATACGCCGTGGAAGCGGAACGCCGCGCCCTTGTCGCTCCACGCCAGCAAATTGGCCGCCACTCGCAACGGCAGACCTTCGGCTTTCATGCAAATTTCTACAAGCGTGCCGCGCTCGAGGCGGCACTTCGTTCCGAGAAAGCAACCACCCGCGCTCAGATTCACAATCTGGGCCGCGAAGCGTAACCCGCAGCCCGGCGCCACAATCTCAGCGTCGCCGGCGCAGCCATAGCGAGGCAGTTTCCTTCGCTCCGCTCCAACCGGAGCTGGCTCGGCCCGGTCAGATCGCAGGTTCGTCCCTTCGCCGCTCATATTTCCGTTATCGGCGGCCGCGCGCGGGACCTGAATGCCTTCCGCCTTACGCAGGCCGCTCAAAACGATACAATCCCCTGTTCTGCCCTCTTATGACCCGATCCCCAATCCTCCTCGTTCACGGCGGCGCCTGGGATATCCCGGCCGATGCCCTTGAAGCCCACGAGCAGGGCGTTTTTGACGCGCTCCAGGAAGGCTGGCGCCGGCTGGAGCGCGGCGCTTCGGCGGTGGACGCCGTCGAGGCCGCCGTGACCGCCATGGAAGACGACCCCGCCTTCGACGCCGGACGCGGCAGTTTTCTCACCCGCGACGGCCGCGTCCAGCTCGACGCGCTCATGATGGATGGCTACGCGATGCGCGCCGGCGGCGTGGCCTGCGTGGAGCGCATCCGCAACCCGATTCAGGCCGCGCGCCTCGTTCTGGACAAGAGCCACCACGTCTATTTCGTCGGCGCCGGCGCCGAGGCCTTCGCCGCCGCGCACGGCATGCAGCTCATCGACAACTCCGAGCTGGTCCTCGACCGCGAACGGGAGCGGCTGGCGGAAGCGCAGAAGCGCGAGCGCGCGGGTGTTCCCGATCCCACTTTCTCGGGGGGGCCGAGCCAGGAATCGCACGATACGGTCGGCGCCGTTGCCCTCGACAGCCAGGGCCATCTGGCAGCAGCCACCTCGACCGGGGGCACCCTGAACAAAGCTCCAGGCCGCGTGGGCGATTCCTCCCTGATCGGCTGCGGCTGCTACGCCGACAACACCAGCGCCGCCGTCTCTCTCACCGGCTGGGGCGAGCCCATCATGAAGCTGGTTCTGGGCAAGTGGGCTACCGACCGTGTGCTCGCGGGCGGCAGCCCCGAGCAGGTTGCACCCGATGCCATCACCTATCTCCATCGGCGCCTCGGCGGACACGGCGGGATCATCCTGCTCGGTCCCGACGGACGCTACGGCCTGGCCCACAACACGCCGCGCATGGCGTGGGGCGTGCACACGGCCGAGGGTCCGCGTGTGGGCACGCTGCTCCGGGAAGACGCCCCTCAGCCCTGAGCCGCGGGGGCCGCGCGCATCGCCGTCCATCCCAGAACCGCGAGTGCTGCAATCACCAGCGGAGCCAGCAACGCAAAAGGCGCGCCGGACGCCATCAGCACCACCGGCGCCAGCACCATCGCAATCGCCAGCGGAACCAGCCATCGCGCGGGCATCGCTCCGCTTCTGCGGCAGAGGAAAAACGGCAGGAGGGCCAGGGTCAGGTCCTGGGGATTCATGTGGTAACTGGTGAGCAGCGCCGCCAGCAGTGCCGCGGAAAGTCCAATTTCGAGGCTCACCCACGCACGCGCCGCCCACACCACGGTCGCCACGGACAGCACCAGCACCCACGCGAACGGATGATGCGCGAAGAGGCCGATCAGGCCGCGCCAGTTGGCCATGTTTCGCGGCTCCGAGCCAACCCCGCCTTCGCTCTGGCGCACAAAGGCGGGATAAGCCATCAGCGCCCGCGTCCCCGTCATCCACAGCGACAATCCCACGCACGCCGCCGCTCCACAGGCGAAGCCGGCCAGCTCTCGCCACTTCAGGCGCAGGAGCAGCACCGCAACGAGGCCCGCCACCAGCTGAATCTTCAGGGTCGCGATCGACAGCACCAGCCCGCCAAGAAATCGCCGGCCATCGCGCCACAGCAGATAGGCCACGACATACAACGCCAGGATCAGGATCGACACCTGCCCGTGCGCCAGGCATGCCGCCGTGGGCAGAAACGCCAGCGACAGCAACAGCGGCCAGTTGCCGTAGTGCACCCCCGACAGCCGCGTGAGCGTCTGCAGGCAGACGACGAGCAGGAGCAGTGAGAGCGCCGTCCAGAGCACGAACGCCGGCAGCATCGGCAGCCAGCTCACCAGCAGATAGGGAAGCACCGCCAGCGGCGGATAGTAGAAGAGCTGCGTGGCCGGCCTGTGGTAGCGCGCCTGCCACGCGTGCTGCGCGCTTAGGTCATACAGCTGATGGCGCGCGCCGCCCGTGACCATGTGGGCCGCGTAGTAGAACGTTCCGAAGTCATAATGCGCCTGCGCCGCCTGGTGGATGCCCACCACCACGGCCATCGCAATGAGCAGGAAAAACCACAGCCCCGCCTGTGCCCGCCAGCCTGCTCCCGCTGCGGCTTGATCGTTCTTCAACTCCGCGTCCACTTCGCGCATGCACCCTCCGCCGCGGGCTGGCTCCGATTGTATCCGGCCTGCCGCGGGCGGCCATCACGCGTCGGCCATGACTGCCCGAAGATGGCTCGGGCCTCGTGCGCCAAACGCCTGTTTGACCGATCGCATCTATAATTCCATTCCAAACTCCAGTCTGGGAGGGGTCCCGTGCTCAAAGGCTTTCGCAATTTCATCCTGCGCGGCAACGTCGTCGATCTTGCCGTCGCCGTCGTCATCGGCGCCGCCTTTACGGGGATCGTCAACTCGCTGGTCAAAGACCTCATCAACCCGCTCATCGCCGCCACCGTTCACAAGCCGGATTTCTCCTACATCGTTCTCACCATCCATGGCGGCAAGATCCAGATCGGCGATTTCATGAACGCTCTCATTTCGTTCCTGCTCATCTCCGGCACCGTCTACTTCTTCATCGTGCTGCCCATCCAGTCGCTGCTGAAGAAGGTCAACCCCTCCAAGGCCGCACCACCCACCACGCGTCCCTGCCCCGAGTGCCTGGGCGACATTCCACTGGGCGCGAAGCGATGCCAGCACTGCGCTCAGCCCGTGGAGCCGGTGGCTGCGCCGCCTGCGGCGTAGTTCACCCTCATCGCGCAGGCGCCCAATTCGGCCCGCCCGCAGTGATATGCTGGCGTACTTGCGGATCATTCCACGCCCCAGGAGCCCACGTTTGAACCGATTGCGTCTGCCCGTCCTCGCCGCTGCGCTGTTGCTGCCCGCCATCGCCATCCTCGCCGCCCAGTCCACTTCGCCCTCCGCCGTTTTCGGTTACGGAGACTTTGCGGCGGAACAGGCCAGGACCGACCAGAGCTTCCTCGCGGTGCCCGATCCCACGCTTGCCGGCCAGGAACTGAAGATCCTCACCGCGGAGCCCCACGTCGCCGGTTCGCCCTACGACCACAAAAACGCCGAGTACGTCGCCTCGAAGTTTCGCGAGGCCGGGCTCGAAACCGAGATCGTGCCGTACATGGCGTGGCTCAACACCCCCACGGAAACCCTGGTCCAGGCCTATGACGCAAACGGCAGGCTGCTGATGACCGGTCCCAGCAAAGAGCACGTCTCCCGCGATCCCTTCCAGAACAACCCCGGCGTCACCCCCATCTTCAACGGCTCGTCGCCCTCCGGAGATGTCACCGCTCAGGTGGTTTACGCCAACTACTGCCGCCCGCAGGACTACGATCAGCTCGCCGAGCTCGGCGTCGACGTGAAAGGCAAGATCGTTCTTTGCCGCTACGGCGGCAATTTTCGCGGAGTCAAGGTCTTCATCGCGCAGCAGCGCGGCGCCCTGGGTGTGCTTATCTATTCCGATCCCGCCGACGACGGCTACTACCGCGGCGATCCTTATCCGCACGGCCCTTGGGGCCCTGAGACGCACGTGCAGCGCGGATCGGTGCAGTACCTCTTCAAATATCCCGGCGACGCGCTCACGCCCGGCATCGCTTCGCGCCCCGATCTGCCGGCGTCGAAGCGCCTGAAACCCAGCGAAGCCGCCAATCTGCCGAAGATCCCCTCGGAGCCGCTCTCGTGGCATGATGCCTCGCCGATTCTCGCGCACCTGGGCGGACCCGACGCTCCGCGCGCGTGGCAGGGCGCGCTGCCCTTCACCTATCACATCGGCCCCGGCGTGAAAGTCCACCTGCTGCTGAAAATGGATTACAAATACCAACCGCTCTGGGACGTCATCGGCCGCATCCCCGGCTCTGACTATCCCGATGACTGGGTGGTCGCCGGCAATCATCGCGATGCATGGGTCTATGGCGCAGTCGATCCCAACAGCGGCACCGCGGCCATGCTCGAAGCCGTTCACGGCGTCGGTGTACTGCTCAAACAGGGCTGGCGCCCGAAGCGCACCATCGTCTTCTGCAGCTGGGATGGCGAAGAAGAGGGCCTGATCGGTTCCACCGAATGGGCTGAGGACCACCCCGAGCAGCTGGCGCACGCCGTTGCCTACTTCAACACCGACGTCGGCGTGGCCGGGCCGAATTTCGAAGCCTCAGCCGTGCCCTCGCTCAAGGAGTTCGTCCGCCAGGTCACGAAGGAAGTGCCCAGCCCCAAAGGCGGCACCGTCTATGAGGTGTGGAAAGGCGAGCAGTCTGAAGCGGCGGCGCACCACGCGCTCGGCGTGCAGGAGCATGCGCCCACCGAGGCCGCGGTCATCGGCAACGACGTGCGCATCGGCGACCTTGGCTCCGGCTCGGACTTCACCCCCTTCATCCAGCATCTCGGCGTGCCCTCCACCGACATCGGCTCCGGCGGGCCCTACGGCGTCTACCACTCCACCTTCGACGACTACACGTGGTTCGTGATGAATGCCGATCCGCACTTCCTCTACGAGCAGGAGATGGCCCGCGTCTTCGGGCTTGAAGTGCTGCACATGGCCGACACCGACGTGCTCCCCTACGACTACACCGTTTACGGCGAGGAGCTGACTGACTACCTCGAACAAGCGAAGAAGAAAGCCGAAGCGGAGGGCATCACCGATCTCGATTTCGGCCCTGCGGAAGAGGCGGCGAAGCAGTTCACCGAGTACGCGCGCGAGGTGAGGCAGAAGCAGGACAATCCCGGCAGCATCTCCGGCCCGGCTCTGGCTGCGTTCAACGACCAGTTGCGCGCCGTCGAAGGCGATTTCCTCTCCGAGGCCGGTCTGCCCGACCGCCCCTGGTTCAAACACACCATCTACGCGCCCGGCGAGTACACCGGCTACGCCGCGGTGGTGATTCCGGGGGTCAACGAGGCCATCGACGCGAAGAACTCGGCTGTCGCTCAGCAGCAGATGACCGTCCTCACCGACGCCATCCGCCGCGCGGCGCAAACCCTGGAGGATGCGGCGAAATAAGAATCGCCGCCGTCCGCAACAGCATCATGGAGGAGCATGACTGAGTTCTCAATCGAGCATTCCGTCGCGCTCCTCGCCCGAACGCCGGCCGCTCTGAATGCTCTGCTGCGCGGCCTGCCCGAACGATGGACGCTGGCGAACGAAGGCGAAGAGACCTGGACCGCGTTCGACGTGGTCGGCCACCTGAATCACTGCGAGCGCGCCGACTGGATGCCACGCGCCCGAATCATTCTCGACCACGGCGAATCCCGGCCCTTCGATCCCCTCGACCGCTTCGCACAGTTCGAAGAGAGCCGCGGCAAATCTCTCGACCAGCTCCTCGACGAGCTGGCGCAATTGCGCGCCGCGAATCTCGACGAGCTCCGCTCCTGGAACCTGACGCCTGAAGACCTTGAAAAACGCGGCCGCCATCCGGCGCTCGGCAGCGTGACCCTCGCTCAGCTGATCGCCGCGTGGGCCGTCCACGATCTCACCCACCTGCACCAGATCAGCCGCATCCTCGCTCATCAGGATCGCGACGCCGTCGGCCCATGGAGCCGCTTTCTCGGAGTGCTCCAGTGCACGGGACACAGCCAGCCGGCGTAGCGAACAGGCTCTTCGCTCCCCCATTTCCGCTAACCGCTTCTTCGCTGACCGGACTTCAGCTGACCGCTTCTCAGCTTCCTTCCGGCCAATCCAGCGCCTGCTCGTAATGCTCCACCAGCGCCGGCTCGGCGAAGAATCCGCCGATGATTTCCCGCCATTTCGCAAACGCCGGCGAGCCGCGGAAGCCCACGGTGTGCGCCTCCAGCGTTTCCCACCGCACCAGCAGCAGATAACGCCCCTGCGTCTCCACGCAGCGCTGCAGCTGGTGCCCGTGGTATCCCGCCGCGCCGGCAATCACCGGCGCCGCTTCCCGCATCGCCGCTTCAAACGCGGACTGCTCGCCCGCGCGCACCGTCAGCATCGCCACTTCGAGGATCATGTCGTCAGTGTAGCTGGCGGCCGGGGCTCAGCTTAGCCAGCCGCCGGACTTCGGTTCTCCCCCGGCGACGGTCTTCGGTTCTCCGGCGATCGTATGTTTGGGCGCGGCCGCCTCCTCGCGCCTGCGCGTTCGATACTCGCGCACCCGCCGCCGCCCGTCATCAATGGAAGCGGCGCCGCCGCCCACGATCAGCAGGAAAATCAGCCCCAGCACCATGCTGAAGTCGACGCGCGCCTCATGAAGCATCGGCCACACGCCCTGGTGGATCATGATTGGAACCTTCGTGGTCGCGATCGCCGTCCCGATCACCACCAGCAGCGGGATCGCCGC
>Ga0335075_10007946_pt1 | contig 16294 bp, 13 predicted proteins | sample Lox_Sample_24_FD_206723 | JGI IMG/M metagenome (GOLD analysis project Ga0335075, IMG submission 206723) | Soil microbial communities from Loxahatchee National Wildlife Refuge, Florida, United States - Lox_Sample_2.4 | ecosystem: Environmental > Terrestrial > Soil > Wetlands | place: USA... | reverse complement strand
CAGCCTCGCGCCGGCGTACACCACGTCCGCTTCGGCCTCCCGGTCCGGGTCGTAGATCAGCACCCCGCCCCCGGCAGCCAAGTGGCTAACGCACTTGCCGACTCCAGCCGGCCCGGTCAGTTCGCCGACCCACGGCAGCGCGGCGAGCGAGCGGCTGGCTACCAGCTGAGCCGATTGCCACAAGTCACGCGCCGATTTGACGAACAGATCGGACTCCAGGTTTACCCGCTGTTCAGGGCGCAGGCCGGCGAGTGTGGTCTCGGCCATCGTGATCGGGATAAGGGCGACCGAGAAGCGGTCCGGCAGGACTTCGGCAACCGTCAGGCTCACGCCGTCAACAGCCACCGAGCCCTTGGCCACGATCTCATCGAGGAATCGCTTGGGTGGCCGGATCCACACCCGCAGGCACCCGCCGTGCTCGGTGTCGACCTTGGTCACCTTGCCGATCGCATCGGTATGCCCTTGCACGAGGTGACCGTCCAGTGCGTCGCCCACGCGTAGCGGCAGTTCCAGGTTCACCCCGGCGCCCGGCGCCAGATCACCAAGGGCGCTACGCCTCGCGGTCTCGACAGAGACCTCCACCTCAAAACGTCCGGCTTCGCAGTCGACCCGAACCGCTGACAGGCAGGTGCCGTTGACGTTGACCGAACCGCCCGGCGTCAGTCCCGACGCGGTCTTCGGTGCTTCGATGACGAGTGGCGAACCGGCCTTGATCACGGTCCCGCTCTCGGTAACGCGCCCGGTGTACATCGTGTGACAACTCCTCTGGTCCGCATGTAATGGCGTCCTTCGGACTGTCACCGATGGTTCCGGAATTACGCCGGATCGATCCGCCAGCGGCGGAACTCGCGGACTATCACCGCGCAGCACGGGCTCGCACCGTTTCAAGCCGAGCATACAGGCACGGCTGCCAGCTGCGACGGCCTCAGGCGGACGCCACATCGAGATAGGTCTTGACAGGCATGCCAGGACTCGGCACTATCAAGATATGTCTCGAAGCCTCATAGCCGGAGGCTCGTTCCGCTAACCGATGTCACCCGGCCGCAACGGGCCCAGGTCACCAGGAGAGGCAGTAATGAGCAGCGCGGCCGAGGCCGAGGACTCCAGGCAGTCCCCTACCGCCGCGCCGGTGCCGCTGCGGCGGAATACCGGGTTCCGGTTGCTGTGGATCGGCCAGGTGGTCTCTGACACCGGAACGAGCGCTGCCTTAATCGCCTACCCGCTGCTGATCCTGGTCCTCACCCACTCGCCGACCCTCGCCGGCGTCGCGGGGACGGCGCGACTCCTGGTCCAGATCGTGCTGGGCCTGCCCGGCGGAGCGCTGACGGACCGGTTCGACCGACGTCTCACGATGATTACCTGCGACACCGTCAGGGCGGCTGTGATGGCTCTGCTGGTCGCCCTCGTGGTTCTACACGTAGCGACCTGGCCGGTGGTGATGGTCGTATCCGTCATCGACGGCGGGGCAAACGTCCTGTTCGATCCTTCCGCCACGGCGGCGCTCCCCGTCATCGTCGCCGACTCGCAACTCGAGCAGGCGTGGGCGGCCACCGAGGCACGCAGCTACGGAGCCAGCCTGGTCGGGCCGGCGGTCGGCGGATTCCTGTTCGGGCTGGGCAGCGCCGTCCCGTTTCTCGCCGATTCCTTCTCCTACCTCGCATCGGCGGGCACCTTGAGCCGGATCCGCGGCCGCTTCAGGCCCGAGCGGACCGGCGAGCAAAAGTCGATCTGGCACGAGATGGCCGAAGGGCTTCACCTGGTATGGCGTAACCCGTTGCTGCGCGCCGTGGTGATCATGGTTCCGCTCGTCAACTTCGCGTTCAGCGGCGTGATCTTCACGATCACGGTTGCACTACGACAGCACGGCATTTCGCCTGGCATCATCGGCCTCGCACAGGCCGGAATCGCTGCGGGGGGACTGGTCGGCGCGATCGCCGCGCCGAAGCTGCAGGGGCGGCTGCCGCTGTGGCAGCTAGTGATCGTGATGACTGTGGCCGCCACCGGACTGTTCGTCGTGGCCGCGCTTGTCCTGCCGTCGCCGCTGGTTGCGCTCCCGGTGGCGATGGCACTGTTGCTGGCGCCGACCGGGAACGCTGCGCTCGGCGCGGCGATGCTTCGAAGCACGCCGGAGGCCATGCGCGGCCGGGTCAACAGCACGGTAGGCACGATGACTACCGGAATCGCCGTGCTCTCGCCGCTGACCGCGGGACTGATTGTGCAGCATGTGTCCGCTCAGTGGGCAGTGGGCGCATTCGCCGTGGCTAACGGCGTAGCCACGATCATGTGCATAGCGCTGCCGTGGCTGAGGGAAGCTGAGAAGGCCGAAGCGAATGCCCTCGCCCAGCGCTAAGTCCCGATACTTCTTCAGCACGGGTGTGTAGGCCGGGATGGTGTTCCGGCCAGGGGACTTACAGCCCCGGCAGGTCGCCCTGGACAACCTCGATGTCGAGTACGATTCGCAAGGTCCAGCCGACGAGAACGACTTCCGCGGCCACCGGCTGGTTCCAGTTCATCGCGAAGTCCTTCCTGTGCAGCTCCGCGGTCGCGCGGAAAGCCGCCCGCTGGCCGCCCCACGGGTCGGGGCCGGTGCCCTGATAGGTGAGGTCGAGCTGGACGGGCCGCGTGGTGCCGTGCAGCGTGAGCTCGCCATCGACGGTCCACCGGTCATCGCCGTGCGGCGTCACTCCGGTGCCGGTGTATTCGATCAGCGGGTACATCAGCACATCAAGGAAATCCGGTGATCGCAGGTGATCGTCCCGCATCTTGTTGCCGGTATCGATGCTGTCAGCCCGCATGCGGGCCCGGACGGTCGACCGTTCGGCAGGCTCGGCGATCTCGATCGTCCCGGCGAATTCGTTGATGACTCCCTTGACGCTCGCCAGGCCCATGTGCCGGGCCGTGATCGTGATCGCGGAGTGCGCGGGGTCGATGGTCCACCTGCCCGGCGGCGGCAGGTCCGCGCTGGCGGCACGGTCGAGCGTGATCGTGCCCAGGGCGGCGGACCCGCTGGCAGTGACAATCGCGGTGCGTGCGGCTGGTGCATAACCAGGGGCCATGACGATCGCTGTGTAGGTCCCTGGTGCGAGCGGGCCGGTCATCGCGAGCCCGTCGTCGTCGGCTTCGGCCCGTGCGGCCTGGCCGCCCGACAGGTCCGTAACGGTGAGAACCGCGCTGCGCACCGACCAGCCGTCTTTGCTGCGCACCCGGCACGTCACGCCCGCGGCTACCGCCGTGGCGCCCGGATGCGGGCCGGGCGATACCGCGCTGTCACGAACGGGAAGTTCCGTGCTCACTGCTTATACCTCCGGGTGACCCAGCTCGACGTCGTGAGATTGCGGCTCGCCAGCAGAGACCCTCAGCCTGGTGGCGGCCGGCGGGTAACCGCTTGCTATGACGGTGTAGTCGCCCTCAACCAGGTTCTCGAGTGAGTAGCTGCCGTCCGGCCCGGTCGTCGCCACCGCCGCCACGTTTCCGTCGGTGTCAAGCAGTGTGACCCGTGCGTCGGGCACAGCGGTGCCCGCAGCGGTGCGCGCGATGCCTTCGACCCGCGCGCCGGAGCGCAGTTCAGCGTCCTGAGTGGTTTCGTCTTCGTCAGCCACGACGACCTGGAGTGCCGTCGGCTGGTAGAAGGGAGCGCTCAGGGCGAGGGTGTAACGGCCGGCTACCAGATCCTCGATCGCGTACCGGCCTGCTTCCCCGGTACTGCCCGCCGCCACGACCTCGCCGCGCAAGTCTGCGAGCGTGACGGTCACTCCGGCCAGCGGGGAACCAGTTCCTGCCGCGCGCACCGTCCCGGCCAGCCGGGAGGCGCCGGGCAGCAACATGTCGACCTCCACGGGCTGGCAGCCGACGCGCACGGCCGACGCGTGCGGCCGATGACCGCTGGCCATCGCGATGAGCGTGTAGGTCCCCTCCCCTGGCGCTGATATCCGGTACGAGCCATCCGAGCCGGTGCTGGCCCGCCCGGCCTGCCTGCCGGCCGGGTCGATCAGCGTCACCGTGGCACCAGCTAGCGGCACGCTGCCTGCCTCGTGAATGTGGCCGTATACCGGCGGCCCGGCCGGCGCGGCGTCGGTGACGGCCATCGGCGCGGCATGGCGGGCCGGCGCGGCCAGGTACGCCTGCGCACCTTCCGCTCCGTTGCCGTCATGGCCGTTGAGCCCGGCCAGCGGTCCGCCGGCCCTCGCACCCGCGAAGGCGAGCATCGGCTCGCCCGGCATGGCCGCCAGTTCCGCAGTCGCCGGCTCGGCCGCGAAAGCTGCGGTCTCGTCCTCGGCCGCCAGGCCGTCGAACTGGACCGTCGCATCGGCTGGCGCCGACTCGGGTCCCACGGAGGTGCGGAGCCGTATTTCCTTCAGGAAGAACGACAGCACGAAGGCAACGCCGAGCGCCGGGGCCAGCCACAGGAAGATGGGCGGCAGCGCATAGGCGTAGGCCGTGACCAGCGCGTGCACCACCGTGGCCGGAAGCGAGGAAAGCTCCTTGGGCGTCAGCGCCTCGACGTTAGGCAGGTGAGCGCCCGAGCCCGGCGGCAGCAGGTGCGAGATCTTGCTGGTCAGCCGGGTGGCGAACAGCGCGCCCACGATCCCCGCGCCGACCGTGCCGCCGATCTGGCGGAAGTAGTTGTTGGCCGCGGTGGCCGAGCCGAGGTCTTCCCGAGCGGCGGCGTTCTGCACCACGAGCACCAGGATCTGCATGACCAGGCCGATGCCGAAGCCGAGCACCGCCATGTAGATGCCGTTCTCCAGGCGGGTGGAGGTGGCGCTCATCCTGGACAGCAGGACCATGCCCACCGTGCCGATGGCCGTTCCCGCGATCGGGAAGGCCTTGTACCTGCCGGTGGCGGTGACGATGCGCCCGGAGGCGATCGAGGCCACGAGCAAGCCGCCTACGAACGGAAGCATCAGCAGGCCCGAGACAGTCGCGCTCACATGGTCGACCATCTGGAGGAAGAACCCGATGTAGGACACCGCGCCAAAGAGCGCTACCCCGACGACCAGCCCGATTAGGCCCGCGATGTTGAAGATGCTGCTGCGGAACAGGTGCAGGGGCATGAGGGGCTCGGTCGCGTGCCGTTCGGCCAGGACGAACAGGGCCGCCAGGACGATGAAGCCGGCACCCAGGCCGATGATCTCCGGGGATGTCCACGAATAGGTTGTGCCGCCCCACACGCTGAACAGCACGATGCACGCGGACGCCGCGGCCAGTAGCACCATCCCCAGATAGTCGATCCGGTGCTTCTGGCCCGACTTGTGCAGGTGCAGGGTGAAGATGACCACCGCCAGGGCCACAATCCCGATGGGGACGTTGACGTAGAAGATCCAGCGCCAGCTCACGTCGTCGGTGAGGTAGCCGCCGATCAGCGGGCCGGCCACGGTGGCGATCCCGAACACCGATCCGATGAAGCCCATGTACTTGCCGCGCTCGCGGGGCGACACGACGTCTCCGATGATCGCCTGGGCCCCGATCATGAGGCCGCCAGCGCCCAGTCCCTGGGCGGCGCGCGTGGCGATCAGCTCGTTCATGTTCTGCGCCAGTCCGGACAGCGCGGAACCGACGAGGAAGATGACGATGGCGAAAATGAACAGGCCCTTGCGGCCGAACAGGTCACCGAGCTTGCCGTAGATCGGCAGGCCGACAGTTGATGTCAGCAGGTAGGCGGTCGTCACCCAGGTCAGGTGGTTGACGCCGTGCAAGTCCCCGACGATGGTCGGGAGCGCAGTGGCGACGATGGTCTGGTCAAGCGCGGCGAGAAAGATCGCCAGCATCAGCGCCGTGAAGATGATGCCCACGTTGTTCTGCGGCGCGCGCTCGGGCCGTTCCCTGCGATGCTGCGGTGCCGGCGCCGCGTGGCTACGCAATGCTGCCTCGCTCAACTCATTCCTCCTCATCCCGGCCCTCCGTCGGCCAAGAACTCCCCAGTTCCCTATGGCGATGTCGGGGACTGTCTCGAATGGCGACATCTGCGAGCTAGTCGTCCCGCCGCCCCCTCAGTTCCGCGGCACTCCCGCTAGCTGGCCTCGCTGACTCCGCTGGCCTCGCTGACTCCGCTGGCCTCGCTGACTCCGCTCGCCTCGCTGACTCCGCTGACCTCGCCAGCCACGGATGGCCCACGGGGGCCGCAAGGCGCGAGCCCGTCCCTGAGCAACCCGAATATCTCGGTCAGGTGACGTTCCAGCGGATGATCCTGAAGGCCTGCCGTCCACCGCCGCACGGCTGTGCGCATGGCTGCGCTGGCCACGGCCGCCATGAGCTGCGGATAGGCATCATCAGGTGCGCCGCCCGTACGGGCTGCCACGGCCAGCGCCACAACCTTGTTGGCTTGCTCGAACCTGGCAGTCATCTGGGGCAGCAACGCAGGGTAACGCTCCATGAGCTGCCATCGCATCAGTACCTGCTCGCGGCGGGGAGCCGTGCTAGCCACCAGGGCCATAGCGACGCCGTACAGCCCGTCGAGCACGTCGGCAGCTTCGGACATGATCGCAATCGCTTGCCGTTCGTCGACCTCGAATAGGTCGTCGCCGAGTATGGCCTGCTCTTTGCTCGGGAAGTAGTTGAAGAGCGTCCGGACGGACACGTCGGCGGCCGCGCTGATCTCCTCGACCGTCAGGTGCTCAAGGCCGCGTTCGACCGCGAGCCGCAGGGCCGCATCGTGCAGCGCACGGCGGGTTGCCCGCTTCTTGCGCTCGCGGAGCCCGCACTGTGCCCCCGCGTCATCCGTCATGCCGCCATATTACATTCAACGCAAAGTTTCACAAAATGTAAGATTGTGACGTCCGTCACGCTCCGGAGTGACCGGCCGGCGCGGAGCTAGCGGCTCCGGCCAGCCGCGCGGGATCCAATGCATTACGTATTGAGATCAAGCTATGATGCATTCATGGCACTGCTCCAGATCAGAGATGTCCCGGAGGCAACCCGGCGCGCGCTGAAGGCGCGGGCCGCAGCCAACGGTCGGTCGTTGAATGCGTACTTGATCGATCTGTTGCAGCGTGAGGTAGCCCGCCCGTCTGTCAGCGAGGTCCTGGAGCGGGCGGCCCGGCGTGCCGAGCGCTCCACCGCCTCTGCAGTCGGCGCGGTGCAGGCAGCCCGCGATGAGCGGCAGGAGGAAATCGGCGGGCCGGCACCGCGGTGATCGTCATCGACTGCTCGGCGATAGTCGACGCGCTCACTGCCGCTGACGACGCAGACAGCTTGCGCGCCCGGATGTCAGGCGAGGACCTGCACGCACCGGCGCTGCTCGACTTTGAGGTCGTGGCTGCTCTGCGGGGTCTGGTTCTCGGCAACCACCTCACGCCGGGACGGGCGGAGGATGCGCTGACCGACTTCGATGATCTGACCATTGAGCGCTGGCCGTCCTCCGACAGCTTGCGCAGGCGGGCATTCCAGCTCCGGCACAATGTTTCCGCTTACGATGCCGCCTACCTCGCGCTCGCTGAGGCGATGGACTGCCCGATGCTCACCCGGGACGCTCGGCTGCTGAAGTCAGCCGGTCATCACGCCCGCATAGAGGTTCTCTGACGGCACGGTGTCGTAGTCGGTGATGGCGAGCCCCAGGACTTCGGCCAGCCGTGCCATGGTGCCGTCGATGAGCTTGAGATCGCGGATGGCGAGCTGCGCCGGGTGGGCGACGCCGGAGCCCTCCTCGACGCGGCGCTCGACCTGATCGAAGAGCGCCGACGACCGCGTGTAGACCCCGTCCCGTGGCCCGGTCAAGGCAACGGCGATCACCTCGAGAGATTGCCGGAGGGTCGCGCTGGCCAGTTCGATGTCCAGGCGGACGCCTGGGTCGAGCAGCCCGGCGCCTTCGGTGTCGGTGACGAGGTTGCGGCTGTAGTTCCTGGCGGCGGACGCAAGGCGCAGCGCACGCCCGGTGTTCTCGTCGATGCCGCCGGAGAGGTTTCGGCGCAGCGGCTGGGCCGTGGTGGTGAGGGCGTGGTAGGCGGCGTCGACGGCGCGGGCCTCGAAGCGCAGCGTGGCCCCCGCGCCGTGATCCACTCGGAGCAGGTGGTCGCCGGCGTGACTCGCCAGCTGCGCGACCGCCTGGACGAGGTCCCGGTAGGCGACGCGCAGGACCCGGCGGGTACGCAGGGGAAACACCACCATCACCACGACGATCGTGACGGCCGCGCCGAGGGCGGTTTCCTCCAGGCGGAGCAGCAGCAGCGAGTTGGAGAACTCGTCCAGCTGCACGTATAGCTGAGACACCATCACGGTGATCCCGATGACCATGAAGGTGTAGTTGATTCGCATCAGGTAGAACCCGAAGAACAATGCGGCCAGGATCACTGCGACAGACCAGTAGGTGTGATGGCCGACGGCGGTGACAAGCAGCGAGCCGACACCGATGCCGACCACGGTGCCGGCCACCCGGAAGAACGCCTTGCGGACCTGCTCACCTGTTGTGTTGGCATTCATGAAGGTGATGAGGGCAGCGAGAACGGCCCAGTAGAAGCGGCGCGGGGACAGAACGTCGCCGAGAGCGGTGGCCGCGCCCACGGCGATACCCATCTGGATCGCGGTGCGGGTATAGATGGGCAGCCGGATCCGCTCGCTCAGCCGGGTGCCAGGCTCGAGCGACGCGGTGCTACTGACCTGGGAGGAGCCCGGCAACCAGCCGCCGAAGAGCTGGACCGACGGTTGGAAGGCGCCTTCGCCTTCCCTGGTCGCACCCAGGGCCATCCACTCGGTCATGGCATCGGCCAGGGCAATGACCGAGCCGGCGAAGCGGTGCGGGATCACCGCCACAGCGCGATCCCCGCCGGACGGGACGGGCGCAGCCTCGCGAAGCAGTGCGATCAGCCGGCCGGCATGGGCCTTGGCTGCCTCGTTGTCACCCCGGATCAGCTCGCGCAGCGCCAGCCGGGCCTCGAGATGCTGGGAGGCGGGGAGGCCGAAGCGGGCCATGGCCTCGGCGAAGCGAGCGATGTTGGCCAGGGCCAGCTCGGCGTCGAAGAGGCGCTGGTGAAGCAGCTGCGCTAGCGAACCTTCGGCCACGGCGCCAGGATCCCCGAGCTGGGCGTCGATCATCAGGGCGGCCTCATTGAGCCGCACGAGCTGGCGGTGCAGCCGGCGGGAGGCCCGCTCGGTGTGCGGTGAATGCCTGGGGTGGTCGAGCACGCTGAGCGCGAGGGCGGCCGCCTTGCGGGCCCGGGCAGCATAGGAGCGCTGGGTGCGCTCCAGGGCCCTGGCCTGGAAGGGGTAGAAGAAGGCGAACCGGACGGCGATCGCTACGACGGCGCCGACGCCGATCTCGGCGGCGAGCCAGCCGAAGTCGCCCAGCGCGACGGCGGGGTGCAGGAAGAATCCGAGGAAGTCCCCCATGAACAGCAGCATCGCGGAGATGAATCCGCGCGGCCCGAAGCGCCGGCCGTAGGTACCGATGGCGAGGACGACCGCGAACGAGATCAGGGCCAGGACCCGGTGACCCCCGAGCGCCATCCCGAGGCTCAGCGCCGCGATCAGCGGGATGGGCAGGAAGAGCGTGCTGATGAGCTGGCCGCGGGCGGTGGTGTCCATGACCCCGAAGCTCGCCATCATCCCGACCAGGGCGCCGAGCAGCAAGGCGACCACAAGGAACACGTGGTTCGCTGCCGCCACCTGTGCTGCCTGTGCGGCGGGAAGCGCGGCGCCGTGGGTCTGGATCTGCAGTGCGCGGGTGAAGTACACGAAGAGCGCTTCGGCACCGATGGTGACCGCAATGGTCAGCACGCTCTGCAGGGCCATCCGGAACCTGTTGAGACCCGGGTCGGAACCAGCGAAGCGGTCGACCCACCCGCCCGGGATCCGCTCCAGGACGCCGGCCGGTGCGCGGGCTTCCAGAACCGGCGGCAGCGCCGTGGTGACAGAAGTCACAGCCCGCCGCCGTTCCCTGCGCCCCGGGCGAGCATGGCCATGGCCGGGCCGCGGCGAAGGACCTGCCCCTGGCTGTGCGACCTCTCCGTAGAACTCCGTGCGCCGGCCGGATGTCGACGTCACTGGCATTCCTGGAGCGTCCCTTCGTCTCGTGCAGCCTTGCGCCGCGACGGACCGGACGAGCTCCGGGGAACGGGGGTCACCTGAGCGGCAGCCAGGCGGAACTTGGTGTCCCGCCTGCTACTGACGTTCAACCCCCTGACGGGGCGTCCAATTCCTGGGCCCGCGAACCCGCAGACTCCGCCCGCTAGCTGACGCTGCCATGGGCTAGCTCTTCGAAAATCAGCACAGTCTGGGTCGCCCGGATCTCTGGCATGTCCTGGAGCTGCGTGAGCACGACGTCGCGCAGGGTTGCGGCATCATGCGTACGGACCCGCACCAGGATGTCGTGCTCGCCCGAGATCAGCGCGACATGGTCGACCTCGGGCATGCTCAGCAGCTGGCGGCGTACCGCCTTCCAGGACCGCTGGGCTATATCCAGGTAGACGTAGGCCGACAGCCCGTAGCCGTAACGCACCGGGTCGATGCGCGCGGTGTACCCGGTGATCACGCCGTCGCGCTGGAGCCGGGCCACGCGGGTGTAGACGTTGGCCCGTGACAGGTGCACGCGAGCGGCCAGTGCCCGCATGGACAGCCGCCCGTCGGCGCGAAGCGCTTCGACGATGAGCCGGTCGGTCTCGTCTAGCCGAGCCATTTGTCCAGACCGGTGAGCTGCTGGCCGTCCGCCTGATGCCATATGACCAGGCTATCCGGCTCAGCATCGCACTATGTCTCATCTCTTCACAGCTGGCTGGACATATGGATGCCGATGCGCACACGATCTGAAACAGAAAGCGTGGAAGGAACCGCCGTGACGTCCGTCGCCGACATCCCCCAAGCGGCATCGGCTGAGAGCCTGCTGCCGAGCCCGCAGCCGCTGCAACTGATCGATCCCGCGGGCCGCACCAGCGGCAGCGCCGGTGAGCTGCAGCTTCCCGAGACGCGGATCTTGCTGGACCTGCACCGCCGCATGGTGCTCGGACGGCGCTTCGACCAGCAAGCCACCACGCTGACTAAGCAGGGCCGCCTGGCCGTGTACCCATCCTCACGAGGGCAGGACGGCTGCCAGGTCGGGGCCGTGCTGGCACTGCGCGACCAGGACTGGCTGTTTCCCACCTACCGCGACACGGTCGCGATCGTGACACGCGGGGTGGACCCCGTTGAAGCCCTCACGCTGCTACGGGGCGACTGGCACTGCGGCTACGACCCGTACCAGTACCGCGTCGCGCCCCAGTGCACGCCGCTGGCCACCAATACCCTGCACGCGGTGGGACTAGCCCACGCCGCCAGGCTCAGACGGCAGGATCAGGTCGCGCTGGTGCTGCTCGGCGACGGTGCGACCAGCGAAGGCGATACCCACGAGGCACTCAACTTCGCTGGCGTGTGGAAAGCGCCGGTCGTGTTCCTCGTGCAGAACAACGGCTACGCGATCAGCGTGCCGCTGGCCAAGCAGACTGCTGCACCGACCCTGTCCGCCAAGGGCATCGGCTACGGGATCCCGTCGCTGCTAGTCGACGGCAACGACGCCGCAGCCGTCTGGTCCGCAGTGCACCACTCCATCCAGCGGGCCGCCGCCGGCGGCGGGCCGACGCTGATCGAGGCGCTGACCTACCGCGTCGAGGCGCACACGAACGCCGACGACGCCGCCCGCTACCGGGACGCAGACGAGGTTCAGGCCTGGATCGCCCGCGACCCGATCGCCCGCCTTGAGGCATACCTGAAGGCCGAGGGCCTGCTTACCGAGATGCAGGCAAGGCAGCTGGCGGCCGAAGCCGAACAGCTCGCGGAAGGGATCCGTGACCGGATGAACGTCGACGTCGACGTCGATCCTGCTGAACTGTTCGCCCACGTCTATGTCCGGCCGACAGCGGCCCTCGCGCATCAGCGCGCCGCGCTGCTCAGCGAGATAGCGGACGCGGCGCAATGACGGGCGTGCTCGTCGGGGCCGGAGAGACGCGCGCTGCTGACGCTGCTGTCGCGCCAGTGACCATGGCCGCCGCCCTCAACAGTGCCCTGGCCGACAGCCTGGCCGACGACGAGCGGGTGCTGGTCTTCGGCGAGGACGTCGGAACGCTGGGCGGGGTCTTCCGGGTCACCGACGGCCTCGCCGCGAAGTTCGGCGAGGACCGCGTCTTCGACACGCCGTTGGCCGAGTCAGGCATCATCGGCACTGCCATCGGCATGGCGATGAACGGCCTCGTTCCCGTTGTAGAGATGCAGTTCGACGCCTTCGCCTACCCGGCGTTCGAGCAGGTCACCAGCCACCTCGCAAAGCTGCACAACAGGACTAGCGGGCACATCACGCTGCCGATCGTGGTGCGGGTCCCGTTCGGCGGCGGGATCGGCGGCGTGGAACACCACTGTGATTCGTCGGAGGCCTATTACGCCCACACACCGGGCCTCCGCGTCGTCGCCCCGGCGACGCCCTCAGATGCCTACCGCCTGCTGCGACAGTCGATCAGCTGTCCCGATCCGGTGATCTTCCTCGAGCCCAAGCGGCGCTACTGGTCGAAGGAACAGGCCATCTTGACTGCGGACGGCCCGGCTATCGACCGGGCGGTGGTCCGCCGCGCAGGCAAGGACGTCACCCTCATCGCGTACGGCGGGATGGTAGAAACAGCACTCGAGACGGCAGCGGCAGCCGTCAGCGAAGACTGGGACGTCGAGGTCATCGACCTTCGTTCGCTGTCGCCATTCGACGACGGGACGCTGGTGGAGTCGGTGCGCCGCACCGGCCGCGCCGTCGTGGTGCACGAGGCGCCGGGCTTCGCCGGCTATGGAGCAGAAGTCGTCGCCCGCCTGACCGAGCAATGCTTCCACTACCTGGAGGCACCCATTCTGCGGGTCACCGGATTCGACATTCCCTACCCGCCGCCGCGTCTCGAACGCCTCCACCTTCCGGATGTCGACCGCATCCTCGACGCCATCGCGTCCCTGCAGTGGGACGACCATGCCTGACTTCCTGCTGCCCGACCTCGGTGAAGGGCTGGAAGAAGCGGAGATCATCGCCTGGCATGTCAAAGTCGGCGACCACGTCGAGGTTGACCAGGAGATAGCGGAAGTCGAGACCGCCAAGGCCGTCGTCGCGGTCCCCGTCCCGTTCGCCGGTACCGTAGCCGAGATCCACGCCGCGCCAGGCACGGTCGTGGCCGTCGGGCGACCCTTGATCACTGTCACTGCAGACGAGCCAGGTGCAGCCTTCCGCGAGCCGGGTACCGTCACGCCCGACGCAGGCGCCGCGGCAACTGCCACGACCGCAGCGGTAGCCAGCGGGAACGTCCTGATCGGCTACGGCACGACCGCCGCTCCGCGACGCGGAACGCGCCCGGCCCGGCGATCCTCCCGCCGCGCGCCAGCGCCGCCTACGGCTCCGGCCGCCGTGCCCGACCTAGGCCGGCGCAGTCCGGTTCCGGTGATTTCGCCGCTGGTGCGCAAGATAGCCCGTGACGCCGGCCTCGACCTGACCGGCGTCACCGGCACTGGACCGTCCGGCCTGATCCGCCGTGAGGACGTCCAGCGTGCCCTGGCCCAGCGCGTAGCCGCCGAACCAGTGGCCGCGGGGGCGAGCCCTGTCGATCCTGACGAGAGACGGATCCCGCTGCGCGGCCCGCGCCGCACCGCCGCGGACAAGATGACGCGCTCACGCCGCGAAATACCCGAGGCCACCGTGTGGGTGGACGTCGACGCCACTGGCCTGCTTGAGGCGCGGCGCGTGCTCAACGCCGGCACCCAGCAACCCGTGAGTCTCCTGGCGTTGCTGGCACGATTCGCCCTGCTCGGGTTGCGGCGCTACCCCGAACTCAACGCCCGCATCGCGCAGGACGAGATCATCGTGCCCGGATACGTTCATCTCGGCTTCGCCGCGCAGACCAGCAAGGGCCTGATCGTCCCCGTCGTGCACGACGCGCACCGGCTGTCCACCCGCGAACTGTCAGCCGCGCTGGCCGCCCGCACCACGGCGGCCCGCGACGGGAGCCTCGGGCCGGCCGAGCTCACCGGCGGCACCTTCACCGTCAACAACTACGGTGTCTTCGGCGTCGACGGGTCCGCGGCGATCATCAATCACCCCGAGGTAGCGATCCTGGGCATGGGCCGTATCATCGACCGGCCATGGGTCACCGGCGGCCGGATCACTGTTCGCAGCATCTGCGAGCTGACCCTGGCTTTCGACCACCGAGTGTGCGATGGCGGCACCGCCGGCGGATTCCTTCGCTACGTCGCCGACTGCATTCAGTCGCCCGTTGCCGCCATCGGCGACCTGTAGTCGCCGCGCAGGAACCAGGCTCAGGAACCAGGCTCAGGAACCGACGGTCGCGGCGGGCTGGCGAAGCGGCGCCAGGGCTGTGCTCCAGGCGACGACCTGGTCCAGGCACTTGTCCAGCGCTGCGAGGTTGAAGTCGCCGGGCTTGAACACGCTGAAGTTCTCGAACTCGGTGAGCAGCGACAACGCCACCTGCTGGCGCACGTCGGCCATCTGGAGTTCGCCGGCCACTAGGCGCAGGTGCTCCGCAGCCCGAGCGCCGCCCACCCCGCCGTAAGAGACGAACCCGACCGCCTTGTTGTTCCATTCGGCATACAGGTAATCGATGGCGTTCTTCAGCACGCCCGAAGTGGAGTGGTTGTACTCGGGGGTGACCATGATGAATCCGTCGAACGAGGCGATCTTGTCGGCCCACGCCTTGGTGTGCTCGTTCTGGTACTGGCCCATCGAGGGGGGCAGCGGCTCGTCCAGGTGCGGCAGCGGGTAGTCGCGCAGGTCTACCAGTTCGAACTCTGCATCGCTACGGCGCGATGCGACGTCGTACACCCACTTGGCCACCTGCTCGCCGTTGCGGTTAGGACGGGTGCTGCCAAGAATGATGCCGATCCGGGTCATCGGGGTTCCTCCAGTTGAGTGGCGTTGCCTTCACACGACTAAACGGACTTTACCCCGGTTAATATTCCAGCGGTACGGTGGGTCCTGTGGATGAGCCCGTATTGACATGGGGAACGCCGCAAGCCGAACGCGCCGACGCTGCCCGCAACCGGCAGCATTTGCTGGCCACGGCCCGCGAGATGCTCGCCGAGTATGGCTCGGACAAGCTGACGATGGACGGCCTGGCCGAACGCGCGGGCCTCGGCAAGGGAACGGTGTTCCGCCGGTTCGGCACCAGGGCCGGGATCTTCGCCGCGCTCCTGGACGACGACGAGCAGGCTTTCCAGCATGAGGTCCTGGCCGGAGCGCCTCCGCTGGGGCCGGGAGCAGCGCCGCTGGACCGCCTGATCGCCTATGGCCGGGCAAGGACAACCTTCATGACCGAGCACCGCGACATTGCCCGCGCCTCACTGGATGGCCACCAGCTCATACCAGCCGGAACGCAGAGTCCCCTGACCCGCACGCACATCCGGATGCTGCTCGGGCTGATGGAGCTCGGCGATAGCGACCTTGACATGCTGGCCCTTCAGCTCACTGCCGCCCTGGACGGCCCTGCACTGCTTTACCTGTCGTCGTCCGAGCTCGATGGCGCCAATCCCTGCATGACCGAGCGCATCGCCCGAAGCTGGCAGAACCTGGTACAGCGGGTATGCCGGCGCTGACCCGCTAATCCGCCAGGCCACTCTGCTCAGCACCTGACCCCGGCAGCCGCCAGGTATTCGGCGAGCCATGGTCCGGTGACGCTGCCCGCGTCCGCGGCGACCTCCTCAGGCGTTCCGGCAGCGAGAACCCGGCCGCCGCAGTACAGCGCGCACGCGATATGCGGCTGCTCTCGGCCGGACTGACCAGCTAGACGTTTAGCTGGCCGCCGCGTGGTCGGCTCCTTTGCTGACTACCGCATGATGAGACCGCCGTCGGCGCACGGCACCTGGCCGGTCATCGCCGCAGCCGCATCGGAGGCCAGGGCCCCAGAATGTGTCGGAGGTGATGAACACGATGCGGCCGAAACGTCGTTGCGCCATGCCAGCAGCGAACGCCGTTTCTTGCAACGCATTGGTGATTGCGGTTCCGATCGCGCCCGCGCCGCCGGTGACGACCGCTATCCGTCCTCGCGCGGTCTCCTGTGCGGCGGTCATGGACGCATTCTTCTGCCCTCCCCGATGAGCAGTCGTCACCTGATCCAGGTGATTCACCGGTCTGGCAGAGCCTGGGTGACTGGTCCGCCGGCGAGTCAGCCGGGTTCAGCGATCGCCCGGATTGCCGCGAGAAGTTTGTCGTTCTCGTCCGGGTCGCCGACCGTAACTCGCATGCCGCCGGGCATCTGGACGCTGCGGCCGTCACGCACCCAGTACCCGGCTGCCATCAGCTTGGCGGGCAGGTCATCATCGGTATTCGGGCAGAAAATGAAGTTGGTTTCCGTGGGCAGCG
>Ga0335075_10007945_pt1 | contig 16294 bp, 17 predicted proteins | sample Lox_Sample_24_FD_206723 | JGI IMG/M metagenome (GOLD analysis project Ga0335075, IMG submission 206723) | Soil microbial communities from Loxahatchee National Wildlife Refuge, Florida, United States - Lox_Sample_2.4 | ecosystem: Environmental > Terrestrial > Soil > Wetlands | place: USA... | reverse complement strand
AGAACATCGATCCGATCGCGACGCAGCCCAAAAGGCCGCCCGCGGCGACGATCACCCACCGGTAACGAGCGTTGGTCATTCGGCGCAGTCCTTTTCTGAGCGATGCTTCCGTTCAACCAAGATACCGACTGGTTTGTATCAAGTCAACGAAGCAGCAGGGGGCGCATCATTGCGGCGCTGCAACTCGTCGGCGCGAACCCGAGCACGGGTGTTCACCGAGGTCGGCGCCACGCTGAAGTGAGCCCGCGCGGGCCCGGCGTCCAGGCGGCGCGAAGCGCTAAATTCTTTGCTCCGGCTTTGGCCGCCCCAGGGTGATGAAAAATTGACGGCCGGCGATCGCGCCGCCGAGCGCCGGCGTCACTCTGAGCGGCAGGCACGCGTCGATTGCGCGTTCGGCGCCGTCCACGAAGCGCTGCCGGGCTTGCGGGTCGCCCTCGAGATGGGAAAAGGTCACTCGCGGCTTGCCGAAAACCGATCCGTCGCGCTTCATCGTGAACGTGATCGTCACCTGCGAACCGGGTGGGCCGAGCGGCTTCCTGGCTAAACAGCCGCCGAATTGGCGGCGCAGCTCCATGAGCGTGTTGGCGGGCGCCGGGCCTTGAGCGAGCGCGGCCGGAATGCAGCAGATCGACGCCGCCGCCAACGCGATCATCGCCCGCGCGCCGGTCGTGGACTCGCTCACCCGAATATCGCCTTTCGCCGCTCGAGGCTCGCCGCCGGCCAAAGCTTCTTCGAGTCGTAATACGCATCGAAGGCGGGGACGCCGGGCGGAAGAGCCACCCAAGGCAGCTTGGAGCGGGTGTAGATGTGGACGTTTGGCGGGAGCGCCGACGGCTCGTCGAGCGTGCCCACGCGCACGAAGGAAAGCGGCTGAACGCCGCCGTAGTGGCTCCAAATCGCCGTGCCGCAGGACGCGCAGCGGTGAATGTGATGCGGCTGCCCGCTGTCGGTCGGGGTTGCAATGGCCTTGGTCTCGCCGGACAGCGTCTCCACCCGATTCGTTTCAATCAGCGCGTTGAGCACGAACGCGCTGCCGGTCTGCCGCTGACAATCCCGGCAATGGCAGCAGTGCACGAACATCGGCCCCGAGGCGAGCCGATAGCGCAGCGCGCCGCAAGCGCAAGCTCCTTCGAGCGTCGGGCTCATTAGCCGCCTCCAAATCTCCCTCGGAGGATGTTCGGTCTGAAGCAGTCAAAGATCAAATGCGCGTGCGTGGAAGCGGGCGTATTGTCATCGCGGGGGGATAGCGGGAGGACGGGCGTGGCGGAGCGAATCGCCAAGCGCCGGCAGGCCTACGCCGCCGAGATCACGCGCCGCGCCGGCGTGCGGGACGCTCGGATCGAAGCCGCTTTCGCCGCGGTCCCGCGCGAGGATTTCGCAGGGTCCCCGCCGTGGCGCGTGGGCTCCGGCGGCTTTTTCGGCTTGGCCTCGTCCGACGATCCCGCTCGTCTCTACGAGGACGTCCTCGTCGCCATCGACCCCGAGCGCGGCGTCAACAACGGCCAGCCGTCGCTGCACGCCCAGTCGATCGCCGCGCTCGAACCCAAGGAGGGCGAGACAATCGTGCAGGTCGGCGCGGGCGCCGGCTACTACACCGCGATTCTCGCTCATCTCACCGGCGCGACGGGCAAGGTGATCGCCTACGAGATCGAGCCGGACATCGCCGCGCGCGCCGCGGCCAATCTCGCCCGTTACCCGCAGGTCGAGGTGCGCGCCCGTTCCGGCGTCGCGGATTTGCCGTCAGCCGACGCGATCTACGTCAACGCCGCGGCCACCCATCCGCTTCGCGCGTGGCTCGACGCGCTGAAGGTCGGCGGCAGGCTCGTCTTTCCGCTTCAGGCGGCGGGTTCCAGCGGCGCCATGCTGCTGATCACTCGGCCCGAACGCGGCGACAAATGGCCGGCGCGCCTGTTTTCGGGCGTGGTGTTCATCGCCTGCGAGGGCGCGCAGGATTCGGAAACCGCCCGCAAGCTCGACGGGGCGTTCCGCCGCGGCGGCTCGAACAAGGTGCGCTCGCTGCGCCTCGGCGGCGCGCCGAGGGGCGCCGACTGGCTTGAGGGCGAAGGCTGGGCTCTGTCGACCGAGGCGGCGGGGTAGCGAGCCTTCAGGCTTTGTGAAAGCCGGAATTTGTCTTGACGGCAAGACGCGCCGTAGCGGAAGGTGAAGACGTCGTGCGGCTCGATGCGGGGAGCGCGAGCAGATGGCCGGGACATTTTTCCCAAAAGCTGTGTTATTGGCGGGCGCGTCGATGCTGGCGATGGTGGCTGTAGCCGACGAGGCGCGCGCCGTCGTCTTCGATTTCACCGGCAGCGAAGTCACCTACACGATTCCGACCACCGGCCATTATGACATCGCGGCGCTGGGCGCCCAGGGCGGAACTTCATCACTTGGCGGCTCGTTTGGCGCCTCTGGCGGCCTGGGAGCCGAGGCGGGCGGTGTCTTGAGCCTCACAGCCGGGACGACGCTCATGATCTTCGTCGGCGGGGAGGGGGGAAGCGGCGCGCTCGGCGACTTCGTTGCGGGGGGTGGCGGCGGGGGGAGCTTCGTGTTCGAAGGCGGATCGTTGCTTGCGGCTGCGGGCGGCGGGGGAGGCGCCGGCCTGACAAGCACCGTTCCGGGCCTCCCGGGCTTGGCCGGGACTTCCGGAGGAAATGGCCAAGATGTGCACGGCGGAGCCGGAGGCGCGAATGGCAACGGCGGCCAAAGCGGGATCAGTGACATGGCTGTCGGGGGCGGCGGCGGAGGAGTGCTGAGCGCCGGGGGCTCCAACTTCGCCCACGCAAGCGGGGAACCTGGCGACGCGATCCCGCCAGGCACGGGCGGCCTCGGATTAGCGGGCGGCGTCATCGGCGGCGATGGCGGTTTCGGCGGCGGCGGGGGCGGCGGCGGCGCTGGTGGCGGCGGGGGCGGCGGTTATTCCGGCGGCGGGGGCGGATCCGGCGACGTTCCCATCAGTGGCGGCGGCGGCGGCGGCTCGTTTCTCTTAGCCGACTTCACCGACCAGTCGCTGACCTCGGGCATCAATTCCGGGAACGGCCTCGTGTCCATCGCGATCGTTCCCGAGGCCTCGACCTGGGCGATGATGCTCTCCGGCTTCGCCAGCCTCGGAGCGCTGGCTTTCCTGCGCAGGCGCAAGCCGACGCCAGCCTGACGCAGCCGCTTTACTACCACTTTAGGTCGAATTTGACCGACGGCTTGGCGCGCCGGGCCCGCGAAACCTGAATTCGGACGCGGGCGAGCGCGCGCAGGCAGGGAGCGAAAAGTAACTGGCGGCCCGCCGCCCGCCTTATCGCGCCTCGCCCGGCAGCATGCGCAAAAGCACGCCGTCGCGGCGAATGAATTGATGCCACAGCGCGCCGCCGACGTGCAGCCCGACGAGGCCGAACAGGCTATAGGCCAGCAATTGGTGAATTTCCTCCGCGGGGTGGAAGATCGCTTTGTTCGATGCAACGCCGAGGTTCAACTGGAAGAGGCCGTAGTCGAACGATCGGCCGTGCCAGACATAGGCGACAAGTCCGGCCGCGGGGATGAGCAGCATCAGAACGTACATGAGATGGTGCGCGCCCGATGACGCGCGCCGCCAGAACGCGTCGACGCTGGCGGGCAAGGGCGGAGGCCGGTGGCTCGCTCGCCAGGCCAGCCGCGCGATCACCGCCGCAAGATAAATCAGGCCGACCGAGCCGTGCACGTTGATCCAGAACGGCCGCGAGTCCCTCGGGATGTCGTCGAACAGAAGCCCAAGGCCGCCCAGGAATATGACCAGCGCGGCCACGGTCCAATGAAAAGCAATCGCGCCCGCGTCATAACGCTCCGGCGCCCCGGCCCGATCTGTCATCCGTTTCGCCCATCTCGAGAAGGCGGCCCTGCCTCAGCGACAGGAGAAGATGAGCGGTTTGGCCGAATGATGGCCCCGGAGCGGCGATTTTGCCGCGGGAATCGCCATGTGGCGGGCCGCCTCCAGGCGGATTGGGGGCTCGCGCGATTTTGCTTGCGAAATCCAAAAACAGATGCTAACCTCTTCCTATTCTAGGAATCCAACCCGCGTCCATCCCGGCGCCGGTCGAGGATACATGAACGAGAAGGGCTTGAGACGTTTTGCACACTGTCTGAGACGGCGGCGGATTTTTTTAATTTCCTCGCTCGTAACCCATTGAAAAGTCTCGATTCGGAAAAATAAACGCTAGTAAACGCTAGCACTTTTACTAGCGTTTACGAGCGTTTTACTAGCGCTTGCTGGCGTTTGTGGCGTCGCCGGGTCGCCGGCCGGCGCCGGGGACGCCGGCTCGCCGCGCCGCCCCGAACGGGGGCGGTTCGGCGGCCTAGACCGAGAAGCTCACCCCGCAGCCGCAGGAGGCGACCGCATTCGGATTCTTGACCCTGAACGACTGGCCCATCAGGTCGTCGACGAAGTCGAGCTCGGCCCCCTTCAGCATCTCGAGCGAGACCGGGTCGACCAGCACGGTCGCGCCGTCGCGCGTCACCGCCACGTCGTCCTCGGCGCGGTTCTTCTCGACGTCGAAGGCGTACTGGAAGCCCGAGCAGCCGCCGCCCTTGACCGAGATGCGCAAAGCCGCGCCTTGCTCGCCCTTGAGGATGGCGTTGAGCCGCCGCGCCGCGCTGGCGCTGATGCTGACGCCTTCGAGGGCGGGCGAAACGGCTTCATTCATGGCTAAGGCCCTTAATCGCTTGCGCCGCCGAGCCGGCGTCATCAAGATTCCCTCGGGCGCAAGATATGGACGCCGGGTGAAGAGCGCAATGTCAAGGCGGACCCCAGACGATATGAGGCTCACGGGTCGCGCGCCTTACGCTGCGGACCCGGCGCGGGCGCGGCGCCTTCTCGCCGAGCCGCCGCCCGCGACCCGGACCGAGTTCCAGCGCGACCGCGACCGCATCGTCCATTCGACCGCCTTCCGCCGCCTCGCCCACAAGACCCAGGTGTTCGTCGATCACGAGGGCGGCGATCACTTCCGCACCCGCCTCACCCACACGATCGAGGTGGCGCAGATCGCGCGCGCGCTCGCTCGCGCGCTTCGGCTCGACGACGACCTCGCCGAAGCGGTCGCGCTCGGCCATGACCTCGGCCACACCCCCTTCGGCCATACCGGCGAGGACGCGCTCGACGCCTGCATGGGCGGCTACGGCGGCTTCGACCACAACAGCCAGGCCTTGCGCATCGTGACCGAGCTCGAGCGCCGCTACGCCGACTTCGACGGGCTCAACTTGACCCAGCCGACGCTCGCCGGGCTGGTCAAGCACAACGGGCCGCTCATCGAGCCTTCCGGCGCCCCGACCGAGCGCTATCGGACGCGCGGCGTTCCGGCTGCGATCCTCGCTTACGATGCGATCCAACCTCTTGGCTTAAGCTTGCACGCCAGTCTCGAAGCGCAAGCGGCTGCGATTGCTGACGATATCGCCTACGATGCGCACGACATCGACGACGGTCTGCGCGCCGGCCTCTTCCCGCTCGCCGACCTTCGCGCCGCCGTTCCTTTCGCGGGCGATGTCATGCGTGAAGTCGACGATCTTCATCCGGGGCTCGAGGCGCCGCGCTTAATCCACGAACTCACCCGGCGCGTTATTACGCGATTCATCGAGGACGCGATCGCCGAGAGCGGCCGGCGCATCGCCGAAGCGAATGTCGCGAGCCCCGAGGCGGTCGGCGCCGCCGGGCGGGCGCTGGTCGGACATTCGGCCGCGATCCACGCCGCGGACCGCGACATCAAGGCGTTCCTGTTCGCCCGTATGTACCGGCATCCCGAGGTGCGCAAGGTCCGCGAGCGGGCGGATGCGATCGTGCGGCGCCTGTTCGAGGCGTATCTCGCCGACCCGTCCTTGATGCCGCCCGAATGGGCGGCCAAAGCCGGGCATGGAGATCGCGCTCGCGCGGTGGCGGACTATATCGCCGGCATGACCGACCGGTTCGCGATCGCCGAGCACGCGCGGCTCTTTGACGGGGCGCCCGACTTGCGATAGCGCGCTCGGGTGCAGCCGCGCTCGATAAGCGCGGACGCGGTCAGCGACCGCGTCTACATCCCTCGGTAAAGTCAGGGGTCAATGAACGTTTTCGCCGAGTTCCAGTCGCGCATCGCCAGTCTGCTCAAAAGGCGGATCAAGGCGGGCGAACTGCCGGGCGACCTCGATCTCTCCCGCTTCGTCGTCGAGCCGCCGCGCGAGGCGGGCCACGGCGATCTCTCCACCAACGCGGCGATGGTCTACGCCCGCGAAGCCAAAGAGGCCGGCTCGAATCCGCGCGCTCTCGCCGCGAGCCTCGCCGCGGATCTTGCGCGCGAGCCGGACGTCATGAGCGCCGAAGCCGCGGGTCCCGGCTTCATCAATATCGTCCTCAAGCCAACGGTTTACGAGCAGGTCCTGAAGACGGTTCTCGCTCAGGGTCTGCGCTTCGGCGCCGGCGCTCGAAGCGGAGAAGGGCCGGTCAATGTCGAATATGTCAGCGCCAACCCGACCGGGCCGATGCATGTCGGCCATGCGCGCGGCGCCGTGTTCGGCGACGCCCTTTCGAACCTGCTTATCTTTGCCGGCCGCGAGGCGACGCGCGAATACTACGTCAACGACGCCGGCGGCCAGGTCGACGTGCTGGCGCGCTCGGCGTTCCTGCGCTACCGCGAGGCCTTGGGGGAAAAGATCGGCCCGATCCCCGAGGGCCTCTATCCCGGCGACTATCTCAAGCCCGTGGGCGAATATCTTAAGCGCGAGTTCGGCGCGGGGCTATTGAGCAAGCCCGAGGCGGAATGGCTGCCGGTCGCGCGCAAGCGCGCCATCGAGGCGATGATGGCCATGATCCGCGACGATCTCGCGGCGCTCAACATCACGCACGAAGTGTTCGCCTCCGAGCGCGCGCTGACCGGCGCCGACGGCGGCGAGGACCGCGTGCGCGAAACGATCGAATGGCTGCAGGGAAAGGGCCTCGTCTACCAGGGCCGTCTGCCGCCGCCCAAGGGCGGCGCGGGTGACGATTGGGAGGATCGCGAGCAGACGCTCTTCCGCTCGACCGATTTCGGCGACGACGTCGACCGGCCGCTCATCAAGTCCGATGGCGCCTACACCTATTTCGCCGGCGACATCGCCTATCACAAGACCAAGATCGACCGCGGCTATCGGACTCTGGTCGACGTGTGGGGCGCCGATCACGGCGGCTACGTCAAGCGGATGCAGGCGGCCGTCGCCGCGCTGTCGGGCGGGGAGGCCAGGCTCGACGTGCGGCTCTGCCAGCTTGTGCGGCTCATGCGCGCTGGCCAGCCGGTCAAAATGTCGAAGCGTTCCGGCGAGTTCGTGACTTTGCGCGAAGTGGTGGACGAAGTCGGCCCGGACGCCGTCCGGTTCATCATGCTGATGCGCAAGAACGACGCCCCGCTCGATTTCGACCTCACGAAGGTGATCGAGCAAAGCCAGGACAATCCGGTCTTCTACGTGCAATACGCGCACGCTCGCTGCCGCAGCGTGCTGAGGCAGGGCAAGGCCGCATTCGAGGACTTCGATCTCGATCCCAAGGCGCTCGCCGAGGCCGATCTTGCGCTGCTTGCCCATGAGGGGGAGCGCGAATTGATGCGGACCCTTGGCCAGTATCCGCGCCTCGTCAGGCAGGCCGCCGAGGCGCACGAGCCGCACCGCATCGCCTTCTTCGGCCACGAACTGGCGACGCGTTTCCACGCCCATTGGAACAGGGGGAAAGATGCGTATCAGTTGCGGTTTGTTAACGAAAATGAACGAAATCTGTCGTATGCGAGGTTAGCTTTGGTCGCGGGCGTCAGCCTTGTTTTGGCCTCCGCATTGTCAATTTTGGGCGTTAGCGCCCCCGAGGAAATGCGGTAGCGGATTTGTCGGGTTGGGCGGCGCTTGACGCACGCTTTAGGAATGATCCGCGAGAAATGAGGGCGATATGAGTGTTTCTGGGTCACGTGCGGGTGACGAGATCAACCTCGAGGAGTTCGAGCGGCGTTTGCGCGCCGCGGGCGCGCAGCAAGCGCGGGCCGAAGATCCCCTGGCGGAACTGTCTCGCCTGGTCGAGTTCTCCCACTTCGGAATCTCGAACGGCGAGGCGCCGACTCGCGCGGGCGCGCCCAACAGGACAGCCGCGGAATCCGCCCAGCCGATCGAAAGCGCAAGCCTTCGGCCAACGATCGACGATGAGGTGGAAGAGCTCGCTCCCGGCGCCTCGGAGGCCGATCGCGCGGCGCGACAGGATTACGAGTTCGACGCCCATCGTTCCGAAGACGCCGAGGCGAACGAGGAGCGCCGGCCGATGCGCTGGAAGCTCGCGGTTTCCGGACTGGCGGTTGCGGGCGTGGCCATGATCGGCGCGGTCTTCGCGCTCAAGGGCGCGGTGCCGGGTCTGCCGAAAACCCCGCCATTCATCGCCGCCGCTCAGGGACCGGTCAAGGTCGCGCCGCCCAGCAGCGAGACGGCCGCCGCGTCCAATGACCCTGGCGCCTCTCTGCTCAACGACAACGCCAAGCCGGGACCGGTCAAGGTCGTCAATTCCGAGGAGCAGCCCATCGATTTGACCGCGCAAGTGTCGCTCGCCAATCCGCCTTCCGTGGCCGCCAATCCCCCTTCCGTGGCCGCCAATCCGCCCGCGGCGTCCGACTCCACGACGCTCGCCGCCACGGCGAACACGCCGCTTGTGGCGCCGCCCGCCGCGCCGGCGCCGGCCATGTCGTCGGAATTCCCTGATCCGAAACCGGTGCGGACGGTTTCGTTGCGGCCGGACGGGACCCCGATCGCCCTCGCCAATCCTCCCGACCAGTCGCCAAGCGATGCGAAATCCGCCGCGGCGCGGGCGCCGGCGGCGACGAGCGCGCCCGCAGCGGAGACGACGAGCGAGGCGGCGGGCGCCCCCCAGCCGTCGACGCCCAAGCTCGATCTGCCCGCCAAACCGGAAAAGTCGCCGGCCCGAGTCGTGGTCGCCAAAACCGACACCACCGCGCCGGCGCCGACCGCCGAGACACCCAACGAAACGGCGCCGACTCGCGCTTCGGCGAAGCCGGAAAGGGCGCGGAGGCCGAAGCCCGGGCAGGTCGCCGACGCGAGCGAGACGACCGGCGCGATCGCCGAGCCCCCCGTCGACGCGACCGCCGCGACCACGTCCGGAGGCTGGTCCGTCCAGCTCGCCGCGCCCAGGTCGGAGGCGGAAGCCAACAGCGAACTCGCGCGGCTCACCAGCAAATACGCCGCTGAGCTCAACGGCGCCGCGATCGGTATGCATAAGGCGGTCGTGAAGCGCGAAACCATCTACCGCCTGCGGGTGGTGGGCCTCACCAAGGCGGACGCCGCCAAGCTTTGCGCCCGCGTGAAAGGCGACGGCGGCCAGTGCTTCATCGCCAGGTGAGCGAGGCGCGCCGCCTTCGGACCAGAGCGCGGAGCGGTCAATGGCCAAGGCCTTCATCTGCGGCTGCGCCGGCCTCGCGCTCAATGACGAGGAACGCGCTTTCGTCCGTCAGGAAGACCCCTGGGGTCTGATCCTCTTCAAGCGCAACATCAGTGACCGCGACCAAGTGCGGGCGTTGACACGGGCCTTCCGGGAATGCGTTGGCCGCGCCGACGCGCCGGTGTTGATCGATCAGGAGGGCGGCCGGGTGCAGCGGATGGCGCCGCCCAACTGGCGAGCCTACCCCGCCGCCGCCGCGATCGAGGCGGGGCTTGAGCCGTCCCGGACCGAGGCCGCGGCGCGTCTCATCGCCCGCCTCATCGCTCATGATCTCAACGAAGTCGGGATCACCATCGACTGCGCGCCCGTGCTCGATGTCGCCGGCGAGGGCATGCATGCGGCGATCGGCTCGCGGTCCTTCTCGTCCCGGCCCGAACGCGTCGCAGCGATGGGCCGGGCGGTCGCCGAGGGACTTCTTGCGGGCGGGGTGGCGCCCGTTATCAAGCATATGCCGGGGCATGGAAGGGCGCGTGTCGATAGCCACCACGAGCTGCCCGTCGTCGACGCCGCGCGCGGCGATCTCAAACGAGATTTCGCGCCGTTTGCGGCGCTCAGGGACTTGCCGATGGCGATGAGCGCCCACGTCCTCTACACGGCGATCGATCCGAAGCGCCCGGCCACGATGTCGCCGGTCGTGGTTCACGAGATCATGCGCGGCGAGATCGGGTTCGACGGCCTCATCATGAGCGACGACCTGTCGATGAAGGCGCTGAGGGGCCCGTTCGACGAACGCGCCGCCGCGGTGATCGAGGCGGGGCTCGACATCGTCCTCCATTGCAACGGCGACCTCGACGAAGCTCGCGCCGTGGCCTCCGCCGCGCCGGTCCTGTGCGGCGCCTCGCTGCGTCGGGCGAAATCGGCGCTCGCCGCGATCGCGCCGCCGAAACCGTTCGACGCCGAGCTTGCCGAGCAGGAGTTCGCGGCGATCAAGGCCGAGCTGGGGGTCGCTTGAACGTCCAAACTGGAGCCAGATAGCAGTCGCTGACTGCGTCGACCGCGCTCATCGAGCGCGGCTACAGTGCCGCGTCCGTTCGAAGACCAGCACGCGAGCCGTCATAGCGCGGCTCCGGGGCCGAGAAAATGGTCGATCGTCTCGAAGAACTTGGCGACCGATATCGGCTTCGAGAGATAGGCCTCGCAGCCGCCCTGCCGGATCTTCTCCTCGTCGCCCTTCATCGCGAACGCCGTCACCGCGACCACGGGGATGGTCTTGAGCTCCTCGTCGTCCTTCAGCCATTGGGTCACTTCGAGGCCGGAAACCTCGGGGAGCTGAATGTCCATGAGAATGAGATCGGGCCGATGCTTGCGCGCCAGATCGACCGCTTCGATGCCGTTGCGCGTCTGCACAATGCGATGCCCGCGGGTCTCGACGAGGTCGTTGAACAGCTTCATGTTGAGTTCATTATCCTCAACAATCAGCACGGTCTTGGGCATCGGACGTTCCATGGGGCGTGAATTGAGCCGGCGCGCGGGATAGGATTAGCGGCCAGACGTTGACGAAAGGCGAATCGGACTATGCGCGATTCCCTGAAATCGAAGCAATCCGCAAGCGCCGATTCCGCCCGGTCTCTGGCGGTCGGCGCGCTCGCTTTCATCGCCGCCGACTCGGACCGGCTGAATCGGTTCCTCGGCCTGACCGGGCTTGGACCCCATAACCTCCGAACGGCAGCCGCGGACCCGGCCTTCTTGAGCTCGGTGCTCGACTATCTGGTCGCCGACGAGGAATTGCTCGTCGCCTTCGCAGCCGAGGCCGGCTTCAAGCCGGAGGCGGTCGCGCGGGCGCAGGCCGCGCTCAGCGGTCCGGCCGAGGGCGAGCCCTGATGGCTCAGTCCCCGCTTCGCCTCTGCCGCGACTGTCTGGCCAAGGATTCCGCCGATTCGAGCCGTTGCGCGCATTGCGGCTCGCCGCGCACGATCGACCTTGAGGCCGCCGCCGGCCTCGCCATCGCCCACATCGACTGCGACGCCTTCTACGCCGCGGTCGAAAAGCGTGACGACCCGAGCCTCAACGACAAGCCCTTGATCGTCGGCGGGTCGGGACCGCGCGGGGTCGTCGCGACCTGCTGCTATATCGCGCGCACGTTCGGGGTGCGCTCGGCGATGCCGATGTCGCGGGCCCGGGCGCTCTGCCCGAACGCCGTGGTTCTCCCGCCCGACATGGCGAAATACGCCCGGGTCGGGCGCGAGATTCGAACGCGGATGATGGAGCTCACGCCCCTGGTCGAGCCGCTGTCGATCGACGAGGCCTTTCTCGATCTTAGCGGCTGCGAGCAATCGAACGGAGCGGGCGCGGCGGAAACGCTTGTGCGCTTCGCCCGCCGGATCGAGGCCGAGGTCGGCGTCACGGTCTCGGTCGGCTTGAGCTATTGCAAGTTCCTGGCGAAGATCGCCTCCGATCTCAATAAGCCGCGCGGCTTTGCTTCGCTTTCGCGCGAGGAAGGGAAAGCTTGGCTTGGCTCGCAGAGCGTCGCACGGCTCTGGGGCGTCGGCAGGGTAGGGCGGGAGCGGCTCGAGCGCCTGGGCTTCCGCCTGATCGGAGACTTGCAGCGGATCGACGAGCGGGAGGCGATCTCGCGCCTCGGCGAGGACGGCCTGCGTCTCTGGCGCTTAGCCCAGGGCCGCGACGACCGCGCGGTTTCGCCCGAGCGCGAGACCAAAAGCGTTTCGAGCGAGACGACGTTCGACCGCGATATCAGCGACAAGGCGGAGCTGACGCGCATCCTGCTCGCGCAATGCGATCGCGTCGCGACCCGCCTTCGTAGGGAGGCGCTCGCCGCCTGCGGCGTGACGCTGAAACTGCGCCTGGCCGATTTCTCTCTCCGCACCCGCAGCCGCGGCGGCATCCGGGCGACCCAGCTCGCGCCTCGCCTGTTCGCGGCGGCGCGGCCACTCCTCGACGCCGAGCCCGATGGCGTCGCCTATCGTCTGCTGGGAATTGCCGCTTCCGAACTCGCGCCGGCCGAAGGGGCTGACCTGGACGATCTGCTCGCGGGCGAGGGCGCCCGCGAAAGGTTCCGGGAAGCGGCGATCGCGACCCTGCGCGACCGGTTCGGCCCCGCGGCCGTGCAGCGCGGCCTCATCTTCCGGCCGGGGCAGACGAAGTGAGTGGACGCGGTGTTGTAGCCGCGCCGAACGGAAAGCCTATTTGGCGCAGGCGGAGGTCGGCAGGATCTCGAGCTTGCGCAGGCGCGCGCGCAGCGCGAACGAGCCATAGTCGAGCTTGAGGCTGCCCGAGACGCCGTTCTCATAAAGGTCGAACGAAAGCGTGTACTCGGGCGGCGCGTCGGTCTTGGCTTCGTCGAAATAGGAGATCACGACCGGCCAGCGGCGCACCGCGCTCAGCGCCGAGGCGGTCTTGGTGTCGTCGTCGGGCTTGGTCGCTTCCGCCCCGATCACCGACAAAGTCGAAAAGATTTTCGCGCCGGTGTCGGAGCCGTCGTAGACGCGCGCTTGCAGTACGTGGTCGCCATGCTTGGCGGCTTCGATCAGGCGCTCGATATGCTGGGTCGGAAACAGAACTTGGCGGCCGAAGTCCAGCGTCTGCGCCTTCGGCTGGGTCAACACCACGCGCATATCGTCGTCGGCGCTCCGGGTCGCGGTGCCGACGACTGGGGGGGTGTCCTGCAGTCCTTGCGAATCGATCCGGAAGCGCATCGACTTGCCGTTCCCGTCCTCGAACGACATGGCGTTCACCTGCATCGAGACCGGGTCGCCCTCGCTGCGCTCCATTTCAGTCAGCTGACGAAAGTTGGAGGTGTAGCCCTCGCAGGCCGAGCCGCGAAACTCATAGGCGATGAGGCCCGAGGCGGCGATCGGCGTCTGCATCGAGGACGGCATCGACGACGAGGTGTCGGCCAGCGAGATATCGTAAGCCGCGCGGTGCGAAGCGAGCGGCAGGACCGGCGGCGCTTCCGCGCGCGCGGCCGAAGCCGCGCAAGCGATCGTAGCGACGCAAACGACGAATCGCGAGACCATGGTCTCTCCAGGGGGTGACGGCGATCTTCAGAGTCCGCCTTATTTTCCGGCGGTTTGGCGATGTCGTCAATGCGCGATTTCAAGGCCGCGCTATTTGAGGCTTCAGCCCTCTTCCGGCGCGACCGGCCCCCAGGCCTGCTCGAGCGGGGAGGGGTCCTCGAGCGGGTCCTCGTCCGCTCTTAAGCCCGGCGCGTCGTCCGGCTGCGGGACATCGTAGCCGGCCGGCAACTTTCCTTCGAACAATCCGGCGCCCTTGAGTTCGTCGAGGCCGGGCAGGTCCCCGATCGCGTTGAGCCCGAACTCGACCAGGAACTCGGTCGTCGTGCCATAGGTGATCGGCCGCCCGGGCGCCTTTCGGCGCCCCCGCATCCTGACCCAGCCCGCCTCCATCAAGACGTCGAGCGCGCCCTTCGACACCGCGACGCCGCGAATCTGCTCGACATCGGCGCGGGTGACCGGCTGGTGATAGGCGACGATGGCGAGCGTTTCGAGCGCCGCGCGCGACAGTTTCCGCTTCTCGTCGCGATCGCGCGCGAGCGCCCACGCGAGATCGTCCGCCGTGCGGAACATCCATCGCTTGGCGACCCGCGCCAGATTGACGCCGCGCCCGTCATAGAGCCGGCGCAGTTCCTCCATCACCGCCTCGACGTCTGCGCCTTGCGAAAGACGCGCGGCGATCGCCGATTCCTCGATGGGCTCGGCGGCGGCGAAGACGAGCGCCTCGGCGATCCGCACGTCCTCGGGCGATACGCCGGGCGTTGCGGAAGGGAACAGTTGCGCGACATTATCCGCGCCGGTCATGCGGGCCATGGGGCGCGCCTTTCTTTGAATTGCGACTGAGCCGACAGGATCGCGAATCTCACGCGGCGCGCTCTTCGCCTGGATCGCGGCCGGCCGGGCGCAGCCAGATCGGCGCGAACGCCCTCTCCTGGCGCATTTCGATTCTGCCCTCGCGCGCGAGTTCGAGCGAAGCGGCGAAACTCGAGGCGCGCGCGCTCCGGCGCATATCGGAATCGGCGCAGGCCTCCAACAGAAAATCCTCGAAAGCCGTCCAGTCGACCTGCGCGCCGACGAGACGCGCGAGAGCCTCACGCGCGTCGGCGAGCGACCAGACCTCGCGGGTCTTGAACCGCACGCGGGCCATGGCGTGGCGCTGAGCCTGCCGGGCATAGGCGGCCAGGAGGTCGTAAAGGTTCGCGCGATATGAGACGCTTCCCGCCGTCTCGGCGGCTTCCGGTTCTCCCCTGGCGAAGAAATCGCGCCCGAGGCGAGGCCGGCTCATCAGATATTCGCCCGCCTTGCGGATCGCCGCCAGCGCGCGCAAGCGTTGGGCGAGACCCTCGGCAAGCGCGGGAGCGTCCAGCTCGGCCGCCTGCGAGGGCGCGGGAAGGAGGAGGCGCGACTTCAGAAATGCGAGCCACGCCGCCATGACCAGATAGTCGGCGGCGAGCTCGAGGCGCAATTTGCGCGCCGCCTCGACGAAGCGCAGATATTGCTCGGCGAGCGCGAGAATGGAGATGCGAGCCAGGTCGACCCGCTGCCGGCGGGCAAGCTCCAGCAACAGATCGAGCGGGCCTTCAAAACCATCGAGATCGACGGTGAAAGCGGGCTCGCCCGTCGCCTGGACGGGGTCGACATCGACCTGAAACGCGTCCGCTTCCAACGAATCACTCCTCGCTGCGCATGGTGAGGCGCCGGCAGGGCTCCCGCAAGGGCTCGAGGACGCATGTCAACAAGCGCGCCGCCGCGGACACATGATAAGACATGGTTTCCGGTTAAGGATGCTTTTACTCGGATCATCTCGCGCAGTCGAGGCGCCATGTCTTACGCAAGGTAAGGATTAACTGAGTCCATTTAGGTAAATACCATAAGCTTGAATTGAATGCCCGAATTATTCTTGTGCCACGCCTGATCAGCGGTATCATCTGGTTGTTCGTCAGCGCCCCGCTGACGCGACGCCCAGCGGCCCCGGTTCCGCCGCATCTCCGGGACTTGCCGGGCTGGCCGGCTGGAACGCGATCTGGAACGCCTCCAAAAAATCGCGTTCCGCCGGCCTCCTTTTTTGCCCGATACGCCCGTCAGTATCTCCGCAAGAGGCTGACCATCTTCCCCTGAACGCGGACGCGGTCCGGCCCGAATATGCGCGTTTCATAGGCCGGATTGGCGGCTTCGAGCGCAATCGAGGCGCCGCGCTTGCGCAATCGCTTGAGGGTCGCCTCCTCCTCGTCGATGAGCGCGACCACGATGTCCCCGGTCTCGGCCGTGTCCTGCTTGCGGATGATGACGGTGTCGTTCTCGAAAATGCCGGCCTCGATCATCGAATCGCCCCGCACTTCGAGGGCGAAGTGCTCGCCGCCGCCGAGAAATTCGGGCGGCATCGCGAAGGTCTCGAGCCGGTTCTGAATGGCCGAGATCGGGGTGCCGGCGGCGATCCGGCCCATCAGCGGCACCATGACCGCGGGGCGCTCGTCGGGGTCGCGCGCCGACGCAGCGGGGCGCAGGCGCCCGAGATTGCCCGCAATGACGCTCGGCGAGAACCTCGGCGCCCTCGGGGCCGAGACCGTCGCCGATTCGGGCAGCCGCAGCACTTCGATGGCCCGGGCGCGATTGGCGAGGCGCCGGATGAAGCCGCGCTCCTCGAGCGCCATGATGAGGCGATGAATCCCGGACTTCGAGCGCAGGTCCAGCGCTTCCTTCATTTCGTCGAACGACGGCGGCACGCCCGATTCCTGCAGGCGCTCATGGATGAAACGCAGTAGCTCGCTCTGCTTTTTTGTCAGCATCGTCGGCTCTCCAGACGGCTCGGCCCCGAGTCGCCATCGAAGGGAAGGCGAATCACGATTGTGGCTAAAACAAATCGCGAACAAAGCCTAAC
>Ga0335075_10007944_pt1 | contig 16295 bp, 14 predicted proteins | sample Lox_Sample_24_FD_206723 | JGI IMG/M metagenome (GOLD analysis project Ga0335075, IMG submission 206723) | Soil microbial communities from Loxahatchee National Wildlife Refuge, Florida, United States - Lox_Sample_2.4 | ecosystem: Environmental > Terrestrial > Soil > Wetlands | place: USA... | reverse complement strand
TGGTCGAGCGGAAGTCCGGCGCGGCAGCCAAGGTGCGAAAGCCGCGCAAGCCCAAAACGCCGCCGCGCATGCGTGCCCTGTGGTGCGTCTACGACGGGGGCATGAAAGAGGTCGCACTGTTCGACTACAGCCAGCGGGTCGCCGCCGAGGCAAAGTTAGCGGCGATGCTGGACAAGAAGAAAGGAACATTCTTCTTGCAGATCGTGAAACAGCCGATGCCCGCGGCCGAGCCGTCTGCGGTATCCTGAGCCGTTTAATTCAACCATGAATTGTGTCCTTTGGCGGATCGCGCGCACGGACCAGCCCCATTCACCACGGCGCCCACGGAGGAGCATTGTATCCGATTCACCGAGTCCTCGATTCTTCTCGAACGTAGCCCCCATCGACATGCCCGAGGGGCATGGGAGGATGAGCTTTCACCCTGAGCGTTGTCAACCAAGATAGAGAGGTGTCGATTGAACTCATCTCGCCGCATTGACAAGCAATCTCTTCGGGCCCTCGCCCGGAAATCCGTTAGCGTCCCCCAGCCGGCCGAGATTCTGATTGCGGACACACGGGCGGGGCTTACTCCCGCCAACATTGTCGAGCAACGTTTTCAAGCCTTGCTTCTCCGCTCTTCCCTGGGCCCCGGCACGCCCCAGTTCGGCCTCTCTCGCCTCGGCGGGCACACCAAGAGGACAATCGCGTATGCTTCGCTCGGGGAGGAGAAGGAAAGCGCCAGTCGAAGAGAAGCTAACCTGGACCAGGGAGAATCAACCATGTATGCCATCAGCATCCTCGGCGTGGGCGTTTTGCTGCTAGGTATGTGGGCGATCAGGGAGCATCTACCATTCCCTAGGAGTTTTCAGTCGGATCCCGTCGTATTTCAAAGGCCCCCAGTGCTTGCCTTGATGCCGATCATCGTTGCACCAAAGGCTACGATCTTAAGGTACTTCAATCCATCCATCACCAGCGTTTTGCGCGTTGGTTCGACGCTGACAATATCTCCCGGCACAAGGACAATGTTTTCCGCTTGATCGCGCGCTGCCGCGCGCAAGCTGACCTGAATCAGCGCACGCTTTTCATTGTTCGGAACCTGGCGGCAAATGAGGACCGTGTCCACGACCTTGTTCGTGACGCCATTCGCGGCAGCGATGGCGTCGCGGACCCGATAAGGTCGACCAATGGGCAATTCAAAGTTGCCTGGATGCGCCACTAATCCTAACACCTGAATCGTTGGCGGATCACGCACTACAACAGTCACAAGGTCGCCATCCTGCAATGTCACGGGGCAGGGTTGCCCTGACGACAACGCTCTGACGTCGACCTCCTCACGCCGGACGGCAACTCTGTCACTCGTCGGCGGCATGACCGTCATCCCCGCCGTCTGCATGTGGTCGGGTCGTTCACTGCTGCTTGAAGGGCTCGCGGGGGAAAGAGACGCACGCTGAATAACGATCTTGTCCCCCGCGTTTCGCGCCAGCCCACCCGCCGCGGCAAGCGCCGACACCAGGTCGTTCCGATCACGCGGCAGAGTGTAAACGCCCGGCCTCGTTACGCCACCCAAAACGGTAATCTGCTCCTGACGCACTCGTCTAAAGGCGACCTGCACGAACGGCCGTTCGCTAAGACCCCTTTCAAAGCACGTTTGCACGATCTCGTTTTCGGCAGTTCGAGGGGCCGTTCCCGCAACCCGAATTCGGCCCAATTTGGGCACGGCCACCGTGCCATCCTCATCGACAAGGGAAGTTATCCTGGTCGCGTCCGCCGAGTCGTGTCCGGTAGTCACGACGATGTCAATCTCATCGCCTGCTTCGACGACATCCGGCCGGCGTCGTACGGCCTGAGTCAGTTCGAGCGCGCAGGGAGCTTGCCAGGGCTGGGCCAGCAATTCCGGGGGAGTTTGTCGCGCGGCATATCTGAGTTCGGCGGTGGAGCAGCCGGAATTGCAGGCAGCCAGAAGAAAGGTAATGACAGGGATTCCAGAAATGACGATGCCCATGCTCGACCGCGGGCACGATGATTGGCATTCTGCCGAATCGTCTTTTAGCATAGGGCATCTCAGTCAAAGACTGCCTTGAATGGGTTAAGAGACGAGCCAATACTCCATCCCTGGAAATCGCACAAGAGCAAGCGTCCTTGCCCCAAAGTCCCCACCTTGCCGAGGCGCCAGCAGCATCGGAGACGGTGCGGAGAGCGGGGACAGAAATGCGGGGACTGCTCCTCAAAGCCGTCCCGGACCAGGGTCCGCTGCGCGGATGGCGTCGCATGCCACCGCGTCAGTCCGTGCCGCGTCCCGTTCGGCGAGGATGGCCGTCACCCTCTTCCACATCCCATTCAGCCATTCGCTCGCTCCCGGAGCGGTGAATACGGCGTCGATAAGCGCCTGGTAGGCAGCCGAGAACCCCCCGACGCTACTTGCGGCCTGCTCCAGGGTGCGGACCTGGGCGGCTTCGCTGACGTGGCGGCGGCGCACTCCATCGCGGCCGTCCAACGGCTCCAGGCTCAGGTTAGGAACACGGTCGCGAGGTGAGGGCATCAGAAAGTCTCCCAGAAGACGGCAGCAATGTACCCAAGCAACTAATTCAGTATAGACGCCACCGGGCGCGGAAAGTACCCCAAGTTCCCGACCTCAAAGGCATCAGTACCGGCGGCTTATCCGAAGCCCTGGCAGCGATCCTCGGGCCGCAGGCAAAGGATTTGTCGGCGGCCAACGTAACACGACTCACGGGATCGCCCTCGTGGCTGCGATCGCCCTCGTGGATGTCAATACGGATCACAGTTTTCACTGGTCGTCCACGCGAATGGCGGGTTTGGAAGTTCAGTGCGTCCCCGCGTAAGACCGCTGCTGAGTCTGATGTTCGGCGACGAGGGGGCGGCTTGGTCGGAACACGAACACTCTCGCCACTACGGTTAACGCGCCAATAGACGAGATTCCCGAACTGCTTGACGATAGTCACACGCTCGATAAAACTCAATCAAGCTCTCGCGGCGCCTTACAGGAGGATTCCAATGAACGCAGCGGAGCGACTCTACGAGCAATACCAGAGGGACTTGCGGCGTCTTCAGAAGAGTTGCCCTCACGAACAGTTCGTTTGCGTACCCTCGAGGGCTTGACTTCATATGGCTGAACTCGTGGACGTGGTAATCGTCGGAGCCGGCCCGGCGGGGCTTTCCGCCGGAATTGTGCTGGCGCGAAATCGCCTGCGCGTCCTCGTTTGTGATCCCCGACCCTTTCCCATCGACAAAGCCTGCGGCGAAGGCGTATTGCCGCACGGTCTGGACCATCTGCGTGCGCTGAATGTGATCGGAAACCTGAACGCCGATGAATCGTACCCATTTCGCGGCATCCGATTTCAGACGGCCAGCGGCGCAATTGCCTCGGCCCGTTTTGCGGAGGGTCCCGGATTGGGCATTCGACGGCTCAATCTATCGTGGGCACTGGCTCAAACGGCGCGCAACTTGGACTGCCTGGAAATTCGCCAAACCAAGGCGTTAGGGTTCTCCGCCAACAGCAACGGCGTAGACGTTGATCTTTTGGGGCAGAGAGTAACAGCCCGCCTGTTGATCGGCGCGGACGGTTTGAATTCGCGCGTACGGCGCTGGGCTGGCCTGGAGGGAGGTTTCGGCCGGCGTCATCGCTTTGGTACCCGCCAGCATTTTCAGATCGCGCCCTGGAGCGATTATGTTGAGATGTTATTCGGACATAACGTCGAAGCCTACGTCACGCCTTGCGGGGCCGACGCTGTCGGCGTGGCGTTCCTCTGGGACAAGGCACACACTCCGCATCCGGGCGGTCGGGGGCTGGTCGATCATCTGCTCCGGGGCTTTCCGCACCTGCAAACCCGTCTCCGGGACGTCCGGTCCATCAGTAATCCTCGAAGTACTGGGCCGCTTTACCGCAAGGTCCGCGGGCGCTGCGCCGACGGTGTTCTCCTTCTGGGCGACGCCGGGGGCTACCTCGATGCCTGTACCGGCGAAGGAATTAGCCTGGCCCTCGCGCAAGCTCTCTGCCTGGAACACACGCTGGTGCCTCTCCTCCGGAAATGCACCACTTCGCTGACCAAACAGCACTTGCGGCCTTTTGAATCTCACTGCCAGGACATCATGCGCCCGTACTTGTGGGGGACTTCTTTGCTTCTCTTCTTGAGCCGGCGTCCGCTGCTATTCGAGCGGTTTGTGAAAGCCATGGCCGCCAACGAAGACATCCTGGAATATTTTTTTTCGGCCCTGATGGGGAAGACCTCGTTCTGGCTAGGATGGTCAAGACTCGTTCGCCTGCTGCCGTTCTTTTTGCCGTTTCCGAGCCGTCTTAATCCGACAGCGGCGGAGGTCTACCGTGGATAAACGACTCGCTCTCGAAGGACTGGACGTGCATGAGCATTTGCGCGACAGTTCGCGGAAGCAAAACTATGTCAATACGGTGTTCCAGACCATTGCGTCCTCGTACGATCGCTTCACACGCTTGTCTTCGCTGGGTCTGGACATGGCCTGGAAACGAGAACTGCTGGGGCTGGTCAAGGCTCGACTTCGGCGGGACTATCAGGTTCTCGATTTGGCCACGGGCACGGGCGATCTCGCCTTCGCTCTGGCCGCTAGGGTCCGCAGGGGCCGGGTAATCGGCGTCGATATTGCGGAGAATATGATCCATCTGGCGGAACAGGCGCGGCGGCAACGCAAAGTCACAAACGTAGAGTTCCACGTCGGCGACATGATTGATCTTCGCCTGCCGCCTGCCAGCATTGATGCCATCACAGTCAGCTATGGCTTGCGCAACTGTCCCGATCTCCGACGCGCCCTAAGCGAGATCTACCGCGTACTCAAACCGGGAGGAGTGTTAGCCTCTCTCGACTTTGTGCGGCCCCAGAGCGCGCTCTGGGAACGTACCTTTCTCAAGGCGCTCTTGACCTCCTGCAATTTCTTCGGCTGGCTCTGGCATCGTGAGCCGGCGGTTTACGCCTACCTTCCGCACTCGATCGCACATTTCATTTCGATTCGGGAACTGTCGCGCGCCCTCACGGACGCCGGGTTCGAGGTGCTCGTCCAGCGCCCCAGGCTCAACGGCATGATCGCCATCCATTTGGCCAGGAAAAAAATATGTGGTTGCTGAGTTCGCTCGCCCATCGTCATCGTGAACCGGAAATCCAGGACCAGCTCGACCTGGACATCGAGCTTTTACGGCAAGCCCTCACGGGACTGGAATCCATTAATTCCTGGAGCCGATCCCTGTACGTGCTCTGGCCGAGCATCCGCAGTCTAGGCAGGCAGATGAAGCGCCCGTTGCGCGTCCTCGACATCGCCACCGGGGCGGCCGATGTTCCGATAAGCCTGTGGCACCTGGCCCAGCTTGAGAAGCTCGCTCTCCAGGTTGAAGCCTGCGATCTCAATCCGCGAACCGTGTCCTACGCTCAGCATCGCGTGCGCGAAAAAAGGGCAGACGTGCATGTCTTCCAACTGGACGTTCTGCACCAAGAAATCCCGCACCATTACGATGTTGTCATGTGTTCGTTGTTTCTGCATCATCTAAGCGATGCAGAAGCGGTCATGGTGCTGGGCCGCATGGCGCAAGCCGCAGAGTACATGCTCTTGGTCAGTGACCTGCTACGCGGTGTTGAGGGATTGGTTCTCGCATATTTGTGCGTCCCATTGCTGACAACGTCCAGGGTCAACCGGGTCGATAGTGTCCGCTCCGTGCGCGCGGCCTTCACTTTGGATGAAGTCCGGTTCCTCGTGACTCGCGCCGGTCTAAGTGGGGCCGTCGTCGAGAAACGCTGGCCGTGTCGATACCTTTTGAAATGGGCGCGGTGAAGCATTGGTAAAATGCTCCCACACGAATTACAGAAACAAAGTAGTCTCAACAGCCAGCCCCGGTCCGAAGCCGAGCGCCACACACGGGCGTGGTGCATTGCGTTTTCGTAAGGCGTCGATGATGAAGAGAATCGTCGGCGAAGACATGTTCCCGAAATCGGCGAAGATGTCGTGAGAAGTCCGCGTCTTGTCGGGCGGCAGGGCCAGGGCTTCCTCGACAGCGGCTACAATCCGCGGCCCGCCGGGATGAACGGCCCAGGTCTCCACGTCCTCCAAGGCGAGTCGATGCTGGTCAAGCCATTGTTCTATCCAGGGTCGCAGGTGCGCCGCGATCAGTCCGGGTATGTGCTTCGACAAGTGCATCACGTAGCCGTGATCGCCGATCGACCAGGTCATGGCATCGCGTGTACCCGGAAAAAGGTTAGCGCCGCAGGCGGTCGCCCGCCAGGCGTCGGCAGGAGCGGCGCTGCCGGACACTCCTACCATCGCAGCTGCCCCGTCGGCAAAGATGGCGTTGGCAATCACCTTGCCCGGATCCCAGCCATAAAAGTAATGAACGCTGCACAACTCGACCGCACACAAGAGTACACTGGCCTCCGGATCTGCCGTCGTGAAGGTCCGGCCGACACTCACGCCATTGAGAGCACCGTGACAGCCCATGAAGCCGATATGCGTGCGCGCGATCGTCGGCGACAATCGAAGTCCCTCAATTATTTCTGTATCCACGCCTGGAGCATGGAAGCCGGTGCAAGACACAGTAATCAAGTGCGTGAAGACATCGGCGTGCAGTTCGGACTGAGCCAACGCCTGCCGTGCGGCCTTAAGGGCCAGAGGTCCCGCCTCGGCCGCATAGGTCTTCATCCGCTGCATCGTGGTCGGGCCGCGATCATCCGGCGCACCGCTGGGAAGAAAGATCGAATTGGAGTTTCTCGTTCCCTGGAGAACGTCATCGACCAGTTGTCGCGGTAGCACCATATGCCGCTTGCGGATGTGCGTTCCCTCGTACATGACTGGCAGCCAGGTCGCTTGTTCGACTGTCCGGCAGCAAAGTGACTTGGCGATGCGCAGCCCCTCATCTTGATCGTAAACCGTGGCGGGAACCGCAGTTCCTAGCCCAAGAATTGCGAAACTCATGCACAACCGCCTTCGGATTCTGGGTCGGATTGGTTGGGCAGCGACTCCGACCCGATTATCGAATCAGAAGCTGCACCAAGTCGGTGGGAGACCCCCTTCCCGATGCCGATTACCAAATCAGTTCTTGCTTTTCTCCCTTTGCGATCCACAATACCATTTTGGAAGCGTTTCAGGGAGGACGTCACGCTATAAATATCTCACATTTTTTATTTCGTGAAAAGTCATCAGGTGCGAAGCAGTAACCATCCCCAACAATTCGGTGCTACTTGTCCGTTTTCCCCGGAACGATGTAGATGTCCAGGCAAGACGTGTTTCTCATCCATTCACTGCGCCTATCCTCGACCCACATGCTCAGGAGCGACCTTGCATGGAGGTAGTCGTCGCGTCTTTCGGCAAACATCCGTCGTAGGATCTTCGCGATGATGCTCGCGCACAATTGAGCAGCGATACGAATCTTATGTGCGGCGTATTCTCCTGCTCGGCAAGCGTGATCGCACGCGTATACGCTACATCGGCCTCAAGCTTCGCTTCGCGCTCCGCAACGGTGCCCGCTGCCCATCCTGTAAGGTGCAATGCGCAGTGATTTGCGGCAAGGCGTTGTTGGCAGAGTTGTACCCCTTGGAGAAATCGAACACGTTTGCGGCACCAGCGGCTTGCAATTGGATCGTAGTTGGGCCGGTGCCGTTGTTGGCATTGTTGATGTCTTGGATCAACGCGCTGGTGTTTGTTGCGACGACCGGCCCCGACACGGTACTCAGCAGGGTGCGATCCTCCAACGGTTCGAGACGAGGCCGGGAGCGAACCAGATCCTTGCGGATGAGTCGGGGCTTCTGGTCTAACAGGCGGCGAATCCAGGTGCGGATGGTCATGGCAAGTCTCCTCGCTGAGCACGATGGTCTGCGATAAAACGGAATGACAGTAAGCCGGGCGCGCAAACCAAGTGCCGGGGCGCTGTCGGGCCGGTGAGGGAGTTGCTTGGCGGCACAACCTCACCCGACCGCCTTGATTCATCGGCTTACTCCGTTGCGCTGTCTGCGCGGCTTGGGCGTACCCTAGTTGCCGTCCTTTCCCTTCCAGAACTCGGCCGCGGATTTGCCGTTGATCTTCTCCAAGGTCGTGAGCGAGTGCGGAAGCCCTTGCACGGCTGCTATCGTTGATGGTACTTTCATCCTATACCCGTCGATGCGAGCTTAAGGGAACCCGGGCCGGGAGGATTTCGTCGTGGCAGCCGCGCGTGTAGCAGCCGAGATGGCTCTAGAGTGCTTCCGTGACTATCTGTGTGCGCTGGCACGGATTCAGGTGGCGGCCCGGCCGTGGTTGGCGGCCAAGCTCGATGCCAGTGACGTGGTCCAGCACACGCTCTTGAAAGCCCATGCCGCCCGCGACCAGTTTCGCGGCCGGTCTGCTGCGGAGATGGCGGGCTGGCTGCGCCAGATTCTGGCCCGCACGCTGGCCAATGAGCTGCGTGCATTGGGCCAGGCGCGACGGGATGTGGGGGCCGAACAATCCTTGAACGCCGCGCTGGATGCCAGCTCGTGCCGTCTGGAAGCCTGGCTTGCCGCGGACCAGTCCAGCCCAAGCGAGCGGGCCTGTAAGCGCGAGCAGACGGACGCCCTGGCGGAGGCCGTCGCCAGACTGCCCGCTGACCAGCGCGAGGTCGTCTTGCTCAAGCATTGTCAGGGGCTAGCCCTGGCCGACATCGCCGCTCAATTGGGACGGTCGCCTGCGTCGGTTGCCGGCCTTCTACGCCGCGGCCTAGAGCGCCTCCGCGAGATCCTCGACGACAAGAACCACCCATGAACCCTGCCGAGCCGGGCGATCTGGATACGATCATCGCCGACTACCTGCAAGCCGCCGAGCGCGGGCAGGCTCCCGCGCCTGCCAGCTGGCTAGCTCGCCATCCCGACCACGCCGCCCAGCTGCTGGCGTTTCTCACCGACCTAGGCCGCTTCGGCGACTTTCTCGGTCTGCCCAAGCAGCCCGCCCTGGAAGCGACTACCGATCTTAGTTCCCCTGCGACCGGCACCGACGCGCGGTCGGTGGCGGGGGGCGAAGGAGAGCGCTTTGGGGAATACGAGCTGATCCGGGTGCTGGGCCAGGGAGGCATGGGCACGGTCTACGAGGCCCGGCTGGCAGGAACCAACCTTCGGGTCGCCCTCAAAGTGCTCAAGCCCGCGGAGCTGGAAGGCGCGGAGGCAACCCGACGGCTGCGTGAGGAAGTTGAGAATACGGCCGGCCTGCGGCATCCCCACATCGTACCGATCTATCATGTCGGCGAGCATGTCGGCCGGCCCTTTTACACCATGGAGTTGATAGAGGGCGGCAGCCTGGATCAGCATCTGGAACGCTACCGGGGGCAGTTTGCCAAGGCAGCCCGACTGCTGGCCTCGACCGCCCGCGCGGTCCACCATGCCCATCAGCGGCGTATCCTGCATCGTGACCTCAAGCCGGGCAATATTCTGCTGGACGCGGCCGATGAGCCTCACGTCGCCGACTTCGGTCTGGCCACGCGCCTGGATGACGCGGGCACGGCAAGTGACAGCGGGCCGCCGGCCGGCTCCCTGCCCTGGATGGCGCCCGAGGCCGTGCGCGGCGAGACGACGCTCAGCACGGCCATCGATGTCTGGGCCTTGGGAGTGATCCTGTACGAGCTGCTGACCGGCTTGCGTCCTTTCGGTGGAGCGAGTGCCCGCGAGCTCCGCCAGGCCATCCTGCACCAGGAACCGCCGGCACCGCGCGCGGTAAACCCAGGCGTCCCCCGCGACCTGGACGCCGTCTGCCGCCGCTGCTTACACAAGGATCCTGAACGGCGCTATGAATCCACGAATGCCTTGGCCCTCGAGTTGGAGCGCTGGCTGCGCGATGAGCCGGTGCGTGCACGGCGAGCCGGGCGCATGGAGCGGGTGGCGCGCTGGTGCCGGCGCAATCCTGGCTTGGCCGTCGGCAGCATTCTGTTGCTCGTCTTGCTCCTGACCAGCCTTGAAGCGGCGCTGGCGTTGACCCGCGATCAAGAACAAAAGCTGCGTGTCGTCGTTTGCCGGAACAACGAGTTTGTTGCCCGCCATGTCGCCAGCAGCGTGCTGGGGCGATTGGAGCAGCTCAGCGAGCCGGTGCTGGCGGCCGCTGGCGACGACGACCTGCGCCGCGCCTGTGACCACGCGAAGATCGCCGAGGCCCAGGCGGTGCTGGAACGGCATTTTCAGGGCCGATCCCGCGCCCGGCTCTCCTTTGCCACTGTCTACCTGCTCGATCCGGACGGCAAGCTCGTGGCCCTCCTGGACCCGGATCATCCCCGCCAGGGGCAGCAAGCCCCCGCAAGCCGCGTACTGGGCGACCCGTTTTCCAGCCGCGATTACTTCCAGGGTGCGCTGCGGCATCGTTACGAGCGTGCGCCGCGGGATCGCATTCACCTCTCGCGGGTTTATCGTTCTCAGAACGATGGACTGGACAAGCTGGCCATCTCCTGCTCGGTCCTGCCCGAAGGGCCGAACAAACGCTCCTGGATCCTGGCTGCCACCATCACTACGGATGCAACGCTCGGCGTGGAAAGTCTGCACGATGCCCGGCACAAGGCGGTTCTGTTCGCTCCCCGCGATGCCGATCCGATCCGTCCGGGCGAGCTTCCCATGCCTGCAGGCTATGTCATTCTGGTCCACCCGGCGTTCCTGACCGGCGAGAAGTCGGTTCCCTTTCCGGCGGATCGTCCGGGGCTGGTTACGCTCCCCAGCGAAGAGCCGGAGTTGCGTCCGGCCAGCGGTCCCCCGCCCTTTGCGTCCGACGATGATTATGCCGATCCCGTCGCCGATCACGGGCACCCGGAGTTTTCGGGACGCTGGCTCACCGGATCGGCTCGGGTGGGCAACACCGAACTAATCGTTCTCGTCCAGCAGCGCTACGAAGAAGCGGTCGCCCCCTATCAGGCGATTATCCGCCGCTTCTTGCTGATCGCGGGCGGGCTTGTTGGACTCGTCCTGCTCTCGCTTGTCGGCCTGCGCCTGATTCAGGCGCGCCGAAGGAGGCAGTCCGCGATCCCGTCCGGCTAGTGTCCTGAATTAGGAATTCGTTGCATAGCCCGGCAGCTGGAATGCCTGGAAAAACAAGGGAAATCTCAGCTGGATTAAATGAACGAATTTCTAACTCAGGACACTAGAACGCTTACAATGTTTAGGTAACCGCCGGGTTTATCCCGACGGCGTTGGCGGCCGGAATAAACTCTGCCGCTTGCCTGAGCCGCTATGCAAACCTCGAAAACGCTCTAAAAAATGCGCGGTCAATTCTCCCGGCGACGGTGTCTTTACCTTCAGAGAACCCCGTCCCAAGGAGAATACCCATGTTGGACACTTCGTCGGCTCTCTACCAGCAGATCCTTGCCTTTGGCATTGATGAGGGCACGCCCGAACTGCCCTTCGAGGAACGCCTGGCCCGGGAGAACGGCTGGTCCCGCGCCTACACGCAGCGTGTGATCGTCGAGTATAAGCGCTTCCTCTGCCTGGCCATGACGGCCGGCCACGTCGTCACGCCCTCCGAGGAGGTCGATCAGGCCTGGCACATGCACCTGACCTACACGCGGTCTTACTGGGAGCGGCTGTGCCGGAACCTGCTCGAACTCCCCCTGCACCACAGCCCAACCCAGGGAGGGGCCGAGGAGTCCCACAAGTATCGCACTCTCTACGAGCAGACCCTCACTTCCTACCGGACTGCTTTCGGAGAGGAGCCGCCAGCCGACATCTGGCCACCCATCGATGTCCGCTTCGGCAAGGATCACTTTGTCCGCATCAACCGTGCCGCCTACTGGGTCTTGCCCAAGATCCCGATCAGGCGGGCCGCTCTCGGCGCCGCGGCGGTGGTGGGCGTGCTTCTTTGCGCCGGCTGTGCTGGCGGCGGCTTCAACCCATTCGCCTTGCGGGGGGTGGAATTTCTTTGGATCCTCATTCCGGCCCTGGCGGCCGCTGCCGGGCTGGGTCTGGTGATCCGCGAGTGGCAGCGCGCTCCGGGACCGCAGCCGGGCGATGAGCGGTCGGAGCTGAGTTGGGAGGAAGCGGCTTACCTGGCCGCTGAGGACACTTGCCGCAGTGCCGATCGGCTGACCCAGGCCACCATCGCCCGCCTAGTGGCCCGAGGTGCGGCGCGCTTGTCTTCGGACGGATACAGCCTGGAGCCGACGGCGAATGTGCCACGCCGACTGTCGCGGGCAGAGGAGGCGGTGCTGGCGGCCCTGCCTCTTCAGGGCTCCGATCCGGCGGCGTTTGAGGTTCTGAAGTCGCGCGTGCGGGCTGCGTTCGCCCCGCAAGCGAGCAAGCTACAGGAGGCCGGCTACCTCCTGCCGGCCACCCAACTCCCCAGCATTGGCTGTGCCTCCCTGCTGCCAGCGGTCATGGTCTTGGTGCTACTGGGGCTGCCTCGGCTGATCCTCGGCCTGGAGAAGGGCAAGCCGGTCGCCTTCCTCGTCCTCACCATCGCGGTGGGAGCCGTTCTGAGCTTCCTTGTCGTGGTCGCTCGGCTCAACCGGCTGACGCGGCGCGGCAAGCACGTCTTGCAACGTCTGCGGGCCGCCAATCGGGAGCTTTGCACCCAGTCGGAGAGTGAGCTAGTCGAGTCGGCGGGTCTGGCCGTGGCACTCTTTGGGCCTACGATCCTGACCGGCTCGCTTCTGGCCCCGCTCGCCGGCTGGTATCCGAGGCGCCCGGCGCAGGTCAGCGGAGGGAGAGATGGCAGCGAGTGCGGGGCAGGCAGCTGTGGCGGCGGGTGCGGAGGAGGCGGAGGGTGTGGGGGAGGTGGCTGTGGCGGTTGTGGCGGTTGACCTGGTCCCAAGCGTCTCCGTCGGGTGAACGCCGCACATCTGCGTCGAGAGGTGCGGCGTCGAGGGGTCTTCCTCGAGTGCGCCTAGCTGCCAAACCTACGTCCTCAAGAAAGAAAACGCACTGCGTTACATGCGTTCGGAGGGAAAAGTCTCTTATCTTCTGGCGGCGTGGTGCGAACCGCTTGCTCCTCGGCGCTGCGCCACTGCGGCTGGGAAGAAACGTTCCTGCTCTCTCCTATCGAGCCGCCTCGTTCACTCGCCAACGCAGCACGGTCAGCGATAGCATCGGAAAGCGATAAGAGAATCGTCCCGACGCCGCCTGGAGTCGCGAGGCCGCCACTGCAACACGCTCCGGATCGCCGAAGCTATTGGATACGTCCGGCTCGCCTGCCTTCCGACGGTCAGCCAGCGTCCGCACCTCGACTTCTTGCCCCGCATCGCCGAATGCGGACAGATCCAGCGGTCTCGTCACGTCGCTCAAGCCGGCGTTTACGGCAAAGAGCGTCACGACCGTGCCGTCGGCCGAGAGGGTCGCGCTCACGTCCAGTTTGGGGTGCCCCGGCAGAGGCGATTCGATTTTCAGCGGCCGGTTGCCGGAGCGAGTGGCGTAAAGCTGCTGGGCATAGTACGTCGGCGTTTTATACAGACGGTGATTATCGGTCTGGATGATGCCGGAGCAAAAGCTGTTGGTGAGGTTCGAGCGGTTGGCGATGTCCACCGCGTCGCAGTTTCGGTGCAGTAAGTTGTGATATCGGGAGCATGCCAGGGCGTTTTCCAGGGTCCACAAGCGAGCGCGAGTCGATCCCCAGTCGCCGCCGGTGGTGTTCCATTCCGTGACAGCTATCTTGATCGTCCGCTTCGGGGCCCACTTCCGGCACAGGGCGCGGATGACATCGAGATCGTTCTCTACGGCTTTCAGGTTGGTGCATTCGTAATGGTGCGGGCAGACGTAATCGAGCCACTCGCCGGCTCGCTGAAGTACGCCTGCCGTTGGATAGCTAGACAACAACCTAATGGACGGATCGGCCTTCTTCATCGCCTTGCAAAAATCCGCAAGCCGGTTCTCGTATTCCGGGCCGGAACGCTCATTGCCGATTTGCCAGTATTTGATGCGATAGGGTTCCCTATGGCCGTTGCGAGCGCGGAGCGTGCCCATCGGCGTATCGGCAGCGCCGTTAAAATACTGCACCTGCTCGGCGGCATCTTGCGGCGTTCGCCCGCTGACGCGGATGCACAACAGCGGCTCGGCGTCGACCAGACGGCAAAACTGCACGATCTCTTCTAAACCCGGCCCCGCCGGTTGCAAGCCTCCCCACGCCCGAAAGGGTTTACGTTTATCCGGATCGCCAATGGTGTCTTTCCAGTCGAAAGAGCCGTAGCCCGGTTCATCCAAGGCGCTGCCGCCAAAGCGAATGACGCCGGGCGTCAGGGCCTTCACGGCCGCGACCACATCCGGGCGCCAGCCGCCCCTCGTGTCCTCCGGCATCAGCGAAGCATTGTCCAACCACAGCGTACCCGGACCCCGGAAGGAAATCGTCAGCGTCGCATTCGTTTCGCTCTCCCGGGGCATCAAGCGAACGCTGTATTTCTTCCAGGCGCTTTCCAGCGTGAGCTCGCCGGAGGCCAGCACTTTGCCTTCGCGCTGGATCTGCACGCGTACGGAACCCATAAATCCCGCCCGCCGCAGGTAGCAGTGGAACATGCATGCCTTGCCGCGCTCGACGGCGATGCCATCTTGCGAAATCCCTACTGTGCAGGGAGGACCGTCCTTGACGTCGATCTTTTGGCAGACAACTCCACTGATCGGCTCGTGACGATCCAAGCTGTACGCGGCACGATTGGCCGCCTCTCTGGGATACCAGGGCTTTTCACGGAAATCGGTCTGTCGCAAGTAAGCGAATTTGTACGGCGTCAACCCCTCGAAGCTGCAATCGTAGAGCTTCTCCGCCCACATGCCCGGAACGAGATCGCACAGATATTCGATGAATTGGCCATATTGCATCGGGCTGATCGTGCCTGGCCGCAGAAAACCTCGCGTCACCTTCAATGGCGTCCGGCTCGGATCCGCTTCCGGGTCCGATTTGCCTAGGTCGTCGGAATTTGCGGCTTGGCTTGTTCGGCTAAGAAGGAGTACGGTACCGAGGGCAAAAACACAAGCGATCCTCATGGGGCTTCCTCCGCGCGGGATGGTAGACAGAGAGAGTAGTATTCGTTGAAGCCGCAAGTGTCAAAGTATGACGTGGCCCAACGTTCATCCAGTAAAGTAACAACACCGGCTTGGATCGCACGGCTAAGGGCACACCGTCATGGAACCAAGGCACGAGGAAGAAACGGAGCGCCGCAGTTGGTTCGATCGCGGGCACTTCACGCCCAGACCATGCCTGGTCCTCCACCTCAACGCCGGCCAGTGTTCTTCCCGCGGACACCGAGGACAGGCGGCCGCGCTTGTGCTTGCCCGTGATGGGGAGACCCGCCCGCGTCGGCGGAGTGCTGTTCGCGTAACCAGACACGCAGCGGCACGTCCCCATCCTCCGGGTCGTACACGCTGTTGGCACACTTCGCGTACCCGAGCAATTGTCGGCGGACAGGATCCGACCGCTCAACGAGGTGCCCGACGGCCATCTCGTCCTTGGGACGGAGCCAGCGGTAGGCGTAGCCCACCCAGATGACCTTGCGCGTGTGCGGCCCGAAGTTGGAGCTACGCGAGTGCCACAGACGGCGGTCCAACAGCACGGCCGACCCGGACGGGACGCGAAGAGCAACAGCGCCGGCTGGGCTGGCGGTGCCGTCGTCGGGACAATCCAGTTCGTCTCGCTGGTGGGAGCCGGGCAGCAGTAGCGTGTTGCCCCAGTCCGGGCCGCTAACGTCGGTTAGATAATAGCCGACCTTGAGGGACAGCCGCGGTCGGGGATGGCACTCGATCTCCTCGTTGACCCGCATGCTGTCTTGGTGCCAGGCCACCGGCCGGGCCGGGGGTTGCTCCGCACACGGTGTCACATCGAGGTGGGTGTGGTAGACATAGATGTTCCATCCCAGGATGCCCCAGACCTTGGGAAAGGTCCTCGGCCAGTCGATCAGGCCGAGGAAGGCGTCATCCTCCGGGAGGATGTTCGTGAAGGAGAGCAGCCGGTCCCGAGGGAAGGTGGCCGTGCGTTCCCGGGCATCGACCCGGTCGACGGCGGCGATCAGTCGATCATTCGTGGAGCGATCCAGGGCCTCCGGGACGACGAGGTTCCCTTGATGCTGGAAATGACATCGCTCCTCCTCGGTCAGGCAGTACTGTAAGCACATGGGTTCCATGATGAAGACCTAGCTGTTTCGGTTGAGCTGCGTGGCAATTCCCATAGTCCGTCCCCGACAGAACGGTCCTCGCGCTGGCGAGCCGCGGTGGCGAGTTCCGGCCCGTTTTCGGACGGCAGGACCAAATCAATCGTTTGAGGAGAAACTACCACGCGAAAGCCTGCGTGTCTACGGCCCGGCTGGATCAGCGACGGGCGTCGCGCTGTTGGTATGAATGGCCTGCCTCTATGTAGGATTGTTACGGTCGTTCCTGTCCCCGGCAAGTACATTAGAA
>Ga0335075_10007943_pt1 | contig 16295 bp, 17 predicted proteins | sample Lox_Sample_24_FD_206723 | JGI IMG/M metagenome (GOLD analysis project Ga0335075, IMG submission 206723) | Soil microbial communities from Loxahatchee National Wildlife Refuge, Florida, United States - Lox_Sample_2.4 | ecosystem: Environmental > Terrestrial > Soil > Wetlands | place: USA... | reverse complement strand
TCGGCGCCGCCCAGCGACTCGTCGTCGGACTCCTCGCCGGTGGCCATCTTCACCAGCGGCGGGCCGGCCAGGAAGACCTTCGAGCGTTCTTTGATCATCACCACGTGGTCGGACATGCCGGGGATGTACGCGCCGCCGGCCGTCGAGTTGCCGAAGACGAGCGCGATTGTCGGGATGCCTGCCGCCGAGAGCCGGGTCAGGTCGCGGAACATCCGTCCGCCGGGGATGAAAATCTCTTTCTGCGTCGGCAGATCAGCGCCTCCGGATTCCACCAGTGAAATCACGGGAAGCCGGTTCTCAAAGGCGATTTGGTTGGCTCGCAGTATTTTCTTCAGGGTCCACGGATTGCTGGTGCCACCTTTGACCGTCGGGTCGTTGGCGACGACTAAGCATTCGACACCTTCGACCACGCCGATACCGGCCACCGTGCTCGCGCCGACGGTGAAGGCGCTGCCCCAGGCCGCCAGCGGGCTGAGCTCGAGGAACGGGGAGTCGGGGTCGACGAGCAACTCGATGCGTTCCCGGGCGGTCAGCTTGCCGCGGCCGTGGTGACGCTCGACGTATTTAGGCCCGCCACCGCCGAGCGCTTTGGCGAGTTCGGCGTCGATCTCCTCGAGCCGAAATGCCGCCGCCGATGCAGCCGCCGTATAGGTGTCGCTCTTTGGGTCAAGAGTGGATTGCAGGGTGGTCATGATTGGAATCCCAAGGTCTTCGCGGCCAGTGAGGTCAGGATTTCGGTTGTGCCGCCGCCGATGCCGAGGATCCGCATGTCGCGGTACTGGCGTTCGACTTCGGACTCGGACATGTATCCCATGCCGCCGAACAGCTGGACGGCCTGGTTGGCCACCCATTCGCCCGCCTCGACGGCGGTGTTCTTGGCGAAACACACCTGCGCAATCAGGTTGGTCTCGCCGGCCAGTTGGCGCTCCACCACATTGCGTGAGTAGACGCGGGCGACATCGATGCGACGGGCCATCTCGGCGAGCGTGTTCTGCACGGCTTGCCGGGATATCAGCGGCCGGCCGAACGTCTCGCGGTCGCGGCACCACTGCACGGTGATGTCCAGGCACCGCTGGGCACTCGAATATGCTTGTGCGGCAAGGCCGATACGCTCAGCGACGAATGCCTGTGCGATCTGGGCGAAGCCGCTGTTCTCCGCTCCGACCAGGTTGGCGGCCGGCACGGCGGCGTCGGTGTAGGACAGTTCTGCGGTGTCCGAGGAGCGCCAACCCATCTTGTCCAGCTTGCGGGTGACCTCGAAGCCGGGTGTGCCTTTCTCGACGGCCAGTAGCGAAACCCCCGCGGCGCCTGGACCGCCGGTGCGCACCGCGGTGACGACGTAGTCGGCGCGCACGCCGGAGGTGATGTAGGTCTTGGCGCCGTTGACGATGTACTGATCGCCGGCCCGCGTCGCGGTGGTCCGCAGGTGGCCGACGTCGGAGCCTCCGCCGGGCTCGGTGATGGCCAGCGCGCCGATCAGCTCGCCGGCCAATGTCGGGCGGACGAACTTCTCGATCAGCCGCGCATCCCCGGACGCGATCATGTGTGGCACCGCGATGCCGCAGGTGAACAATGACGCGAACACGCCGCCGGGGACACCGGCCTCGTGCAGCTCTTCGCAGACGACTACCGCGTCGGCGCCGTCTCCGCCGCCGCCGCCGACCGCCTCGGGGAAGTTCGCCCCTAGCAGCCCGGCGTGTCCGGCGCGGCGGTGCAACTCGCGCGGCAACTCACCGATCCGCTCCCACTCCTCGACGTGAGGCAAGAGCTCCCGCTCGGCGAATGAGCGCACCGTCTTACGAAGTTGGTTGCGTTCGGGCGTGGCCCAGATATTCACAAGAGCCTTTCCGGAATGTCGACATGACGGCTGCGCAGCCATTCGCCCAGCCCCTTGGCCTGTGGGTCGAAACGCGCTTGGTAGGCGACGCCCTGGCCGAGGATCTCCTCGATGACGAAATTGACCGCGCGCAGGTTGGGCAGCAGGTGTCGGGTGACCGGGAGGTCGGCCGTCTCGGGCAACAGCTCTTTGAGCAATTCGACGGTCAACGTGTTGGCCAGCCAACGCCATTGCTCCTCGGTGCGCACCCACACGCCGACGTTGGCCGACCCGCCCTTGTCGCCGCTGCGGGCCGCGGCGATCCGGCCCAGCGGTACACGCCGGGTCGGCCCGGAAGGCAGCGGCTCGGGCAGCGGCGGCGTATCGGCCGGCGCCAGCGCCAAAGTCTCTGTGGCGCTGGGGATGAAAGTCCCGGTCCCGTCGGCATGCACGGCGACATGGGCCACTTTCGTGGCGTCGACGTAGCCGGCGGTGAACACGCCGTACACCTGCCCGTCGCCGGGTGGGGCGGTAACGGTGAAACCCGGGTAGCTTGCGAGTGCTAATTCGACTGCGGCAGAAGAGAACTGGCGCCCAACGTTCGCTGAGTCGGGGTCGCGGACGACGCAGTGCAGCAGCGCGCTGGCGGCTTCTTCGGTCTCGGCGTCGGGGTGGTCGGTGCGGGCCAGTGTCCACTCCAGCTCGGCCGGCTTGATGGCGGGCTGAGAAAAAAGCAGCGCCTCGAGCTGGCGGCGCACCAACTCGGCCTTCGCCTCGATGTCCAAACCGGTCAGCACGAACGTCATCGAATTGCGAAACCCGCCAATGCTGTTCAGCGAAACCTTCAGCGTGGGCGGCGGTGGTTCGCCGACCACCCCGCTGATCCGCACCCGATCGGCGCCATCAGCGGACAACTCGATGGTGTCCATTCGGGCCGTGACGTCCGGATTGGCGTAGCGGGCGCCGGTGACCTCGTAGAGCAGTTGCGCGGTGACCGTGTCGACGCTGACCAGCCCGCCGGTGCCGGGGTGCTTGGTGATCACCGACGAGCCGTCGGCGTGGACCTCGGCCAGCGGGAAGCCGGCGTAGGTGAGATCGGGGATCTCGGTGAAAAACGAGAAATTGCCGCCGGTGGCCTGGATGCCGCATTCGATCACGTGGCCGGCGACCACCGCACCGGCCAATTGGTGATAGTCGGTCCGGCCCCAGCCGAAATGCGCGGCCGCCGGCGCGACGGCCACCGATGCATCGGTGACCCGGCCGGTCACGACGACGTCGGCGCCACTGTTGAGGCAGTCGACGATGCCCCAGGCGCCCAGGTAGGCGTTGGCCGTCAGCGGCGTGCCCAGTCCCAGCTCCTGGGCGCGGGGCGCCAGGTCGTCGCCGTCGACGTGGGCGACGCGGGCCGGTACGCCCAGGCGCTCGGCCAGGCTGCGTACCGCATCGGCCAGGCCGGCGGGGTTCAGGCCACCGGCGTTGGCGACGATGCGCACCCCGCGGTCGTGCGCCAGCCCGAGACACTCCTCGAGTTGGGTCAGGAAGGTTTTGGCGTAGCCGCGTTCGGGGTGCTTCATCCGGTCGCGGCCGAGGATCAGCATGGTCAGCTCGGCCAGGTAGTCCCCGGTGAGGTAGTCCAGGTCGCCGCCGGTGAGCATCTCGCGCATCGCGGAGTGCCGGTCGCCGTAGAACCCCGAACAGTTTCCTATCCGGACTGGGGATGCCATGCGTGTCCTCCCTCCAGCCGCCGGCCGGACGCACCAACCAACCGGTAGGTTAGCGGGTACCGCGGGTGTCACGTCAAGGATGCTCCCCGCCGGGCGGCGACGCGATGGGTGCCGATTTTTGTGGGCAGCAGGTCACCGACTACTATTGGTCGCAAATCGGTCGCAACTTCGCCATCGAGGCTGCTCGTGCGGCGACCCCCTACCAGTAGTAAGGCCCGATCATGGCTGTGCCAAAGCGCAGGATGTCGCGCGCGAACACCCGGAGTCGGCGCGCGCAGTGGAAGGCTGCCAAGCCCGAACTTGTCGGCGTGACGGTGGCCGGTCAAAGGCACAAGGTGCCGCGCCGGCTGATCAAAGCGGCGCGCCTCGGCTTGGTTGACCTGGACCGCCGCTAACTTTTTCGCCATGAGCATTGCCGCCCAGCAACGACGCGGGCCGCGCCGCAGCCCGCTGAAGAGCTGGGCAATTAGCCCCTGCGCCTCTCAGCGCGCTCTCAGGCGATTGGACGAAACTGGTGGCCGTGCGAATTCTTGTCGTTGACGACGACCGAGCGGTGCGTGAATCACTGCGCCGGTCTCTTTCCTTCAATGGCTACTCTGTTGCATTGGCGGAAGACGGCGTAGAAGCCCTCGAGATGATCTCCGCCGACCGCCCGGACGCGCTCGTGCTCGACGTGATGATGCCGAAGCTGGACGGCCTGGAGGTGTGCCGTCAGCTGCGCAGCACCGGGGACGACCTGCCGATCCTGGTGCTGACCGCCCGCGACACGATTTCCGAGCGGGTCGCCGGCCTGGACGCCGGCGCCGACGACTATCTGCCCAAGCCGTTCGCTCTCGAGGAACTGCTGGCCCGGATGCGGGCCCTGCTGCGCCGTACCAGGATCGAAGAGTCGGGCGAATCCGTGGCCATGACGTTCGGGGATCTCACCCTGGATTCGGTGACGCGCGAAGTCACTCGCGGATCACGCCAGATCAGCCTCACCCGCACCGAGTTCGCTCTGTTGGAGATGCTGATCGCCAACCCGCGACGGGTCTTGACCCGCAGCCGGATTCTCGAGGAGGTGTGGGGATTCGACTTTCCTACTTCCGGCAACGCGCTGGAAGTGTACGTCGGATACCTGCGCCGCAAGACCGAGGCAAACGGCGAGCCGCGATTGATCCACACCGTGCGAGGCGTCGGTTACGTGCTTCGCGAAACACCGCCCTGATGCCGCTGAGAACACCGTTCCGCCGGCGAAGTCGAGCGCAGCTGCGAGCCAGCACCTCCTTGTCGCTGAGGTGGCGGGTGATGCTGCTGGCGATGTCGATGGTGGCGATGGTGGTCGTCCTCATGGCTGTCGCCGTGTACGCGGTGATCTCCGCGGCGCTTTACAAGGACATCGACAACCAACTGCAGAGCAGGGCCCAGCTATTGATCGCCAGCGGATCGTTGGCGGCCGATCCGGCGAAAGCCATTGAGGGCACTGCATATTCGGATGTCAACGCGATGCTGGTGAACCCCGGCCGATCGATCTTCACGGCCAACCAGGAGGGCCAGACATTACCGGTCGGACCGCCGGAGAAGGCAGTCATCCGCGGCGACCTGTTCATGTCGCGGCGCACGGCGGCCGGTCAGCGGGTGCTGGCAGTTCACCTGCCGAACGGAAGCTCGCTGCTGATCTCCAAGAGCCTGGCGCCGACCGATGCGGTGATGACCAAGCTGCGTTGGGTGCTGTTGATCGTCGGCGGGGTCGGCGTCGGCGTGGCTGCGGTTGCCGGCGGGATGGTCACCCAGGCCGGTCTACGTCCGGTGGGCCGGCTGACTGAGGCCGCCGAGCGGGTGGCGCGCACGGACAATCTGCGGCCGATCCCGGTGTTCGGGAGCGATGAGCTGGCCCGGCTGACCGAAGCATTCAATCTGATGTTGCGAGCCCTGGCCGAATCTCGGGAACGCCAGACCCGCCTGGTCGCCGATGCCGGCCACGAACTGCGCACCCCGCTGACGTCGCTGCGCACCAACATCGAACTGCTGATCGCGTCAACGCAGCCCGGGGCGCCACCAATACCCGAACAGGAGATGGTCGATCTGCGCACCGATGTGATCGCGCAGATCGAGGAATTGTCAACGCTGGTCGGCGATTTGGTGGATCTCACCCGAGGCGACGCAGGCGAAGTGGTACATGAGCCGGTCGACATCGGCGAGGTCATCGACCGTAGCCTGGAGCGAGTTCGACGGCGCCGCAACGACATTGAGTTCGAGGTCGATGTGACGCCCTGGCAGGTCTACGGCGACTCCGCCGGCCTGTCGCGCGCGGTGTTGAACCTGATGGACAACGCGGCCAAGTGGAGCCCGTCAGGGGAGACTGTCGGTATCAGGTTGCGGCAGCTGAACGCTAACCACGCCGAACTGGTGGTGTCCGACCATGGACCGGGGATCCCGACGGCTGAGCGTGCGCTGGTGTTCGAGCGGTTCTTCCGCTCGACCACGGCGCGGGCGATGCCAGGCTCGGGTCTTGGGCTGGCGATCGTCAAACAGGTAGTCCTCAATCACGGCGGAGCGTTGCGGGTCGAAGACACCGTGCCGGGCGGCCAACCGCCGGGAACGTCGATCTTTGTACTACTGCCCGGACGGCCGATCTCGACGTCGGCGTACCCGACTCCTGAGGCTGCTGCGGCGGATGTTTCTGATTCGTCGAATTCGGGGAACTCATCACGTCCAGCGAACGTTATCTCAGTCGAATCTCAGACCACGCAGGCAGGGTGATCCAGTTACTGTCGAGTCTGAACCGACTGTTCAAGGAAAGAGCGACCTAGCGACATGACGAATCACCCGAGGTATTCGCCACCGCCGCAGCAGCCCGGGTACCGCCCGGGCTCCGATCAGCGTGGAGTCCCAGGCTATCCCGGCCATGGGCAGCAGCAAACACACCAGCAGCACTATGACTGGCGTTACGGCCAGCAGCCGCAGTACCGGCAGCAGCCGTACGGCTCCTTCGGTGGCGGCCAGCCCGGCCCGGCCGGCGGCCCACTGCCGCCGCCCGTGGGCCCGCCCCGAAAGCGTTCCCGTGCAGGAGGATTGGCTGTCGGCGCATTGGCGATCGCCGTCGTGTCGGCCGGTATCGGCGGTGCGGCGGCCTCGGTGATCGAGCACAACGGCCGACTCCCGATCGCCAGTGACGGGACGTCGCTGGGCGGCGGCACTCCCAGCTTGCCGGCCGCGAACCCCCCGATGGGCACAGTCGAACAGGTCGCGGCGAAGGTCGTGCCCAGTGTGGTCATGCTCGAGACGGATCTCGGCCGTCAGTCCGAGGAGGGCTCGGGCATCATCTTGTCTTCGGACGGGCTGATCCTGACCAACAACCACGTCGTCGCCACGGCGGCCAATCCCGGTCACCCGAATGCGCCGCACGAGCGCGGCGGCCCCCGCGAGCCGGGTGGCCCCATGGAGCCAGACCCCCGGGAGCCGGACAACGATCACGCCGGTGGGACACCGAAGACCACGGTGACCTTCTCCGACGGACGCACCGCCGAGTTCACCGTGGTGGGGACGGACCCGACCACCGACATCGCCGTCGTTCGGGTTCAAGGCGTTTCCGGTTTGACGCCGATCAGCCTCGGGTCGTCATCGAACCTGCGCGTCGGCCAGCCGGTGATGGCGGTCGGATCGCCGCTTGGCCTGGAGGGCACGGTGACCACCGGCATTGTCAGCGCGCTCAACCGACCGGTGTCGACGACCGGCGAGAGCGGCAACCAGAACACCGTTCTCGACGCAATTCAGACCGATGCCGCGATCAACCCCGGTAACTCGGGCGGCGCATTGGTGAACATGAGCGGACAGTTGGTTGGCGTGAACTCCGCGATTGCCACGCTGGGCGGGGATTCGCCTGATGCGCAGAGCGGTTCGATCGGCCTCGGCTTCGCGATTCCGGTCGATCAGGCCAAGCGCATCGCCGACGAGTTGATCAAGACCGGAACGGCGTCGCACGCATCACTGGGCGTTCAGGTCACCAACGACAAGGGCACGCCCGGCGCCAAAGTCGTCGAGGTGGTACCGAACGGCGCAGCAGCAGCCGCCGGGCTGCCCAGCGGGGTCGTGGTGACCAAGGTCGACGACCGTCCAGTCAACAGTGCCGACGGCTTGGTCGCCGCCGTGCGGTCCAAGGCCCCCGGCGACAAAGTGACGTTGACGTTCAAAGATCCATCGGGCGACAACAAGTCCGTGCAGGTCACTTTGGGCAAGGCGCAGCAGTGATGAGAGTCGCCGCGACGTGGTCCGACCCCAGATATACGGTTGCAGCCATGGAACAGAGCGCGCAGTTGGTCGGCAGGGCACTCGTCGTCGTTGTCGACGATCGGACCGCGCACGGCGACGAGGACCACAGCGGGCCACTGGTCACCGAGCTGCTCACCGAGGCGGGCTTCGTCGTCGACGGTGTGGTGGCCGTAGCCGCCGACGAGATAGAGATCCGCAACGCCCTGAACACCGCGGTCATCGGGGGAGTGGACCTGGTGGTGTCGGTCGGCGGCACCGGCGTGACGCCGCGTGACGTGACCCCGGAAGCGACCCTGGAGATCCTCGACCGCGAGCTGCTCGGCATCTCCGAAGCCATCCGTGCGTCCGGCCTGTCATCCGGCATTATGGACGCCGGCTTGTCACGTGGTTTGGCGGGGATCTCGGGCAGCACCTTGGTGGTTAACCTCGCTGGTTCGCGCTACGCAGTGCGCGACGGCATGGCGACGCTGAATCCACTGGCGGTCGGCATTATCGGCCAACTCTCGAGCTTGGAGATCTGACTCGAGCATGAGCGGGTCAGCCGGCGAAGACCGAAGCTTGATCGACCAGGTTTTCGGGACCGAGCTGCCGCAGGAGTCGACCGACGAGCGCGATCATGACCGTCCGGTGACGATGCGGTCCGTGGAGCGGACCGAGGAGGAACCGGACTATTGGGGTGAAGATGATCGCGAGCAATGGTTGAGGGAGAACGTACCCCCGCACCACCTCTGAACGGCCCGGCGATGTCACGGCATGACTACCCTTGCATGTCTAATTCGCTGCAAAGCCCGCAATCGCGCACATCCGGACATACCGTTTTGGCGGGCGATCTTGTGTCGCCCTGTTAATTCCTTGGGTGACGGAGGTGGCTCGCGTGTTCAAAGGATTCAGGGATTTCGTAATGCGGGGTGATGTGATCACCGTCGCTGTCGGGTTGGTCGTCGCCTTGGCTTTCTCGAACCTTGTCAAGGCTTTCACCGACAGCGTGATCAATCCGCTGGTCGCCGCAGCACAGCCCCATACCACCTTCGGGTTGGGCTGGCAGCTCGGGAGTGCAGGCAACAAGGAGACTTTCGTCGACATCGGAGCGTTCGTCGGGGCGATTGTCTACTTCATAGTCTTCATGACCACCATCTACGTCGTGATCGTCTTGCCCTACAAGCACATCCAGAAGCGCCGTGGGGTAACCGTGTTCGGTGATGAGCCCGCTACCAAGGCATGCGCGGAGTGTTGCTCCGACATACCCGAGGCCGCGCACAGGTGCAAGTACTGCGCCAGCGACCAGCCGGCGGCCGCCTGACAACTCCTTTGCACGCGCTCAATGCAGGGTGAGCGTGACGGTCTGCCCCAAGCCTGCACCGGCCACGGCGTTGGCGGAGGCCGCCGGAAGTGCCACCAGGACCACCCGATCGTTGGCCGCTGTCGCAGCCTTCTGCTTCGCCGAGACCAGGACCACGATCGCGTCGGTGGCCACGACCCTGGGGGCCGTCGGGTTGGATGGCGGGCTGGTCTGCGACGCGGCAACGACGTCGACGACATCGCCGGGTCGAACCAGCTCGACCAGCGCGCTGTCCACCGGATGCACCGGCACTATCCGGGCGCCTGGCCCCGCCGCCGACTCGGCGAGTCGGCGGCCCAGCAGGCGGACGTCGGTCAGCACTTCACCGCGCCGGGCCGGCCCGGCCAGTGTCGAGCCGACGACGGTGTCGATGTCGGATTGTGCCCCGTCTGGAATGGTCGGCATCAAACGCTTGTCGAGGAGAAGATCGCCGGCACGGAGCGCGGTGCCGGGGCTCAGATCGTGGGCCGCCACCACCACCGGGGCTCGCTCACCGTCGGGGTCGGGCCGCAGTGCCGCGACACCGGCAAGGACGACCAGCCCCGCCGCGGCGATACGGCGGGCCAGCAGGGTTCGTGACCAGTCCGGGCGCAGCCACTGCGAGATCCGGGTCGCCAGCGACGGATTCAGCGAATTCAGGGAATCCCCCACGCCGCAACCGTAAGCGGCGCCGGCTAGTACGCGCGGCCGCCGGGGAGCCGCTTGTGGATAACCGGCTAGCTGGCGGCGGCCGTCGCCGAGGGCGAAGACTTCGAGCTCGCCGAATCCGACGACTTGTCGCTCGAGCCACTCGACTTTTCCGACGAGCCGGACTTGTCGCTGCTGGTCGACCCGTCGGTGCCCGACAATGAACTCGACTTCGCCGACCCGTTGCTCGAACTCTTCGCGGACTCGCGGCTGTCGGTGCGGTAGAAACCGCTGCCCTTGAACACCACGCCGACCGAGTTGAACAGTTTGCGCAGCCGACCGGAGCACTTCTCACACGTGGTCAGGGCATCGTCGGTGAAGGCCTGAACCACATCGAAGCGGTTACCGCATTCGGTGCACGCGTAGCTGTATGTCGGCACAGAAACCTCCGTGGTGGTCTAAACGGTTAGCACTCTACAGTCTCAAGTGCTAGAACCGCTATGTGGCGCGTGTCATTCCCGCCCGGCGCGGCCGCCGGTGGAGAGATGCGTTGGGGCTGGTGATCGTGCTGGCGATCGTCGCTGCTGCCGGTTGGCGGTGCTACCGCGATGTTGCTGGCCCGCGCCCCGAGGCCGCCCCGTCGTCGACCGCCACGCCGAGCTACGACCTGGTGCGCCACGAAATGGAAGTGCTGCCCGTCAAGGGCTGGGACCGGTTCGAGGATTTCAACCGCGCCCGCTTCGGCGAACCCTGGAGTGACGACGTCAACGTGGAGTTCGGGCACAACGGATGTAACACCCGCGACGACATCCTGCGTCGCGATCTGGCCGATGTGCGGGTGCGGCCCGGGACCTGCTTCGCGCAGAGCGGCATCCTGCATGATCCCTACACCGGAGCGACCATCGTCTTCGTTCGCGGCCCGGATACGTCGCCTGTCGTGCAGATCGATCATGTGGTCTCGCTGGCGGACGCCTGGTACAAGGGCGCACGGTTCTGGGACGACCAACGCCGCCGCGACTTCGCCAACGACCCGCGCGACCTGTTGGCCGTCGCCGGCCAGGCCAATTTCGACAAGGCGTTTCGCGACGCCGCCTCGTGGTTACCGCCGAACGTGGCCTTCCGGTGTGCGTTTGTCGCCCGTCAAGTCGAAGTGAAGACGGACTACCAGCTGTGGGTGTCCGGCCGGGAAAAAGACGCGATGCGGCAGGTGCTGCGTGACTGCTAAGCGCCGCCCAGTTCGATCAGGCCGCCGCCGGGGGTCAGCGCATGCGTCATCGGCACGTCGTGCGGCTCGCGCGGCAACTCGTCGAGCAGCTCGTCGTCACGGATCACCGCGATCAGGCGCGCCCGCGGATCCCGGTGCACGAGCGTGCGGTCGTAGAAACCGCGGCCTCGTCCCAGCCGCACGCCCGCGCGGTCGACGGCGAGCGCCGGAACAAGCACGACGCTCGCCTCGGCCAGGGTCGTCGCCGGTAGCCACGGTTCGGCCGGCTCGAGCAGTCCGAACCGGGCGGCCACCAGGTGCCCCGGCCGGTATTCACCCCACTGCAGGGCGACCGGCGAGTCGTCGGCGGTGCTGCGCGCGACCGGCAGCAGCACCCGGCCGGTCCGTCGCAGCAACAGGTCCAGCATCTCGATCGATCCCGGCTCGCCGCCCACCGGCACGTAGGCGCACACCGTGCTGTCGCGGCTCACCACCGCGGCGAGGTGTTCGGTCAGGGACCGCGCCTCGCCGGCCGTGACGTCGCCCGGGACCAAGCGACGGGCTGCCAGCAGCTGTTCCCGCAATCCGGACTTGCCCGCGGTCGCCACGGCATCAACGATATGGTTTCAACGATGCCAAGCTCACAGGTTCCGGTTCCCCGCACAGCGATCGTTCCCGCGGCCGGTTTGGGCACCCGTTTTCTCCCCGCCACCAAAACGGTGCCCAAGGAGCTGTTGCCGGTCGTTGACACGCCCGGCATCGAGTTGGTCGCCGCCGAAGCGGCCGCGGCCGGGGCCGAGCGGCTGGTGATCATCACCTCCGAGGGCAAGGACGGTGTCGTCGCGCACTTCGTCGAAGACTTGGTGCTCGAGGGCACGCTGGAGGCGCGGGGCAAGAAGGCCATGCTGGCGAAGGTCCGTCGCGCACCGGGTTTGATCAAAGTCGAGTCCGTCGTGCAGGCCGAGCCACTCGGTCTGGGACATGCCATCAGCTGCGTGGAGCCGGTGCTGTCCGACGACGAGGACGCGGTATCGGTCCTGCTGCCCGACGACCTGGTCTTGCCGACCGGCGTGCTGGAGACGATGGCGAAGGTGCGCGCCGCCCACGGTGGCACGGTGCTGTGTGCGATCGAGGTTTCTCCCGAAGAGACAAGCGCCTACGGGGTTTTCGACGTGGAGCCGGTGGCCGGTGCCGACAAAGGTGTGCTCAAGGTCAAGGGCATGGTGGAAAAGCCCAAGCCGGAAGACGCTCCGTCGTTGTATGCAGCCGCCGGTCGCTACGTCCTCGACCGCGCCATCTTCGACGCGCTACGACGCATCGAGCGCGGCGCAGGCGGTGAAATGCAACTCACCGATGCGGTCGCGTTGCTGATCCGCGAAGGGCACCCGGTACACGTTGTCGTGCATCGTGGCTCCCGACACGACTTGGGAAATCCTGGCGGCTACCTCAAGGCTGCGGTTGACTTTGCACTGGACCGTGACGATTACGGCCCGGAATTGCGGCGGTGGCTGGTGACCCGATTGGGTCTGGCCGAAGACTAAGGCGCCCGGCGACGTCCGGTTTGTGCCCGCACCGCTGTGACGGCAGAAAGGCGCGCTGTGCGTTCGGTGGAGGAGCAACAAACCCGAGTGTCGGCCGCCGCGGTGGCCCCGAGGCCGGTTCGCGTTGCTATCGCGGAGGCACAGGGGCTGATGTGCGCCGAGGAAGTCGTCACCGAGCGTCCGCTGCCCGGCTTCGACCAGGCCGCGATCGACGGCTATGCGGTCCGCAGTGTCGACGTGCTCGGCGTCGGTGAGTCCGGGCCGGTCATCGACGAAAACGGCGACGATCATCTGCGCGCAGTGCCGGGCGAGACCGACGAATCGCCGGCCGCGCCGGGCGGAGTGACGCTGCCGGTGATGGGTCACATCGACGCCGGCACGCGGACACCGAGCAGGCTGCAGCCCGGGCAGGCGGTGCGAGTGCAGACCGGTGCCCCGCTACCGACGCTGGCCGATGCGGTCCTGCCGTTGCGATGGACCGACGGTGGGCAGTCGCGGGTGCGGGTGCTGCGCGGCGTGCGATCGGGTGCCTACGTACGGCGCACCGGCGACGACGTCCAGCCCGGCGACGTCGCGGTACGGGCCGGGACAATCATCGGCGCCGCCCAGGTCGGGCTGCTGGCCGCGGTGGGCCGGGACCGGGTCTTGGTCCACCCGCGCCCACGGCTGTCGGTGCTCGCGGTCGGCGGAGAGCTCGTCGATATCTCGCGTACGCCGGGCAACGGACAGGTCTACGACGTCAACTCCTATTCGCTGGCGGCCGCCGGCCGCGACGCGGGGGCGGAGGTGAATCGGGTCGGCATCGTCAGCAACGACCCCAAGGAGCTCGGTGAAGTCGTCGAGGGGCAGATCAACCGGGCCGAGATCGTGGTGATCGCCGGCGCGGTTGGCGGCGCAGCGGCCGAGGCCGTGCGCTCGGTGCTGTCCGAGCTCGGCGAGATGGAAGTTACTAGGGTCGCAATGCATCCCGGATCCGTCCAGGGTTTCGGGCAGCTGGGCCGCGAGGGTGTCCCGACGTTTCTGTTGCCGGCCAACCCGGTCAGCGCACTGGTGGTTTTCGAGGTGATGGTTCGACCGCTGATCCGGTTGTCGCTGGGTAAGCGGCAGCCGATGCGCCGGATCGTCCAGGCCCGCACGCTGTCGCCGATCACCTCGGTGGCCGGCCGCAAGGGCTTTCTCCGCGGCCAGCTGATGCGTGATCAGGACACCGGCGAATACCTGGTGCAGGCGCTGGGTGGCGCACCCGGCGCGTCGTCGCATTTGTTGGCAACGCTCGCTGAGGCGAACTGTCTGGTCGTAATTCCCCGTGAGGCCGAGCAGATCCGCATCGGCGAAATCGTCGACGTCGCGTTTCTGGCTCAGCGTGGCTGAACGACACGATGGCCGCTGCTCGTGAACGCGTGGCGCTCCAGCTCCCAGCATCCCGGCTGGCCGATGGCCGTGGGTCCGCTGCGCGTTCCCGCCGGTGTGATCCGGCTGCGGCCGGTGCGCATGCGCGACGCCGCTCAGTGGAGCCGCGCCCGGCTGGCCGACCGTGCTCATCTGGAGCCCTGGGAGCCCAGCACCGAAACTGATTGGACTGCGCGACATACGCTTTCGTCGTGGCCGGCGGTGTGCTCGAGCCTGCGGGCAGAAGCCCGCAAGGGCCGCATGCTGCCGTATGTGATCGAACTGGAAGGCCAGTTCTGCGGACAGCTGACGATCGGCAACGTCACGCACGGGGCATTGCGGTCGGCATGGATCGGCTACTGGGTGGCCAGTTCGGTCACCGGTGGCGGCGTCGCCACCGGAGCGCTGGCGCTGGGCCTCGATCACTGCTTCGGCCCGGTCATGCTGCATCGCGTGGAAGCCACCGTGCGACCGGAGAACGCGGCGAGCCGGGCAGTGTTGGCAAAGGTCGGGTTCCGCGAGGAGGGGCTGCTGCGCCGCTACCTGCAAGTCGACGGGGACTGGCGGGATCACCTGTTGGTGGGACTGACCGCCGAAGAGGTCTACGGCTCGGTGACGTCGGCTCTGGTGCGCGACGGGCACGCTACCTGGGTGTGAGGTTGTTGCAAATGTGACACTTGTGGCTGATGGTGCTTGTCAGGTGCAAATTACAGGTGTGTAATTGTCTGGGCGCGCCTCGACCGGATGCGCTGATTACCGGCCTAACCTGGCGGTGAAAGGAGCAGGTCACCATGCCAAGCATCCCGCAATCATTGTTATGGATTTCGCTCGTGGTGCTCTGGCTGTTCGTGCTGGTACCGATGCTGGTCAGCAAGCGGGATGCGGTGCGGCGCACCAGCGACGTCGCCTTGGCGACCCGCGTGCTCAACAGCGGTGCGGCCGGTCGGCTGCTCAGGCGGGGAGGACCTGCAGCAGGGCATCGGAGCAACCCCGACTGGCAGCCCGACCACGGTGAATACCTGGGCCTCGACTCGGACAAGACCGAGGAGATGCCGCTGTCGCGCGGCGTGGTCGTCGCCGCCGCGGCCGCAGTGTCTGTTGAGGAGACCGCGCCCGAAGATCTGGACGCCGAAGAGGACGACACCGACTCCGCTGCGTCGCCGGCGGCCGACGAGCAGCCTCAGCCGGTGGCCGAGGTCGAGACCGCCGATGACGAAGACACCGACGCCGAGTTCGAGACCGAGGACGCCGAGGACGCCGTCGAAGCCGTCGAGGACGAGGCCGCCGATCAATACGAATACGTCGACGACACCTCCGGGATACCGGTTGCGGAGGAATCGCCGGCGAGCGTCACACCCGCGTTCGCGCGGCGGCACCGATACGACGAGAACACCGCCGCTGCGGTCAGCGCGCGGAAATACGCCTTCCGCAGGAAGGTGCTGATGGTCATGGCGCTGACGTTGGTCGGATCGGCGGCGACAGCATTCCTACTGACCTCGGCGGCCTGGTGGTTCTGTGGCAGTGCCGCTGCGGTGACGGTGCTCTACCTGGGGTATCTGCGCAGGCAGACCCGGATCGAGGAGCGCGTGCACCGTCGCCGGATGCAACGGATGGCCCGCTCGCGGCTGGGCGTGGAGAACACTTACGACCGCGAATTTGACGTGGTCCCGGCCCGGCTGCGACGCCCAGGGGCCGTGGTCCTGGACATCGACGACGAGGACCCGATCTTCGAGCATCTCGACTACGCGCCGTATGCACGGGATTACGGCTGGCACAGCGACTTGCCGCGGGCGGCCGGGCAGTAACCGGTTCGGCGACTGACGTCATGACTGGTAGCCTGCTAGCGATCAGGGGCTATGGCGCAGTTGGTAGCGCGACTCGTTCGCATCGAGTAGGTCAGGGGTTCGAATCCCCTTAGCTCCACCCTGTGATGTCTCAAGACATCGGAATAGTCCGAACCCACGTTTAGGGGTCGGGCTTTTTCTTTGGTCGGCCGGTGGGGACGTTTCGGGGTTGGTAGTCGCGGGTGGGGTCCAGTGTTAGCTGGCGGAGGAGTTCGCCGGTGGCGGCATTGATGATTCGGATGTCGAGATCCTGGACGAGCACGAGGACACGGGTGCTTGCGTGGGTTCGTCCGACACCGATGTGGTGCAGCCGGCCGGCGTGGCGCAGGGTGAGTTTTCCGAATTGGTCGATGCGGTCGTGGCGGACTCGGTGGTGTGTGTCGGTTCGGTTGCCGGGCGTGGCTTTGGGCCGGGTTGTGTAGGCGGTGGCGGGGGTGGCCTGATGGGGCATTCCGCGGTGGGGTCGGTGGTGGTTGTATTCGTCGACGAAGGCGTCGAGTTGGGTTTGTAGTTCGGTCACGGTGCTGGCGCGGGGTTGGGCGGCCAGCCATTTTTTGAGG
>Ga0335075_10007942_pt1 | contig 16295 bp, 16 predicted proteins | sample Lox_Sample_24_FD_206723 | JGI IMG/M metagenome (GOLD analysis project Ga0335075, IMG submission 206723) | Soil microbial communities from Loxahatchee National Wildlife Refuge, Florida, United States - Lox_Sample_2.4 | ecosystem: Environmental > Terrestrial > Soil > Wetlands | place: USA... | reverse complement strand
CCGGTGGGAGTCCGCAGGAACGATATCGATGGACCGGAGTCGCTTTGGGCCATTCCCACGATCTCGCCTCTGCGGTTGATCGCCTGCGGTGTGACGTAGCGCTGGCCTGGGACCTGGAATTCGATGATTGCCCCGTTCGGCGCGCGCAGGTAGCCCTCCGCATACTGGAGCCCGCCGATAAGAGTCGTGTAGTTGCCCGTCACGACACCTTCGGTATTCACACCATAAGCAACGGTGTCCGCGGTCGCATCGGGTGCATCAAAGCTCGTAAAGGTCCCATCGCGATTTCGCACGAAGCCGTGTTTGGTGTGGGTCACATTATCCGCATACCAGCCAGCGATCAGACTGTTGCCCGTGATAGCGAGCGGCATGGTCTGGCCCGACCCCGGCGGATCGATAGTCAGCCACGACGCCGGACCCGCATCGGCGCACGTCGCTGGTGCGGCGGCGGCGAGTAGAAGCCCGAGGAAAGCTGTCCGAATCTGATTTGTGCGCATCGGTAATACCCTTGGCATTTCGGCCGCGGGTCGACCGATGCGCTATACATAAGTGAGGTGGATGGCGGAGTGGCTGGCCAACTTTGAAACAGGGTGGCCAAATTTGAAGCGCGGCCGGTTTTCTTCAGTCTTTCGGCTGCATGGCGTCGTAGGCGCAGGCCATCAGCCCGATATGAAGGACTGTCATATATCTCTTGAAGAGCGTGTGGAGTTCGGTCGTGAACCGCGCTTCGCCCGTGCCGGCATCGCGCGCGAGAAACCCTGAATCTTCCAGTTGCTGGATGACGCGCCGCGCTTGCGACCGCGCCACATCGAAACGTCGCGCGATGTCGGAAACGTTGATCTCAAATGTGTCGGTTGGCGGGAACGCGCTGCCGCGGTCGGCGCGGGCCAGCAGATCGCAGAGAATGAAAAATCCCGCGCGATGGGTTCCGATCTGCTGGACAGGCTCGAGTTCGGCGATGGGCCGGTTCTGCGCGCGCGCCAGCCTCGCACCGAACGTGCCGACGAAGCGCCGAAACATTCCCGGCGCGTCCCAGTCATCGAGAAAGAGGACGAGCGCGGGCTCGACATGCGCCAACGCACTGAGCTCGAGCTTCAGACGCGTGTTGAAGAAGTGGATGAGGTTCGCGGTCGGCAGATAGTGCACATGCCCGTCCGGACGCCGGCTTGCTTCGCGTATGATGAGACCTTTGACGCGCATCATCGCCAGAATTGCCGATGCGCGCCCGGTGCTCAGGATGGCGGATGAGCTTCCCAGTTCGGCAAGCTTGCGATGCGTGACGCCGCCATGCGCATCGAGATGCAGTGCGAGCACGCCTAGCCCGAACGTTCCGACATCGCGGAATGTCCGGTTGATCTCGGGTGCGGTGTCGAAATAGGCGAGCGCGCCCGACACGGTTCGCCGCAAGACGTCCTCATAGCCCGGATTGCTCGAAAGTCGTGCGACCGCTTCGGTAGCGACATCACCCTCGACCGCATCACGCCAGAATTTGAGCCCCGCCGACAACCGGCCTCCACTGTCAGGTTCGCCCTTATAGCGGAAAGCAAAAAAGCGCCGGCGGATTTCTCCACCAGCCCTCGCTGCGATAGCAGCGAAGGCTGCCGCGGCGCAGCGCAATGCGCAAAGCCGGGCGGCCTTCCGCAGCTACGGCTTGGCAAGCCGGCGCCTTTTTTCCTCTTTGAGCTGATCCTCAGCCCTTCACGCAGACGACCTGGCGCAGCGTATGCACGACCTCGACGAGGTCGCTTTGCGCCGCCATCACGGCACCGATGTCCTTGTAGGCCATGGGCGTCTCGTCGATGACGTCCTTGTCCTTCCGGCACTCGATACCCTGCGTCGCCTTCTCATGGTCCTCGACCGTGAACCGGCGCTTGGCCTCGTTGCGCGACATCGCACGGCCTGCGCCGTGCGAGCAGGTGTGGAACGAATCCGCATTGCCCTTGCCGCGCACGATGTACGACCGCGCGCCCATCGATCCCGGGATGATGCCGAGATCGCCTTCACGCGCCCGTACCGCGCCCTTACGCGTCACCCACACATTCGCGCCGAAGTGATGCTCCTTCGACACGTAATTGTGGTGACAGTTCACTGCGACCGAACCCCACGCGAACGGACGTCCGAGTGCGGCCTCGAGTGCCCGCATCGTCGCCGCCAGCATGAGCGAGCGGTTGGCGAGCGCGAAGTTCTGCGCCCACTCCACCGCCTCGACATAGTCGTCGAAGTTCTCGGACCCCTCCGAGAGATAGGCGAGGTCCTGCTCCGGAAGATTGATGAACCAGCGTTTCATGTCTTCCTTGGCCTTTTCGATGAAGTGCTGGCCGATCTGGTTGCCGATGCCGCGCGAACCCGAATGCAGCATCACCCACACCGCGTTCTCCTCGTCGAGGCAGAGCTCGATGAAGTGATTGCCGGTGCCGAGCGTGCCGAGATGCTTCGGCGCGCGCTGTGCGGCCTTTGCGATCTTGGGATGCTTGTCGGCGATGACGGCGAGACGCGGGGCGAGATCGCCGGTGTCAAAATCCGTGAGCGCGTTGGCTACGGCATCCGGCACGATCGCGCCCTTGGTCGGGATCACCGAGCCAACGGTCGCGCCCATGCCCAGTGCACGTCCGGCATCGCGGCGATGTGATGATGAATGAACGGAAGCGACGCAACGTTGAGAAGCTGCTGCCTTGCAGCATCCTCCAACGGCACGCCCTCGATCCACGCCTTGATCGGCGCGCCGTTCTCATGAATGACCTTGTACATGTGAACTGCCCGGACGCGTTGTTGCGCGCCCGGGCCTCCTTGGTTTGATGTTACTGAAAGATGCGTCTCAGTGCATCGGTGCTTCTTGTGCCGCGATCCACGCGATCACGGCTTCCGAGAAGCCATCGACACGCTGCCAGTCGTCGTGACGGACGCCGTGCTGATACGAGGCCACGTTGACCATGTATCCCTTGCCCTTCGACGCAGGGACAGGATCGTGTGACTGCTCGTCCGTGAACACGATCAGGCGATCGCCCTTGCGGTCGACCTCCTTCACCGCCGCACCGAGGAGTGTTCCGCCGTGCGGCTGGGAGTTCACGATGGCATCGCGCAGCGCGAAGCCGTGACGGGGCGGGACCTTCACCACCTTTTGCGAGAAGGTGAAGATCTCGACGTCGTCGCAGATTTCGCGCGCGAGAACGGCCAGACCGCACGCCGCCTCCAGCCGGGTCATCTCCGACTGGGCCGAGAGCGCGTAGTCCATCGAGCCCGACACGTCGATGAGGAGCCGCGTGCGGCCCGGAAGCCGCACATGATCCTTGATCGACTTCAGCATCGCAGACTCGAGTTGCGGCTCGAGGTCCGGCGCATAACGCGCCGCCGCGATGAAGCGGTAGGGCAGGATGCGGTCGACACGCATGGCATCGATCGCCTTGGCGATGGTAGCCTTCGCCACGCCCGCCTTCTGCATCAGGCGCAGATTGCGGAGCAGGGCGAGGCCACCAAGCTTCTTCTCGGCGATCAGACGCTCAAAGGTTGCCGCCTTGTCCTTTCCGGGCGAGAGCGAAACCTCCCAGGTATCGGGCGCGGTCAGCGTGCCGTCGACAAGCTGCTTCCACACCTTCTCCTGATCTGCATCCTTCGGCTTGGCGTGGACGAGGAACAGCACGTCCCTGATCCGCACCGCGCCGTCGCGATCGTACTTCGCGAGCTGATAGGCGTCGAACTTCGTGAGCGCGCGCGCCAGACCCTTCTTGATCTGCGCCGAGACGGGCTGACGCTTGCGCTGCTGCATCGGACCGAGCGCATCCGCCCAGTAGATGGCAAGCAGCTCCGTCATCTCGTCCGGACGCTGGATCACGCGGGCCAGCGTGTCGGCCACGAGCACGCGATGCTTCTCATGCCGCGCCATCTCGCGCACCACAAGCAGCGGCGCATGCCGCAGCTTCATCTGCTCGCGCGCCGCGATGGCGAGCGCCGCGACCTTTGCGGGCTCGACGAGGGGCACGAGCGTCTTGATGCGGTCGGCGATGGCGACGCCGTTCTCATAGAACTGGCTCTCCCACAGGAGGCAGTTCATGAGCGCGCGCTTCAGTTCCATTTCGGGCGTGAAGCGCCGCGCCCTTGCGCCCTCATAGGTGAAAGCGCGAACGATCTTGTTGAGCTTGACCATGATGGCCTCCTCTTGGGTTATTGTTGAGAGAAAAGCACAGTCCGGGAACAGGCGATTGCTGCGTGCCCTTGCGGGCAGTGCTCTACCCCTGAGCTACAGGCGCATGGAACGCCTGACGGGATTCGAACCCGCGACCTCTTCGTTAACAGCGATGCAGCAGCAATCTTCACCACGGACCGTGGAAACAGGAATGGCAGGGAACGGGCGATGCTGAACTTGCTTCCGAAGAAGCGAGCCTCGGTCTTGCGACCGGTGAGAATCGAACTCACTACCTCCGCTTTCGCGGCGCTCAACCACGAAGTAACAGACATCTTCACCACTGCCATCACGCTGGGGAACGGGCGACTCGGAGGGCCTCACCATGAGAGCGAATTCTCTTTCTAGAACCGAACCCGCGTCACGCCTTCCTCTCCAGGAAGGCTCCACGGCACCGTCAGGGATATGGTTGTGGAGAGAAGTATCCGAAGTCTTCACCACCAGCGTTTTGTTGTGCCACAAGAGCGACAAGCCAAATTGCAAAACGAATATTGTCGTGGCGCTCTTGAACATGGCGCGCCACCGAGCGAACCCTTTAAGGTTCGCCCTGCCATCGGTGGACCGCGATCGCTCGCGCCGTTCCCTCCGGCAGGCCCCGCGCTTGCGGCGCGCGCGATCGCTCGCGCGAGCCCGGGATCCGGGTCTCCCGTTTTTCACTTCGCTGAACGAACCGCTGCTTCGGAGAACAAAAAACCCTCCGGAGCTTTTGGCTCGGGAGGGTTCGTGAGACACGAACTGTCGATATCGCTTATGCGAAATCGCTCCCATGGGCCGCGCGCTTGCCGCCGAATGGCAGATAGCCATTCAACTGGTCGACGGTGCATTTAATACCGTGTTGCATTGCTCGACTCATGTTCGACGCCCGCGCATCATGCGCGAGCGGCGCGGTGTTTATGCCCGTGCAAAATGCAAGTCAAGCGGGTCCTCGCGAAGTTTTTATTTCATTTCGCGATGCGGCGAGGCGCATGCACGCGGCGTTGCGCCGTTGTCGGACGTCATTGCCGTTGCCAGACTTTCGGGTAGCCCCGGAAGCCGTGCGCATCGGAGTCGAAGCCGGTAAGTTTGCCCTGCCGGCTTATCCCGCTGATATGCGTCGAAATTTCACCCGGAACGGTGACGAAATGAATGTTGCCGGCGTGATCGCGAACGAAGCCCTGATCGTAGAAATTCTGATCGCTGTAGGACCCGACGATATTGCCATCCGGATCGATACCAGTGATATCCGGACCCGTGCGCGTCTTTGCACCCGCGATATCGAACGTCGCGAATGCCCCATCCGGTTCGCGCAAGAAGCCATGATAGCCGTAGTCGGACGTTAAATAGCTTCCGGCGATTTCGCCGCTGTCATTGATTTTGACCGCGTATGTATAGATTGAGCCCGGCGGATCGAACATTATTCTGTGGCCGTCGGGTTCGCGAATGAAGCCGTGCCAAACGCCGTGGTGTAAGTAGTTGCCGACGATCTCGCCTGCAGTGTTGATGTCATTCGCAGAACTCTCCTCGAAGTTTGTGAGGAGCATCGTCACTGTTCCATTCTTCCGGCGCAGGAACGCGATTTCGGAGTTGCTATCGTTCTCGGCATATCCAACGACGCTTCCGCTGTTGTTCATGGCCAGGACTCCGACCGAGCGCAGACCGCCGACATTGAATTCCTCGAACGTGCCATCCGGGTGACGCACGAAGCCGTTTGAATACTCATTTCCGTCGTTGTCGAAAAACGAATATGCCCCGGCGATCTCGCCTTTCCCGTTCAGGCAGTTCGCCACCGTGCCGAAGGTTGCGTCGGGTGGGTCGAACGTAGTGACAGCGCCGTCTCCTGTCCGCAAAAATCCGTGGGAGACGTCGACAAAGTCGAAGTACACGCCGGCGATGTCGCTCCGGGCGTTGATGGCCAAGGGCCTTGTGGACCACCCGCCGGCATCGAAGCTTAGCCAGGGGGCACCTGCTTCCGCGGGGCCCGTGAACGTGGCGGCGCCGAGCAACAGGCCCAGAACGGCGTTTCGCGCGCTTGTGGCATGGGTTTGGTGTTTGTGCATCGAAGCCTCCATCGCGATTGGCTTTGGTCCTGCCGCGCGCAATCCATAGGCAAGGAAACCGTGCCCCGGCACTGGACAAACTTAGAGCGGTCGCGCTTTACGGCGTCACGGGCAGGGGCTTAGCCCTGCGCTTTCAGGATGTCGTGCGCGCAGGCCATCAGCGCCACATGGATGGTCGCCATGAAGCGCCGAAACTTCGATTGCAGCAAAGGCTGGAATTGAAACGTCTCCCCGTCACGCGCGAGGAAGTTCTCTTTTTCAAGCTCGCTGACGATGCGGCGTACCTGCGGGCGCGCGACGAAGAAGCGCCGCGCAATTTCGGACACGTTGATCTCGAAAGGCGCCAGCGATGGAAACGCGTGGCCGCGATCGGCCAGCATCAGCAGATGGCAGAGAATCTGAAAACCCGCGCGCCGCCTTGTGATGCCGGCGATGCTTTCGAGTTCAGAGAGCGGTTCCTGCCCTGCGCGCACGAGGTCCGCGCCGAAGTTCGTGATGAAACATTCGAGCATGCCCGGCGATTGCCAGCGATCCGAAAACGCGCGAATGGCCGGCTCGACGAGCGTGAGCGCCTCATACTCCAGCCCAATGCGGCGCGTGAAGAAACGCACAAGCTCCGGGCTCGGCAGATAGTGAAACTGCACGCCGTTCGGCGCGGCCTTCTCAGGCCTGGCCAGACCTTTGTAACGGAGAAGCCCGAGGATCGCCGACGCACGCCCGCGGCTCATGACCGTGCTGGTGTTGCTCAGCTCCGTGAGCCTGCGATGCGTGATGCCGCCTTTCGAGTCGAGATAGAGCGCGAACAGGGCGAGACCGATGGTGCCGATCTCCTGGAAGGCGGCGTTGAGCTTTGGTTCTGCGTCGTAGAACGCGAGCACTTCCGACACGATGCGGCGCAGGACATCGTCGTATCGCGGATCGTTGGTGAGACGCGCGGCAGCATCGTCACCGATCCGCGCCAGCGTGGCGGACTTCCAATACGCCAGCCCGGCATCCTCGGGAATCTCGTGGGCGCGCTGCATTCCAGACCAAACTTGGCGGCAGGGAAACCTTAGCACGGATGCCGTCAGTTGGCGCCGTTGCTATTTGCAGGCCCGATCATAGACTTCCTCCAAAGCTATTGGAGGAACACATGGACTTTTCGATCCCGAAGGAAATCACCGATCTCATCGCGCGCATCGATGCGTTCATCGAGGCGGAGATCGTGCCGCTGCAGAAGCAGGATGATAACGACCGCTTCTTCGATCATCGCCGCGAATGGGCGCGGACCGATTTCGAGAATGGCGGTTTGCCGCGTCACGATTGGGAAGCGCTGCTGCGCGAGATGCGGGTTCGCGCGGACAAGGCCGGGTTCCTGCGCCTCGCGCTGCCCGAGGAATATGGCGGCAAGAATATCGGCAATCTCGCGATGGCGATCATCCGCGAGCATCTGGCGACCAAGGGCCTTGGCCTGCACAACGATCTGCAGAACGAAACGTCGGTCGTCGGAAATTTCCCGCAGATATTGATGATGCGCGACTTCGGCACCGATGAGCAGAAGAAAAATCTTCTGCCGCTGATGCTGGAGGGCAAGGCACGGCTCGCGTTCGGCCTGACCGAACCCAAGCACGGCTCCGACGCGACGTGGATGGAAACGCGCGCGGTGAAAGACGGCAATGGCTGGCGCATCAATGGCGAGAAGATGTGGAACACGGGCGTCCATGTCGCGACGCACGACATGGTGTTCTGCCGCACGAGCGGCGCAGACGGCGATGCGCGTGGACTCTCTTGCCTGATCGTGCCGATGAATTCGGAAGGCGTGAAGATCGAGTCCTATCAGTGGACGTTCAACATGCCGACCGATCACGCGCATGTCTCGTTCAAGAATGTGTGGGTGCCGGACAGCGCGCTGTTCGGGCCGGTCGACAACGGTCTCGTGCTCGCGCGCCACTTCGTGCACGAGAACCGCATCCGCCAGGCGGCGAGCGGCGTTGGCGCTGCGCAATACTGCATCAACGAGAGCATCGATTACGCCAACACGCGCAAGCCGTTCGGCAAGCCACTGTCGCGCAACCAGGCGATCCAGTGGCCGCTGGTCGAACTGCAGACCGAAGCCGAGATGCTGCGCTGGCTGATCTATCGCACGGCGTGGGAGATGGATCGCATGACCGGGCCGGAGATTCAGCTCTATCTCTCCGACAAGGTGTCGATGTGCAATTACCGCGGCAACAATCTGGTCTGCAACGCGGCCGACTGGGCGATGCAGGTGCATGGCGGCTGGGGCTATTCGCGCCACAAGCAGTTCGAGCACATCTATCGCCACCACCGCCGCTATCGCATCACCGAAGGCAGCGATCAGATTCAGATCCGCAACGTGGCGGGCCACATGTTCGGCTTCATCGGCAAGAACCGGCCGCCGCAACGTTGACGCATCGCGAACGGATTGTCGTTTTGGGACACGGGCGCCCCGCCATTCCCGCGGGGTGATACGCGTTCATACCTACGCCGATCTTTACCGTTGGCCGAGTGATGCGTGATTAGGATCGTGCCGGATAACATGGTGCGTCTCGATGCTGGCACAACAAAAGATAAACGCCGTTCTGAATGAAGATCTCACGCTGCGGGAAGTGTTCGAACAGGTCGCGTCTCCACAACATGAGGACGCACAAGAGCTGACAAGCTACTGGCGCGAACGCGAAACCGACGGTGGCTTCGTGGTCGGCAAGGATATACCTTCGCGCAGGCTCGCCAGCATACTTCGAAACATCTCATTGGCGGAGCCGGTCGGAAACTCGCGCAACCTGAACGATCTGCGCATCCGCCTCGCGGGCGACGCATTTCGCCAAAGATTCGGCCGCGACACCGGCGGCGCGCGTCTCTCGGATCTCTTCGATCACGATGACTTCGAAGCGCATATCACTCAGGTTGGTGTGGCCCTACACCGCGGTGCGCCTTACATCATTCGTTGCGCGCTCCGGCGCGGGGCAGTGGTCGACAAGCGCTATGAAGTGGTCGTACTCCCTGTCTGGTCGGCGGACCGCACGGCGCGCTGGGTGCTGACGGGCATCTTCTATTTCGCTTAATCCGAGCTTTCGATAAAATGGGCCGTGACCATCAAAGGCCCGAATGTGTCTGCTTGGAACATCGCCCATCGCGGCGGCGCGGGACTGATGCCGGAGAATTCCCTGGCGGCGTTTCGCGACGCCGTCTCTCGTGGCTGTGATGGCGCGGAACTGGATGTGCAGCTGTCGAGAGACGGTGAGGTCGTGGTCTATCACGACTATCGCCTGAAGCCCGAAATCACACGCAGGCCGGATGGTACCTATGTCACGAAACCGGCGCCGCGGATCAAGGACCTGACGCTCGAGGAATTGCGCGCGTTCGACATCGGGCGTTGCGATCCCGCGAGCGCGTATGCGCAGTCGCATCCGGATGTGAAAGCGGTGGATGGCGAGCGCATCCCGACGCTCGCGGCCGTCGTCGATGTGGCAAAGCAATCGTCGAAGCCATTCACGCTGTTCGTCGAGTTGAAGACGTCGTTTGCCGACCGCGATATCTCGGCCGATCCCATTGCGCTGGCGGAGGCGTCGGTGAAGGTGCTGCGCGCGGCGAACTATCTCGACCGCACGATCTTCGTCGGCTTCGACTGGTCCGCGCTGCTGCATGCGAAGAAGATCGCACCGGATACACCGTGCTGGTTCACGACGCTTGCGCAGAGCTGGTTTCGCGAAGGCACTCCGCCCGCGGAGGATGATCCGCCCGCTGAGCCGGCGCTGCAGATGCTGCGCTATTGGGCGGCGAGCGGCACGTCACCCTGGGCCGGCGGCTACGATGCCGTGAAATACGGCAACTCTATCCAGCGAGCGATCAAGGCCGCAGGCGGCGACGGCTGGTTCCCGACGTTCACCGACATCAACCCGCAATCGGTCGCGGCGGCGCGCGAACTCGGCCTGAAGGTCGGCGCGTGGACGGTGGACGACCCCGGCGACATGAAACGCATGCTCGGTCTTGATGCACTCTGCACCGACCGGCCCGATGTGCTCGCGAAGGTGATGCAATAGTCGCGGGCGCAGGCTAAGAGTCTCCCATCGCTATTGGAGACTTTCATGACAACGCTGTTCGACAAGTTCACGCTCAAATCCGTCACGATGAAGAACCGCATCGCGGTGGCGCCGATGTGCCAGTACTCGGCGGACGAGGGTGTCATCAACGACTGGCACCTGATCCATCTGGGTTCGCACGCCATCGGCGGTGCCGGGCTCATTATCGCGGAAGCGACGGCCGTTGCGCCCGAGGGCCGTATCACACCGGGCTGCTCCGGCATCTGGAACGACAGCCAAGCGGAGAAATGGCCGCGCGTGGTCGCGTTCCTGAAACAGCATGGCGCGGTGCCTGGCATCCAGATCGCGCATGCGGGTCGCAAGGCCGCTGCCAACCGTCCGTGGGAAGGCGATGATCATATGAGGCCGGACGATCCGCGCGCATGGCAGCCCATCGGTCCCAGCGCGGAGGCGTTCGGCGCCAACCTGCCGCGCGTGCCGACGGCGATGACGAAGGACGACATCAAGCGCGTGCAGGGCGATTTCGTCGCCGCCGCGAAACGGTCGCTTGCCGCGGGCTTCGAGCTGCTCGAACTCCATTTCGCGCATGGCTATCTGGGGCAGAGCTTCTTCTCGCCCATCGCCAACAAGCGGACCGACGAGTATGGCGGCAGCTTCGAAAACCGCATCCGGTTCCTGATGGAAACACTCGCTGCCGTGCGCGCGGTGTGGCCGGAGCACCTGCCGCTGACCGCGCGTCTCGGCATTTCCGATTTCACCGACGACAGCCAGACAGTCGAGGAGAGCATCGAACTGATCAAGCGCTTCAAGCAGGAAGGGCTCGACATGATCGACGTCAGCGTCGGTTTCAACACGCCGGACATCTCGCGCATCCCGTGGGGCCCCGCGTTCATGGCGCCGTTCTGCGAGCGCATCCGCCGTGAGACCGGCATCCCGACCGCCTGCGGCTGGTTCATCACCGAACCCGCGCAGGCGAACGCGATCGTCGAGAAGGAGCAGGCGGATATCGTCATGCTCGCGCATATGATGCTCGACGATCCGAACTGGCCCTATCACGCGGCGCGCGCGCTGAACGTGCCCGACTTCAAATGGACGCTACCGGCGCAATACGCGCATTGGATAAGAGCTTGAATTTCTCGCCCCTCACTCCTCAATCGTCATGGTCGCCCTCGTGTCGGCCATCCATTTTCCAGAAGTCCTTGATCTGAGTTAATGGATGGCCGGGACAAGCCCGGCCATGACGGTTTTTGGGGGGGTAGAGCGGCTACCCTCGCGGCACACCCGGCACATCCGTGATGTCGTGCGCCCATGGCCACGCGGATTCCATCCAGATCTGCCGTTTCGGCGGCAGGTCGGCCGCTTGCTTCAGTGCGCCAAGACGAAGATTGAAGATCGTCTGGTTGTCGACTGACGTCGCATAGATCGCCGATCCGCAATCGCCGCAGAACGCCTGCAGGCGTTTTGCGCCGCTATCGGCGGTCTTCACATATTCCTTCGGCGTGCCGCGCAGCAGGCGGAAATCCTCGACGCGCGCAGGCACGCTCGCGCGCCAGGGTGAGCCGGAGAATTTCTGGCAATCGGTGCAGTTGCAGACCGCGCTCTTCGCCGGATCGACCTCCGCCGCATAGGCGACCCGACCGCACTGACATTCTCCATCGACGTGCATGATTGTCCTCGCGAAAGCGCGGCGATCATCGGCGGAAAGGTGCGGCAGGGTCAATTCCGCATCTCGCCGCGTTCTCGTCATGGCGGTTCCATGCGAAACAAGGCGCAGGCAAGAGGAGACGCCGATGCAGACACGCGATATTTCCTACACGGTCGGCGGCAAGACGCTGACGGGCTATCTCGCCACGCCGGATGGCGTGGGCAAGCGGGCCGGTGTTCTGGTCTGTCATCAGGGCAATGGCGTCACCGAGCACACCCGCGAACGCGCGCGCATGATCGCGGAGGAGGGCCATGTCGGTTTCGCGCTCGACATGTATGGCGAGACGGCCACGTCTCGCGAACAGGCGATGGCGCTGTTGCAAGGCCTCACCGGAAATCCGGAAGAGTTGCGCCGCCGTGCGCTCGCGGGACTTGCGGTTCTCAAGGATCTGGCGAACGTCGATGCGGCGCGTCTTGCCGCGATCGGCTATTGCTTCGGCGGTGCGGTGGTTCTCGAACTCGCGCGCGCGGCACCGGAACTGAAATGCGTCGTCGCGTTCCACCCCGGCATGGCGGGGCCGGTTGCGCTGGCGGACAAGGACGACCGCAAGATCCCGAGCTGCAAGGTGATGGTGTGCGCCGGCGCGGACGATCCGCTGATCCCCGACAGTGCGCGGGTGCATTTCGCGAAGCTGATGAACGCAGCCGGCGCTGACTGGCAGTTTCTTTCCTACGGCGGTGCCGCGCACAGCTTCACCGACCGATCGGTCGACGCGATGAACATGCCGGGCTTCAAATTTGACGCCCGCACCGACCGGCGTTCGTGGGCAGCGATGAAGGATTTGTTCTCGGAAGCGCTTGTACCGTAGGATGGCGCATGCCGCCTCAACCGACCACGATGGAAAAGCTTGTCGCTCGCGCGTTGCTCTTTCGCGAGATTCTCCTGGCTTCCCTGCCGGCCAGGATCGCGGCCGGCTTCGCGCTCATGGTGATCCTGCTGGGAGTCCTCATGATTCCGGGGCATTGGGGGCGTGTGACACCGGCACGTTGGGTCAAGGACACACCCGGCCGCTGCTTCTGGGGCAATATGGAGAACCGCCTGTGCTGGCGTGCCGATCCGAAGCAAAATCCTGCCAAGACGCCGCATACATGACCGGACAGATTGCCACGATCGCATCGCCGCGCCTGCCCTATGTCTGGCTGGTGCTGGCGATAGCCGTGCTGGCCGCAGTCTCGAACTATCTTGGCGCCGATATCCTGTCGCGGCTCGCCGCGCTCGAAGACGCGCCGTCCGCACCGATCCTCGCGGCGCTCGTCCTTTTCGCGCTGTGCAGTTTCGCCAGCTTCTATGCGACGCGCGACACGCCGCTTCCCTCCTTCGTCGTCGCGATCGCGCTGGGCGTCGCAGGGCATGGTCTGTTCGCACCGATCGTCGCCAACACCTCCGCGCTCTCCGCCATCGTGACCGCGAGCGCCGCGATCATTCTCTTCAGCGGAGGATTGGAGATGCCGCTGCGCGAGTTCATCCGCTTTCTGGTCAAGATCGCGCTGCTCGCCTTTCCCGGCGTCATCTTCACCGGCTATGCGCTCTCCTTCGTCGTGGGCGAAATGGGGCCGGAATTTGGCATCGTCCTCAGCACGGCGGTGGTCACGCTCCTGGGCGCCATCCTGGCATCGACCGATCCGGCCGCGATCATTCCGGTTCTGGAGCATGTGAAGTTCAAGCGCCGCGCCCCGAAGGACATCGTCGTTGCCGAAAGTGCGCTGAACGATGTGGTCGGCACGCTTCTTACCTCGGCGTTCCTCAAATTGCCGCTCGCGGGCATAACGCTGGCTGCGGCCTACGCTGCGCTGGCCACGCCGGAGACGGCGCGCTTTCTTGCCGAGCAGTCTGTGTTCGGTCTGTTGTTCGGATTTGCGGGCTTTGTGATGCTCTGGCTTCTGGCGCGCATCAAGCGGCGACACGTGCTGCGTTATGGCGCGGATCAGGTCTACTTTCTCGCCATTCCGATACTCGCCTTTGTCGGCGCCGCGATCTTCGGCGGCAGCGGGTTTCTCGCCGCGTTTGTCGCCGGGCTTCTTTTCCATGTCGAAGAGCACATGCACGAGATAGAGCGGTTCTTCTATCAGGTGATCGACGGTGTCGCGAAGCCGGCGATCTTCCTGCTTGTCGGCGCACTGGTGGATGTGCATGCACTGATCGCCTATGCGCCGCTCGGCATCGCGGCCGCGCTGATCTTCATGTTCGTGATCCGCCCGGCGATGGTGTTCCTGATGCTCGGCGTCTACGCGCTGCTCGGAAACAATCCGCGCGGACTGTCGCGCAACGAGCTTCTGTTCATCTCCTTCGTGCGCGAGACGGGGGCAATTCCGGCGGTTCTGCTCGTCACCGCCATGTCGCGGATGACGGCGCCGATGAGCGGGCTGGTCGAGATCGGCATGTGGGTGATCCTGATCACCCTGGTGCTTGCCCCTCCGCTCACCCCCTGGGTCGCACGCAGGCTTGGCGTCGCGGATTAGGGGCGAAAAAAAATTTTGCGCACCCCCTTGAAGCGAGTCGCTCCAATCGCCATTTCTCCCAAATCCCCACAGGAGTAGAGAGAGCGATGACGGCCCGAAAAGGCCGCGGAAATCCTGCGCGTTTGCGGGACACAACGCGGCGAAAATCGCGGCGCGAAAATTATTTTCGCGTCCTTATCGAACACCTGTCCGCAGGCGCTTTCGCGAGAACGGCGCAGCCATATCCCAATTGAACGACCCGATTTCAGGAAATGGGGTTCAATTGGGCGGCGGAGCCATGCCGAAATCCGCGAAAAAATCACGCAGCCTGTACAGAAGTTCTGTACAGTGCGGTTCGTACTAGTGGATGAGGCCTTCCTGCTTCATCGCCGCCACGACTTTCGGACGCACGGAGACGCGTTCAAAGAAGGCCATCATCGCTGCGCCTGTCGGGATGTGCATCTTCTTCGCCCAGGTCAGCATGACGAACAGATAGGCATCCGCCGCCGTGAAAGTGTCGCCGAGAAGGAAGGATTGCTTCGCCAGCGTCTCTTCGGCGAAGGCGAATTTTTTCCCGATCGTCTCGATGATCTTCTTGCGCTCGTCGCCGGATGCACCGTGAAACAGCGGGCCGAAGGTCTTGTGGATCTCGCCATTGATGAAGGTGAGCCATTCCTGGAGATGATAGCGCGCCGGCGTTCCGCAGGCCGGCGCCAATCCGCTGGCCGGCGCCTGGTCCGCGAGGTACTGCACGATCGCGGGGCCTTCGGTGAGCAGCTCGCCGTTGTCGAACACCAATGCCGGCACGGAGCCCTTCGGATTGATCTTGTGGAAGTCGCTGCCGTCTTCGAGCGTGTGCGTTTTCAGATCGACCTTCACGAGTTCGATATTCAATCCCGCTTCTTCCGCCACGATGTGCGGGGAGAGCGAACAGGCGCCGGGGGCGTAGTAGAGCTTCATGGAGATACCTTTGGGTTCGAATGAACGAATAACGCGCGAGCGTTCAGAAGTGTCCCCCGGTGACAGCGTAGAGCAGCAGCCACGGCTCGACCAGGATATCGATGATCCCGTGCGCGATGATGACGGGGGTGAGGCTGCGTCCGCCCGCGACATAGGAGATCGCCATCATCAGGCCGAGGATCGCGGTCGCGCTCATCGCGCCGATCGCCTGCTGCATCTGGACGTGGCCGCTCATGCCGCCCCAGCCCATATGCGCCGCGCCGAACAAAACGGCCGAAAGGAGTATCTGGATGATCCAATGCGCCCCGCCGTCGCGCGCCTGCGTCATGACGAAACCGCGAAACACGGTCTCCTCGCAGATGCCCGCCGAGATACCGATGCCGAGCGCAATCGCGATGCGGAAGAACGACCAGTCCGTCGTCACCGGCGCGCCGGCGTGCATCATGCCCGTCAACGTGCCGCCGCCATACAGCGCCGCGAACACGAGCGCGAGCAGCCAGCCCCAGATACGGGCCGGCCGCCCGAACCCGATGTCGCCCAAACTTTGCCCGCGCAACCGCAGAAGGACGTACGCCGCGATGAACATCGCCCAGACGAGGCAGATGCTGCTGACCGCGCGCACCGCGACGGTATCGCGTGGCCCGCTTATGGAAAGATGCGGTGTGATCGCGGCGCGCAGCATCGGCAGCACCACTTCCATTACAGCGAAGAACACAATGATCAGCGCAATCGCCGTCCACGGCCCGATGCGTGGCTTGAGGGTATTGGTCATGAGAAAGACTCCGTTGGAACGGAGAATACCATCAACCCGGACCTTGGGGACGGTGCAAGAACTCGATTGTCATCCCGGCCGAGCACAGCGAGGGCCGGGACCCAGCGAGCCGCTTGCGCGATGGGTCCCAGCTCGGCGCGCGGCGGACGCCGCGCGTGGGCGGGAGG
>Ga0335075_10007941_pt1 | contig 16298 bp, 16 predicted proteins | sample Lox_Sample_24_FD_206723 | JGI IMG/M metagenome (GOLD analysis project Ga0335075, IMG submission 206723) | Soil microbial communities from Loxahatchee National Wildlife Refuge, Florida, United States - Lox_Sample_2.4 | ecosystem: Environmental > Terrestrial > Soil > Wetlands | place: USA... | reverse complement strand
GCCAATCAGCGTCGCCGGATCAGGCTTAGGCCGCCGCTGCATCATCTCGGCCACAATCTCGCCTCCGGCCGAAATCACCAGTTCGCGAAACTCCTCGAGTGAAGCCTGTAAATCGAAGGAAGCCGCGGCGGACGGCGCGGCCCTCCCGGCGCTCCAGGGTTCATCCCCCGCGATTGCCTGATCCTTCGAATCCTCCCCGTTGCCGTCAGGCATGGGTCTGCGCGCAAGCGCAGCCTCCCGAGCCTGTGCCGCGGCGCGCAGAGGGACCGCAGTGCGCAACGGCGCGTGTGCGTGCGCGCGGCGCTGAGCTGTAAAATCCACCGCGATCAGGATGGCGCGGTCGCCGCTCTGCCGGCCCTCCCGCCTGTTCTGGTTCAATGCGGATCCACCGTCACGAGGAATGTACGCGAAGCACTCTCAAGCAGGCAAAGCAGACACGCCACCACTGCCGCATCCCGTTCTGCGGCATCAGCACGCCGCATTCGCGCTTATGCGCCGCTGTCGTCGCCGTGTGCCGATCCAGCGGCCGCATGCGACCCCGCCGCTGCCCCTGCCGGACGATGCATCTCGTGCATCACCGAGCGGCTGCTCACAACCGTGGATATGGCGTGCTTGAAGATCAATTGCTCCTGGCTGTTATTCTCCAGCAGCACGGAGTACTTATCGAAGGACCGAATCTTCCCGGTCAGTTTCACTCCGCTCACCAGGTAAATGGTGATGGGCGTCTTGTCTTTGCGAACGGTATTCAGGAAGGTGTCCTGAATATTTTGCGCCGGCTTGTTGTCCATGTGCCGATCTCCTGCTTTTCTTCATCTTCTAATTTAAGTAACTGCAACGAAGGATTGAATTCGTTCGGCGAACCGAAAACGGAACGCAATACCAAAAGCGAAGCCTCCGCCCCAATCGGCGCGGACGCTGCAATGTGGGTACTACCACAATAAAGCCACTCGCTCTTCAAAGCAATTCCTCGATTCCCTTCCTCGCCACGGCGCTTGCTTCCATGGAAATCCGCATCTATGGGCTCCCATTTCGACACCGCCTGACATCCTGCAGCTCAGCATGCGTTATTTTGGATGCGCATTTCCCTCAAACGACTGTTTGCCATGCCGCTGGCGGCCTGCATCCGTCGCAACTTCATCCCCTCAACAATAACCCCTCAATCTTTCATCCCGCTGTCTGAATCTGAAATTGAACCTCAACCCGTACTGCTCAGTGTGTGGGGATGTACGTCCTAATCCCGAGAGCGATCGAACACTCGCTCATACGCAATTCGATCTTTAGTCGGTAACAACTCTGAAACAAGAGAGGCGTAACAGTGGATAACAATCAAATCAAGGCAGTTCTGAAAAACAAAGTCTCCCGTCGCAAGTTTCTTGCAGGGGTAGGGGCTGGCGCCGGAACAGCAGCAGCACTGGCGGTCGCCGGTTGTGGCGGCAGCAGTTCGAACAACTCCGGTTCCGGAACCACGCCCCCTCCATCCACGGCCATCACTGACACGGATATCTTCAATTTTGCGCTCAATCTCGAATACCTTGAAGCCGAGTATTACCTTCGAGCCTCAACCGGCACCGGACTCTCTTCGGCCGATGTTGGCTCCAACCCCGGCACCGTCACCGGCGGAGCCGCCGTCAGCTTCACAAATCCGGCGATCGCCGCGTACGCCGCCGAGATCGCGGCCGACGAGCTGGCCCACGTTCGCTTCCTCCGCAAGGCTCTGGCCGGCTTGGCCGTCGATGAGCCCGCCATCGACCTCACCAATAGCTTCAACGCCGCCGCCATGGCTGCCGGAATCGGCTCCAGTTTCAACCCCTTCGCCGATCAGTACAGCTTCCTCGTCGGCGCCTTCGTCTTTGAGGATGTGGGCGTAACTGCGTATCACGGGGCCGCAAGCCTGCTCAGCTCCACCACCAATCTCGCGTATGCCGCCGGCATCTATGCGACTGAGGCTTATCACGCCGGCGAAATCCGCACCCTGATTGCGCAGCTTGGCGATCCCTACCTCACCTACGCCAACCAGATCTCGGCTCTCCGCGCAGCCGCCGGAGGCGGAGCCGAAACCACCTTATCCAGCAGCACCATCGTCGCTGCTGACTCCAACTCCATTGCCTACGATCGCACCACCGACCAGGTGCTGCACATCGTCTACCTCAACGCCACCGCGGGCGTCGTCTCCAAAGGCGGCTTCTTCCCCAACGGCCTCAACGGCAAAATCACGGCCTCGACCACCTAAGGAGAAGCGGACATGGAAAAAAACACCAGCAACAACATGGAGAAGGAAAGGATGAAAGGCATGGAAACCAACGAAACCAATGTTCCAGAGCAGCACTCTTCCAGCCGCCGCAACGCCATTCTTTTTGGCGGAGCCGCGCTGGCCGGCGCGCTCCTTGCCGGTAAGGCATCAGCGCAATCCACTGTAACCGACGCAGACATCCTCAACTTTGCTCTCAATCTCGAATATCTTGAGGCGCAGTTCTACACCTACGCAACCACAGGAGCCGGACTTCCCTCTACTTCCACCACCAGCGGAAGCGGCACCGCCGGCGGGACAGTCACCATCAAGTCCAACGCCATGGTTCCCTTCTCCACGCCCTTCCTGCAGCAGTTCGCCATGGAAGTTGCGCAGGATGAACAGAATCACGTCGCCTTCCTGCGTTCCGCTCTGGGCAGCTCCGCCGTCGGACAGCCCAACATCGACTTGCAAAACAGCTTCAACGCTCTCGCCATGGCCGCGGGCCTTGGCGCAACCTTTGATCCCTTCGCAAGCGAGACCAACTTCCTCCTCGGCGCCTTCATCTTCGAGGACGTGGGCGTCACCGCTTATCAGGGAGCGGCCCCGCTGATCTCCAGCAAAACCTATCTGGACAAAGCAGTCGGCATTCATGGCGTCGAGGCTTACCACGCCGCCAGCATCCGCACCCGCATCTACCAGGCGGGTGCGAATGCGCAGAGCATCTCGCAGGCCATCGCAGCGACACGCGCTAAGCTCGACGGCACCAACAACGACGACATCGGCGTCGGCACCAACAACGGCGTCGCCACCATCGTCGACAACGACGCCAACGCCATGACCTACGCCCGCAGTACATCGCAGGTCCTCAGCATCGTCTACGGAGGAGGTGCCGCGGGAACCGGTGGAGCGTTCTACCCCAATGCCATGAACGGCACCATTAAATAGCGACTGTTTCCCCAGTCGATCTGCCAAAACAGCAAGGGCCGGAGAAATCTCCGGCCCTTGCGTCTCCTCTGATATTCCCCGCAGCTACCGCCGTCGCTTCCTGCTTTCCTTTGCCCTCGATCCGCGGCCGCTCTTCTTTGCCGCAACCTTTGCAGCCGGCTCCGGAGGCCCGACCTGCTTCACCAGATCGCCCTCCAGTCGATACGTCTCCGTCCTCGTCTGCGCCGCCCGCCCCGCGCCGGTCGCCGCATCGATCGCCACCTCGTCGTTGTCCGTAGCCACTTTGAAGGAGAAGGTTGGCTCCGTCTGCCCATTGAACACCCCGCTGCCGATCGTCACCGGCAGATAGCCCTCGATCCCCCGGTCCCGGAACGCCAGCTCATACCGGTGCCGCTTCACGTCCCAGGTGAAGACATGCACCTGGTCAAAGTCGTACGGCAGCCCGTCCTTCCACGCATTCGTAAAGGCCACATATTCCGGAGCCTGCCCGTTCGGAAACTTTGAGCCCGGATCATCCACCATGCGCAACTGGTATGTCGCCACATAGCGCTGGCCCAGCGACAGCCCATCCAGCTCCTGCGGAACATTGATGTCCAGCATCCGCGACAGTACCCAGCCCGTCTGCCCTTGCGGACCCCGCACCAGCCACCAATCCTCCATCGGCGGCCCCGGCGGCACATAGGGCGGAGCATTCGGATCTCGCTTCTCTTTCTTCACCTTCTTCACCTTCGCCGGCTTCTTCACCGGTAGCGGCAGCGGCACCGGAACCGCCTGCGCCGGCAGCGGCTTCGGGACCGAAGCGCGCATCAGCAGCTGCAGCTTGGCGTTCTCCGGCAGCATGTAGAAATGCTCTTCTTTGCGCCCGGGAGCAATGTGAATATTCGACTCATCCCGCAGCACCCCCGTCACCACCACCGGATCGTGCGCGTGGTCCTTTTCGAGCGCGGCAAACTGGTCATACGTCTTCTGGTCGATCACCGCCAGGTCGTCGATCCATCCCACCGCACCCTGCTCGGTCTTCACTTTGTAGAAGCGCCGGTCTTCGCCCACCACCTGCAGCCGCTCGCCGTTCACGACCCTCGCCACGCGTTCCGACACAGGCGCAAGACGGTCCCGCAGGAACATCTCCCGGGCTGAGACGTAAACGTATGTCTCATGAGGATGGGGTGAAAACCGCCCACACCCCAAAACGAGCACCGGCAGCAGCAGGAAAGCGAAGGAACGGCGGAAATGGGAGAGGAAACTTGGAGACATGACCCTCAATACCGAGCATAAGCACTCAAAAAACCATGTCAAGCCCATAAGCCTTCCAGTGTTCCGTAAATGGTTCATTTCAGGAAGGAAATCGCAGCCGCAAGAATGCGGTTGAATTCCGCCAGTTTTCTATACTTAAAGATAGGGGGAGATATGCTGACACTGGCGAAGCGAGGCTGTCGGAAGAGCCGCAAAGCGCACAACATCCCTGCACACATCACCTTGAAAACCTCGCAGAATGAAGGATCTAGCAACCGGACAAGCGTTGAAAAGCCTTTGCAATCAATGAGTTATCCAAAGGCAAATGGATTTAAAACTCAATCGAATCTATGACTTAAGCAAAAAATTAGGGTAGGGACGCAAATTACAGCAAAAACCCCGGCAGGCATATCCGGAGCCACCAGCCTCAAGTGGACGCGACCACCCGGGAGCGGCAACCTGTGACGAGGCCACAAGGGCACAGCATCCCGGATTGTGCTCTAATCCGCCGCCACCACCGAAACCGCACCCGTGGGGCTGCTCGCCTGGCTCTTCGCAAAATTGGTCAGCCCGCCCGGAGTGGTCGCCGTTGCGCTTCCGATCGTAAACACCTGCAGGTCCGGCGTCCCGCCCGTGCAGGCCACCGCCAGGTAGGTGTCCGAGGTGTCCTCGGTCAGGTCCACGGGATTCGTCCCCGTCGAAAAGGGAGACCCGCTGATCGCCGTCAGGCTGCCCGTCGCAGCCGCCAGCGTAAATGCGCTGATCGTGGCGTCTGCCCGGTTGGTTACGTAAACGTATGTTCCAGTGGAATCCACCAGCACGGCCGCAGGTCCCACCCCGGTCTTGAAGGGAGAACCGGTCACCTCCGTCAGCGCACCCGTGGTCGCAATCGTGAGCACACGCACCCCGCCCGCGCCCGTCTCAGCAACAAACAGATACGTGCCCGAGGGATCCACCGCCAGCCCCTGGTCCGCGTAGGCTGCGGCCTTCGGCTTCAGCATCTGGTTGGTCTTGGTCAGCGTGCCGCTGCTCACGTTGAACGTGCAGATGTCCACGCCGCCCGTGCCCAGCGAGATGTACACCAGGCTGTTATTCGGGGTAAACACAATCCGGTTCGGGGTGCCCGCATCGAGACCGAGCGCATTGCCCTGCTGGGTTAAGGCGCCGCTGCTGGTATTGATGGAGAAGATATACGCCGCCGGGCTGAGGTCGACCGCGATCAGCCATTTGCCCGAGGGGTCCACCCTCAGCGCCACCGGGCTGATCCCGGTCACCAGCGCATTGCCGCTGTTCAGCAGTGTCAGAGCGCCGTTGGTGCCAACCGAATAGCCGTAAATTGCACCTGCCAGGCTGGCAGCGTAAACATAAGTGCTGCCGGGAGTTACCACCATCGCACTGGGAGCCACGCCCAGTGTGTAAGGCGAACCGGAAAGATTGGAAATGCCGCTGGTTCCAATCGAAAAGCCTGTAGCCGTCTGCGCCGTCGCATTGGCAACGTAAAGATAATTTCCGCTTCCGCTCGGAGGAGTCGTCTCCGGAACAAAGAACTTGCCGCAGCCCGCAAGGCACAGCCCGACGCAAAGCAGCAGAAACACAGGGACGATTCGGGGAAAATTGGTGCGCAACTGCATGCTCTTCTGCCTCTCAGTACCGTATCTCTTGATATCACCCGGCGGGGACGCCTGTCGCCCGCTCCCGCAGCGCTGAAGGAATGCCGCCGATCCATCGAACCAGATCAACAGAACAGACGCAGGGATAAGAAAAAATGTTCATCGCAGCAAAAAGGGGCCGCCTGCAAAGCCAGCCCCGAACAAACATGCACCCGAGTCTACGCCGGAACCGCCACCCGCTCCGCATCGAGCACGCTGCCGACCGCATGCACCACGGAGGCAAGGCGGACAATCGAAAGAATCGTCTCCTCGGAGACTCCCTTTTCGCGCACCACTTTTTCATGCGCGTCCACACACTTGCCGCAGCCGTTGATGGCCGAAACCGCAATCGACCACAGCTCGAAGTCAACAGCATCCACGCCATGCGTACGCAGCGCATTCATCCGCAGCTTCGCAGGCAGCGTGCCGTATTTTTCGTTGGAAGAGAGGTGCAGGAAGCGATAGTAGATGTTGTTCATCCCCATGACCGCGGCAGCGGATTTCGCCGCCTCCAGGGCCTGCGCGCTCAGGTGTTTTGCGGCCTCGGCCAGCGCGGCTTCGGTCAGCTCCGCGTTGCGCGTTGCAACCGAGGAGGCAACCACGGTTCCCCACAGCTGCTGCGGCGTCAGTTCCATGTTCTGCCGCACCAGCGTGGAGTAGTTCAGCTTCAGGTCCTTCGCATAATTGGGAAGGCCGTCAATCAAAGCGTCGATAGACATACGTTTTCCTTTCCGGAGAAAGACTCAGCCGCCGGCAGGCGGCTGAGCATGGGGAATGAATATGGATCAGTCTTAGGCGTGGATGGTCTCTTCGCCCTTCTGCCAGTTGCAGGGACAAAGCTCATCTGTCTGCAGAGCGTCCAGCACCCGCAGAACCTCTTGCGGATTGCGGCCAACGGAAAGGTCGGTGACATACACAAAGCGGATGATGTTCTCGGGATCAACAATGAAAGTTGCGCGCTGCGCCACGCCCGCGTTGATGTCCAGAATGCCAAGCTCGCCCGTAAGGTCGCGCTTCACATCGGCCAGCATGGGGAAGGGCAGGTCCTTCAGGTCCTCATGGTGATTGCGCCACGCCAGATGCACGAACTCTGAGTCAGTGCTGCCGCCCAGAACCTGCGCGTCGCGCGCGTCGAACTCGGCGTTCAACTTGCCGAAGGCCGCGATCTCCGTGGGACAGACGAAGGTGAAGTCCTTCGGCCAGAAGAAGTAAACCTTCCACTTGCCGGGGTAACTCTCGTCCGTGATGGTCTCGAACGCCTTGTTTTTGTCCGTGCTTACGGTTGCGGTAACAGTATAGGAAGGGAATTTTTCGCCTACGGTTAGCATGTATGACTCCTTTATGAAGAAACGAAAGAAAGGTTGAATAAGGGACAACGGAGAAAAGCTATGGCTGCTTTTGGCAGTCCGGGCACAGGCCCAGAACATCTACGGCATAGCGTTGCGCCAGAAACCCGCCGCGCAGCTTTCGAGCCTTCGAAGCAAAGCCCAGCTCCTCGGCGTCGATATCGGTAATCGACTTGCACGAGGTGCAAACCAGATGGTGATGCGGCCTCGCATTCGTCTCCACGCGCAGCGAGCCATGGTGCAGGCTGACCTCGTGAAAGATGCCGCTTTCAAGAAACAGGTGGATGTTCTTATAAACCGTAGCCAGTGAGACGGAGGGGATCCGCACCTTCACCCGCTCGTACACCTCTTCCGGACTGGGATGTCCGTGCATCGCCCGCAGCGCCTGATAGATCACCTGGCGCTGGTGGGTAACAGCGACTCCTGCGCTCTCGCAGAGCGCGCGGAACTCATTGGCTTCGGCAATAGTCATGAACAAATCTTATTAAACAATAACGATTATCATTCGTCAACCCGAGAAGCCCACCGGCCGTTGCTTAGCTGCTCATCAGTTTGGAAACTCGGGATTGTCTCCGCCGGCCTTCTTTGTGAACCGCGCATCCAGAGGCTGGCGACCGCGAAAGCCCGCGTCCAGCGTATGCCAGAACTCAATGCGTCTCTCGCCCATCTTCCAGCAAAGCAGAACCGTCTCGCCATCGATCAGGCAGGGGAAATCCAGCAGCCCGGTATCAAGGTCCTTCACCTGGACGCCGATGGCGTCAATCTCCGCCAGCGAATCTTTCGCCGTCTGCATGTGCGTCTCATAAGTTGTCTTGCGGCGGCGGCTGCGCTCCACATCCAGAAACATGCCGCCGGAAAGAAAAATCCGGCGGCTTAAAGCCTGCATCCGTTCATCAATCTCTTCCGCTGCGCGCTTGGCTTCAATCGCGCGCTTCAGCAGAGTCTCCAGCACCGGAAGCAGCGACTGTGCCTCTTCAAGCGTGAAGTGTTTGAGTTCAAAGTCCATGTCAGGCATGAATCTCCAGCATGCGGTCCAGCGCCACGCGCGCCCAGTATTTCACATCATCGCGCACCTTGATCTGGTTCACCACGCGACCCTCAACCAGGTTCTCCAGCGCCCACGCCAGATGCTGCGGGCTGATGCGGTACATCGTCGTGCACAGGCAGCCCGTGTCATCGAGCGTAATAATCCGCTTGCCCTTCGGGGCAAACTCCTTAGCGAGGCGGTTTACCAGGTGGATCTCAGTCCCGATCGCGAACATCGATCCCTCAGGCGCGTCGGATACCAGCTGAATCAGCCGCTCCGTCGAGCCGAACGCATCGGCCTTCTGGCAGACCTCGAATCTGCACTCCGGATGCACAATCACCTGAATCCCCGGATACTTCGCGCGCACCGCGTCCACATGCTGCGGCAGGAAACGCTGATGCACCGAGCAGTGCCCCTTCCACAATATGACCTTCGCCGCCTTCAACCGCGCAGGCGCAATGCCGCCATTGATTTGGTAAGGATCGAAAACCACCATCTGGTCCAGTGGAATCCCCATGGCAAACGCGGTGTTGCGCCCCAGATGCTGGTCCGGCAGAAACAGAATCTTCTCCGCGCGCGCAAACGCCCACTCAAAGGCTCGCCGCGCATTCGACGAGGTGCAGACCAGCCCGCCGCGTTCGCCGCAGAAAGCCTTAATCGCGGCTGTCGAATTCATGTAGGTCAGCGGAACAAGCCCATCCGGACGAATGCCCGCGGCAAGCAGCGTATCCCAGCATGCTTCCACCTGACCGATTTCCGCCATGTCCGCCATCGAGCAACCGGCATTCAGGTCGGGCAGAATCACCTTCTGGTCTTCCCGTCCAAGCACATCGGCGCTCTCGGCCATAAAGTGGACGCCGCAAAAAACCAGATTTTTCGCCTCCGTATCGGCGGCAATCTTCGAAAGTTTGTAGGAGTCGCCGGTATAGTCGGCAAACCGAATGACTTCGTCGCGCTGGTAGTGGTGCCCCAGCAGAATGGTGGATTTGCCCAGCGTATGCCGGGCTGCGGCAATCCGCTCGTCCATCGTATGGTCGGGCATAGCCAGGTAATTGTCGAGGGAGCAGCTCTGCTGTTCCTCAACAGGCACGGACACAACAACTTCTTCGAGTACACTCACTTCTTTTTCCGCCTTCAGTCCGATATTCCGGACGGGGATGTTGAAAGCAATTCCAAAGTTGCAGTCGGTTCGCTGCGGCTTGCGCCGCCCAACCGGCGGGGATGTTGCAACTCAATACTTTGGATGCGCCAGGCAGCGATTGGTCACAAAAACCGTGCCGCCATAAGGCTTTCCACTGCAACAAGTTTAATACAATTGTAACCATCCGCGCAGGCATACAGCCCCCTCATCCAAAAGGTCGCCTGCATCGTTCCAGAAATGAAAGCGCTCGTTTGTGACCCAGCAACCGCGCGGGTATCATGAAAATAAATGCACTTCGCCGACTACACCGTGATCCTCGTGCTGGCCCTCATCCTCTTCGGCCCGAAGAAGCTGCCGGAGATTGCACGGCAGATCGGCAAGCTCATGGTGGAATTCCGCCGCGCCTCCAATGAATTCAAAGCTCAGATTGACGAAGAACTGCGCTCGATGGAACAACAGGACCGGCAGAAAAAGCTGGAAGCTGCCGCCGCACAGGCCCCCGCATTAGCTGCGCCAGCAAGCACGATTGGCACGGATCCTCATGCGGAAGATGTCCCACAGCCCGTAATTCTTCCGCCTTCCATCGGAGAAATCGTGAGCGCAGAGCGGCCTCGAATACCGGTGGCGCCACCCGAATTGCTCGAAGCAGCATCGGTTGACCCGCATCCGGTCTACGCCGAGGCGCTTGCCTCGGAAAACCATGGATCCGCCAACCAGCCCGGCCCGGAGCCAGAGAGCGCGCAGGCCCCAGCAAGCCATGGATGAAGACCTCCTCGATCGCGCCCGGTCAGCCGTAACCCAACGCGCCGAACTTCCCGGAATGAGCCTCCTCGAGCATCTGGAGGAGTTGCGTCGACGCCTGATTCATTCGGCGGTATACCTCGTCATCGGCTTCGGACTGGCCTGGGGCTTCCACGAGAAGATCTATCAATTAATGCAGGCGCCAATTACCTACGCGCTGCATAAGCACAACCTGCCCACGCAACTCATCATCCACAACCCGGTCGACGGCTTCAACATGTATCTGAAGATCAGCTTCATGGCCGGGTGCATCATTGCGTCGCCGTTCGTTCTTTACCAGGTCTGGCTGTTCATTTCGCCCGGCCTTTACAAGAACGAGAAGCGCTACGTCATGCCGTTCATGGCCGCCACCGTTACGCTCTTCCTCGCCGGAGCGTATTTCGGATATCGGTGGGTCTTTCCTGAATCGCTCGATTTTCTCTTCGGATTCAGCCGGCAGTTCCGGCCACTGATCGAAGTCAACGAATACACCAGTCTTTTTCTCACCGTAATTCTTGGACTCGGCGTTGCCTTCGAGCTTCCAATTCTTGTCTTCTTCCTCTCGCTCTTCGGCATCGTGAATCCGCGCTTCCTATGGAAGAATATGCGCTTTGCGATCCTCATTATTTTTGTGATTGCGGCCATCATCACTCCGACTCCAGACCCTCTGACCATGTGCATTTTTGCAAGCCCGCTGCTCACCCTGTATCTCCTCAGCATTGCGGTTTCTTACATGGTTCACCCCGCTCGTCGAAGAAAAAAGAAGGAAGCCCAGGGCTAAGACATTAAATTACAAGGCATGTTTGCAGGAGCATCTCCGGGCTTTTGGATTGCCTTTCACGCAATCGTAGCTGTGCTGCTTTTTGTAGATCTGGGGCTTCTCCAGCGCAAAGGCCGCTCCGCATCTCTCCGCGTGGCCTGGGGCTGGACCGTAGTTCTAGCGGCATTGGCATTCTGCTTTGCGCTTTTTCTCTCGCATACTCAGGGCAAACAGCACGGACTTGAATTTCTCTCAGGCTACCTGGTCGAAGGATCACTCAGCATCGACAATCTCTTTGTCTTCCTGCTGATGTTTCGCTCTTTAGGCCTGGACATTGACCAACAGCATCGTGTGCTTCTCTGGGGAGTATTCGGCGCGATCGTCATGCGCGGCGCCTTTATCTTTGTTGGAGCCTCGCTGCTGGCCCGCTTCCAATGGATCGAATATATCTTTGGGGCGTTTCTGCTGATCGCCGCCATTCGACTGGCGCGCCACACCCCCGGCAAAGCTTCCGCGCCCGGCCCCGCGCGCTGGTTTCTGAATCGTGCCGGCGGTAAGCGACTCGCGCTCTCTACATTTTTTCTGATTGTGCTGGCGGTCGAGGCAACGGATCTTGTCTTCGCCCTGGATTCCATCCCAGCGGTGCTCGCGATTACGCGCGACACGTTTATCGTCTACACGTCCAATATCTTTGCGATTCTCGGCCTGCGCTCGCTCTACTTCGTACTTGCCAGCGCCCTCGACCGCCTCCGCCTTCTGCACTATGGATTAGCCCTGATCCTCGCCTTCGTTGGGATCAAGATGCTGCTGAATCACTGGATTCAAATTCCTGCCGCATGGTCGCTGGCATTTATCGCCCTGGTGCTGGCGGTCTTCGCGGTTGCCAGCGTGCTTACAGCGCCAAAACCGGCTGCGGCGCAGCCTCAAAGCTGACCTCCCTGCCCCGCACCACCGAGTGCTTCGCAAAATGCGGATCATCGCGCGCGGGAAAGTCATTCCGGTAGTGCGCGCCGCGGCTCTCCTCGCGCGCCAGCGCCGAAAGCACAATCAGTTCCGCCACGGCATGCAGATTTGCCAACTCCAGCGACGCCCGCTCCGCAGCCGGTATCGTACGCAACCGTTCCAGTTCGTGCTGCATCGCCAATAAGCCCGTGGCATCGCGCAGCAACCCTGCATCCTGCCACATCCGTTGCTGCAATTGCTTGAACAACCTGGCCGCGCCTTCCGGAGGTGAGGCAGCAAAGCGTGGCGCTGCTTCCACGTCACTCGATGCAGCCGCGCCCGCCTCGCGCATCGCCGAGGCTGCCCGCGCGCCAAACACCAGTCCCTCCAGCAGCGAATTGCTGGCCAGCCGGTTTGCCCCATGCACGCCAGTGCAGGCCACCTCGCCCGCCGCATACAGGCGAGACAGCGAAGTGCGCCCATCCACATCCGTTCGCACCCCGCCCATCAGGTAGTGGGCCGCGGGACGCACCGGAATCAGGTCCCGCGACAACTCCAGGCCATGCTGGGCCAGAAATGCGGAGATTCCCGGAAACCGCTTTTGCAGGTCGAGGCCCGTGACGTGACGCATGTCCAGATAAACCGGAAGCCGTGCGCCGTCCGCACCCGTGCCTTCGCGTGTAATAGCCCGGGCCACCACGTCCCGTGGAGCCAGCTCCAGCAGCGGATGATACCGCTCCATAAACCGCTCACCGCTCGCGTTGCGAAGATACGCACCCTCGCCGCGCAGCGCCTCCGACAACAGAAAGCGCGGCACGCCGGGCAGGCTCAGTGCCGTGGGATGAAACTGGTAAAACTCCATGTCGGAGATCTCAGCTCCCGCCCGCCATGCCATCGCAATGCCGTCGCCTGTGGCTACCGCCGGATTCGTCGTATCGCTGTAGACCTGTCCGGCGCCGCCGCTGGCCAGCAACACCGCCCGGGCACGCACCATGGCTACTTTTCCTGCTGCGTCCAGCAACACCGCGCCCACCGCGGCTCCGTCGTCGACGACCAAGTCCACCGTCGTCGTCCACTCCAGAAGAGTGATGTTCTTTTGAGCACGCGCATGGACAAGCAGCGATCGCCCAATTTCCGCGCCTGTCGCATCGCCGTTTGCATGAAGGATGCGATTGCGGCTATGCGCGCCCTCACGTGTCAGCATCAGCTTGCCATTTTCGCGGTCGAAGCCTGTTCCCCAGCGCAGTAGCTCTTCCACGCGTAGCGGGCCCTCTTCCACCAGGAGCCGCGCTGCCTCCACATCCACCAGGCCATCGCCTGCGCGCACCGTGTCTTCCAGGTGCAGCGAAACATCCTCATCGCCGCCCATGGCCACGGCAATGCCACCCTGCGCGTAGCTTGTGTTCGACTCGCCCAGCGCCTCTTTCGTGACCACCAGCACGCGGCCCATCTCGCACAATTCGATCGCCGCCCGCAGCCCTGCAATGCCCGCGCCCACAATCAAATAATCTGTCTCTCTCACAACCGCCATAACGTTTTGAGGCTATCGCATTTCTCTACTCGACGCACAAACCGGAAGCGTACAGAAATGGATCCCGTGCAAACCAATTAGACGACGCTGTCTCGCCAAAAGGTGCATACATCCCGTTGAGTTCGATACGATGAGAGCATCGTGAGCACAATCCACGTCAAAACTGCTTCAGCCAGCTATCCCGTCCATGTCGGATCGGGTCTTGTATCGGCTTTTGGAAGTCTTCTCAAGAAAATCACAGGCAAACGCGGACCACGCATCTTCGTTCTTACCTCGCCCGCCATCTGGTCGCTTTGGGGTAAGCAGCTTGGTTCCACTTTCCCCAAAGATCAGCAACCCACCGTCCTGTTCCTTGCCCCCGGCGAACAGCATAAGCGTCTCGCCAGCGTGGAGCGTCTGGCCACCGAGCTCTCTACCGCGGGCGCGGACCGATCCTCGCTCCTCATCGCCTTCGGCGGGGGGATCGTCGGCGACGCCGGCGGTTTTCTCGCCGCCATCTACATGCGCGGCATCCCATACATCCAGGTTCCAACTACCCTCCTTGCCCAGGTCGACTCATCGGTGGGCGGCAAGACCGGGGTCAATCTCACTGCCGGTAAGAACCTCATCGGCAGCTTTCATCACCCGCTCGCTGTCTTCGCCGATGTCGAAGTTCTCAAAACTCTCCCGCCTCGGGAGTTGCGCGCCGGACTCTTCGAGAGCGTCAAGGCGGGAATCATCCGCGACCCTAAGCTCTTCCGCGTTCTCGAGCAGAATCGCGAGAGTATCCTCGCCTGCGGCCCCGCAGCATTGAAACGGGTCGTCTCCGCGTCGGTCGCCATGAAGGCCGAGGTCGTCGGCATTGACGAGCGCGAGTCAGGGATGCGCATGATCCTGAACTTTGGACACACGCTCGGCCATGCGATCGAAGCCGTGACCGGCTATAAAAGCCTGCTTCATGGCGAAGCAATCGCCTGGGGCATGCTGGCTGCTCTTCATGTGAGCCGGTCGCGCAACCTGTTATCAGAAAAGGAGGCTCTCCGTATGGAACAGTTGATCCGCGCATACGGCCCGTTGCCCCGCTTCCGCGCGCGCGTTCCCGAACTTGTCAGAGCAGCCGGTCGCGATAAGAAAAACAAGGCCGGAACCCGCCGTTTCGTGCTCACCCCCGGCATCGGCAAAGCGGTCGTCGTCGAAGACCTGACGGATGCGGAACTGACCACCGCCATCGAATGGACCCTGCGCGAGGCAGCCCGATGAGCGCGACCGGAGCGAGCGCAACCGGGGCGAGACCGGCCGGAGCGTCCGATGAGCAAAGCTCTGCCGCAGCGGTGCGGCACATGTTCAACAGCATCGCGCCGCGCTACGACCTGCTGAATCACGTCCTCTCCTGCAACATCGATCGCATCTGGTGGAACCGCGCGGCACGCCGCTTCCGTAACATCCTTGCGCAGCCTCAGGCTTCCATCCTCGACATCTGTTGCGGCACGGGAGATATGACGCTGTCACTACTGCGCTATCGTCCGCCGCATGCAGAACCCATCCTCGCGGGCGATTTCTCCCATGCCATGCTGGCACGGGGAGCCGAGAAATTCCGCAATTGCAACGCCATCGCAATCGAAGCCGATGCGCTCCATCTTCCGTTGTCCGGCAGCAGCCTCGATCTCATCACAACCGCTTTCGGCTTTCGCAACCTTTCGAATTACGAGTCCGGCCTGCGGGAATTTCATCGCGTGCTCAAGACCAGGGGTGAACTCGGCATCCTCGACTTTAGCCAACCTGGAGGATTCATCGGCAAACTCTACGCCTTCTACTTCCGCCGTATCCTGCCTGCCGTCGGAGCGAAAATCTCCGGCATGGGAAGCGCCTACAGCTATCTGCCCAACTCAGTTCAACGCTTTCCGTCGCCGCCGGAAATGCTCGCGCTCATGCAAAAGGCTGGCTTTACAGACGTTTCCTGGACTCCCTACACCTTCGGGATCGCAGGACTCTACCGCGGCGTCAAACCATAGCGCGTCTGTAGCGGTTTGCCCGCCGTCAAGTGTACGCTGAAGGTTGCCATGAGCCAGGTCATGCTGCAAAAGCCGGTTCGCACCGCCACCGCGGAAAAGAAATCAGTGGCCGCACTGTCAGTTGCCGCCGCCGGAGTCATGGCTGCGCTCAAGCTCATCGTCGGCCTGCTGACCGGCTCCCTCGGCATGTTGTCCGACGCCGCGCACTCCGGTATCGACTTCGCCGGAGCCATGCTCACGCTGCTTTCGGTGCGAGTCTCCGACAAGCCCGCCGACGAAGACCACCCCTACGGCCATGCCAAAGTAGAAAACCTTTCGGCGTTTATTGAGACATTTCTCATGCTGGCCTCAGCCGTCTGGATCACCGCCGAGGCGCTCATTCGCATCTTCATTCGCCCCGTGTCTCTGCGCTACAGCATCTGGCCGCTGCTGGTTCTGGCGCTCTCCATGGCCGTCGATTTCTGGCGCTCGCGTCAACTGAGAGCCGTTGCCGCACGCTACCAAAGCGATGCTTTGGCCGCCGATGCCTTTCACTTCGCGTCCGATATCTGGTCCAGCGCAGCTGTCTTTATCGGACTGTGCGCTGCATGGACCGGCTCGATCCTCAACATCCCCTGGCTTCGTTTTGCCGACCCTCTCGCCGCCATCATCGTTTCCATCCTCATTCTGCATTTCGGATGGCGTTTGGCCTGGCGCACCGTTGGCGCGCTCACCGACTCGGTC
>Ga0335075_10007940_pt1 | contig 16299 bp, 19 predicted proteins | sample Lox_Sample_24_FD_206723 | JGI IMG/M metagenome (GOLD analysis project Ga0335075, IMG submission 206723) | Soil microbial communities from Loxahatchee National Wildlife Refuge, Florida, United States - Lox_Sample_2.4 | ecosystem: Environmental > Terrestrial > Soil > Wetlands | place: USA... | reverse complement strand
TCGAGGATGCCGTATTCCTTCCCGGTCAGATGTATCGGCCGGCCATCGACCTCGGCGATGCGAGCATCGAGATTGACGACCAGCTTGCCGGTGCGGACGATCGACTCGGCGTGACCCTTCGAGCGGCGGACGATCGCGTGGATGCGGGCGACCAGTTCGCGGCGGTCGAACGGTTTGGTCAGAAAATCATCGGCGCCGAAGCCCAGCCCCTTGAGCTTGTGGTCGAGCTGCGCGAGACCGGACAGGATCAGGATCGGGGTATGCACGCGCGCCGCGCGCAATCGCCGCAGCACCTCGTAGCCGTCGATATCCGGAAGCATCAGGTCGAGGAGGATGATATCGTAATCATAGAGCTTGCCGATCTCGAGCCCGTCCTCGCCCAGGTCGGTCGTGTCGCAGATGAAATTCTCTTTTCGCAGCATCAGCTTGATCGCGGCAGACGTGGCCAGATCATCCTCGACGAGAAGAACGCGCATGATAGCCTCCGGGGGTCAGCCGGCAACCACGGCCGGCGCTGCTGTGGTTAATCATCCTCTATGGTAGTTAATATAGTGTATATTGCGTGTAGTGTCCAGGCGTCTCGTGCTCGATGCGTGTGCCATATGATCGGGCCCTGGCAGCGCGCGTTGTCGGCTCGGCACCCGCGACAGACAACTGGGCATTGGCAGCGTCCGGCGCCATCACGAGGTGCACGCTTGCGGCTTGCAGAGATATGCGTAAGCAATCTGGGCCATATCCCCGACATGTCGGGACGCGTTTCTCGGCGGGCGGGCTGCCGACATGAACCACCACCGCTACCCGGCAGCTTCCCGAATTGTTCCCAGTGAACTTGCCAAGCGTGACCATGATGAGCCTCCGCGAATTTTGCCGGCGACGATCACCGGGCCCGACAACGTTAAAAAAATGATGCCCGGTCGGCGTGTGAACCAATTCACACCGCCCCGGGGAAAATTAACATCGTCACCCTAACGAGGGGTGTGCGGGTCGATGGCCTGGGTCGTGGCAGCGCCGGCGCAGCGGCAGCGGCAGGTCGTAAAGCGGCAATTTGCCGCTGATGGGCCGATCGTGCAGCTGCAGGGGCCGGGTCGCCCGGCTTTTTTTCTGTAGTCGCCACCGCTAAGCTCCGGTTCTCGGATTGGCGCAGATGGTTGCTGAGCGATGAGCGTGCCGGAGACGGCATTCACGCCCGGTTGCTGCTCGCGCGCGAAGCGGCGACCGCGTCGCAAGAGGCCTGGGTGCGGGATCATGGATAGTGCTATGCCGAAAGGCGGCGGTCGGCGGTGCCATTGGCGCGGTGCGGTGCTGGCCGGCTGCATCTTCTTTGCGATGTCGGGCGCAGCGCCGCCCGGGCACGCCGATGGAGACATGATCTCGGAGCCGATCGCGGTGCTGCAGGGGCTCGACAAGATCACCGCCCGGGTGTCGGAAATCACCGCACCGGTCGGCAAGACGGTGCGGTTTGGCGGACTTGCGATCACCGTGCGTGATTGCGAAAAGAACCCGCCTGAAGACCGGCCCGAGAGTGCCGCCTTTCTACAGATCGATGAGATGCGGCCAGGCGAAGCCAGCATTCGCCGGTTCAGCGGCTGGATGTTCGCGCAGAGCCCGGCGCTGTCGTCGCTGGAAAATCCGGTCTATGACGTGATCCTGCTCGATTGCAAAGGGGCCGCCGCCCCGTCCGCCCCGCCATCCGAAGCGTCCGGCAGCAACCCTGCCGTCTCGGGCAGCACCACCGGGAAGGACGCGAAATAGCCGAGCGCCGAAGCCAGCAGGCGGTGATAATGGGCGCGCGAGACCTCGATCCCGCCAAAGCGGGCGAGGTGCGGGGTCAGGAACTGCATGTCGAGCAGCCGGTAGCCGCCGTGCCGCAGGCGCGCCACGAGATGGACCAGTGCCACCTTGCTCGCATCGGTCTCACGGCTGAACATGCTCTCGCCGAAAAAGGCGGCGCCGATCGCGATGCCGTACAATCCGCCGACGAGCGCGCCATCACGCCGGCATTCGATGCTGTGCGCCGCGCCGCGCGCGAACAGCCCGGTATAGAGCCGCACGATCTCGTCGTTGATCCAGGTGTTGGGGCGTTTCTCGGTCGCTTCGGCGCAACCGCGGATCACCGCCTCGAACGCCGCGTCGCAGCGGATTTCGAAACGGCCCTGCCGCAACACCCGGCGCAACCGGCGCGGCACGTGAAAGCGGTCGAGCGGCAGGATACCGCGGCGCTGCGGATCGACCCAGAACAGCTCCGGATCGTCCGCCGAATCGGCCATCGGAAACACCCCGGCGGCATAGGCCGCCAGCAGGATCTCCGGGGTGAGAGCGCTCACGGCTCCCGCCCGAGAAACCGCTCGAGCCAGTGGATGTCATAATCGCCGTCGATGAATTCGCGGGTCTCGACCAGCCGCTGGTGCAGCGGGATCGTCGTTTCGATGCCGGCGATCACATATTCCTCCAATGCCCGGCGCAGCCGCATCAGACACTCGTTGCGGGTCCGGCCATGGATCACCAGCTTCGAGATCAGGCTGTCGTAATAGGGCGGCACGACATAGCCCTGGTAGAGCGCGCTATCGACCCGCACCCCGAGCCCACCCGGTGCGTGGTAGTCAGTGATTCGGCCCGGCGAGGGGCGGAAGGTCTCGGGGTTCTCGGCGTTGATCCGGCATTCGATCGCATGGCCGGCCAGCCGGATCTCGGCCTGCCGGTAGCCGAGCGGTGCGCCGTCGGCGATGCGCAGTTGCTCGCGCACGATGTCGATGCCGCTGATCATCTCACTGATCGGGTGCTCGACCTGCAACCGCGTGTTCATCTCGATGAAAAAGAATTCGCCTTCCTGGTAAAGAAATTCAAGTGTGCCGGCGCTGCGATAGCCGAGATCGCGCAATGCGCCGATGGCCAACGCGCCAAGCCGGTCACGCTCGTCTGGATTGAGCGCCGGGGACGGGGTCTCCTCGAGCACCTTCTGGTGCGAGCGCTGCAGCGAGCAGTCGCGCTCGCCGAGGTGGACGACACCGCCCTGGCCGTCCCCCAGCACCTGGATCTCGATATGCCGCGGGCGTTCGAGCCAGCGTTCGAGGTAGACCTCGCCATGGCCAAAAAACGCCTGCGCCTCGTATTGCGCGATCGGCAGCAGCCGGATCAGCTCTGCCCGGTCGCGGGCGACTTTCATGCCGCGTCCGCCACCGCCTGCGGTCGCCTTGATCAGCACCGGATAGCCGATCGCCTCGGCGGCAGCGGCGGCAGCGGCCGGGTCGGAGACCGTACCGCGCGATCCGGGCACGGTCGGGACGCCGAGCCGGGCCGCCGTCGCCTTGGCCGCGACCTTGTCGCCCATCAGCCGGATGTGCTCGGGCGCCGGGCCGATGAAGGTGAGCCCATGCTCCTCGACCGCGGCCGCAAATTCGGCATCCTCGGCAAGAAAGCCGAGCCCCGGATGGATCGCATCGGCGCCGGTGATCGTCGCCGCCGACAGGATCGCCGCCACGTTCAGATAGCTGTCGCGCGCTGCCGCCGGCCCGATGCATACGGTCTCGTCGGCCAGACGCACGTTCATCGCGTTGGCGTCGGCGGTCGAATGAACCGCGACGGTCTTGATGCCCATTTCGCGGCAGGCGCGGTGGATCCGCAGCGCGATCTCGCCGCGGTTGGCGATCAGCACCTTTTCGAACATCGCCCTGGCTCGAACATTGCCCCAGCCCGGTCACTCGATCAGCATCAGCACCATGCCGTACTCGACCGGTTGCCCGTCCTCGACGAGGATCCGGCTCAGCCGGCCAGCGCGCGGCGCACGGATTTCGTTCATGACTTTCATCGCCTCGATGATCATCAGCGGCTGGCCGGTCTCCACCATCTCACCCTCGCGGACAAAGACCGGCGCGTCCGGTTGCGATGCCAGATAGGCGGTGCCGACCATCGGGGCCGTGACGGCACCCGGATGGATCGCCGGGGTATCTGCACCGGGGCTCGGCACCGGAGCTGCCGGTGCCGGAACGATCGGGGCCGCTGCCGTGGTCGGCATCGGGAGTCCGCGGGACACGCGGATCATGCGGTCGCCAACCGCATACTCGATCTCGGTGAGGCCGTTATCCTCGAGCAATTGCGCGAGCGAACGGATCAGGTCGGGGTCTGGCGACAGCGGCGACGGGCGGCGGCCGCCGAACCTCACTGCGTCTCCTCGCCCGGCTCCTCCTCGATCAGCCCGGCGGCGGCTTCGAGTGCCAACTCGTAACCCTGCGCGCCAAGACCACAGATCACGCCGCGCGCCGCGAGGCTGACATAGGAGTGGTGGCGAAAACGCTCGCGCCGAAAAATATTCGACAGATGCACCTCGACGACCGGCAGATCGGCAGCGAACAGCGCATCGAGCACCGCAACCGAGGTGTGGCTCAGCGCCCCGGCGTTCAGCACGATAGCGTCGGCCGATTCGCGTGCCTCCTGGATCCAGTCGATGAGCTGGCCTTCGTGATTGGTCTGGCGGAAATCGACTTCGATCCCGAGCGCTTGCGCCCGCGCGAGACAGCGCGCCTCGATATCGGCCAAGGTGTCGTGGCCGTAAACCGCTGGATCACGGACCCCGAGCAGGTTCAGATTGGGGCCGTTCAGCACGAAGACGGTTGGCACCAGCGTCCTCCCTTGCCGTCGCCGGGTTATAGCATGCAGGTGCCGGCCGGCAAGACGTCGTCCCGAGTGGCACGAAACCGGGCCGTGCGCGCATCGTTGCGCTGGCGCCGGTCGGCGGGCTTTGCGCCTCTTTGATAGACCGCCATAGTGGTGCCCTGGACGATCCGCGCCTGGAGAACGAGATGGCCATCACGCTCTATGACCTCGCCGGCGCCGAAGCAGACCGGCGCTTCAGCCCATTCTGCTGGCGCACGCGCATGGCGCTCGCACACAAGGGGTTCGAGGTCGACACGATCCCGTGGCGGTTCACAGAAAAAGAGCGGCTGCCGCAGCCCAACGCCGGACGGGTTCCCGTCATCGTCGACGGCGACCGCGTGGTGCATGATTCATCGGCCATCGCCGCCTATCTCGAAGCCAGCTATCCCGAGCGGCCGTCGCTTTACGGCGGCGAAGCCGGGCGAGCCTTGACCATTTTTGTGCAGAACTGGACCGAGACCGTGGTGCAGCCGGCGCTCGTCGCACTCGTCGTGCTCGACATCTGGCGCCGCGTCGCTCCGGCGGACCGGGACTATTTCCGCCGCTCGCGCGAGGAGCGGTTCGGCCGCACCCTCGAACAGGTGGTCGAAAAGCGCGAGGCGCGGCTGCCGGCGTTTCGCGAGAGCCTGGCGCCGTTGCGCCGTACTGTCGAGCGCCAACCCTATCTCGGCGGGGCTGGATCGTCCTACGCGGACTACGTGGTCTTCGGTGCGTTTCAGTGGGCTCGCGCAGTCAGTGACTTTGCGTTGCTCGCAGCGGACGACCCGGTCGCCGCCTGGCGCGAGCGTATGCTCGACGCCTTTGGCGGACTCGCCCGCCAGACTCGTGCCGCCGGCGACTGAGCGAAGGCAGTGACCGATACCCTCGCCATAGTTGCACTGGTCGTCCATATCCTGGCTGCGGTGGTCTGGGTCGGCGGCATGTTCTTCGCCTACCTGGTGCTGCGGCCGGCCACCACCTCGCTCGACCCGGCGCCGCGGCTGGTGTTGTGGTCGCGTGTGTTGCGGCGGTTTTTTGCCTGGGTCTTCGCCGCCATCGTGCTGCTGTTGGTGAGCGGGTTCTGGATGATCTTTGGCCTTTATGGCGGCTTTTCCGGAATTAGCCTCTACATCCATCTGATGATGGGGCTCGGCATCCTGATGATGCTGCTGTTTCTGCACCTCTTTTTTGCGCCGTGGCGGCGCTTTCGCGGTGCCGTGGGACGGCAGGATTGGGCTGGCGGGGCCCGCCAGCTTGCGCAGATCCGGCTGATCGTGTTGATCAATCTGGTGCTCGGTCTCGTCGTGGCGGCGATCGGCGGCAGCGGGCGCTACTGGCCCTGACCGCCGTTTGCCGCGGTGCGTGTCGCAAGATCCAGCCGATCGATGCGGCGCAGCCCGCCCTTCATTTTGGTCTTGCCGTCGGGCGAAATCCAGGTTGCCGCAAGTCCGCCATCGTCGCGCAGACGGAAGCGCAGCGTGCTATGACCGGACTGGGCGAACACCATGTCGCCACCATCGCAGCGACCGGTACGCCGGCTCCATTCCGCCGGCTCGTTGCGGTCGATCCCGGGTCCGATCGCGTAAATCGCGGTCAGCTCCTGCCCGTGCACCGCCTCGATTGCCAGCAGGATTTCCCGTCCGTTGGGGTAGAAACCGTACCAGATATCGCCGGCGGCGGCGTCGGTCCGGGTCGCGGCGGCTGCCGGAACCGAGCCGCCGATCGCCGCGAGCAGCGCTGGCGCCGCGGTCGGTGGCCGCAGCAGCTCGCGGGGCAGGCGCAGCGCGGCGCTCGGTGCGTCGCCCCAGGACGGGTGGCAGAAGAATTCGCCCGCGAGCCCGTCATCCTTGGCGAAATCGCGCACGCAATCGCCGAAGCGGCGCAAGAACAAGCCGCTCGAAGCGATCCAGTGGCCCTCCAAGAACGCCGGCTGGTCGATGACCGCGAAGCCGAGGCCGCGCCGGGCGAGGATCGCGCGCGATTCGATGCCCCGCCCGCCCGGGTCGAAATCGTCATCGTGAAAAAAGAACAGCATGATTCGGGCCCGGCGGACTCGCGCTAGCAGCGGGTAGAGCCGCGTCGCATTCAATCGCCAGGTACTGTAGGAATCCTGGAAATCGCCGAACGCAGCCGGCGCGGTGGCGATGACCGCATCGACGTTGTCCGTATCATCGGCCGCCATCAGCGCCAGGAACCCCCCGAAGGATTGGCCGGCCAGAACGATTCGGTGGTAATCCTGTCGCTTCAGCCGAGCGGTAAGCGCTACCAGCAGGCGGGTGCTGCGGCCGAGGCTGTCGTCCTCGCGCAGTCGGTCGAAGCGCAGCACGTCCCAGCCGGAATCGCGCAGCACTCGCAGATAGGGTGGTGTCGGTGTGGTCGAGTCTTCGCCCGCGAGCGAACGTCCGTGGCTCCAGACCACGACGCCCTCCGCCCGTTCGGGTCCGATGAGTGGGCGATGAAACGCCGGGTCGAGTCCCAGCGCCGCCCCCTGCCGAGCGGGCAGCATCGTCAAGCCGAAGGCGAGCGCGCGCGCTGCCAGAAGCGACCGCCGCATTTTCGAGACCCCCCAACCTCGCCTTGACCCAGGCCAGCGGCGGGGAGTCTATCGAAATGATCCCGTGCGTGTCACTTCGGAAGCAACGACCGGTCCGCCACGAGGGCGGCACGGCGGCTGGTAATCGCCAGCTGCGACGAACCGGCGCAGCCCTGTTCGGGCGGGCTCAACCTTCCCGCAGGGTCATCAGGACGATGGCGGCGAGCAGCACGCCGCAGGCGGCAAAACCAGTATCGATCTGGCCGAATATCATGCACAGCGACGTGGTCGCCGCGGTCGCGGCACCGATCAGAAATGGCATGACCTGATCCCGATGGGTGGCTTCGGGGTTGGAAACTCGCTAAAAACGATCGGCATATCGTTTTATTCCTGCGGTCGGGACCGGAGGAGCAGGATGGGATTTCTCTATGTCGCCCGCAGCGCCTCGCTCAGCCGCTGGGCCTCGGATGTTGGGCTCGGGCGGCACGTCTATAAGGTCGGTGTCGCCGAGGGCGACCCGAAGCCGCTCGCCGCCGCGGGCTGGGCCGGAGAAACCGACTGGACAGTGGTGCGCAAACGCGAGGTCGGCGAATCCGGCGAGGACGAACTGCTGCAGCGGCTCGCCGGCAAGGAGAAGATGATCGACCCTGCCATCTATCCCAAGCTCAAAGGAGCGAAGGGTGTGTTCCGCCTCGCTCCCGCCCGGGTCGAGAACCACTTTCTCGTAAGCCGGGCGCTCGACGGCGATGGCGGCCGCATCGAGATCAAGCTGAGGCCGGGCGATTTCGCCGAATATCTGATCCACAACGCGCTGCGCTGACCGCCAATAGCACGATCAGGCGCCGGACCGCCCGCCCGGCTGGTCGCGACCGGTCATCGCCACCTTTCTGCCGGCCCATTCGGGTACCGCCAGCACCGCATGCGCTCCGGCGGCGGCCGCCACCCGGTGCTGGGCGGTGGCGAGAAATGGCACGACCCGGCGGCGGGCGAGGTCGATCGACAGGAACATCAGCTCCTGGGTGGCTGCGCGCCGTCCGTCGCCGAGCCGGAACATTTCGTGCGCCAGGTGCAGCCGCTTCGCGTCGGCGCCGAGGATCTGGCTGACGACGCGAACCTGCTCACCAACCAGCAGCTCGTGCTCGTAACGGTTGTGGGTCTCGACGACAAACGTGCCGTGGCCGGTCGCCCGCTTGTAGCTCTGGCCGATGCCGATTGCGTCGAACAATAGATCGGCGGCTTCGTCGAACAGCACGCTGTAATAGGCAAAGTTCAGATGGCCGTTGATATCGATCCATTGCGGCAGCACCTTGCCGCGATAGCGCGCAAAGGGTGCCTCGATGCCGATCGGCGGCACCGTTCCCGCTGCAGCGTTGTCGCTCACCGCAGCCCCGGCACGTACCCCTTGCGCGGATACTCTTCCCAGTACTGGCGGAAGCCGCGATGCGTCGCCTCCTGGTGCGGATGTGCCCGCAGCCGTTCGACATCGATGTCGATGCCGAGCCCGGGCGCTTTCGGCAGATCGATCCAGCCATCCTGGACGGTCAGCGAGGTGGTCGCGATCTCCCGGCACAGATCCTGGAAGTTGACGAAATACTCGGTGATACGAAAGTTCGGGATCACCGCCGAGACGTGCACGGTCGCAGCGAGGCCGACAAGCGTGCTGTTGTAGTTGTGCGGTGCCATCACGACAGCCTGCGGCTGCGCCATCGCCGCAATGTCGAGCATCGCGGTGATGCCGCCGACCACGCAGATGTCGGGGTTGAGGATGTCGGCGGCGCGCTTGGCGAGGCATTCGAAAAAGGCCTCGCGGGTGCAGATCGCCTCGCCGGTGACGATCGGGATCGGCACCGCGCGGCGCACTTCGGCCACCAGCTCGATATTTTCCGACAGGCAGGGCTCTTCGTACCAGTCGATGCCGAGCTCGGCGAGGCGATGGCCGATCCGGATCGCGTGGGCCGGAGCAAAGCGGCGATGCGCTTCGATCAGCAATTCGAAATCGGGGCCTAGCGCCTGCCGCATCGCAGCGACATAGGCGATCGCAAAATCCTCGTCGCGGCGATCGACAAAACTGCGCCACGGGCCCGGAAACGGATCGAACTTCGCGGCGGTGAAACCCATCGCCTTGACCCGGAGGCCCTGTTCGACACCATCTTCGATGGTCGAGCCGCGTGCCCAGCCATTGGCGTAGACCCGCACGCGCTCACGCGACGGGCCGCCGATCAGGTTGTAGACCGGCAGGCCGGCGCATTTGCCGAGAATGTCCCAGGAGGCGATCTCGACCGCGCTCCACGCGGAAAAGAGCTCCGGAGAGCCGCGCTTGATCGCGAAATCCTCGAAGATGACTTGCCCGGTGTGGCGGATGTTGAAGGCGCTGCGGCCGATCAGATGCGGCGCCATCGCCCGCAGGCATTCAGCGACGACGCCTTCCTTGCCGTGGGTGACGTAAGCTTCGCCCCAGCCGTAGAGCCCGCTCTCGGTCTCGACCCGGCAGAACAGCAGATCCTTAGAACTGCGGGTGCCGAGAACAAAGCTTTCGATGCGGCTGATCTTCATGTCGTGCTCGCCCTTCATACCTGCGTCCTGCAAAAATTCGGTCCCGAGGCGACGGCAGCAATCCTGCGGCCAATCGTAGCATCGGCCGCAACGCCGGCACCAGCTAGCATCGCCGGCGGCCAGGATGCCATGCCGACAGCAAAACTACAGGAAGCGCGATGACGGACCAAACCCAGCATCTTTCCGCGACGCCGGCTTATCACGGCGGCGATCCGACAGAGACGCGCCGCGATTTCCTGCTGCTGGTGGCTGGTGCCGTCGGCGCGGTCAGCGTGGCCGCGACGGCCTATGTGCTGATCGACTCGATGAACCCGGCGGCCGATGTCCTCGCCGCCGGTGGGCCGGTCGATGTCGATCTGACCAAGGTCGCACCCGGCCAGCAGATCATCGTGCAGTGGCGCGGCAAGCCGATCTTCGTCACCGACCGCACCCCGGTACTGCTCAAGATGCTGCAGAATCCCAAGCTGGTCGGGCGGCTCAGCGACCCTGATAGCGACGCCGAGCAGCAGCCTCCCTATGCCAAGAACTGGCACCGCTCGATCGAGCCGAAATACGCGGTGCTGGTCGGGATTTGCACGCATCTCGGCTGCATCCCCAACTTTTTTCCGAAGCCCGATCCGTCCAACCCGGTGCCGGACTGGCTCGGCGGCTATTTCTGTCCGTGCCACGGCTCGAAATACGATCTCGCCGGCCGGGTGTATGCCGGGGTGCCGGCTCCCTATAACCTGCCGGTGCCGCCCTATCACTTCACCGACAAGACAACGGTGCGGGTCGGCCAGAATCCGCCCGGCGAAACCTGGGATTTCGGCTCGATCCTGCAGATCTGACCCCTCCAGGATCTGCGTCCTGAATCACGGGGAGTGGTTGCCGCCTGCTGACCGTTCCGGCTACGGCAGGGCCGGCGCCACCGCCACCGCCAGCATCGCCTGCCGGCACAGCGTCTCGGCCGGCAATCCCGTCGTCTTCATCCCGATCTCGGCCTCGGTCAGGCGTTCGAGCGCCTGGCGCAGCTCCGCGCCGCTCCATCGCCCGAGCTGGCGCCGGACACTCTCCTGATGCTTGAAGAAGATTGGCGGGCGGGCATTGCGCACGATGTCGGCGACCGGGATCCCGGAGCTCGCCAGCGCTGCGAGCAGTTGCAGCCGATGCAGATGGCGCAATAACGCGCGAATGACCGCGACCGGTGTTTCGCCCTCCCGCAAGACCCGGTCGAGCACGCGTTCGAGTCGCGCCGGGTCGCCCTCGGCAGCCGCCATCACCGCATCGTCGATCTCGATCGCGGCGCTGTCGCCGACCGAACGGCGCGCATCTTCGAGCTCGACCCGCCCGCCTGCTCCGGCGTAGAGGACAAGCTTGTCGAGCTCCGAGCGGGTGAGCAGCCGGTCACCCCCGAGATGCTCGACGAGGTATTGCATTGCGTCGCGACTGATGGTGACCGATTGCGCCTCGAGACTGCTGCGAATTACCGCGGCGCGATCGAGCGGAGTATCAGGATAGCAGCCGATCGCGACCGCGTGCGCCGCACCTTCGAATGTGCGCCGCAATGCCGAGGAGCTCGCCAGCTCGCCGGCCTCGACCACGATCAGCGCGTCATTCCGCGCCGCAGCGAAAACCTCTGCGAACAGCCGCGCGATCCCATCGACCGCGCCACGCACCCGCACCACCCGGGGTCCACCGAGAAGGCTCAGCTGCGCCGCCTCATCGGCGAGGCGGGAGGGATCGGCGGCAAGCCCCGCGCCGGTCAATTCGGCGATCCGGAACGGGTCGCCCAGATCCGGGCAGACGGTGCGGACGAGCGCATCGGCGCGCTCGCGCACCAGGCCCGCATCCGGGCCATGCAACAGCACCGCGCCGATTGCAGGATCGGGGCGCTGCAGAAAGGCAGCCACCCGCGCCGGGGCGAGCCTCATGATCGTTCGACGGGCGGTGCCGCCGGCGCGGCGCGGCGCTCCATGAACAATGTCAGCCGGGTGACGATTTCCTGGTCGAGCTCGGCGACGCTGCGAACCCCGGCATCATCCTGGCCGACCGTCGTCGAATACTGGTTCGGGTTCAACGCGAAGGAGTTCTGCACATGGACCGTGTTGGTCAGCAGCACCGCCCCGGTGCGCAGATCTAGGAGATTATATGTGGCGGTCACATCGAGCCGCGCCAGCGCCGCCGTGCCCTGCGTCTGGATCCCGAGATCCGACAGCGCCACCGCCAGCGTCGTCTGCAGACGGTAGCGGGCCGGTGTCGGCTCGCCGGTCGGATTAAACGAATCGCGCAGTGCCAGTTCGAGGCGCTGTCCGATCCGCTCGGGGATCGGATCGACGCGGATCGCCCGCAGCGCGGCGCTTGCCGGTCCGCTTTGCGGGTCGGCATAGAGCGGCTGCCAGCCGCAGCCCGGCAGCGTCAGCGCGAGCATCCCGGCGAGAGCGAGAACGACATGGCGAGCGGCCATGTCAGGCAACGATGCTGACGATCCGGTTGGGCACGACGATGACCTTGCGCGGACGCCTTCCGTCGAGCCAGCGCGCCACCTGCGGCAGTTCGAGCGCGGCGGTCTCGACCAGCAGATTCTCGGCGTCGCGCGGGCATTCGAGCGTGCCGCGCAGCTTGCCGTTGACCTGGACCGCGATCGTCACCTGCTCGTCGCGGACGAGGTCGGGGTCGGCGACCGGCCAGCGCTGCTCGGCCAGGAGGCCGGTTCCGCCGAGAGTCTGCCACATCTCCTCGGTCAGATGCGGCATCATCGGTCCGAGGAGCCGGGTCAGGGCTTCGAGACCCTCGCGCAGTACGGCCGGCGCCGCCGGCTCGGTGCGCAGGATTGCTTCGGGCAGCTCCTCGATCGCATTGGTCAATTCGCGGATGCGGGCAACCGCGCGGTTGAACCGGAACCGGTCGAGATCCTCGGTGACCGCGGCGATCGATTGGTGGATCGCCCGGCGCATCGCCGCGAGAGGCGGGCAAAGCTCGTGCGGCACCGGCGATCCCGGCGGCGGCAACGGCACCGGCGTCTCGCTCGCCAGCCGCCACAGCCGGTTGACATAGCGCCAAATGCCCTCGATGCCGGTTTCGGTCCATTCGAGATCGCGCTCGGGCGGGCTGTCTGACAGCAGGTAGAGCCGCGCGGTATCGGCACCGTAGGTGTCGACGATCGCATCGAGGCCGACAACGTTCTTTTTTGATTTCGACATCTTTTCGGTGCGGCCGACGAGGACCGGTCTGCCGTCGGCATCCACGAGCGCATCCGTCGCGGTATCGCGCTCGACTTCCTCGGGGAACAGCCACTCCCCGGTTTCGCTGCGATAGGTCTGGTGGCACACCATGCCTTGCGTGAACAGACCGGCGAACGGCTCGTCGAGATCGAGATAGCCGCAGCGCTGCAATGCTCGAGTGAAGAACCGTGAATAAAGCAGATGCAGCACCGCATGCTCAACCCCGCCGATATACTGGTCGACGGGCATCCAGTAATCGACCGCGGCCCGAACGAATGCAAGCGGCGCACGGGCCGAGCAGAAGCGCAGAAAATACCAGGATGATTCAAAAAACGTATCGAGGGTATCGGTCTCGCGCCGGGCGGCACTGCCGCAGCGCGGGCAGGTGACGTGCTGCCAGGTCGGATGGTGGGCGAGAGGATTGCCCGGCACGTCGAAGCGGACATCTTCGGGCAATGTCACCGGCAGCTCGCTTTCCGGCACCGGCACGATGCCGCAATCCGGGCAGTGGACGACCGGGATCGGACAGCCCCAATAGCGCTGGCGCGATACGCCCCAGTCGCGCAGCCGATAGGCGATCGTGCGCGTGCCGCGGCCGAGCGCTTCGAGCTTTTCCCCGGCGACACGCTTCGCTTCGGCGACCGGCAGACCATCGAGGAAATCGGAGTTGAATGCCGTGCCGTCCTCGACATAGGCCTCGCCGCCGATCGCAAACCGGGCCGGATCGGCGCCCGGCGGCAGTACCACCGGGATCACCGCAAGCCCGTATTTGCGGGCGAATTCGAGGTCACGCTGATCGTGCGCCGGGCAGCCGAAGATGGCGCCGGTGCCGTATTCCATCAACACGAAATTGGCGACCCAGACTGGAACCCGCCGGTTGACGTCGAACGGATGCACGGCTTCGAGGCCGGTCGGATAGCCGCGCTTCTCGGCTGCTTCGATGACCGCCTCGCTGGTGCCCATGCGGTTGCATTCGGCGATGAACTCGGCGAGGCCGCGATCGCTCTCGGCGAGGCGCTGGGCCATCGGGTGGTTTGGCGACAGGGCGACAAACGAGGCTCCGAACAACGTGTCCTGTCGCGTGGTGAAGATTTCGATCGACTCGTCGCGGCCGGCGAGCTGGAACAGCACGCGCGCTCCGTCCGAACGGCCGATCCAGTTTTCCTGCATCAGCCGGACCCGTTCGGGCCAGCGGTCGAGGCGGCCGATCGCCTCGAGCAGCTCCTGGGTGAATTCGGTGATGCGCAAAAACCATTGCGCGAGCAGCCGTTTTTCAACGATCGCGCCGGAGCGCCAGCCGCGGCCGTCGATGACCTGCTCATTGGCGAGCACGGTGTTTTCGACCGGGTCCCAGTTGACCCAGGATTCCTTGCGGTAGGCGAGCCCGGCCGCGAGGAAATCGAGAAACATCTTCTGCTCGTGACGGTAGTATTCGGGGTGGCAGGTGGCAATCTCGCGCGACCAGTCATAGGCAAAGCCCATGCGTTCGAGCTGGGCCCGCATCGTCGCGATGTTGCCCTCGGTCCAGATTGCGGGGTGGGTGTTGTCGGCGATCGCGGCATTCTCGGCCGGCAAACCGAAAGCGTCCCAGCCCATCGGGTGGAGCACGTTGAACCCCTGCGCCCGGCGATAGCGCGCGACCAGATCGCCCATCGTATAGTTTCGGACATGCCCGACATGCAGCTTGCCGGACGGGTATGGGAACATTTCGAGCACATAATATTTCGGCCGTCCGGGATCGGCAGTGACTTCGAACAGCCGCCGCTCGCGCCAACTCCGCTGCCACTTTGTTTCGGTCTCTCGAAAATTGTATCGGGGCATGGCTCGAGCGATTCTTCCCACAGGGCTGCCGGCACGGACCCCGGCGTCGGCGCAAGGCTGCCGAAAATCGGGGAGCGGCTCGTTAAATAAAGAAGGCGAGGGCCCCGGGGCAAGGGCTGCGGTGTGTACGCGGCCTTGATCGCGGCTGGGATCACTGCCGGGATCGCTGCTGGCTGGGCGTACCGCGCGAAGCGGCCGTCCGCTGCAGCGTTCACTCGGCGGCGTATTCCTTCATCCATTCGCGCTTGAGCTGTCCCGCGCGGCGCAGAATCGCCGTTTCGAGATCGCCCTCGACCTTGCGCGCGATCGTGGTCGGGACCCACTGACCGGTCGGCGACAGCTGCTGACGATCGACGGTGACCGCGACGGTGTCCGATCTGAGCTCGCGGGACAGCACAAAGACCGTGATCCGAAACCGCTCGTTGGGCTTGTCCTTGGGCGAATACCAGTCGGTGACGAGCATGCCGGTCAGCGGATCCTCGGAGCTGAACTTGACAAAGTTCAGCGTGTCGAGTGCCGCCTGCCAGGCGATCGGGCTGACCGTGCTGCCGGTCTTCGGCCCGGGTTCCTTCTGCGACGGCTTCCTGGCAAGGCCAAGCACCGTCCAGATCGTTGCATCGGTGTTCATGCCGTCCGACTGGTCGGCCACCGGCACCGCCGGCCGGGTCATGCCGGGCGCCGTATCGGCCGCGGCGGCCTTGCCACCAGGCGGGGCCGAGGCGCAGCCGCTCACCAGCAACGAAAGACTTGCAGCACAGGCGGTGGTCAGGCGGTAATGAAGAGCGGGCATCCGGCAATCCCCCACGCGATGGAGCGGCTCGCAGCCGGAGCGAGCACACCGGGTTTGTGCCAGGAACGGAACCGAGATGGAAGGGGTCATCGCAGCCAATCTCAGCGCGGTCAAGGAGAGGATCGCAGCCGCGGCGCGCAGTGCCGGGCGAGCCGGCGACAGCGTCGTCCTGGTTGCGGTCAGCAAGACCCATCCGGCAGCGGCGGTCGAGGCGGCATTGCGAGCCGGGCACCGCTGTTTCGGCGAGAATCGGGTGCAGGAAGCACAGGCCAAGTATCCGGCGCTGCGCGCTGCGTTCCCCGATCTGCAGTTGCACTTGATCGGTCCGTTGCAGACCAACAAGGTCAAGGACGCGGTGGCGCTGTTCGACGTGATCGAAAGCCTCGACCGGCCGCGACTCGCCGAGGCGCTTGCGCACGAGATGCAGCGCACCGGCCGCCACCCGTTGTGCCTCGTTGAGGTCAACACCGGCGAGGAAGCCCAGAAATCGGGGATCGCGCCAGAAGCTGCCGATGATTTCGTCATCGATTGCCGCGACCGGCTCGGTCTGCCGATCGTAGGCCTGATGTGCGTCCCGCCGCTCGACGAGGACCCCGCACCGCATTTCGCGCTGCTGCGCGAGATCGCTCGGCGCACCGGGCTCGATCGCCTCAGCATGGGGATGAGCGCCGATTTCGAGATCGCGATCCGCTTTGGCGCCACCCATGTGCGGGTCGGCACCGCGGTCTTCGGCGCGCGCGGCGCACTGCGGTAGGAGCGGGCGATGCGCGTCT
>Ga0335075_10007939_pt1 | contig 16302 bp, 16 predicted proteins | sample Lox_Sample_24_FD_206723 | JGI IMG/M metagenome (GOLD analysis project Ga0335075, IMG submission 206723) | Soil microbial communities from Loxahatchee National Wildlife Refuge, Florida, United States - Lox_Sample_2.4 | ecosystem: Environmental > Terrestrial > Soil > Wetlands | place: USA... | reverse complement strand
ACATATTTTTAACACTTATTTCATCAGTCACCAGCTAGGACAAGCAGGACATTTACAACAACACCATGCTACACCAAGCTCCCCGAATCCAATGCCACAGCCGCAACCTCAATACCTCCAGTTACGCCCCAAAAAGCACCCAATGACTTGAAAAGCTCGAAAACCCCTGCCGGCATGAAAGCCGTCGCAAAAGAACTCAGGAGAGTCACTGGCCGCGCAACAGAAACCTACACAGTCTACGGCGTCACCGAAACCCTCTTCAAAGAGTGCGCCAAACAAGCCGACTACTCCATCCCCCAAGCCGCCGATCCCGATGCCGAAATGCCCAAGACGGACGACGGCGAAGACCTAGGCGTCGGCTCCGGCTGGTGGCACACAGAGCTCGGCCTCAACCCCACCTTCAGCACCTGGTCCCAAGTGACCATGCTCCACATGTACGTCCTCATGACGCGCATCCGCTGCTTCCCTTCCTCCTCGACGCCGCAAACATATCTCCAACATCTGCTCGATCACTTCTTCTACGATGCTGAGAACAAGATGACGATAAACCACAATATGCACGCCCGGGGAATCCGCAATAGGTATCTCAAAGATCTGTTTATCCAATGGCGAGGCCTGCTAGCGGCTTATGACGAGGGACTTGTCAAAGGGGATGCGGTGCTCGCGGCGGCGGTGTGGAGGAATGTGTTTAAGGGCGATGAGGAAGTTGATGTGCGGAAGGTGGCGATGGTGGTGAGTTATTTGAGAAGGACATTGAAGGCATTGGAGGGTGTGCACGACGAGACGGTCCAGATGGGGGAGATGGTGTTCGGAGATCCAGGGAAGGAGGCGGTGCTTGTGAGGCAGAGGAGTCAGATGATGAGTTTGCCATTTAAGGATGGAAAGGTTTGTTAATGAACCGGCAACGGCAACTACTTGATCTGGCGTACGGAGTACAGTGTAAGGATAGAGCGGTTGATTGGCACTGTATACTGTACAGATAATGTAACGCATCCACGGTACACTAACGGGAATACCATCTCTGCTACCAGAAGATATTACAGGCTGCCTATCATCTAAACTACCTGGACGCCCAAGTTAGAAACACACTTCCTTAAATATCCACCACAACTCATCTTCCCTTAGCCCCACCCCCAAAAACCATACAGTCCCTTCCAATCTAACCCATTTAGGCCATAATCATCTTAACTCCCGTATACCCGGCCATGCCAATCAACGCAATCTCAAAAAACCAAAACAGAGCGCCCTTATACCTTCCCTTGCCCTTCGTCTCCGGCTTACTCGTGCTATACCCTACCATATACGCCGCCCTAGCCATCGTCCAACCGAGACCGCAGACTGCAGCCGCGACGGGGAATTGCAGGCCCGCGATGAGCAGCGAGACCACGGCGGACGTATGGTGCTCGGTGAAGTTGGCGTGGGAGCGTTGCGCACAGTTGAATGCGAATGCTAGAGGCGGGGGTTGGTTAGTCAATTGGGGGTTTTCGCGGGGTGGGGATTTGGGGAAGGGAAGAGGACGGAAGGTAATAAAATGTACCTTTGGGATCCTCCTTGGCTTGTTGTGGCGTCGCGTAGGCGTTTGGATAGCTAATTCCAGCAGGCTTGCGGTACACGGTCGTGTTTTGGCTGTGGGCGAGGTTGAGGACGAAGGTGGACGTTGCGGCGAGGATTACGTAGCTGGGGATGTGTTAGTGTTCTGCTGTATAGACATCGAGATTGATTGCTGACGGGGGCTCTTCTTGGAGATGTGGGGTTCGAAGGGGTTAGAGGAAGTGAGAGTGGGAATCACTGTGCTGATGTTGATAGCCTTGTGGACTTACCCGTATTCATTTGGGACTGTGAGGACGAAAGGCATTTTGACTGTTATTTTGTTTGTCCTGCAGCTTTATGATTTGTATACCTGGATTTCTGGTGGAGGACGTGGAATTGAAGCTGATATTGTATGTTTTGAAATCATGATTTCAAGACGTGGTCTCTAAACAGGCACACAACATTCCGTCGGTACCATTTCCCGTTTGGAGCCTTGAGCTCGTCGGATGCGGCGTATCTCTCATGCCGGTGCAGTAGTGTGTCCAGAAGCTTCTCTGGTCCTTCGAGGCCCTGCTGAGTCGGCCTGGTGGTATTATGCTGGCCGATCTAGGTTCAGGGAACCGTTGCTGGCAGTTTAATTCGACAATAACGCCATACGAAGGCCATTTCACGGGTTGAGTTGCTGCAGACCCTTCTGGTCCAAATTTCGGGTTCCAACTCATTTCTGTTTTCTGTGTGCCGAGTAGAGTATGAGGACAGGTGGGAAGTCAGGAAATATATAGCAGTTTCTCCAGAGTTTGTTTAGTGATCCTCAGCAGCACCTACTGTAAGGTAATCAATCTGTCCAAAATTATAAAGGCATCAACCGCGCGATTGTCCCATGCCATGAATATGTAACTATTTGAAAGAAATGCCCAGCGTTTGACTCATAGTCGACTGTCCCAAACTGACGTCGCCATTCAATAACGAATTCAGCAATTAAGGATATCGTATTCGTCCGTACAGTATCGATACCGAACTCACCCCAGATGGCCGAAAGCTCTGCAACCAGGAGTTTCAACAAGGCATCTCTACTTTAGATGCTCGGGACCGGGAAAGTCCTATCTCAGTACCTCAACCCACAATTCCAAAAGAGGTAGATCTCTTGCACACTCACAGAATATTGTTTGAAGGTTTCGAGAGAACACCTTTTCAGGGAGTTAGAGACAGCTCGCCTCGATGATCTTAAAACCACGAATTGAGGCAATAATCCCTGACAGAGACGTTGTTCTCGTCACACACGACAGCCAAAATGATTCCATGTTTATGGAGGAGCTAGGGATCTATTTAAAAGCCTATTTGCACGTTGGACACCCAGATGGTTGCTCAATATCCACTTCAATTGACATACCAAACTACTTTACGAGAGCTCTTGACTCTACTTAAGTGTCCTTTTCAGCATATGCGTGTTGCTGGAAATGATGCGAATTTCTCCTTTCCAGCTCTTTTGATGCTCTCAATAAAAGATTTAGATGCCACTGAGTGCAGCGAGGTGCAGTTAGCAGCATTGTCAGCATTTCAGGCAGTGGCAAAATTCCCAAGACCTCGAAGTACGGTCAAGACGAAGACGAAGCCGCACAAGAAGTAATGGGAAGAGCGGGCAAATATTGGAATTTAGAATAATCTCTACCGCTCCAAAATAGGATATCACATGGTTATGGGTTGCTGTTTAGCTCCCTAGGAAATCCTGTATCTAGAGCTTCGTATCTTGTTCTTCACTTCACTTTAATTCAATCACACAATACCCTTGAAGTACAAGCAAAGGGCTGGATTCTCGGATACTGGTTTATGTTATAACATTAGATAGAGTTTTCTGAGTCAAGGTCACGGGTGGCCGAGCTACACAAGTCCTTGTAAGCAACTATGATAGGTGTCAAATACTCTATCCATTGAAAGTTAGTAATCTAGGGTATTTCATAGTAACGCGAACCAAAATCCAGTTCTATCTCGCAGACATAACCGTAATTATCTCTTCGCAAGTTGATAAGTTGAAAAGCGCCGGCAAAAGTCAGTTCAAAGTCGCCCCGGCGAAATACAAACGCACCCCAAAGTACCCAAAAGAAGCCGCTCTGGGGGGCCAGGACAGGACCCTTAATCTGTGCACCAGCGTGCTCAGCTTCCGCTCAGGTTAAAGCAGCGAGTGCTCAGGTCTAGAGGCTAAAACGGTATCACTGGGGAAAATGCTTAAGCCTGTCCATACAAGTAAGCTAACCAAACTTATGAAGGTATCGACCGTATGATTATCCCATCGCAGGAATATGGACTGGTTGATAAGTTGTGTAATTAAAGGATTCATTTCATATATATATATTCGTCATATTAACAGTTAAGAATAATCATACAGTCAATCTTGAAGAAGCAAAAGAATATACACCAGCCTCGTGGAAGGTCAGCTAACAAACTTCAACGCGTCCAACATTCGCCCGTCCCCACATCAAGGTGTCCCACTCATCCCTGGTGATGGGTGTCACTTCTTCATAATGAGTGGGTGTGGTGGGAGCTCTGTAATGTGGCCCCATGTCGATTTGGTGCATGCCACTCTTCATCGTCATGTCTTGCACCATTTCTGAGTTAATCCTCTTCCCCGAAGGAGATCTCAGAAGCGGGCTAGTTGCGATTAATGGCCTGACTGCGTCGATATCAACACCGTCGGCATGGAAGCAGGCCTTATAGGCCTCATTTACAGATCGTAAAGCAGGAACCGAGATGCTGAGATGGTCGTATGAACGTAATAGATAGGATTGGCTGATGGGACGACTCTTTTGGAAGAGAACTAGGAGGCGAAGCTCGTCAAGTGCACGGACTTTTGCTTGATTTCGCTGCTTCAGCTTCTCTTCCCTTGATAGAGGATTGTATTTGGGCGATGGTGCTGGCATAAATGTCTTAGAGTACTCTGATAGGGCGAGTTTGAACGTGTATATCCGGTCAACGGCGAGCAGGGTGAGACTTTCGCTACCATAGATAATATCGTGTTGTTGAAGAGACCGGCGTATCAGGTCGCTCGTTAACTTGAGACCAGAAGCGGATTTGGATGAGGACGACGTTGATGACGAGGGAGGAATGAGCCATCCACTCCCGAGTGAGTACTTCTTGGATGCTTTGGCGATGAATTCATCAAGAAGTTGGGATGTTTTGGGAGGCAGAGCCGACGTATGATGTAGACAGAGGCCGTAAGGATCCGGTTCCTGTGTGGCTGTGCTGCGACGAGTTAATGACGGAAAGGAGGATGTGGACTGTGAAGAGACGGAGGAAGAGCGTGAAGCAGAACTCTTGGTTGACCTGGGCGAGCCGGGTAATGAGGGCAGATGTTTGGAGAATGAAGACCGCGAGGACGATCGGGATGGTGTGGGTGACTTGAGCGGTGAGGATATAGAAGAAGACGGGAGTTTCTCTTTGACGACAATGAGGGTCAAGTGGACATGCTTCCGCATCAGTCTGTCAGAGACATAATCCAATGCCTGGCCAAGTTGTGATGGAAGCCTCTTAGAATCTTGGAGAGACGATCCAGATTCGAGAGGTGCAGAGATGCAGTCCTTGGTGATACCCATTATGCCAGATCCTCCAGATAATGACCGTGGGTGCTGCTACGAGCAATGGTAGATTTGATCACGAAAGACCTGAGAGTTGAAGATCATGACGAGCATTTATGAGTACAAAAGAAAAAGTGGAAAGGGATGACGCCAAGCGCGATGTGGTAAAGGGAACAGGCCGCGAGGACAAGACCATGCTCTGTGACAGGATGGAAGGAAGAGCGAGATGATACTCAGGACTTTTACACGAGGCGAAACTGTAGTAAGTGGTCTCTGGTAAGCCATAAAGACCGTGAAACACGGCGCCACTACCCCACAAACGCCGCATGGGGGTACGACGAGTGAGCGGCTACCATATATGGCTAGAAGTGGAAGTGATGTAGAGCGCGAGCGGGTGTAGAGGCTCCTTATGCTCATCTCGTCACATCGAGGGTCAAAAAATAGGTTCGGTGGCCCGTGCAGCCCACGCCATTTTAGATCCCGTCGCTATCTTTGGCTCACCCGAAGCGCTGGGAACAACGACCCTGTCGATGCAGCCAATGAGATACTCCGCTGCATGTGCCATTAGAACCTTGAATGCAGGTCGGCGCCTACCTTCATGATCATAGGCATCATGTTTGAGAAGTATTGATTCAAGCGGCTGGTTACTTGGTCATGGTAACCTTTTGATTAGGGTCATTACACATTTGATAGGTGCGTTTCAACCGTTTAGGTGACCCAATATGACCTGCATCTGCACGGCTGATCACTGAATCTGGCTGATGGTCTGATCATGGTAGCGTTCAACAACAAACAACGAGTCCACGCTATCTTGTCTGACACGCGAGACTTCATGCTCACTAGTTGCTTCATGATGTATCTTTTATAAGACATACACAGATTGACAGGGGGTTGGTAACGCGTGTCTGACATTGACAGACGGGGGAGCTTTCCCGGCGAACGAGCTTCTGTAGACCCCACTCCATTTATAGACACGACGCAGTCCAGTCCATTCTAAGCTAAACAAATTCGAGGTTGATTCCCAGGCGCCTCCATACCGGTTATTCCATGAGTCCGCAAAAAACAAACGCCATTAGGTAATTCGCATCTGCTATATGCTCTTGCGTCCTTTTCTAACGCCGCCTCCTCCTTAACTCGTACATTACTTCATCCCCATCGTCATCCTCGACCTCGACCTCGACATCTGCAAGACCATCATCGGGCTCAGTAAGAATATCTATGACCGCATGTCGTTCCTTGGCCTGAACGCTCTGATGTAGCTCGCTTAATAAGCCACTTTCGATACCATTGTTCCCCAATAAGAAGTCCCCGAAGTACTTGATCGCATTGAAAGCCTCCTCGCCGGTAGGTACAATCTGGTCGCTTGGTAGTAGGAATCCATAACTTCCAGTGTCTCGTAGTTTGATTTGATAACTGTATCGTACGTGCATCTCATGATAGAACCAGTCAATTGCTGAGCCACCGCCTGTCTCCATTCTTGCATTCCCTCCTGTAGAAATCTTGCCTGATTTAGACTTCTTTAAAGACGAAACGGCACCCTCACACGCTGAAGAAACCGAATAAAACTCCCCACTAGAGATTCGGATAGCTTTAGCTAGTCCCATAGCTAGTTCCTCTAGATTTTCAAGGCTGGGAGGTTCTGATGAGCATGAATATGAATATGGGTATAACACCTGCTGAGAGTAGGAATGCAAGTCAAGGAAGCCAACAAAGTTGACATTATTTTGCTCGGTTTCGTTCTTTGCCCATTCAGCGAATCGATGCGACTCAACGGCCTGGAATGGCTCATTCCCTGGGTAGCTCTCAGAACAAGGATTGCTCTGAAAAGATGTCCCATCCCACTCAAATCCATATCCCCGGTCAAGATCCAACCCACGACAGAAGCGAAGGTTGGTTTGTTGGCGATTCTTTCTCCATAGTCGGTCATTCTCCCATGTAAAGACGTAACCGTCAACGTTTAAAGTTGGAATAAACACCCAATCAAATTCCTGAAGAAGTTTAGTGATGCCCGTGGATTTGCCGTAGGAGGTTATCAGTGACCAGGCAATATATGTCACTGTAGAGACTGAAATCCACTCCCGTGCATGAGAGCCGCCGCTGACAATGATAGTCCTGCGAGGTTCTTGGGAGGTTTGGGAATTCGTTGGATGTACACCTACTCGAAGGGCCGGAATGTCCCGACCTTCATATGACACGCCGATATTGATCATCCGGACATGAGTTGTGAACATGGAGGCCATCAGGCGCATCCACGGAACAATGACCGACAGTGGCTGATAATCACGGAAAAATATATTGTCAACACCTCCATCGGATGTTCGAAGAGCTGGAGTAAAGGCATGCTCTGTATGACTATCGGGGAATGCTGGCTCCGCGAATGCGATTGATGGATAAGATTGATAGATGGTCCTCGCAAGATCCGGCATCAGATGAGAATACGCTTTATGCAATGACTTTGGTAGCAGCCCAAGGAGCGAAGGTACCTGCGATGGCAACATTAGCGCGAGGTACTATCGGGGTCCGCAGTGTAGTAACCACGTCTACGTACGTCGTCCTCCCTAAGACGGATGTCCGCCCAATTATCAGCGAATTCCCATACATCCAGGAAAAGAGTGTCAGCAGCTTCTGACAGCGCGGCTTCCTCTTCTGACGTGCTGATATTGAATCGCAGGACCACATCTCCGCCATACTTCGCCAGGAGAGTAGCGGGGAGCTGTGAGCTTGATGGATGGGACAGCGATGATGATCTGTCCCCTTGCGATTTTGTCGACTTCGGTGGAACCCCGAAGACCTTCTCTATAGCTGTATCGCGAAGCCATGTCAACTGAGGGAACACGCTTCGAAGGCGGTATGACTGGTGTTTCGCTGGTAGAGGGTACCTTCCATTGGGGAATGGATTATCGTTTGGTACGGCGAGAGCTAGTAAGGGCGCAAAGGAAATAGCAAAAACAATACTAAACAGAAATGACAGTGACGCTAAGAAGTGTCGCATTGTCGCAGTGACATACGTTCGAGACAGCAATGAAGGTCAGAGAGTTGTGACCACTTGTTGTCGGGCAGGCAGCCTTTTTCGAAGATGGAGTGGGGAAAGGTGCCGACGGCCGCACAGTGGCTTACCTAAAGGCTGCAGAAAAAGGGTTGGAACTGTCAAGGGGTGGAGGTGATTTCAGCCACGCCAGCCCGCACTCCTTCATTCTTGGCATCAATTATCTTGGACCTCTTCGTTGAACGCTCAAGGCACCCTTTTCTTTCCTGCTCTTTATATTCAAAGCATGATTGCATTGTGAAGAAAGCGATCCTTGTCTATGCTTCACTGTCACGACTGTCATTCTTTTACATTGTGCTGCATATCCGAAGGCCTGTGCACTCCTTGTAAGTTCTCTGCAAGGGCTCTCGACCAGCCCCCCAAATGTGCGACCTCCTAGCCTTGCGACGCGAGACATGATACAGGTCTAGCAAGGCATTATCAGCTACGACTTCTCTTTTGTATTTATGAACCATCAGACATCTCCCTGGTCCAATGAGCCATATTCAACTTCAATCACGATATGCAGACGCTCCAGGGCTTGCTGCGCCGTCGTGGCCCAGCGAGCGATGCAGATACTCGACGGCATAGCCTCTTCGCAGGCGACCCCTCAGCGAATGATACATTAGCTGTCAGGACCAGCAATCAACTCCGCCGAAAAACTTCGGCCTCCAGTTTCTTTTCTCGTCCCTCTAATGCCTCCATGCCTGCCATAAATGAACCATCCGAGGAGCCCGAGAATCGTTCGGTCTCTCCTCCCGTACAAGAGGAGACCTCAAAACATCGTCGCTTTTCAATGTTGAAATTTCGGCATGCCTCGGATTCTCAATTGTCTACCAGGGCTCGGCAACAAGCTGATGCTCCACCAGTTCCTCCTTTGCCAAAACGTGGGATTTCCAATGTTATATTGACGAGTGAAAGCTGACTTGCTTGGTATATAGCACCAGAGATTATTACCACTGCACCGACAATAGAAGATGGCGTTGAGGCGAAAAAGAAGTCAAGGCTTAAGCTCCCAGGACGAATAAGGTCCCCGGATATGACGGCATCTAAACTTGATGACCCTTTCCGCCTAGTAAAGAAGGAAAGGAGGAAAACTATGACAGAAAGTTTACCTTCGGGCAGCCGTAGTCGAGTCACCTTTGACGAACCAGAGCGCCGCCCTTCTTCTCAGGGCATTTGTTCCTCACCTCCCGCCTACGGCGACGAAGCGAGCTCAACACTAGCCATACCTGTCAATCGTCTATCGGAGTCTTCCAGATCTGATGGTAGCTCCGGGGAGCATGGTGTATATGCAACGACTACCACAACGACACACACAGTACAAACTACAACGACGTTTTTCCGTCTACGTAAGCCGAAGAAAGGGCCTTTATTTCCACTTCCACCCAAGGTCATTGCTCCGGAGCCTAGTAGATCGTTGGTGGTGCCAAGCAGCTCTGCGACTCCCAACATGACCAGAACATCCGTTAGTTCGGAATCTGCTGCTGGAAGATCGATACGAATGCCATCAACAGCCGAAGAGGGGAGCATATCTGCATCTCCAATTGGATCACCTTCGCATAGCGCGCTGGCAAAGTCTTCAAAGGCCTTCTCTGTTTCTGGGTCACCTTTAGTCGGGCGTGATTCCAATGGCTCTGTTCCGTCCTCACCGACACGCTCCCGAATCGGTGTGCGTGGAAGATCCTCAACTCTGAGCTCTCTAAAAAATATGCCAAGTGATGATGCACTCCCAACCCCTCAGTTACCTTCGACTCGCACTTCCACGTCAACAGGAAGGAAAAGCTTCGGAGATCTGTTCAACTTATCTCATCGACTTCGCCAAAATTCTGAACCTGCCTCTGCTCGTCAAGGATCAGGTCTTGCTACACCAGGTTCTAATACCTCTAAAAATAACTCCATGCAACTCACTAGGGAGCCGGTCGTTGTTCCTGAGCGTCATGAAGACGACACTCCAGCCAAATATCTAGTGAGACTAGAAGAGGCAGTCAGCAGAGGGGTGGTTGCTAGCGTACTGTCGAAGGGCAGCGACCCATTCTCTCACGCCGTTTTGAGAAGCTATATGCGTGGCTTCAGCTTTTTTGGTGATCCCATGGATATGGCATTACGAAAGTTATTGATGGAAGCAGATTTACCAAAAGAGACACAACACATCGACCGATGTGTGCAAGCCTTTGCAGATAGATATCACGAGTGCAACCCCGGAGTGTACGCCTCTCCGGAACAAGCATATTTTATAGCGTTCTCACTACTCATTTTGCATACTGATGTTTTTAATAAAAACAACAAACATAAGATGCAGAAGTGTGAGTACCTCAAACTGACTCATGGCGATGGTCTCTTTGACGAAATCCTGGAATGTTTTTACGATAATATTTCTTATACACCCTTTATCCATGTCGAGGATGACCTGGATATCAACGGCGAACGCATTATACAACATAAAATGAAGAGAAAGTCGTTGTTTCCTCGTACAAGTTCCGATCCATTGAAAAGGCCATCCAAGGAACCGGTAGATCCATACACGCTAATTATTGACAGCAAGCTGGATTCTCTGCGACCAAATTTAAAAGATCTTATGCATCTCGAAGAACACTACAACTACCTTGGTACAGCACAGTCGCTAAACTTACAAGATCTACAGAAGACTTTCTTCAAGACTGGCGTCCTCCAAATCGTATCTGCTCGTTCTCGACCTGATGCGTTCATGTCGGAAAAGACAGTCACGAATCCGGAAGAGGCTCACCCAGGCATTGTCGATATCAAGATTACAAAAGTCGGACTACTTTGGCGAAAAGACACCAAGAAGAAAAAGACAAGGTCCCCATGGCAAGAATGGGGTGCTATTCTCACCGGGGCTCAGCTTTACTTCTTCCGCAACGTTGCTTGGATCAAAAATCTGATGCACCAGTATGAGAATCATATCAAGCAAGGCCACGATGGGATTCCTGTTATATTCAAGCCTCCACTGGAGCAGTTCAAACCCGATGCATTAATGTCGACTGATGACGCTGTTGCATTACTTGACTCAACATATAAGAAGCACAAGCATGCATTCATCTTTGTGCGACATGGAGGCTTTGAGGAGACTTTCCTTGCCGACAATGAAGATGAAATGAATGATTGGTTGGCAAAGCTAAATTATGCGGCTGCATTTCGTACCTCTGGCGTCCGAATGCGAGGTGTAGTGGGCGGCAACTATGAAGGACAACGGACGCGCGGCATTAGAAGGCTTGACAGTGGTTCTGGTTCAGCTCGATCTGTACAGACACCTACAGGAGAAGTGACGATTATCAGTGGAAAAATTGACACCAAAATGGCCCAGGACATCCTCGCAGCCAGAAGAGAGATCATAATGCAAAAGATCTCTGAAGCGGAGCAAAACTTGGCCGTTGCACAGAAGCAATTAGATGACATCCTCAGAAATGCACGCCATTTGCAGATACTTGCACCAATTCAGTCCAAGACACGGGATCAAGTCTTGCTTGCAGCTGGTAGAATGGCGGCAAAATTAAAGTGGATCAGAATGGAAATCTGGCGCATGAAATGCCATAGAGACATCCTAAAGATGGACTTGGAGGATGAAAGGCGATCTAATGCAGAGAAGACGATCAAAATCGAAGGAAGGGCACGCCCTCAGTCAGTTGAGCGGGCGAGTCTTTCCAGATTAGACTCGAAGGCAAGCACGATTAGATCACCAAATATGCGTCCGGCAACCCAACCGACCTCGGAAGCAGAGAAGAACTTTAGTATAGACGATATCTTCACTACACCGCCTGCCATGTCTAGCTCATCAAGCTTCCACAAATCTCAAGCCTCCTGGGAATTGCCTCCGCTCACGTTCGATGTTCGAAAGGCCCGACACTCGTCACTGTCTAGTTCTGGACCGAAAAGTCCTGTCTTGTCTCACACCGCCTCCTTCCCTAGCACACTCCGCTCAACCACGCCTGAAAAGGCTCAAGTGCCTCAAATCACCATGACACCGCAGGTAGATACCAATGAACATGCCGTACTTGAACAGGCTGGTCCCTCTGAACGCAAAGTGGCAGACGTTGGACCCGAAAATGAAGATAACAAGGACCGTCTAGAAGTCTTGGAGAAAGAGAAGATGGACCGAGGGAATATAATTCGACGGAGCTTGCACCGAACACTGAGGGAGGCACATGTACCAGCGCATAGCCGGAGCCGTAAAGGCAAAGAGTCTACGCCTGGTGCCGGCATCTCTGATGAAGGAAATGCAGATGATGTCCTGGCACGTGGTAGCGGTAGCTTCATTGTACATGGCAAGAAAGCCAGTGTCATTAATTTTGGAGAAGAGTTTCAGAATTTGTCTCCTGATGAGCGGCTGAGGTTGAGGAAGCAGGCACACAAAGGGGAGTCAACAGATGCCTCTGGTGCGATGGTAGAGGATGATCATCAATTTGCCACTGCTGGACCTGTTATCAACTATGAACACCGTGATTCGACAGCAAGTACTAGCACAGCAACAGCTCGTAGCATTCGAGAGCTGCACAACCGCCTGTCAGCTCATATTGCTACTCTCGGGCAAGCAAATCCAAACCTTGATGTTGACGACAGCGATGCAGCCTTGAGCTTCTCAGATGGCAGACGCACCCCGCTGCCTCCTGTAGAGGACTTAGAGGAAGAAAATGAGCGCAGCCCAAGCTCTGCCGGTCTACAAGCGGCTTTTTATACCCCTGAGGCTGCAAGAACTCCCGTGAAGGCAGAATTCGATGCGAATGAGACTGGAAATGACGAGCCCGGCTTGGAGAAGCTGCCGAGCCCACTTTTACCCGTCATGGCTGCCTGATTCTCTATCACTCATTTGCTATATCACTTAACACTGCATCATCCTTTCTTTTATCAATTGTACATATAGCATATACAAGCACCGTGGCGTTGCATGGAAACTCGGCAGGATTATGGCTTGGCTATAGAGGTTGTATTGGCGGTAATATAGGACATACGCATGTCCTACTTCAGATGTAGGGTTGTCAATAGCGATAGAAGGATTATTTGGGCATGAATTGATGTTAGCTTTTGGCTATAGCTTTGAACTTTTCTTGTTTCTTGTGAGTCTTGAAATACTTATTGCCGGCTTAACTTCAAGCTCAACCTTCCTCGTTCCCGCCATTGCAACCGGCCTCGTCTTCAGAGTCAGATCCTACAAAAGTCGTTGCCTCACTGCCGACTTCTCCCTTGCCCAGAGCTTGCTGCACTGCAGAGATCCCTGTAGAAGTCACCCACAAGAACGCATTTGTGCGATAGTGATCTATGTGATGGAAGAAGATGTGGAATCTAAAGATTGCATTAGCCAGCAACTCTAGTCCGAAGAGAACAGACAACTACAAAACTCACTGATGATCCTTCTCCTCTTCCCTAAAAATTCTCTCATAAATCTCCCTCTGCTTAAATTCTCCAATCTCCTTCTCAAACTTATCGAAATCGATCTTTTCCCTCTGAAACTCTCTTACCGCGCGCTCGTTATACGTCTCAAAAACAGGCCGTTCCAAAAGCAGGCCCAAACCTGGCGCTTTCGGGATGCTGATGTTGTCAGGCCTGTAGCTCTCGTTTATGCGCGAGAGCGGCGCCCCGCAGCGTACGACGAGGGCGACCATGGCGACCATTTTGCGGATCTGATGCATCATGAAGGATTGGCCGTGGACTTTGAGGGAAAGCCATTCGGTGTCGTTGATGATGAGGGGGGAGGGGGCGACGGTGAAGGAGCGGATTACCCGCTTAGCGGAGGGATCTTTAAAGGATTTTTGGATGGTGTAGTTGTGGAAGTTGCGGGTGCCGATGTAGGCTGATAGGGCGTCTTGGACTCTCTGGAGGCGGGCGGCGGATATGCGGTAGGCCTTTTTGGCGAGGATGTAGGCTGCTTTGACTTCTTTGATTGCGGCTTCGACTGGAGTAAGTATAGATTTCGATGGCGGTGGGTCAGATTCCGCTTGTTCTACAGAATTCACAAGGGCTTCTGAATTAATAGGTCCCAATGGTGTCTCATCGGGAGATGCAGTACCAGAGCCAATCATTACCCAATCATCAGTTAGCTGAGGATCTTCGGTCGCAGACATTGTAGCATGGCCATTGGGTTTCGAAGTCAAATCGCCCTCTACGGCTAGGCTTCTCACACCGTCTGCTGCTTTCCTGGCATCTTCAGAACTGTGAATGGCTTCCATAACAGCATTTCGTATCTCTGGGTCAAGCCGACCAAGTATGGGATTCACATACTCCTTCTCTGCATCTTCCCAAAAGCTGGCGACATCCGCTTGTCGAGACTGGTAACTTTCGAAAACTCCCTCTTTCTCAGCGGACTCGACCAATTTCTTTCCGAGAAAGCTCTGTGGGTGTGGTGGCAAAAACGAATATGTTGGAATCAAGTACTCATACCATCGTGAGTCACATGTCTGGTAGCAACTAAATGATCCATTGGTCCTCTCAATACCCCATACTCTGATTTGTTGGGGAAGAGCGTCGTTGATCTTTTTCACAACGTCTGGATCCTCCACAATAAGTTTAAGGGATATCACATTACCAGCAGCATGGACTCCCTTGTCGGTTCTCGCACACCTTACCAAAGAAGATTTCTTAGGATCATCAGCATTGGCTTTTGAGATTGCGCCAGCGGCCACGAAGGCGGAGAATAGATCGCCCTCTATTGTCTTCTCAGAAGCATTAATCTGCATTCCTTTGTATCCAGATCCGGCATATCCAATCAGTACGGCAACCTTGCGCTTAGGTTTCCGTTCTTCAGCAGCAATTTCTTCTTTTGTGAACGGAACCGAGACAGCTCCTTCTCCTTCATGCTCAATCTTCTGGCGCTTGATAGCCTGCTCTTCATCGTTGCGCTTCCGTTTGTCTACTGGATTTCGACTTCTTAGTTAGCTGTGTAGTCAATTGAGAGCATATGGGTGACATACCTCCATGCAGAGCGGCCCACATCCTGCTTCTGACGCTCACTCGGTTCGTTGCCACGTCTTCTACTCTTACCTCGTTCACTACCACGTCCGCGACCCCTCTGATCTCTAAACCCTCTTCTGTCGCCTCGTTGACCGCTATGGCTTGGGGCAGATGTGCTGGATGCCATGTTTTCAGTAGTCGACGGTTTTGGAGCGGTAGAATTGGGCGCTGGGTTTGACGAGCCTGAGACCTTACTCGCATTACCGCCTGCGGTATTATTGCCTGCCATCGTGTGGCCCGTTTAAGAGTTCTCATAACCTCCCCAATGCATATTGAGAGGAAACAATCAATTTTGAAAACCACATGAAATTTGATAATAAGCGCCTGGCAGCCGAGGATTTGCCGACAAGCGCGAGGCAACAAGCTTTCTGCAGCCTCATTCGCAATTTGATCTCCTCTTCAGGTGAAGTCGTTGAGCCCGGGCAGGATTTCGGCCCCTGTGACCCATCGCCTCCTTCTTGCCCTACACAGCTCCATCGAGACAAGCGCTGTCGGGAGTGAAGTATGGACGCAGCGGCTATTCACTGACAAGTAGTTTTCCTTTATCCTCTATACCATCTGACGAAGCGTCGCAAAGCAAGGCCCACCATCTTAAGGAAACTGACCTCTCGAAACTCATCAAAAATTCTCCATAGCTTTGGTAACAAGGTTCTCCAGCCATGGACCTTGCGCAGACCCTTATACGGTCGGTCATGCGAGCATTCTATGATACGAAGCACATCCTGGTGATCGATGCCCTGATCATACACTCAGCGTATGTCTCTTGATGCTGGCCAATAACTCTGAAAGGAGATGTTGACAATAACAGTTTACGGGACGAAGACATGGTGTATTTGATGGGTATGCAATCGAAGGAGCTTCATAAGCTTTGTGGCAGGCTGAGAGAGGATCGTTTCCTTGCAGTGTACGTGACCTCACCACGTACTGTTCGATACACCTGCGTATAGCTCGTTGATTTCATTTCATAGGCACACAAGGCAAGAAGCCAGAGAAGGCCAACAGCGTCCAGTCAATAAGACATGGTACTACATTGATTATCGAGCCACGATTGATGCGATCAAGTGGAGGATATACTGTATCGACAAGGCGGTGCAAGGCAACACAGTTCCCTTGGAGGAGAGAAAAGACTTCACCTGCCCCCGCTGCAAGTCAGAGTGGACACAAATGGAAGTCTTAGACAAGGTGGATTTCCAACGAGGCTTCCTCTGCCATAAG
>Ga0335075_10007938_pt1 | contig 16302 bp, 18 predicted proteins | sample Lox_Sample_24_FD_206723 | JGI IMG/M metagenome (GOLD analysis project Ga0335075, IMG submission 206723) | Soil microbial communities from Loxahatchee National Wildlife Refuge, Florida, United States - Lox_Sample_2.4 | ecosystem: Environmental > Terrestrial > Soil > Wetlands | place: USA... | reverse complement strand
CGTTCACCGAAGAGGAACAGCGCGACGGCAGTCTCGAATACAACTACGCGCGGCAGGAGCACGCGATGGATGCCGCCGCACCGCCGCCACCGGTCTCTCTCCAGGCAGCCGCGTGTGGCACCGATACACTGACCTACTCACGTGACAGGCCTGGCATGAGCGCGTTCGTGATGGAGGATGGCGTCATCCACCACACGTACTCGACGTACGCCCGTGGCGTCGACGCGCTCTGGAACATGTTCCAGTGGCTCGATCGGGCGCCGCTCGGGCGCAACGAGACGACGGTTTGGTGGCGTCGCCACGACGAATACGGCAACGGCCGGGTGCGGGCGCGGTGATGCGCTGCGCCGCATGCTGGAATCCGACGCTCGTCGCGATCGCCATCGACCTCGCCGCAGTGGCCATCGTCACCCTGGCGATCACGGCGAAGCAACTGATCACATGGACACGGCACTTCGCCCGGTCACTCCGCGGTTCCGTGGGCACTGTGGTGCGTACGCTCGTCGTGCTTCGTTCCGGCTGGTCGTCGGGCTCGTCACGCGCCGTCCTGGATCTGGCGGGTAGGGGCGTCTCCCCGAGACGCCCATGAAGCGGCGCGGGCCGACAGAGGCCCGCGTCCACGCACTTACGGCAGGAAGAAGAACCCGAGCGCCAGAATCACGTAGATGGCGAGCAGTTGCACGCCTTCCATCCAGTGTGTCTCGCCGTCGTGGGCGATGAACGAGATGCTGAAGACCGCGATCGCGATCGACACGATCTCGAACACGCTGAACACCAGGTCCATCGGGCGCGGCGCGATGACGTGGCTCAAGAGGATCAGGACCGGGGCGACGAACAGCGCGATCTGCGTCGACGAACCGACGGCGATCGCGATCGCCGCGTCCATGTCGTTGCGGGCCGCGAGGACGATCGCGGAGTAGTGCTCGGCCGCGTTGCCGACGAGGGCGACGACGATCACGCCGACGAACAGCTCGGTGAGGCCGAGCGTGCTGGCCGTCTCGGCGACCGCGCCGACCAGCATCTCGCTGACCACCGCGACGGCAGCGGTGGCACCCAGGAGGAGCAGCACCCACCGCCGCGAGCCGCCGTCGCCTTCGGCTGTCGGCTGCTTCTCGCGGTGCTCATCGACGCCGTACAACTGTCGATGTGTGACGAGCGTGAAGACGAGACTGAGGCAGTAGGTGACGAGCAGCACTACCGCGATCTCGGTATCGAGCTTCAACTCCGGGGCGCCGCGACCACGCGCCAGGTAGTGGAACACCGCCGGCACGACCAGGCCGATGGCGCTCAGGAGCAGCATCGTGGTGCCCATCCCCGCCGTCGTGCGGTTGAAGCGCTGCGTCGGGTGCTTCAGGCCACCGACGAGTGCCGAGGCCCCGAACACCAGCAGCACGTTGCCGATGATCGAGCCGGTCAACGACGCCTTCACGAGATCGAAGAGGCCCTCGCGCAGGGCGAGGCCACCGATGATCAGTTCGGCGGCGTTGCCGAACGTCGCGTTCAGCAGCCCGCCGATGCCGCCGCCGAGGCGTTCGGCGAGCGCTTCGGTTGCACGGCCGATGCAGGCCGCCAGCGGCAGGATCGCGAGGACGGAGGTGGCAAAGACCAGCACGTGCCGGTCCGGTGCGACGTAGCCCACGACCACGGCGATCGGCACGAACAGCAGGAGGAGCGACAGCGGTGCCGACGGCAGCAGCGTGCGGTTCACCGTTTCATCATGGCGGTGGATGGGTAGTCGTGCGCGGTAACATCGCGGCACCTCAGTCGACCGTGCGATCGAGTTGAAGCTCGACGCCTACGCTGGAAGCGACGGCAGAGTTGTGTTCAGCTATGAATGATACAGTTGTGCATATGGCTGCCGACCGCTACGACCTCTCGATTCTGGAACTGGGACGCGTTCGACTCGGGTCCGATCGCAAGGCCGCCCTCGATGAGGCGCGCACGCTCGCCCAGCATGCCGAGACGCTCGGTTACCGGCGCTTCTGGGTGGCTGAGCACCACAACGCCCCGACGGTGGCGACGGCCGCCACGTCCCTCGTCATCGCCCATGTCGCCGCCGGCACCCGGACGATCCGCGTCGGCGCTGGCGGCATCATGCTGCCCAACCACGCGCCCTACGTGATCGCCGAGCAATTCGGCACGCTCGAAACGCTGTTCCCCGGCCGCATCGATCTCGGCCTGGGCCGCGCCCCCGGCACCGATCAGCTGACGCTGCAGGCGCTGCGACGCGACCCATCCAACGCCGAGCACTTTCCGCAGGATGTCCTCGAATTGCAGGCGTTCCTCGGGCCCGTGCAGCCTGGGCAGCGCATCGAGGCCGTGCCTGGTTCGGGGACGCAGGTGCCGCTCTGGATTCTCGGGTCCAGCCTCTTCGGTGCGCAGCTGGCGGCGCAGTTCGGACTGCCGTTCGGCTTCGCCTCGCACTTCGCGCCGCAGTCACTCGACCAGGCGTTGCGCATCTATCGCGAGCGCTTCACGCCGTCGCGGCAGCTCGATCGGCCGTACGCGCTGGTCGGCGTCAACGTCATCGCCGCGCCCACCGACGACGAAGCACGCTACCTGGCGACGTCGCAGCAGATGTCGTTCGCCGATCTCGTGCGCGGCATGCGTGGCCTCGTCCAGCCGCCGATTGCCGACATCGAGACCTACTGGTCACCGGCCGAGAAGCTGCACGCCTCCCAGATGCTGGCCTGCAGCATCGTCGGCAGTCCCGACACGGTGCGTCGTGGGCTGGCGCGTCTGCACGAGCGCACCGGCGCCGACGAGTTCATGGTGGTGTCGGACGTGTTCGACCCGGCCCTGCGCCGCCGGTCGTTCGAGCTCATCGCCGATATCGCCGGTCTGCGCGGCACCGTGGGTGAGGCGCCGGCCGCCACTGCGGCAGGCGCCGGCCGCTGACGATGTGCTAGCGTTCGGCGCCATGTTCCCAGCTGTTTCCCGTCTCGGCGCCACAGTCGTGGCGTTCACGAGCGCTGCCGCCGTGCTGATGGCGGCGGGCCCCGAACCGATCGATCACGCCGTCAACGCCCGCATCCGGGCCGAGGCCCGCGATCGCTCGCAGATCATGAAGACGCTGCACGTCCTCACCGACGTGTATGGCCCCCGACTCACCGGATCGCCGAATCACAAGGCTGCCGCCGAGTGGACGATTGCCGAGATGAAGCGCTGGGGCTTCGACCGCGGCTTCCTCGAGGAGTGGGACTTCGGGCATCCCGGGTGGCTGAACGAGCGGCTCTCGGTGCATGTGACCGCGCCGGTCAAGGACACGCTGGTCGGCGAGGCGCTCGCGTGGACCAACGGCACGGACGGTCCTGTACACGCCGCCGCGGTGCAGCTCGTGATTCCCGAGCGTCCGACCGAGGCGTCGCTGAAGACATTCCTCGACGGCAAGGCGGCCGCGGTCGCCGGCAAGATCGTCCTGGTGGGCGCCGGCACGCCGGTGCCCGTCAACTTCTCGAAGTCCGACCTGCGTCGCAACGCCGACGATCTGGCGGCGACCTTCGATCCGGTCAACCCGCGCCCTCCCCAGTTCGGGCCTGCCGCATCGCGCGGTGGCCCGGCGGCGCCGGAACCCGGCCGCCTCACCGCTCGACAGGTCACCGAACAGGTCGACGCCTTCCTGCTCGCCAACAAGGTGCCCGTCCGCATCAACGATGGCGGCCGTGACCATGGCCAGATCAGGGCCTTCAACAACGCGACGTACGACGGCGCGAAGGCGCCGCCGACGATCATCCTGCGCAACGAGGACTTCGGGCGTCTCGCGCGTCTGCTGGCCGACGGGCGTCCAGTCGAACTCGACGTCGACGTCGTCAACCGCTGGTACCCGGAAGGCCGGACGTCCTACAACGCGATCGCGGAGATTGCCGGCACCGACAAGGCGCAGGAAGTCGTGATGCTGGGCGGCCACCTGGATTCGTGGCACGCTGCGACCGGCGCCACCGACAACGCCATCGGCGTCGCCGTGATGATGGAGGCCGCCCGCATCTTGAAAGCGCTCGACCTGAAGCCACGGCGGACGATCCGCGTCGCGCTGTGGGGTGGTGAGGAACAGGGGCTGCTCGGCTCCAAGGCCTACGTCGCCAGGCACTTCGGCACGGCGGAAGCGCCGACGCCCGAGTTCGCGACGTTCGGCGGCTACCTGAACGTCGATTCGGGCACAGGCCGCATCCGCGGCGCCACGGTCTTCGGTCCGACCGAGGCGGCGCGCATCCTGCGCGAGATCGTCGCGCCCTTCGAAGACCTCGGCATGGTCGGCGCCACCGCCACGAAGAGCCGTCGCTCCGGCGGCACCGACAGCACGTCGTTCAATGCGGCAGGGCTGCCTGGCATCGGGCTCCTGCAGGATCCGATCGAGTACCAGTCCTACACCTGGCACACCAACCTCGACACCTACGAACGGATCGTCGAGGCCGACGTGAAGAAGAGCGCCGCCGTCATCGCGTCGGCGATCTACCACCTGGCGATGCGTGAGGAGATGCTTCCACGTTTCCCGGCGGCGGAGATGCCGGAGGCGCCCGCGGCCCCCGCCCAGGTACGCCCCGCGCCGTCAGCGGCGCCCCAGACGACGCCCGCGCCCGTCCGCAGGTGAGGAGATTCGGTCAATCTCGGTAGGACGGCTCGCCGAGTCGTCCGACGATTCCGCCGCTCTCGACATCGCGCATTGAGCATTGCGCATGGCGCGAGAGCGAATAGGATTGCTCCCGTGACCACACGATATCGCTCGGCAACCGGCGCCCGCTGGGCCTTCTCGATCGCCGCCATGGCGGTCGCACTCTTCACGACCGCTCCGGCAGCTCAACAGGCGTCGGCGGCAAAGCCGCTGCGAGCGCTGTACGTCACCGGCGGCGGCTTCCACGACTTCGTCACGCAGGAGGGCATCGTCCCGCCCGGCATCGCGTCGCGCGTCAACGTCGAGTGGACGATCGACAACACGGCGGGCAAGGCCACCGACGTGATGATCGAGCGCCACAAGGACACGGCCTGGACCAAGTCCTTCGATGTCGTCGTCTACAACATGTCGTTCTCGCACGTCGTCGATCCGACCTGGATCGAGCGGATCACGACGGCGCATCGGGAGAGCGGCGTGGGCGCGGTCATCCTGCACGGCGCCGTGCACAGCTACCGCCGCTCGACGTCGAAGGCGTGGGGACAGCTGATGGGCGCCTTCAGCATGCGTCACGACAAGCAGAAGCCGATCACGGTCAAGGCACTCGCGCCAGCAAACCCGATCATGAAAGGCGTGCCGGCGAGCTGGACGACGATCAACGAGGAACTCTACGAGATCATCGAGACGTTCCCGGGCATGACGCCGCTGGCCGAGGCGCACAGCACCGAAGTGAACAAGACCTCACCGGTGATCTGGACCAATCAGGCCGGCAAGGCCCGCGTGTTCGTCACCTCGCTCGGGCACAACAACGAGATGATGTCGGACCCGGTGTACCTCGGACTGGTCAGCCGCGGCCTGCTCTGGACGGCAGGGAAGCTGAACGACGATGGCACGCCGGTCAAGGGCTACGGACGTCCTTGAGCGTTCACGAGGGGAGCGCGAGCGCTCGCTGCGTCGCGGTCTCCACGGCGTTGGGCGCGTGAGGGGGCGCGCCTGACATCTCGCCGGCCGCCGGCAGCAGCGGCGGTTGCGCGAGGAAACGTGGTGCGGTGCCGCGATGCGGCTGCGCGGCGTGCACCAGGAACGGGTGGCAGAGGTACACGGTGCCGGCCTCGCCCGTCGCACGCACCTCGGCCCGGTGTGCGCTCTCCGCGAAACCCGTCGCCGCCAGTTCCCGCAGCGTCAAGCCTTCCTCTCCCGCCGGTGCCAGCCGGCGCGCGATGTCGGCGTGCGAACCGACCCGGATGCGCGTCGGCGCGTCCTGCTCTCCGACGTCCGAGAACAGGAACAACATCAGCAGCGCGCGACCGCGCGAGTGCACGTTGGCCCGCCAATCCATGAAGTCCGGGGCGTCGAACCCGAAGCTCACGTCGATGTGCCAGCCCGTGTCGCCCGGATCGTCGGGCGACGGGAAGCGCACCGGGAACGTCCCCATCGACCCACCCGGCTGCCATCGTCCAGGTCCGACGAGACGATCGAACGCGTCGTGCAGCACCGGCGTGTTGGCGGCCTCCACGAACGGCGCCTGCGCGTAGCCGCCGAGCCGGACGACGGGCCGGGTCCAGGTCGTCGCGTCGTCCGGGTCGCAGTCAAGGTCGCGCCACAGGATGCGCCGCGCTGCCTCCGCGAGCGATGCCGGGAACGCCTGGTCGATGCGAATGAAGCCGTCGGTGATGAACTGCTCGACCTGTGCGGGGCTCAGCTCGCGCAACGCGGAAGATTCACCTGCCATCGTGCCCCCCAGCGTATCCTGAGGCACCGTCATGAAGCTGATCGACAAGCCCGGTGTCGCACCGATCCGTTCGTTGCTCGAAGACCCGTCGGTCACCGAGATCATGATCAACGGGCCGCGTCAGGTGTACGTCGAGCGTCACGGCACGATGCAGGAGGTGCCGACGATGTTCACGCAACCCGAGCAGCTCGATCTGCTCGTGGACAATCTCGTTGTGGCCTCTGGCCGCGGCGTCAACGTGCGCAGCCCGATGGTGGACTTCCGGATGGAGGACGGCTCGCGCGTCAACATCTGCGTCGCGCCCGTGTCGTTGCAAGGCCCTGCGGTCACCATCCGCAAGTTCACGCACACGGTGCGGACGCTGGCCGACCTCGTGCGTCATGGCACGCTCACCACGCGGATGGCGGCGTTCCTGAGCCTCGTGGTGCGGTCGCGGCTGAACCTGGTGTTCTCGGGCGGCACCGGGTCGGGCAAGACGACCACACTCGGGACTGGCCAACGAGATCGCGAGCAGCGAACGGCTCGTCGTCATCGAGGACACGGCGGAACTCGATCTGGCAGTGAAGCACTGCGTGCGGCTCGAGGCGCGACGGTCGAACGCGGAAGGGGCTGGCGCGATCACGCTCGGGGACCTGCTGCGCAACAGCCTGCGCATGCGGCCGTCGCGGATCATCGTCGGCGAGATTCGCGGTGACGAAGCGTTCGAGATGGTGCACGCGATGACGAGCGGGCACGACGGTTCGATGGCCGTCCTGCACGCCAGTTCACCGTCGCACGCGATCTCGCGCCTGGAGATGATGCTGCTGGCCAAGGGCCTCGAACTGCCCTTGTGGGCGATCCAGAAACAGATCGCGACGAGCGTCGACCTCGTGCTGCAGCACCAAATCATGCAGGACGGTGTGCGGCGCCTGACGAACGTCAGCGTCGTGGACCGCGCGGCCGACGGCCAGGTGACGATCGACGACCTCTTCGAGTACCGCCTCGAGGGCTATGACGGGTCCGGACGCGCTGTCGGCCACTTCATGTCGAGCGGCACGCGACCGAAGTTCTACGAGAAGCTGCGACTGGTGGGCGGTGCCACGGTGGACACCCTGCTCGAGCCGGGCCGCGTCGACTGACGAGCGACCGCCTCGCCTTAAGACTTCTGACTTTCGACTTCAGACTTTGATTGAGCCGTTCCGTTGACGCCGAGGCCCTGCGGACGTACCCTCGGTCCACGGCGTAGAAACGGCGCCGGCGGGTTCGCGCGAAGGGCTCAGCCCACGACCAGCAGTCCCCGACGCACCCGGTACGTACACCGCCGTGCCACCTGCTTGCGAACCGCAGGAGAAGGCATGGAGGCCGTACGATGCCACGCTCCCTTCCTGACCGCCCCGATCTCGATCACCTGAAGCACCAGGCCAAGGCCCTTCTGCGCGACATCAAGGCGCGCGACGCCGAGGCACTCGGCAGGCTGGCCACGCTGCCGGCGTTCGCCGCCGGCCCCCTCACCGACGAACGGCTCGCCGACGTCGCTCTGCATGACGCCCAGTCGATCGTGGCGCGTGAGTACGGCCAGCCGTCGTGGCAGGCCCTGCGCGACGAGGTGCAGGCCCGCACGTTGTCGTTCGAGACCGCGGTGGAGGAGTTCGTCCGCTGCGCGACGGGCGGCGCCCGGCCGCGGGCCGAACGCATCCTCGCCTGGCATCCGGCCGTCGCCGGCGCGACGCTTCATACCGCGCTGGTGCTCGGTGACGTGGATGCTGTCCGCACGAAGCTGGCCGCGGACCCGGGGCTCGCCACGCGGCCTGGTGGTCCACAGGACTGGGAACCGCTGCTGTACGTGTGCCACACGTCGATGGCCGACCGCGATCGAGACGTCGGCTTCGTCGAGATCGCAAGGGCGCTGCTGACGGCTGGGGCCAACCCGAACGCCGAGTATCACTGGAACTGGCATCCGGAACTGCCGCGGACCGCGTTGTGGGGCGCGCTGTGTGTCGTGCGATCGCTGGCACTCGCCGAGACATTGCTGGCGGCTGGCGCCAATCCGACCGACGGCGTGTGTGCCCACATCACCGGTGGCGGTGGCAACCTGCCGGCGCTGGAACTGCTCGCACAGCACGGCCTGCGGCCCGACGGCATTCCGGGCGGCGTGCCGCCACTCGTCTACATGATGACGTGGGGCACCATTGCCGCCGGACCGGTCTGGCTGCTCGATCACGGCGCTGACCCGAACCTCGCGTGGGGCGACGAGGGGGAAGCACCACTGCACGTTGCCGCGCGCCGATGGGACGTTCCGATGGTCGAGCAGTTGCTTGCGCACGGCGCCGATCCGCTGCGTCCGCGAGCCGACGGGCGGACGGCGCACGCCCTCGCCGAGATGCACGGCAATCGCGACGTGGCGGCGGCGCTGGCCGCGGTCGGTGCCGGCGCGACGCTATCGCCCGTCGATCGTTTCGTGGCCGCGTGCGCACGCGCCGATCGCGCCGAAGCCGACGCGCTGCTCGCGGCGGATCCCTCACTGCGCGATGCGTTGCAGCCGGCCCACCACCTGCTGCTCCATCGTCCAGCCGAGACCGGCGACGCGCGGGTGCTCGAGACGATGGTCGCCTGCGGATTCGACAAGGACGTCCGCGATCGCGATCGGGTGACACCGCTGCACCGCGCGGCGATGGGTGGTCATCCCGAGGCGACGCGCGTCCTGATCGATGCCGGCGCCGATCTGCACGCGCTCGACGGTATGTTCGCGGCGCCACCGCTCGTGTGGGCAGTGGAAGGTCGCGAGCACGCGCAACCTGGTGCCGATCACGTCGCGGTGGCGCGCCTGCTCATCGCGGCGGGATCGCCGCAGGAGTGGCATGTGCCCGAAGGGGCGCCCGACCCTGAGCGCACGCTCGACGGCCTGATCGAGCTCCGGCGCGAAGCGGCGATCTGATCCGTCAGCGCGTCAGTCGAAGAAGAACGAGCGCCATCCGGGACGTTCAGTGTCCCGGGTGGCATACCACCCCTGTCCCTGTGCGAGTGCCGCCGGCGATCGCGTGACATGCCATGCGGCGTGGCTCAGCATGACGTACGCACCGCGCGGATCGTAGGCGACGAACTCACGCGTCCCCGGCGCCTCCAGCAGCGGCACCGGCAACTCGAAGAAGAGCGTGTAGCTGTCGTCGTGTCGCGTGTACTGGTAGCGCTCGACGCCCATCACGCGCGGCTTGTAGTCGGGCCACGCGCCGGTCAGCGACGCGGGATACCGGCCGTGCGTGGCGCGATGCGTCTCGAGTTCCTGCACCAGCGTCGTCGCCGCGTCGATCGCATGACGCCGACTCGAGGCCGCCATCGTGCCGAGAGCCAGCCACTGCACCGCGACGGCAGTAATCGGGACGATGACGAGCGCGAGCCGCAGGACTGACGAGGCCTCGGTGCCATGGGCGCCGAGACGCCGCCAGCGCTGGACGAGCCACGTTCCCGCGACGAGCCCGATGAGGCCGAGCAGACGGCCTCCGGTGGCCCACGCCACACCGCACATCACGAGACCGACGATGGCCAGGCCCGCGAGTGACGCTCGTCGCGATCGGTTCGCCGACGTCAGGAGACCCGCGAGGCCGATCGGCGCCAGCAGCAGGGCGGCGACGCTGCCGACCTGCGCGACCGTCGACAGCGGCACCGCCAGCGGATCGTATTCGCCCGGCAGGTATGGGTAGACCGCGCCTGCCGTGATCAGGAGCACCACGCCGGCGAGCCGGGCGACCGTCGCCATGCGATCACCGTCCGGGCGACGGATCGACCTGGACGACGCGGGTCTTCGACAGCAGCTCGAACGCGCGCTGGCGGCGGTCGGTGAAGAGGGCGAACAGCGCGTCGATCCACATCACCTGCAGGAATGCAGGCAACTGTCGGACGATCGACTGCCCCAGCGTGATCGGCGCGCCGCTCTCCTGTCGCACGTAGAGACCGTAGCGACGCTTGCCGATCGTCTGGCCGGTGCGCCATTCCGCGACGATCGTGTAGAGCACGTACCCGAATCCCGCGACCAGGATGGCCAGCACGAACAGCACGCCGGTGAGGATCTCGACCGGCGCGAGCCAGGCAAGGCACGCCAGCGCTGCGGCAATCGCGAAGGGGATCGCGACGTCGATGATCTTGGCGACGAAGCGGGCCCCGAAGTCGGCCGAGGCCAGCGGCACACCGGACAGGTACGACTCGGCCAGCGCGGCGGGGTCGCCGAGCTGTCGGAGAACGTCCGCGAGCGGCTGTCCGGCGGCGAGGCGTTCCTCGATGTGGCCGCGCAGTTCGACGGCAATCTGCGCGCGCGTGGGAGTTGTCGGCGGCAGGTGCGCGAGCACCTGCGCGAGGTAGGCGTCGGTGGTCATCGTCATCATCGGGTCCTGTCCTGCCCGAGCAGTCGGGCCATCGCGTCAGCGAATGCGAACCAGTCCTGCCGGAGTGTGGCCAGCTCACGGCGGCCATCGTCGGTCAGGCGGTAGTACTTGCGGGGCACGCCGCGCTCGGGGGTGTCCCACCGCACGTCGACGAACCCGGCCCGTTCGAGTCGGTAGAGCACGGGGTAGAGCGTGCCGTCGGTGACTTCGAGGGCGCCGGCGGTTTCGCGGGTGAGTTTGGTGACGATCTCGTACCCGTACGCTTCGCCGGCATCGAGCAGGTGCAGCACGATGAGCTCGAGCGAGCCGCGCCGGAGTTCACGGGTGATGCTGCCTTTGCGGGTGTCGTCCCGGGTGCGGTCGTCAGGCACCAGCCAAGTGTGACGCAAGATGTCTTGCATGACAAGGTATAAGACGTAGCCAACATGGGGTAGTTCAATTTCTCTGGAACCTGGAACCGGAAGCCGGGCAGTCGGCAGTCGGCGGGTCGGCAGTCGACCGTGGTGAGCGGTTGGCCGGTGACATCGTGCGGGTCGAACGGTTGGAGCGGCGACGCGGGTGCCGCACCCGGAACCCTGTACCCGGAACCCGGTCTCTGCTTCGTTCTTGAGTCTGCTGACTTGTCCAATGTCAGCGTTGGCTCCGTTCCCCTCTCCTGCCGTCCTGTTGTCCTGCGCTCCTGTCTTCCTGTGCTCCTGTCTTCCTGTTCTAAGCTGCGGTAGTGCCTGAACTTCCTGAAGTCGAGGCGGCGCGTCGCCTGCTCGAACCCGCGATGCTCGACGCGCGCTTCATGCGTGTGCTGCTGCGTCGGGCGAACCTGCGGCGCGCATTTCCGGATCGCTTCTCCGAACGGCTGACCGGCGCGACGGTGCTGGCCGTTGGTCGCCGCGCGAAGTACCTGCACCTCCCGCTGTCCACTGGCGACGTGCTGGTGATGCACCTCGGCATGTCGGGCGACTTCAGGGTCGAACGCATCGACGATGAGGCGGCGCCGATCGTGCCGCCGGGCCTGCACGATCACGTCGTCTTCGAGATGTCGTCGGGATGTGCCGTGACCTTCAACGATCCCAGGCGCTTCGGCACCATGGACCTGCTGACGCCGCACCCCGACGGACGTCACGCGACGGTGCCCGGGCTCGGCCCCGAGCCGCTCTCGGACGACTTCGACGCGGCGGCGCTGGCCCAGGCGTGCGCCAGGCGGAAGGCGCCGCTCAAGAACACCCTGCTCGACCAGCGCGTCGTTGCGGGACTTGGCAATATCTATGTGGTCGAGGCGCTGCACCGCGCTGGTCTCTCACCTCGTCGACGCTCGTCCACCATCGCGACCCCATCCGGCAAACCACGACCGACGGCGACGAAGCTGACTCAGGCGATCAAGGCCGTACTGCGGCGTGCCGTCGAGCGACAGCTCGCACCTTCGTATCGTGCGTCGCGCTTCCAGGTCTACGACCGCGAAGGCGAAGCGTGCCCGACGGGTGGCTGCGACGGGACCATTCGTCGCATCGTCCAGGCAGGGCGCTCGACGTTCTACTGTCCTGCCTGTCAACGCTGAGTCGCCGCGCTCGTGGCGACGATGCGTCGCCTCGCTACACCTGACGTGTGACGGACGCTCCGCCACCGACGTCGTCTGCGCACGAGGCCTTCAGACCGGGCGAAGCTGGCGTGATCGACAGGTGGTATCGCCCTTGCTCCATGTCGGGACATGACGAACGACACCGCCATCTCGACGCTGAACAACCTCATCGAAACCTGCAAGGACGGTGAGAACGGCTTCAAGACCGCCGCCGAAGGTCTGACCGACCCGGCTTACAAGGCGAAGTTCATCGAGTACGCCCAGCAGCGCGCAACGTTTGCGCGGGAACTCCAGGCGCAGGTGCGGACGTTGGGCGGCGACCCTGAGAAGAGCGGCTCGGTGGCCGCCTCGCTGCATCGCGGCTGGATCGACATCAAGTCGGTCGTGACCGGCAAGAGCGACCACGCGATTCTGGCCGAGGCCGAGCGTGGTGAAGACGTCGCCAAGGCGGCGTATGAGAAGGCCGTGAAGGAGTCGCTGCCGGCCGACGCGGCCGCACTCGTGCAACGTCAGGCGAGCGCGGTGAAGCAGGCGCACGATCATGTGCGTGACGCGCGCGACCGTGAGAAGGTCGCTCACTAGGCACGAAAGTCACAAGTCAGAAGTCAGAAGTCTGAAGGATGGGTTGGCCATCCGACGTCCTCTTCAATGATCGTCGGGTGGTTCCAGGCCCAGCGTCGCCCACGCTTCGCGGAGGGTTCTCACCAGATGACTCTGGCGTGGACCCTCGCGGGCGAACGCGGCGTACACGCGGCCCATCGCGTAGTCGAGTTCGCGCGCGACGATGAAGACGTCGCGGCCGCCGGCGGCGAGGGTGCGGAACTGATCGTCGTTGTCGAGGTCGACGAGCGCCTGCATGTCGTCGCGCTCGATGAGCAGTTCCGTGAGTCCTCGGAAATCCCACATCACATCGAAGCCCGTGCCCCACGCCGCATCGCGATAGATCGTGCGCGTGGCGTCGGCCAGTTCGGCCCCGGTGACCGTGCCGCTGACCGTCGCCATGGCGACCCGTCGCACTGGATCGATGTGGTAGGTGAATGCCATGGCCCTAGGGCAGCTCGCGCACCCGGATGTTGCGGAACTCGACGGGCGACCCTTCCGCTTCGAGGCAGAGAAAGCCACTGCGCGGATCGGCGCCGCGACCGCCGGAGACCTCTTCGCCGTTCACCCACAGGCGAATCTCGCCGTTGATGCCGCGCACGTAGTAGTGGTTCCATTCGCCGACGCCCTTGCTGCGCTCGGCCCGCGGAAAGCTGCGTGACCCGTCCGGCGATCGCGGTTCGAACGGCTCCAGCTTCGAGTTGCCGACCGCGAAGATGTCGCCGTTGGTCGTGAACCAGCCGCCCGGCTTGCCGCCACTCGTGCGCTTGTGGAACTCGTGGTACCCGTGGTCGAGCATCTGCACTTCGATGCCCCAGCGTGGCAGCTTGTCGGGGGGAAGACCGTCGAGCGCCTTCATCGGCACCCACGCGAACACGCCGGAGTTGCCCGCCGACTTCATGTGCCGCCACTCGATCACGAGCTCGAAGTTCGTGAAGATGTCGCGCGTGCGCATCACGCCGATTGGCACACCGGTCGACTTCAGCAGGTCGCCCTCCCAGTTCCAGGTGTCGGCGTAACCGTTGACGGGCGCGAAGTCGTCCTTGCCCAGCGTTCGCCAGCCAGGGCCGACGCCGTCGATGGAGGCCTTCGGCGTGGCGGCCGGTTGCGCGTCGAGTGGAGCGAGGGTCGGCGGCGTCAGCAGGACCGCAGCGGCCAGGGCCGCAATGGGGAGGGTTCGCATGCGGCGACGGTACGCCACCGGCCGAATGGCGTCAACGGCCGGGGTTGGCCGGCGCCTTCACCGGCTCCCGAGAGAAGCGCACGTAAGGAAAGACTTCCGGGACGTGCGAATCCCAGACGCCGTGCGGGCTCCACGCCCAGCCGCCGGGTTCCTGGGCGGGTGCGGCCTCCTTGTAGGTGTTGAAACGCGAGAAGTCCATCCGCCACACATCGCCGTCGCGCGGCGGCAGTGATCGGCCATCCGGGCGGGCCAGCGGCTGCAACGACGCCCACGGAATCCGCAGTTCGACCGTCCAGCCGCGATCGCGGTCCTTGTTGTCGTTGATCGTGCCATCGACGTGGACTGCGGTGGCCAGGCCCGGCAGGTCCCAGTTCCAGAACCCGATGCGGGGGCCGCGCGGATGCTTCTTGAAGCCGACGCCGTTGAAGGGCCGCACGCCGGGCCGGGTCCGGTCGAACTCGGGCAGCGCGGCGTACCCGGCCTTGGCGTAGGCCTCTTCCCAGACGAAGAAAACCTCATAAATGGTGTTGAACGCGTTGATCTCGAACTCGTAGTACGCGTCGCGGCCGGCGATGAACAGTTCGACGTCGTTGTTGCGGTAGATCGGCGCATCGCGCTCGGTCAGCGTCGCCTCGACGAACGGTTCCTCGACCCAGTAGCCGACGTAGAGGAACTCGTCGTCCCACAGCACCGCGGCCCGCGTGTCGTGGATGCCCGGCGTGCCTCGCACCAGGTCCGAGAAGCGTGGCGACCGCTCCGCCGCCGTCCACGCGGCCTCGTCCAGGCGTCCATCCACGACAATCGGCGTCGATGTCCGTCGAGCGGTGTAGTGAGCGATCCGATCTTCTGGCCACGGGAATGGCCAGGGCTGGGCCGCCGCGGTGAGGCTCGCGCAGGCGACGAGCCACGCCGCAAGCCAGGTGCGCTGCCGCGCGCAAGTTCGCATGGGGCACAGCGTATAACGGCGAGAGATCGGGACAGCAGAAGGACAGAAAGTCGAAAGTCGGAAGTCCGAAGTCAAAAGTTGCAAGAGCGCCGGAGCACTCGAACCCGGCACCCCGAAGCCGGCACCCCGAACCCGGTACCCGGAGATGTGCGCACTCGTCAGGGCGCCACGCGGCCGTCGTCGTAGAACGACGTCAGGAGGCGCAGTCGTGCCTGCACGAGCGGCGCCGCCATCGGTTCGTACGACAGGACCTCGCGGCCGGCGTCGCGTACCACGATGCGATAGGGCTGGCGGAGTCGGCTCGTGAGGTAGTGCCACGCCACCAGTTCCGCCACATCGTCATGCCAGTTGCTGCTGGCGTAGAGGGAGACGAACGGTGTGCGACGCAGGGCGGCGTACACCGCGTCCGCGTCGGCGATGGGCACGGCGCGGCCGCCGCGCCGATAGGTCAGTCCCTCGAGCAGCGGACCCGCGTAGGGAGCGGCGATCGTCAACCGATTCGTCCAGATCCCATCGACCAGGGCGGACGGCCTGCTCGCGGACACCGGGTCGGCGGGCGGCGGCGTGAGGCCGAGCGCGTTGTCCACCATGTGCGTGGCTTCGTGCAGCAGCACGTACACGATCGCATCGAGCGATCCGGCCTCGACGTCCACGGTGCGACTCGAGTTGGCCAGGTCGAAGCAGCCGCGTTCCTTCCACGTGAGGAACTGCGAGGTCGTCTCGCGCAGGACGCCGGCGCGAATCGTCAGGTCGTAGACCCGGACGGCGTCGTCGGGATTGACCGTCGACGTGAGCGCCGTGTTCGGCATGCCGTCCAGAAAACTTATGCGACGCAAGCGTTCACGCAGCACGCGCTGATGCACCGGTGGAAGGCCGTCCATGGCCTTGACCAGCGCGCTGCGTTCGTCGTCGGTGAGGCGATGCGGTGTCGGCGTCCCCATGCCCGCGTCGGCGAACATCTTCAGCACGCTGGGGTCGGCCTCGCCGATGCGTGACGCCAGCGTGGTGCGGGAGTCGACCAGCCCGCCCGACCCCGCCGGGGGTGATGTCTGGGCCGCGGCAACGGCGACGATGCCGGCCAGGACGATGAACGCGAGCACTGAGTGACGGATGATCTTCATGGCGCGAGAGTCAGGCCAGTGCGCGCAGGGCGACCCTGGCATCGGTGGCTGGCGGTACGCCGTAGGCGCGCCGGTATTCGCGGCTGAACTGACTCGGACTCTCGTAGCCGACCAGATGTCCGGCCGTTGCCGCATCCACGTCGTCGCTCATGAGCAGGCGGCGAGCCTCCTGCAGGCGCATCTGCT
>Ga0335075_10007937_pt1 | contig 16302 bp, 18 predicted proteins | sample Lox_Sample_24_FD_206723 | JGI IMG/M metagenome (GOLD analysis project Ga0335075, IMG submission 206723) | Soil microbial communities from Loxahatchee National Wildlife Refuge, Florida, United States - Lox_Sample_2.4 | ecosystem: Environmental > Terrestrial > Soil > Wetlands | place: USA... | reverse complement strand
CCGCCGTCCAATTCGGCGCCGCCGCCTTCAACTTGCTTTTGAATTTTCTCCTCATCCCGCGCTACTCCTGGCGCGGAGCCGCCACGGCGAGCCTGCTCACCGACGCATCCCTCGCCGCCGCCAGCTACTTCGTCCTTTCAGCGCTCACCCGCCGCGAATCCCGCACGGCACGGCTGGCCTCTGCCTCCGCATGAAAGCCGCACACCGCACCCACGACGGCCGGCTCCGCCCACTATCCGAATCTTTGCGCCCGCGCTCATACTCCAATGGGTGCCGCAATCACCACGCTTCTCTGGGAGCCTGCATGGGCGGCCCACGCCAGGCCCATCTGGCCTCTGTGGGGAGGGTGGCCTGCGCAAACGCTCCTTTGGTTTACGGAGGAAATCATGTTCAATCGAATCCTGATCGCCTACGACGGTTCGCCGGAATCCAAAAAGGCCCTCGAAACCGGCATCGAGTTAGCTGCAGCGCTGCACTCTTCGACTACTCTGGTTTCCGTCGTCGAGCCGTTGCCAGGTTACGTCAACTTCGCCCGCACCGTGGCGCCCACGCTGCCCTCGGAGCTTGCAGCTGAGAATCGCCAGCACCTGGAGGCTATGCAGTCAGAAGTGAGGCAGCAGGCTGCCGCTCACGGCATCGAAGTCCACACCATGATCGCCGAAGGTTCAGAGACCGGCGAGATCCTCCACGCGGCGCAAAGCACCCATGCCGACCTGCTCGTCGTCGGCCTCCGCCGCCACGCCGCCACGCTCGAATGGGCCGGAACCGTACGCCGCATCGCCAACGCTACCCCCTGTCCCATTCTGGCCGTCTCCGCCCATTAACCGCGGACCTCGGAACCAGGCTGCTGCGCCTGCCCGCTCTCCGCAGACGCGAACCCGCTGACTCGCTGGCTCGCTAACTCGCTTCCGTCTCTTCCACCGCGAGTTCCCTCAGCAGGAACGCATAGTCCATCGCAATCTCTTCCAGATAGTCGTACCGCCCCGACGCCCCCCCGTGCCCCGCCGTCATGTTCGTATGCAGCAGCAACACCTGATCGTCGGTTTTCAAGGTCCGCATCTTCGCCACATACTTCGCCGGCTCCCAGTACATCACCTGGCTGTCGAAAAGCGACGTCTTCACCAGCATCGCCGGATACCGTTTCGCGGCCAGGTTGTCATACGGCGAGTAACTCAGCATGGTTTCGAACGCTTCTTTCTCGTTCGGATCGCCCCACTCCTCGTACTCCGGCACCGTCAGCGGCAGCGTCGGATCCAGCATCGTATTCATCACGTCCACAAACGGCACGTGCGACACAATCGCCCGATAAAGATCCGGCCGCAGATTCGCAATCGCCCCCATCAGCAATCCGCCCGCGCTCCCGCCCTCCGCCGCCACGCGATCCGCAGCGCCATACCCGCCCTCCACCAGCGCCTCCGTCACCGCCACAAAATCGGTGAACGTGTTCCGCTTCTGCATCAGCCGTCCCGCGTCGTGCCACGCCTTGCCCATATCGCCGCCGCCGCGCACGTGCGCGTAGGCCAGCACCAGCCCGCGGTCCAGCAGGCTCAGCCGGTTGCTGTTGAACCCCACCGGCAGCGAATATCCATACGCGCCGTACCCATAGATCCACAACGGATTTTTTCCCGGCTCGCGCTTATCCTTGCGCCACACCAGCGACACCGGAATCTCCACCCCATCCGCCGCCTTCACAAAGATCCGCTCTGACTCGTAGCGCTCGCGCTCGAACCCGCCCGGCACCGGAACCTGCTTCAGCAGCGTCTGCTCGCCCGTCGCCACCTCGTACTCGAAGACCGAGCTCGGCGTCACCAGCGACTGGTACGCATACCGGTACTTCCCCGTCTCGAACACCCGGTTGAAATGCGGATGCGCGCTGTACACCGGCTCCGGAAACGCAATCTCGCGCTCGCTCCCGAATTCCGACCCCTCCCCCGCGAACTGCACCGCCCGCACGTGCTGCAATCCACGCCGCCGCTCCCACACCGCGCAGAACCCGGAAAACAGGTCCACCTCTTCCAGCATCGCCTCATTGCGCTGCGGAATCAGCTCCTCCCAGTGCTCCGTTCCCGGCGTCTCCACCGGCGCCGTCACCAGCCGGAAATTCCTCCCCGTATCGTTCACGCGGATATAAAACCGCCCGTACCGATGATCCGCGTAGTATTCGATCTCCTCGCGCCGCGGCGCAATCAGCGTCCACTCGCCCAGCGGCGCATCGGCCCGCAAAAACTGCTCTTCCGTGGTCGTGTGGCTCGAGCTCTCCAGAATGATGTAGCGGTCGTCGCGCGTCCGCCCCGCACCGATGTTGAACCGCTCGTCCCCCTCCTCGTACACCAGCGCGTCTTCGGTGTGCAGGCGCCCCAGCTCATGCCGCCACAGCTGAAACTGCCGCTTCTGCTCCTCGTCCTCCACCGTGTAGAAGAGCGTCCGGTTGTCCGCCGCCCACACCACCGACCCCACCCGCTCCGCGCGCTCGCTCAGCAGCTCACCCGTCCGCAGATCCTTCACCCGCAGCGTGTATTGCCGAAAACCCCGATTGTCCATCGAATACGCCAGCAGATTCCCATCGTCCGAAACGGTCATCGTGCCCAGCGCCAGGAACGTCTCACCCTCCGCCAGCGCGTTCACGTCCAGCAGAATCTCTTCTTCGCCCTGCGGCGCTTCCGCCGTCCCGCGCTTCCGGCAGTAGATTTCGTACTGCTTACCCTGCTCCGTCCGCGAGTAATACCACCACTCCCGGTCCCGGAACGGCACCGACACATCGGTCTCCTGGATGTGGCTCAGCATCTCCTCGTAGAGCCGCTTCTGCAGCTCCTCGGTCCCGGCCATCGACGCCGCGGTGTACGCGTTCTCCGTCTCCAGATACGCCGCTACTTCAGGACTCTCTTTCTCCCGCAACCATCCGTAGTCGTCGACCAGCGTGTGCCCGTGAACCACCCGCTCCGTGTGCTTCCGCTCCGCCACCGGCGGCTTCGCGCCCTCTGCTCCCATTCCGCCTCTCGTCTCTCAGGAAAAAAGGAGCCTGCACCCCGTGCAGGCTCCTGTTGCTAACCCCTAAACGCTAACCGCTAACCGCTAACCGCTAACCGCTGCCCTACTGCCCTTCCGCCTCATCCAGCATCGAGAACAGTTTGTTGAAGTCCATCACCTGCTGGTAGCCGTGATCCGTCACCACAAACGCCGTCGGCGTCTCGTGGATGCCCATGCGATCCCCCAGCGCTACGTCGGCCTTTACCTCTGCTGCCAGCGTTCCCTGCGGATCCATGACGAACGGCAGATCCACCCCATGCTCCCGCGCAAACTTCTGCGTGAAGTTCTGCAGGTCCGCCTTCGTCTCGATGTTCGGCTGGTTTGCAAACACTGAATTCCGGTAGTCGTCGCCCAGCTGCTTCGACTTCGTGTCGAACCACCGCGCGTTCACCGCTGCCTGGAAGCTCCAGTTGTGCATCGGCAGCGGGAAATCATGCCGCAGCCACGCCACGTGATACTGCTCCACGGCCTGCATGATCACAGGGTTCTGCATCGCGCACATCGGGCACTCCAGATCGTAGAACTCCACGATCGCCACTTTGGCGCCCGGCGGCGGATGCAACGCAGAAGTGTCTCTGGGATGGAGCGGCTGTTCCTGGGCTCGCGCTCCCATCGCGATCGCCAGCACCGCCACGCTGACAGCAAGCAAACGGCCAATTCGCAACATATTACTAATGTACCGTTTCGCAGCGCTCCAGCCAAAACCCCGCTCGGCCTGCTCGATTTCTCTCTCTACCCCTTCTTCCCACTCGCTCGATACCGCACAGCCACATACGTCACGTACACCAGGTGAATCACAATCGTCGCCGCATACGCCAGCACCAGATGCTGATGTCCCATCGAATCCATCGCCGCTACCTTTCTGCCTTGATCTCGTCCTATCCCAGTGCTGCCAGTCCGGCCTCTTGTTCCCTGATCTCCTCGCGATGCTGCGCCACATATCGCAGGCTCGCCACAAAAATCCCCCACAGCAGCCAGCCCGCCAGGTTCCACCACACCGCCGGCATCATGCTCGGCGCAATCCCCGATCCCGGCGCGCCCCCGAACACCGGCCCCGGATGCTGCGTCCGCCACCAGCGCGTCGACATATAGACGATGGGCACGTCCACGTATCCAAAGATCGCCATCACCGCCGCCAGCGTCCGCATCTGCGGACCCGCCGCAAACCGCCGCAGCAGCAGGTACGCCACATAAATCAGCCACAGCACCAGCGTCGAGGTCAGCCGCGCATCCCAGGTCCACCAGATCCCCCACACTGCGCGTCCCCACAGCGACCCGGTCACCAGCCCGATCAGGCAGAAGACCACCCCCATCTCCGCCGACGCCACCGCCAGCGAGTCCGCCTTGATCGCCAGTCTCTCGTTCCGGTTCCGCACCGCCAGATACACCAGCGAGCAGATCAGGTTGGTCGCGAACATCACCCCCATGCCCGCCCATGACGGAATGTGATAGTAGAAGATCCTCTGCACGTTCCCCTGCGCCGCGTCCGGAGGCACCACGTACATCGCTACGTGGAACCCCTCCGCCAGCACCCCCAGCGTCGCCGCCAGCCACAGCCATCTCCACAGTTTCATCGGTCGCCCTCTGTCCAGCCCAATTGGCTCATTCTGCTCGTCTTTCCCCGTGCTCGTCGACCCCGTACCAAATTCTCAACTCCCCGGCCCACCCTGTTGCCTCTTCCCACATCCACCTCAGTTAGGGTACAAAGGTTAGCCATGGCTTGGTTCACCCTCGTTCTCGGCGCTCTTCTCATGGTGATTGGCATCGGCGGCCAGATCTACGGCGTCCGCAAATCCTCCACCCTCGCCCCCCATGACCGTCCCGCCCGCCGCTGGGTCATCACCGTCGGCAGCCTGGTCATCGGTCTCTGGATCGTCGCCTTCTCCGCTGCCTACTTCCTCCATTACCACCACTCCGGCCGCTGGTAAAAGTTGTCATCCCCAGCGACGCGAAGCGGAGCCGAGGGACCTGCTTTTTCGTCTCCCCCTCTCCGAATCATCTTCGCCCAGCCCCCCTATCTTTCTGTCCATGCCGAAGGCGCCCGCCTGGACGGCTAGTCCTCATTCCGCGTGCAGAATCACCTCGAACAGCATCATGCACAGCGTGGTGAATGCCACATCGTACCCCGCCAAAAACTTGATCCACATCGTCGCGTCGCCTTCGCCCGTCAGAATCGCCGACGCCGACATCACCATCCCCAGCAACGCCGGAATAAAGATCGGAAACAGGATCAGCGGCAGCAGCAGCTCCCGGTTCCGCGTCCGGATCGACAGCGCCGCGAAGAACACCCCGTTCACGATCAGCGCCCACGTCCCCAGCGGCAGCACCAGCAGCAGCAGCCACGCGTTGCCCAGCGCGTGCAGGTTGTAGAACACCACAAACACCGGCGCCAGCACGATCTCCACCACCGTCACAAACAGGAAGTTCGCGATCGCCTTGCCCAGGAACATCGCCGCTCCCGGAGCCGGCGTCATCCGCAACGCGTCCAGCACCTGGTTCCGCAGCTCCCGCGCCCATGCCTGATTCAGCGCGCTCACCGCCGCGAACATCGTCGCCACGCACAGAATCCCGCCCGCAATCTTGCGCGATGCGTCCTGCGTCGGATCGAATGCCAGGCTGAACAGCACCACCACCAGCAGCGCGAAGAACAGCATCGAGTTGATCGCGTCCTTCGACCGCCACTCCAGATGCAGGTCCTTCTTCAGGTGCAGCAGAAAATACGCAGGCCTCATACTGCTCCCTCCGCAACCGCGTCAGCGTCCGCCGTCCCCAGGACTCTCACAGGCTCTTCCCGCTTCCCGAGCTCTGCGCTCTGGTTTCTGATCCCTGAGCTCTGTGCTCTGAGCTCTGCTTTGTGAGGTCCGCTACCGCCGCTCCCGTCGCCCGCAGATAATCTTCCGGCTTCAGCACCACCTGCACGCCGCGCGTCCCCGCCGATACCGAGATCACGTCGAACAGCTCCAGCGTCTCGTCCGCAAACGCGCGAAAATTCTTCTTCGCTCCCAGCACCGTCACGCCGCCGCGCACATATCCGGTCAGCGGCTGCACCTCTTTGAGCGATACCATCTCCGCCTTGCGCGCCCCCGCTGCAGCCGCCAGCTTCTTAAAGTCCAGCTCCGCATCTCCGGGCACCACCGCAAACACGTGCTCCTTGTCGCTGGTCGCACACAGCAGCGTCTTGAACACCTGCTCCGCCGGCAGCCCAACCTTTTCCGCCACAATCAGCGCCGAAAACTCCTCGGGATCGACTTCGTACTCGCGAATTTCGTACCCGATCCCCAGCCCGTCCAAAATCCGCGCCGCGTTCGTCTTGTGCACGCTGCTCATCGCACCCAGGCCTCCGCAAACGTCAGGCCGCCATTCCGCGCGTACGGACCCTCCGCCAGGCTCGCCACCGCGCCCGCCTGCAGCGTCAGCACAAAGTCCGCCAGCGGCTCGGCCAGCTCCCGCTGATGCGTGGTCAGCACGATCGTCCGCTGCTCCGTCCGGAACGTCTCCAGCAGCCGCAGCATCGCGTGCGCGCTCTGGATATCCATATTCGAGAACGGCTCGTCCAGCAGCAGCAGCTCCGGCCGCGAGATCAGCACCCGCGCCAGCGACGCCCTCTGCTTCATCCCCTGCGAATACTGCCCTACCGGCCGCTCCAGCGCCGGATCCAGCCCCACGCTCCGCAACGCCTCCTCCGGCGTCACGCAATCCCGTCCTCGATACAGCCCCGCGAAGTACCGCAGGTTCTCCACGCCCGAAAATTCGTCGTACAGCATCGTCGCGTGGCTCATGTACCCGATCCGCTCCCGCGCCGCTGTCGCTTCTTCAGCCTGGCCCGCCGCGTCGAAGATCCGAACCTTTCCGTAGCTCGGCCGCAGCAGCCCGGCCAGCGTCCGCAGCATCGTCGACTTGCCCGCGCCGTTCTCGCCCAGCACCAGATAGCATCGCCCGCGCTCGAAGCGCGCCGACACTTTGCGCAGCGCGGCAAAGGTGCCGTACAGCTTCGATACCTCATCGAGCTCGGCAATGATGCTGCTCATCTCATCCCCTGCGCAGTCTACCTCTCCACGGACACACTTCACCCGTCAGCGTCAAAAACGACTGCCGCTCCTGATCGCTGATCGCTGTTCCCTGATCTCTGTTATTGCCCGGGTGCCGTCGCCATCGCCGTCGTCGTCGGTGCGCCTCCGGCAGTCTTCTGCTGCCCCGGCTGCGCCGGCGCGTACTTCGACGCGCACTTCGCCTGCAATCCCGTCGCGTGGAACACCCCGTCCCGCCCGTACATCCCGATCGCCAGCGCCTGGCTGTTGTCCTTGAAGGTATCCGGCGGCGGCTCGTCGCCCGTGTAATCCACGCTGAGCCTGCGATCGTTCTCCACCAGCACAAACTTCGCGTGCGCTCCATCGCGGCTGATGCTTCCCGGCGCCACGCTCCCCGCCACCCGCAGGTGCCGCGTGTAGGCCCTGTTGCCCATCGTCTGCAGCTCCTGGATGGTCACGTAGTAGCTCTTGTTCGCCTCCACGCCGGTCACCGCCAGGTACGCGATCGCACCCATGATGATCAGCGCTGCCACCGCAATCCGCGCCGTCTGGTATTGAACCTTCATGATGGTTCTATTGTAAGCAGCCAGGCTTTCCCTGCGCATGTGACATATATCACCAACGCAAAAACCCTCCCCCCCGGGCCGCTCGCTTTCAGTACACAAACGGAATCAGCTTCCGCGTCCGCCGCGCATACTCCCTGAATGCCTCGCCATAGTGCTCGGCCAGATGCCCGTCCAGCGCCGGCACGTTCGCAAACACAAAGCCGCACAGCATCACCACCGGAATGGCGCCGGTAAACCAGCGCCCCGTCATCAGGCTCAGCCCCGTAAACAGGGTCAGATCGCCCAGGTAGTTCGGGTGCCGCGTCAGCCGGAATAGCCCCTCGGTATACAGCTTCCCGCGATTTTCCTCCCGCCGCTTCCACGCGTGCCGCTGGTACTCCGCAAAGGAGTTCACCCACGATCCCGCCACAAACAGCGCCGCCCCCGCCATCGCAGTCGCTCCCGGCGCCGCCGCATTGGTCCCGCCCGCCGCGGCCAGCACTACGTTCAGCACCAGAACCCATGGCGCAATGGTGAACACCTCCGCCCAGCTCACCCCGCGCCTCAGAAAGACAAACACCGTGGCCAGCACACGCAAAAAGTAAATCGTCAGTGCAGCCCCAATGGCCAGGCTTCGCACCGGGTTTCCCGCCGCCCAGCTCCGGCCCATCCAACCGCCCGCCTCGACCACCCCCCCGGTCAGCAGCCACCACGCCACTGCCAGACTGCACTCGTTCAGCAGCGCCAGCGTCACCCGCTGCGCCGCCGACCGCCCCGTCACCCCATACATCTGCTGCGACCGCGCCGCCTTCGCCACCCGTTTCCCTCTGCGGACCATTCTCTCCCACCCTGCCGTCGTCAGAATGCGGCTGGCGAGCCGCGTGCGTAAAAATCACTATGCTGCGTTATTGGAATAAATATTCTTAATTTTATGATTGATTTTATTAATTGGATCGGGCATGCTTGTTCGTGTTGGACAAACCCGGAACACCGTTTCCCGGTAACTGAACTGATGCCCGATCCTTCCCAACCCGCTTCCGACTGGCAGGAACTCACCCGCCTCACTCAGGGCCAGCCCATCCTGGTCGAGCGCGTCCGCCTCGCCGGCAAAAACATCGCCATCGAGGGATCCTTCGAGCTTCCCCAGCTCGCCCGTCTCTCCGCCGAAGATCAGGTCTTCGTCGTCGCCTTTCTCCGCAGCCACGGCTCCATTAAGGATATGGAGCGCGTCTTCGGCGTCAGCTACCCCACCATCAAGGCGCGCCTCAACCGCATCGCGGGCTCGCTCGAGTACGTTGAGACCAACCCCGCCCCGCCCGAACCCTCCCGCTCCGAGGTCATCGAACGCCTCCGGCGCGGCGAAATCTCCGCCGCGGACGCCATCCGCGCTCTGGAAGGAGACCCCGAATGATTCCCTGGTCCGCTTTTGTCTATGTCGAGTGGTGCACCCGCGCCCACCGCAACCACCGCTTCAGCCTCTGGATCCCGCTCTTCCTCGCCTGGCTGCTGCTCCTGCCGCTCGTCCTCATCCTGTTCCCGGTCGTGGCGCTGGCCTGCCTCTTCATCCGAGTCAACGTCCTCCGTCTTTACTCCACCGCCTGGGGCATTCTCGCCGCCCTCGGCCAAACTCGCGTAGAAGTCCGCACGCCAGCCACGAGAATTCTGGTCGACGTCGCCTGATCGCATCGTTTTGAAGGGGCACGGCTTTAGCCGTGCCGAACAGCCCGCAGCGAATCTCCGGGCTTCAGCCCCTGAGGTCGCAGCAGAATCGAGAACCGCCATGACCGATGACCGCCGCACCATCCTCGAAATGCTCGCAGCCGGCAAAATCACCGCCGACGAAGCCGAGCGCCTTCTCGCCGCCCTTGATTCCAAACCGGCGTCGCCCGTCGCTGAACCGGTCTCAAACAACGCCGCCTCGGCGGCCAGCCGCGCGAAGGGGCGCCCCAAGTACCTCCGCGTCCTCGTCGAAGCCGACGAGTCCACCACCGGCCTCAAAGGCGGACCCACCACCGTCAATGTCCGCGTCCCCATGCAGCTGCTGCGCGCCGGCGTCCGCCTCGCCTCGCTCATCCCCACCCAGGCCCACGATCAGCTCGACCAGGCCTTCAGCAAGCATGGCGTCCCCATCACCCTCTCGCAGATCAAGCCCGAGAACCTCGAGGAGATCGTCGACCACCTCGGCGACCTCACCGTCGACGTCGACGGCAAGGACGAGAACAAAACCCGCGTCCGCGTCTTCTGCGAATAATCGGGTGCCCCACCCTTGTCCGCAGCCTGATCGCGGACAGGGTGGGTTGTTCACCCTTGACTCTGTGCTCTCCGCGTCCTCCGTGGTGAAAACCGGGTGCCCCACCCTTGTCCGCAGCCTGATCGCAGGCAGGGTGGGTTGTTCACCCTTGACTCTGTGCTCTCCGCGTCCTCTGTGGTGAAAGTCCGGGTGCCCCACCCTTGTCCGCAGCCTTATCGCGGACAGAGTGGGTTCCACCCTCGCCCCTGTGCTCTCCGCGTCCTCCGTGGTGAAAACCGGGTGCCCCACCCTTGTCCGCAGCCTGATCGCAGGCAGGGTGGTTCGGACTGCCGGCAGCAGATCCCGCGAACCCGCAGATCAACCCTGCGGAAGCCGCCCGGCATAACCAGCGGCCACAATATTCCTCTGCACCGCCTCCATCGCGCCGGCGCTGGGCATTCCCCTGGTCATCACGCCCTCGAAAAAGTAGCCCGACGCCCAGTTGCTGTTATCGCCGCCCGTGCCGAGCAGAATCGCTCCCTCCTGCTGCATGGGCTGATAGCCCGTCGGCAGTGGAATCACCCCCGTCGTCGTCAGCGCTCCCGACTGAGCATTGCCCTGGTAAATCGCATACGTGTGCTGCCCGTCGCTCGCGCCCATGTCGGTCACGAACGCTGTGCCGTCCGGCACCTTCAGGTGGCCGTAGATGCCGTTTTCCATGTCCAGCCCTGCGTTGGCCCCGCACGGAATCTCGCCCGCGCACATGATATTGATGGCGTCCATGTGCCCCGCATTGTTGTCGAGGTTGTTGGCCTCGGCATTGCCGAAATCGAAGCAGCATTGGGTGTTCAGATCCAGAGCAGACGTCACCATGTAAACCCCTTCCGGCTCGCCGTGAACGGCTGTGCCCGCAGGGTGATCGTTGCGGTATCCCATCCCCGGAGAGATGGCGATGCCGTAGACCTTATGTCCGTCCACGGAGACCGGCAGAGAATCCGCCAGAGCCGGAAAATCGTAGCCGTCGGGGTAGGGCCCCCGCGACGCGCCCCCGGGCGGCGACGGAACCAGGTCGTTGTGGTTCGGCGACTGGTCGTAAATTTTGGTGATCATGCAGGTCGTCCCGGCGCAGAACGTGTCCTGCGCCGCTGCGTTGGCGTAGCCCCCGGCAAGCACGCCGACGTCGATCCGAGCCTGGTCCGACTCCCGTGTCACCTGATACAGCGGACCCGTGTACGCGCGATACAGGGCGCGCGCGGTGCTGAAGGCGGCAACACACGGCGTCGCCGCTGCGAAAAGGTCGCACGGGCGCGGTGTCACCGATTGAGCAGCAGCAGCGCCGGACAGAAGCAGAATTGCAACGGACAGGAGTTTTCCAGGCATGATTGAGATTCTATGTGCATTCGATGCCCAGATTTCGCTTCTCCCCGTGGTTGCGCACTCTCCCACCCCGCTCCCTGCGCGGAAAGCCGGCGCCCTCACGCCCCCATCGGCCATGCGAATCGATCGTAGAGGCGCGACTGCACCTCCACCACATCTTCGCGTTGCACCCCGAATCGTTGCGCGACTCGCAGCGAGCGGACGTTATCCGGGTGAATGAGCGAAACCACGCGCGGCAGCCTCAATCCGTCCCGGGCATAGTCAAAAACGCAGCGCGCGGCCTCGCTCGCGTAACCCTGTCCCCAGCTGCTGCGATGAAACGTATATCCGAGCTCCCGCTCCAGCACAATCTCGGCATCGGCCGGTACCTCACCACGCTGATACCACCCTCGCGGAACCGCGGCTGCGCCGGCTCTCGCTTCCACGGCCAGGCCGCTCAGTCCGCAGCGTCCGATCAGCATGCCGTCGGATTTGCGCAGCACCGCCAGCTGCCCCAGCGCAAAGTCCTCGTAACTCCGCAGCAGAGATTGAAGCCACGCCGCCGACTCCTCAGGCGACCGCGGCCTTCCCAGCGGAAGATATCTCGCGACCTCCGGATCGGCATGCAGTTCGGTAAGGAACTCGAGATCGTCCGGGCCGATTCTCCGCAGCGTGAGCCGCTCCGATTCGATCCGCTCCGTGCCGCGCGCCAGCGTCATGGAATGAATCTTAGGCCAGGAGTGTGTCCCCAGGTTGTCGAATCCCATGCCGCATAAAGCGGGTCAGCGTTCCTGCCTGCTTTCTTCTCCTGAGCGATGGAATCCTCCAGCCACGGCTGGAATCCAACCGTCAGAGGCTGAAGTCGTGCGAACTGCATTCCTCAAACCATCCATCGCGCTCCTCGCATTCGCGCTGGCCGTCTGCGGCCGGAACGCCCGTGGCCAGAACACCCAAACCCAATCCCCGCCGCAACCAGCCGGCGCAGCGCAACCGTCCACTCAGCAGAAGCCCCATCAGCCCAGCCCCGGTGGCGACGTGGGCAGGGGCGCCGGAGACATCGGCAAAGGAACCGCAAAGGGCGCTGGAGCGGCAGCCGAAGGCGTTGGCAAAGGTGCGGGCGACCTGGTCACCCTGCACCCGGCCAAAGCCGCCGGCAATGTCGGCAGAGGCGGAGCCGCCGCTGGCAAGGATGTCGGCGTGGGCGCCGCCAGGGGCACAGGCAAAATCGCAAAGGGCACGGGCCGGGGTGTCGGCAAAATCTTCCACCATCACCACGACAAGAAGAAAGCCCCGGATCCCTCTCAGCCATAGATCCACAACTGCTCCGGGGTTTCCCACTTGACGGCCGCGTCGACCGTCAAAGGATGGAATCGATATGCCGCGATCGGCCTGATTCTTTCACCTGGCTCGGGAAAGTGCGACACGTTCCCGCCAACGCAGTTGATTCCTGGTTTAGGCTGGAAAATCGGCCCCTCAGACAGAAACCCCATCGTCGCGCGAACGAAAGCTTTCCCGGGCCCCACGTTGTCCGCCAGGATTCAAGTGCACCGAGTGACTCTCAATCGACGGCTCGCGGCCGCATCTGTCGTTGCGGCCTGGTTCCTTGCCGCTCCCGCGTTAAGGTCGCAAACCGCAGGTCCTGAGCTCGCCGTCGATCCATCCATCAGCCTGCAGCAATCCGCTTCAACCCCAGCCGCCAGTCGGCCCGCCGCCGGCCAGACTGCGCCCCAGCCCTCATCCTCGTCGCAAACTTCAAACACCAGCCAGCAGCAGACCTCCGCAGACCAGCTGAAGCAGCAGGAGAAACAGCGGGTCCTGGGCGTGATGGCGGCCTTCAACACCACCAGCAACCGCCAGGCCGCTCCCCTGAGCACCGGCCAGAAATACCAGCTGTTCTTCAAAAGCGCCACCGATCCCTGGGCCTACCTGCTCTCCGCCGCCGGCGCCGGCATCGACCAGGCCGACGACAGCTTCCCCGAGTATGGACAGGGCGCCGAAGGCTATGGCAAGCGATTTGGCGCGGCCTACACCGACTATTTCACCGGCAACTTCTTCGGAAACGCAGTCCTGACCAGCATATTTCACGAAGACCCGCGCTATTTTCAGAAAGGCACCGGCAGCACTGTCAGCCGCATTCTCTGGGCGGCCAGCGGCACCGTGTGGTCGAAACGCGATCGCGGAACCTGGGGACCTAATTATGCCAATGTGCTCGGCAATCTCATCGGCGCCGCCATCTCCAACGTCTACTATCCCGAACCGGACCGGACGGTAGGGGGCACATTCGCACGCGGATTTACCGTCACTGCCCAGGGGATTATCGGTTCCGAGGTGATCGAGTTCTGGCCCGACATCGTGCGGCGTCACAATCGAAAACGAGCGGAAAAGCTGGCTCGGCAGGCAGCCAGGAAGGATGGGAAAGGCGGTTCATCCTCCACCCCTCCTTCGCAGCCGCCGGCCACGCCTCATCAGCCTCAGGACTAGACCCACTCATCGCCCACAACTTCGAGTTGTCATCCCGAGCGGAGCGCCCCGGGGCCCCGTCGCTGATTCGTCGCGCAGCACGGAAATGGTTTCAGGAATGATCTCGTTCACATCAAGGCTCTGTTGGTTTGGGGTGCGTTTCTCGAAGAGAGAACGGATCCTGCTGAGAATCTCAGCGACACGTTGTGCATCTCCTGATTTTGGTGACCGGCGTCGATTGTTACCCGGGAAGGCGGCCCGGCTTTAACTTAGCAGTACGTGATCGCCAGTCGACAAATGGATCGCTGGTCGGCGCAGCTGGAAGTAGCTGGACCGGCATTCCTGCGTTATCGACAGGGATGTTAACCAGTCTGAAGCGGGAGCTATAATCCGCCTGACCATGGCACTCGCCGCTGGTACGAAGCTTGATGGTTACGAGATTCTCGGCCTGTTAGGCGCAGGCGGAATGGGCGAGGTCTACCGCGCCCGCGATCCCGCCCTCAAGCGAGAGGTTGCGGTCAAGGTCCTGCCCTCGTTTGTTGCGCGCGATTCCGATCGTCTCCTGCGCTTCGAGCAGGAGGCTCGGGCCGCTGCGGCTCTCGATCATCCCAACATCCTCGCCATCCACCAGTTCGGAATTTTCCAGGGGGTACCTTACCTCGTCTCAGAATTGCTGGTCGGCGAATCCCTGCGACAGGCCCTGCAACGCGGCGCGCTTCCGGCTCGCAAAGCCGTCGATTACGCAGTTCAGATCGCACATGGACTCGCCGCCGCGCACGACAAGGGCATCGTTCATCGCGATCTCAAGCCCGAGAACCTCTTCGTCACCAAAGACGGCCGCATCAAGATCCTCGACTTCGGACTGGCCAAGCTGATCCAGCCTCAGACTGACTCCGGCGGCGACGCCACCACGATCCCCCAGCATACCGATCCCGGCATGGTCATGGGCACGGCCGGCTACATGTCTCCCGAGCAGGTGCGCGGACAAACGGTCGATCATCGCACCGACAACTTCGCCTTCGGAGCCATTCTCTATGAAATGCTGACTGGCCAACGCGCCTTCCATCGGTCGACCTCGGCCGAGACGATGACTGCCATCCTGAACGACGAGCCTCCAGCGATTTTGCAAACTGCGGCGAGGATTCCGCCGGCCCTGCAGCGAGTCGTGAATCGTTGTCTGGAGAAGAATCGCGAGCAGCGCTTCCAGTCCGCGTCTGATCTGGCGTTTGCCCTGGAGGCGCTGTCGGACTCTGGTAGCGCGCCAGCGATCACTGCGCCGCAGGCACGCCGCCAGGCGCGAAGAGCCGTCCTTTGGTCCACAGCTCTCATTGCGGCCGCCTGCCTAGCCGCACTGGCGTACTTCGTAATCGCAAACCGTAACAGCGGGCCGCCGCTGCGAATCTCGGAATATGCGCAGCTCACCCATGACGGCCATGCGGGATTCCTCGCCGGAACCGATGGCGAACGAATCTATCTGACGCCCATTGTCGGCGGTTCGATCTCGGAGGTTTCCTCCTCAGGAGGCGAGATCGAGCCGGTCTCCTCCATCACATTGCCGATCCCGGACCTGATTGACGTCTCACCTGATGGGTCGATGCTTCTCGTCATGTCCAACAAAAAAGGTGAGTCGGACCCGGCACCGCTCTATACGGTGCAGGTTGTGGGAGGCGCGCAACATTACCTGGCTGACGCAGTAAGCGCCGCCTGGTCTCCGGATGGGAAGTCTGTGGCATACTCCACACCCGACGGCGACCTCAATGTCATCGACAGCAACGGGGGCAGCGCTCACAAACTGGCGTTTGTGGGAGGTGTTGCACACCCGATCAGCTGGTCGCCGGACGGCAGGACGATCCGGTTTTCCCGGGACCATTACAGGGCAATTTGGGAAATATCATCGGGCGGTTCCAACCTTCACCCAATGCTCACTGACTGGCAGCCTTCCGAGTTGAAGTGTTGCGGCCGCTGGTCGCCCAGCGGAGACTTTTATGCCTTTCTCGGCCCTGGACCTGCCGGACCCGAGTCGCAAATCTACGCTCTCGACGAACGGCGCGGACTTTTTCGCCGGCCAGCCAAGAAGCCATTTCAATTGACTTATGGCCCAATCGACTGGGACCGCCCGTTTTTCAGCAGGGATGGGAAAAAAATCTTTGCCACCGGTGCGACACATGCCGGGGAGCTCGTTCGTCTCGATCGAAAATCGAACCAGTTTCAGCCCTTCCTGGGCGGAATTTCCGCCGACCTGGTGGCCTTCTGCAGAGATGGCCGATCGGTGGCGTATGTCTCTTATCGCGAGGGCATCCTCTGGAGAGCGAACCCGGATGGAAGCGATCGCGTTCAACTGACCAGTCCCCCCTTGCAGGTCATATCGGTGGATTGGTCTCCCGACGGTTCGCAGCTCGTCTTCACTGCTCCGTCTTCCCAGGGTCGCGAGCAAGCGTGGATCATCTCGGCCGAAGGTGGTATGCCACAGCGGCTTCTTCCCGAGGACAGCGGACGGGAGACGGATCCGAGCTGGTCGCCAGACGGGCACAGGATTGTTTTTGCTACCGGTGGGATCGAGGACAGCAACCGGCAGAGCAGCTCCATACGCATTCTTGACCTTGCCAGCCGTCAGGTCACAATGCTTCCTGGTTCAGCAGACATGTTTTCGCCGCAC
>Ga0335075_10007936_pt1 | contig 16303 bp, 14 predicted proteins | sample Lox_Sample_24_FD_206723 | JGI IMG/M metagenome (GOLD analysis project Ga0335075, IMG submission 206723) | Soil microbial communities from Loxahatchee National Wildlife Refuge, Florida, United States - Lox_Sample_2.4 | ecosystem: Environmental > Terrestrial > Soil > Wetlands | place: USA... | reverse complement strand
CGCAAGCTTGGCGATCACGCGGACCCGCTGCTGGTCAGCGTGCGGTCCGGGGCCAAGTTCTCCATGCCGGGCATGATGGAGACCGTGCTGAACATCGGCTTGTCCGATGAGTCGGTGCACGGCCTGGCCAAGCAGGCAGGCAGCGAGCGGTTCGCGTGGGACTCCTACCGCAGGCTCATCCAGATGTTCGGCAAGACCGTGCTGGACATCGAGGGCCACGAGTTCGAGCAGGCGATCGACGCCGCGAAGCAGGCCAAGGGCACCAGGAACGACCTGGACCTGGACGCGGAGGACCTGCAGAAGCTGGTCGACAGCTTCAAGGCCATTGTCAAGGACAAGACCGGCAGGGACTTCCCGCAGGACCCGCGGGAGCAGATGGACCTGGCGGTCCAGGCCGTGTTCAACTCCTGGAACGCCGACCGGGCGATCCTGTACCGGCGCCAGGAGCGGATCCCGGCCGATCTCGGCACCGCGGTGAACATCGTCGCGATGGTGTTCGGCAACCTCGGCATGGACTCCGGCACCGGCGTCGCGTTCACTCGTGACCCGGGCAGCGGCCAGCAGGGCGTTTACGGTGACTACCTGCAGAACGCGCAGGGCGAGGACGTCGTCGCGGGCATCCGTAACACGGTGCCGCTGCAGGACCTGGAGCGGATCGACGCCAAGTCCTACGCCGAGCTGATGGGCATCATGGCCAAGCTCGAGAACCACTACAAGGACCTGTGCGATATCGAGTTCACCATCGAGCGCGGCAAGCTGTGGATGCTGCAGACCAGGGTCGGCAAGCGCACTGCCGCGGCCGCCTTCCGGATCGCCACTCAGCTGGTGGACCAGGGCCTGATCGACATGGACGAGGCGCTCACCCGGGTGACCGGCAGCCAGCTTGCTCAGCTGATGTTCCCGCGGTTCGACGCCGGCGCGGGCGTGACGAAGATCACCACAGCGGTCAGCGCCTCGCCGGGCGCGGCCGTGGGCAAGGCGGTCTTTGACTCGGCTACGGCGGTCGAATGGGCCGGGCGCGGCGAGCAGGTGATCCTGGTCCGGCGCGAGACCAACCCCGATGACCTGCACGGCATGATCGCGGCGCAGGGCATCCTGACCAGCCGTGGCGGCAAGACCAGCCACGCGGCAGTGGTCGCCAGGGGGATGGGCAAGACGTGCGTCTGCGGCGCGGACGAGCTCGAAGTCGACGTCGTCGGCAGGAAGTTCACCTCGGCCAGCGGGATCACCGTAGCTGAGGGCGACGTGATCTCCATCGACGGCACCTCCGGTCAGGTCTACCTCGGCGAGGTCGACGTAGTGCCGTCGCCGGTCGTGGAGTACTTCGAGGGCACGCTCGACCCGCAGTCGGACGAACTGGTCGCTGCGGTGCACCGGCTGATGACGCACGCCGACGCCAAGCGGCGCCTGGGCGTCCGTGCCAACTCCGACACCGGCCAGGACTCTGCCCGCGCGGTGCGGTTCGGCGCGCAGGGCATCGGGCTCTGCCGTACCGAGCACATGTTCCTGGGCGAGCGGCGGCAGCTAGTCGAGCGGCTGATCCTGGCCGACGACGACGCCACCCGCACGGCCGCGCTGGACGCGCTGGAGCCGTTGCAGCGCGGTGACTTCGTGGAGATCTTCGAGGCCATGGACGGGCTGCCGGCCACGATCCGGCTGCTCGACCCGCCGCTGCACGAATTCCTCCCCGACCTCACGGAGCTGTCCGTGAAGATCGCCCTGGCCGGGGATAACGCGACCGCGGCAGACCTGAAGCTGCTTGAGGCCGTCCGTCGGCTGCACGAGCAGAACCCGATGCTCGGCCTTCGCGGCGTCCGCCTCGGCCTGGTCATCCCCGGGCTGTACCAGATGCAGGTCCGGGCGATCGCGCACGCCGCGGCCGACCGGGTCAAGGCCGGCGGCAACCCGCGGCCAGAGATCATGATCCCGCTGGTCGGCGCCGTGCAGGAGCTTGAGGCAGCACGCGAGGAGACCGAGAAGGTGCTGGCCGCGGTCGCCGCGGAGACCGGCACGTCGGTGCACACCCTGATCGGCACGATGATCGAGGTGCCGCGGGCCGCGCTGACGGCGGGGCAGATCGCCCAGGCGGCGGAGTTCTTCTCGTTCGGTACCAACGACCTCACGCAGATGGGCTGGGGCTTCTCTCGCGACGACGTGGAGGGCTCGTTCTTCAGCCGGTACATCGAGCTCGGCGTGTTCGGCGTCTCGCCGTTCGAGACGCTGGACGCCGACGGCATCGGCAGGCTGGTGAAGATCGCCGTGGAAGAGGGCAGGGCGACCAGGCCCGACCTGAAGATCGGTGTCTGCGGCGAGCACGGCGGTGACCCGGACTCGGTGCACTTCTTCCACGCAGCCGGCCTTGACTACGTGTCGTGCTCCCCGTTCCGGGTGCCGGTTGCCCGGCTCGAGGCTGGCCGGGCGGCCGTGATGGAGACCACCGGGGGCAGCGACAGCAGGTGACGGTTGTTGCCGGCGATGAGGCCGCCGGCCGTGACGGCTATGACGGCTGGGCTACCGCGCGCTGGGTAGCGGAGCCGCGGAAGCCTGGTGCTGGCAGCGGGCGCGGTCCCTTCATCCGGGACCGCGCTCGCGTGCTGCACAGTGCTGCCCTGCGCCGCCTCGCAGCCAAGACGCAGGTGGTCGCCGTCGGCTCGGGCGACTTCCCGCGCACCCGCCTGACTCACTCGCTCGAGTGTGCCCAGATCGGACGTGAGCTCGGCGAGGCGCTCGGCTGTGATCCTGACCTCGTCGACGCCGCCTGCCTGGCGCACGACCTCGGTCACCCGCCGTTCGGTCACAACGGCGAGGCCGCGCTCGCCGAACTCGCAGCTGATTGCGGAGGTTTCGAGGGGAACGCCCAAAGCCTCCGGCTAATCACCCGGCTCGAGGCGAAGGTGCCATCGGCCGGCCTGAACCTAACCAGGGCGACTCTGGACGCGACGCTGAAATACCCGTGGGTCGGTCCGGTTCCCGGCGCGGCCGGCGGGATCGGCCTTGGCCCGGATGAAGCCCGGCCCGCCCGCGCGGCGAGCAAATACGGCGCTTATGCCGACGACATGACTGTGTTCACCTGGATCCGGGACGGTGCGCTGGCCGGCCGGTCCTGCCTCGAGGCACAGGTGATGGACTGGGCCGACGACGTCGCGTATTCCGTCCATGACCTGGAGGACGGTTTGCACGCCGGCCTCGTGACGCCTGCGCAGCTACGCGATCCCGGTGAGCGGCTGACCGTCGCCGAGTTGACCCTAACCGAGTACTGCCCGCCGGGCTTCACCAGCCTTGGCGAGCTGACCGAGACGTTCAGCCGGCTGCTAGAGCTCGACTGCTGGCCGAACGAGTTCGACGGCAGCCTCTCGGCGGCGGCCTCGGTGAAGCACCTCACCAGCGTGCTGATCGGGCGGCTCTGCAACGCGGCCCAGTATGAGACGAGGCCAGCGGGGCATCCGCCAGTCCGCCGGTACACCGCGGAACTTGCCGTGCCCCGGCAGCAGCGGCTGGAATGCGCGCTGCTCAAGGGCGTTACCGCGCACTACGTGATGACCAGGAGCGGTGTGCTCGCTGCGCAGGCACGCGAGCGCGAGGTCATCTCGGAACTGGCTGCAGCGGTGCTGGCAGGTGCTCCGGTGACGCTGGATCCGATGTTCAGGCCGGAGTTCGAGTCGGCGAAGGATGACAGCGCTCGCCTGCGCGTCGTCGTGGATCAGATCGCGTCGCTCACCGACACTTCGGCTCTCGCCTGGCACCGTCGGCTTTGGTCCGCAGGCACCTGAGGCGCCGTCTGGCAGCTTTTTCGCCCTGGACGCGACATGCGTGCCGCCGTTAACGTCTCCGCACAGCCATTCATGATTGGGCCGGAGGCGCAATGATCAGGATGGTCTTCGGGATCATGGTGGGGATTCCGTTCGTGGTGTTCGCTGCCCTCACGTTGAGACCGCCCGCCAGGAGTCGTGCTGCGGTGCGGAATCGCCGGGGTATCCGCTTGATCATGCTGGGCGGGACGCTGATGTTTGCTGGGCTCGCGGTCCAGGTGATCTTTCCGTTCGGCGCAGAGTTGCACGGGGCACGAGTCGCTAGCTTGGCTGCAACCGGCCTGCTCCTGCTGGCCTCGCTGATCTCCATTGAGGCCGGCGTATTGGGCAACTTCCGGCAGGCACGGCAAGCTGCCGGCGCCAGGAGTGCGCGGTCCGACGACTAACCGTTCGTGTACCGCCCGCGGCTGCTGGTTAGAGACCGGCGCGAGTCGCAGGTCGTCCGCTCGCTGCCCGTCCTGGCTGACGTCGCGCGCGGATCGGTGTGGGCCGTCGGGATGGCGCGTGCCGCGCTGCTGCGGTCCGGGGCAGGGCTCGCGGGTCCGCGGACCCGCGGCCAACCGGGCACGCGGGTGAGCATGGCCGCGCCAGCGTATAACCCTGCCGCGCCAATGTCGCCGCGATCTCGGCGGCCACCTCGCATGGGGTGGTCGTCACCCCGAGCCAGCCATAGCGCAGCGTGTTGAGTCCGGCCGTAGCCGCGGCGTTGTCACGGGCGATATCGTTCCAGCGGCTGTCGCCGGGATGCGCGACCCTGCCGTCGAGTTCGACGACTGTTTTGTAAGCCTCGTAGAACGTGTCCCGGTATAGGTTCCGGCCGTTGCGCCGCGACTGCGCCTGCCGCGTCGCTGCCGGGAATCGATGAGGCCGTTCGACATCACGCACGTAGCGGTACTCAAGTACGGAGTGGATCCCGGCCAAGTCCGGGCTGAGTAGTTCTGCCAGCTGAGCGCGCCAGTGAATCCGGCTGCGCGCTTGCAGAGCCTCGCGGAGCCTGGCCTGGGTGGTGAGGCGCCTGCCCAGAGCCCTCGTCACCCAGCCGACTGCCGCATCCAGGTCACGCGCCGCAGCCCACAGATCAAGGACGGTCTCCTCGAGCTTCGTCCGCGGCGGCAGCCCGGACGGATGCATGGCGTAGCGCGCTCGGCCCGACAAGTGCAGCACCATCCCAGGCTGTTTTCTCACCCGTCGGTTCACCGGAATAGCCAGATGTACGAGCGAGCTGGGCTTGTCGGCTAGTCCCCAGAGCTCAGCCGCAGTCTGATGACTTAACATCGCACCGGGTCCCGCGTAGAGGACGGCGGCCCACAGACGTGCCTCTCGGCTCAGTGCCCCGGAAAAGGCGGCGTAGATGCCTGGGTAGATTCGCTGCCAGCTGCCACGTCGCAGTCTGGATATCAGGATCGCCCTAGTCAGACCGCTCGCTTGGATCTGAGCACAGGACAGCATGCCACCCTGTGACTCGGCAGTGTCCACCAGCAACGGAGGTAAGTCGGCGACCATGGCGCCACAATGCCGGTTGGAGCCGACAAAACGAGGTCCAGACCATGATCGCGAATACTTTCGTATCGCCGGCGAAACATTGTTTACGTGATCATGGATTGGCTGCTGCGAGCCGCTCCAGCAGCGGACCGGCGAGTCGCAAAAGTCCGATTTCGGTGGTGCTGAGCTCGGCAGCCATCGCAGCCGACAGCCAGGCGTCCCGTTGCTCCATCTCGGTGCGCAGCGCGGCCTGCCCGTATTCGGTGATGGCGAGCAATGACCGGCGGCCGTCGGCTGGATCTGGCTCGCGGGACACCAGGCTGGCTGTCTCCAGGGCGGCCAGTGTGCGGGTCAGTGACTGTGGTTGCACCCGCTCGGCCGTGGCCAGTTCGCCCGGCGTCAGCGGTCCGCGACGGTGCAAGTGGCCGAGGACGCTGAGTTCCAGCGCGGTGAGGCCAGCCTCGGCGCGCTCCAGCCGCAGCCTTCGGGCGAGGCTGATAACACCGCGCCGGACCTCGGTTGCAGCAGCTGCTCGCGTGTCGTGAGCGGGCACGGTTCCCAACCGCTGCGCCTCAGCATCCTCGGTCATATTCATACGCTACAACTTATTAGTGAGCGAGCGTACGCTGTCGCGCTGCGGTCAGATGATTCCGCGGCCGCTCCGATGCCCCGGGTGTCTCCGCGAGCTGAGTTTTGTGGTCAGTTCACGGACGCGCATGACCGCTAGGCTCTTGGCAAGCGCGCATCTCCGCTCCAACTGTGAGTCGGGGCGGTCCCAGTCGCCATGCTGGTTGTGTCTGCTTCACGCGGCGAATCGCGTTGACAGGCTCGATCCAATTAGTAAGGTTAAGCGTATGAACTCGCCGTCACGGACCAGCCAGGCAGTCGCACTTACCAGGGTCGGCCTGGACCGGCCGCATAGCCCGGAGGGGGATCCGGACGCGCAACGCAGGCTGTGCGCGGACATGCAGTTCAGCGTGCCTGACTGGCTGCTGCCGAGCATCGAAGCACGGACAAAGTTCGTCGACGATCAGGTGATCAGTGCCATCGATAGCGGCACCCGGCAGATCGTGATCTGTGGCGCCGGCTACGACGACCGCGCGTTCCGCTTCCGCACTTCCGGCGTCCGGTTTTTCGAGCTGGATCACCCGGCGACTCAGGCCGACAAGGCGCGGCTGCTCCGGTCCGTCGGCGCGGGGCAGCCCACCGTGACGCTGGCCGAGGCGGACTTTCGCAACGATGATGTGGCCATGGTGCTCCACCGGGCGGGGCACCAGGCCGACCTGCCAACGCTCTTTATTTGCGAAGGGCTGCTTGTCTATCTCGATCGCGGTACCTGCCAGGCGCTGCTTGCCGCCCTGGCCCGGCGCGCGGCGGAGGGCAGCGTGCTCGTGGTCAGCTTGGCCACACATGCCGAAGGGCTAGATTCCGCCGAGGTCGCCCGCGCCGCCAACATGCGGCGGCGCACTGGCGATGCAGAGCCCTGGCAGACAATCCTGCCGGAAACTGAGCACCTGGCGCTGGTCGAGCAAGCGGGCTGGGCCGTGACCGCGACGCAGTGGTCTCCGGTGCCGGCGGCGGACGTCACGCATGGCCGCCGGTCCTTGCTCGCCACTGCCGAGCCGCCGCGGCGGAGTGGTCCGACGCCGCTGGTTTGACCGGACGGTGCCGGGTCGGGCCTGATGCGGCTGGTACGGGTCTGCCGTGACCTGGCGGTGCCGGGTCGGGACTGATGCGGCTGATGCGGCTGATGCGGCTGGTGCGGCTGGTGCGGGTGTGCGGTGACGTGGCGGTGCCGGGTCGGGCCTGATGCGGCTGGTGCGGGTCTGCCGTGACCTGGCGGTGCGGGGTCGACGGATGCGGCCGCTGCGGAGCGCCGTGAGTCTGCGCCAGGTCGGACTGACGTGGCCGCCGCCGGTCGGCCGCGACGTTGCTGCGCCGGATGGCCGACGCCGCCTGTCGCCGGGCTGGGTGCTGCCGGGCTGGGCGGTGGCCGGCGGGGCCTGACGGCCGGCTAAGACAGTCCGCAGCGGCGGGGCTGGGTGATCTATCCGCTTTGGGCTCCATGCGACAACGTTCGCGCGGGCAGGTGGCGGGAACCTACCGCGCGGCGCAGACGCGCCGGCTACCTAGCGTGAGATGGTGTCACGCATGGAAACTGCCGCCATCGACTTCAGCCCGTTCGGCCTCGACGCGGATTGGCCATCGCGGCGCTGGCTGGAGCTGATTCACGGCCGCCATGGCGAGGGCGTCCGGGGCGTCCGGCTCGGCCATGCGAGCACCTCGGCCATGGTTCTGGCCTGCACTTACCCGCGCAGCAGCTTCGGCGAACCGGAGGCTGCGACGATGCTGGATCCGATTCGCGAGCTCGCGTTCGAGACCACGTATACGCAAGTCAACCTCGCGCTACACCAGATCAAGACATCGGGCGCGCGGCCGGACGGCTTGATCAGCTCGCTCGTCAGATACGCCAGCCAGCAAGCGGACAGGTACCGCGAGTGGGCGAACACGCACTGGGGCGCGGACGTCGCGTCCACCACACGGCTGGCGAGCTGGCAGTCCGGGTTCAGCCTGGCTTACCCGGATGTGTATGTGATCGTGCATGCCTGCGGCGTCGACATTGACGAGCTTCGTCTGGCGGCAGTCAGCGACCTTTCCGCTTACCACCACGGCGTGGATCCGCTGGAGGCGGGTGCCATGCACTGGGAGCTCTGGGCCAACCGGCCCGAGCTGGTTTATGACGATCTGACCAGACCGCTGGTGGCGCCCTAGTCAGCGGCCTCGATACTGCAGACAGCACCAAGCACCACGCCGGTGTCCGTCAGGTCCGGCAGCACGACCTCGGCTCCAGCATCGCGGAGCTGCTGCATCGTGAAGCTCCCGCTGGCCACCCCGACTGCCCGTGCGCCCGAGGCCGCCGCTGCCTCGATGTCGTTCGGCGTGTCGCCGATAAGCACCGTCGCGGTTCCGGAGAAGTCGGCATCGTAGCGATGCGCTGCGTTCGCCCTGGCGACGGGCACGAGGTCGGCGCGGACTTCGCTCACGTCGCCGTAGGCGCCGATACTCAGGTCGAGGTGTGTGGTTAGCCCAAGCGCGCCGAGCTTCACCTGGGCCAGTGCCGGGATATTGCCAGTCAGTAGTGACTGAACAACCAGATGTCCGTCATCCCGCCGGGCTAGCGAGGAGAGCGCGGCCAGGGCCTCAGCGGCACCCGGCAATATGCGGCCGTACTCGCGAACCATGCGGTCGAGTTCCGGCGCGCGCGCAGCCAGTCCCTGCTGGAACTTGGCCAGCTCACCTAGCGGGTCAGGCACCCCGGCAGCCGCCAGCACTTCCAGCGCGATCGAGGTGTCCGTACGTCCGGCCATGGAGCTGAGGCGATCCGGCATCTGGAGTCCGTAGAGTTCGGCCAGTACGACCTCGTAGAGGTACTTCCCGACGCCGTCGGTAGCCACCAGCGTGTAATCGACATCCCAGAGCACGAGCAACGAACGCACGCCTGACCGTACCAGGGGGCCGGGTCGTCGCTCCTCGGTGGCAGCCCGTCAGGCCCGTAAGGGGCGAAACTCATATAGCGGGTGTCAGACTTGCGAGATAAGTAGCACCTCGGTTGTCGCGCCGGGCGCGGGCGCTGGGGGGCTGGCGCCGGCAGCGCGCTGGCTAGCGGCGCGCCTGGGGCAGTTGGCCGTCCTCGCGGGCTGACCGCGACTAGACTCGGCGAGCAGCGGCGCGACGCGGCTGCGACGTAGCAGCGACGCAGGCCGACGCTACAGCGGGCAGATAGCGCCGCGGTTAAGTACGGCGGACAACAGGGCGGGCGGAGGGCGGCGTAGATGACAGGCCGGATCCGCGACGACGACATAGCTCTGGTGCGCGAGCGCTCTGCAGTCGACGAGGTCGTGGGGGAGTACCTGCAGCTCCGCGGCGCAGGCGGTGGTTCGGTCAAGGGTCTTTGCCCGTTCCACGACGAGAAGACGCCATCCTTCAACGTCACTCCGGCCCGGGGCGTGTGGTACTGCTTCTCGTGCCAAGAGGGCGGCGACGTCATTAAGTTCGTGCAGAAGATCGACAATCTCAGCTTCACCGAGGCTATCGAGCGACTTGCCAACCGGGCCGGGATCGAGCTGCGCTACGAGCAGGGCGGCCACATCCCCGGTCAGGAGCAGTCGCAGCGCAGGCGGCTGATCGAAGCGCACAAGGCCGCGGCGGAGTTCTACGCCGAGCACCTGGACAGCCCGGCCGCGCAGGTCGCGCGTGACTTCCTGTCCTCGCGCGGTTTCGAGCTGACTGACGCGCGGCGGTTCAGGGTTGGCTACGCGCCTGCCGAGTGGGACTCGCTGACCAGGCACCTGCGTGCCCGCGGCTTCACCGAGAACGAGCTGCTGACCGGCGGCCTCGCGAGCCAGGGCAGGCGCGGCCCGATCGACAGGTTCCGGGGCAGGCTGATCTGGCCGATCGCTGACCTGACCGGCGACGTCATCGCGTTCGGCGCGCGCAAGCTGGCGGCGGGCGACGACGGGCCCAAATACCTCAACACCCCGGAAACGCCGCTGTTCAAGAAAAGCTCGGTGCTGTACGGGGCCGACCTGGCCAAACGCGATATCGCGCAGCGCCGGCAGGCCGTCGTCGTCGAGGGTTACACCGACGTGATGGCCTGCCACCTGGCGGGCATCACGACCGCAGTGGCCACCAGCGGCACCTCGTTCGGCGACGGCCACATCACGATCTTGCGCCGCCTGCTGATGGACGACAGCCAGTTCCGCGGCGAGGTGATCTTCACCTTCGACGGTGACGCGGCCGGGCAGCGGGCTGCGCTGCGCGCGTTCAGCATGGAGGAGAAGTTCGTCACCCAGACCTTCGTCGCCGTGCAAGGCGACGGGCTTGACCCCTGCGACCTCCGGCTCGAGCGCGGCGATGCGGCGGTGCGCGATCTGATCGCGCAGCGGGTGCCGTTGTTCGAGTTCGCGATCCGGAGCGCCATCTCCGAGCACAACCTGGAAACAGCCGAGGGACGCCTCGCGGCACTCGACGCAGCCGCGCCGATCGTGGCGCGGATCAAAGACCGCGGGCTGCGGCAACTGTATGCCGTCAGCCTGGACCGCTGGCTCGGCATGATGGACGAGGGCTTCGTGCTCGACCGGGTACTCGCCCAGGGTGCTCAGTCAGGGCGGGCCGGGGCGCGTCCCGCCGGAGGCTCGCAGGCTGCCAACGGCGGCATGACAACCAATGCCCACGGGAACGGGCGCGCAGGCGCCAATGGCAGTCCGGCGCGCGCGGGCGTTCCCGGCGCGGAAGCGCCTCGTGCGGCGGAGCCGTTTGCTGCCGAGCGAGCCCAGGAGGGGCGAGGCGCGCGCGGGCGGGACGCGCAGCGCAGTGCGTACGACGACGGCGACCCGGTCGTGAACGTGGAGCGGCAGGCGCTGAAGCTGGCCATCCAGCGCCCGGCGCTGTGCGGCCCGGTCTTTGACGAGCTGTCGCCGGCCGTGTTCGTCGTTCCGGCGCACGCGGCGGTATGCAACCTGATCGCCGCGAACGGCGGCGTGACGGGCGTAACCTCGGCGAGGGAGTGGACGGAGCGGCTGCGGGCGGCAGCGCCCAACGACAACGCGCGCGGGTTCGTGACTCGGCTGGCCGTCGAGCCGCTCGAAGTGCCGGGCCCGACCGGAGAGCCTGACGCGAGGTTCGCCGAGGCGGTGCTCGCACGCGTCGAGGAGCTCTCGGTCAGCCGGGACATCGCAGCCATCAAGTCGCGCCTGCAGCGCCTCAGCCCGGTCACTGAGCAGGCTGATTACAACAAGATGTTCGGCGACCTTGTCGCGCTTGAGCAGCGGCGCAAGGTGCTGTATGAGCGGGCCGGCGGCGCGCTGTAGAGCCGTCGCCCGGCCGCACTAAGCACAAGAGGGCAAGCGCGCGCTACTAACGCTTAGGTGACAATATTGAGTCCGCTTAATCGCGGATTCGTACAGCAAACTGTTCTGCATGAGTCTTACGGCTGCGCCCGCGGTAGATCAGGTAGCCGACCTCATCGCTGCGGCACGAGAGCGTGGATCGGTCTCGATGACCGAGCTGACCGTCGCCTTCGAACGCTGTGACCTCTCCGCTGATGCCGTCGACGGCGTACTGAAGCTGCTCGCCGACGAGGGCGTCGACGTGATTGAGGCGCAGCAGGAAAGCGAGGACCTTGCGCCGCGGCAGATCCAGGCTGAAGCACGGCGAGCGGTCACCGGCGATCTGGTCCGGATCTACTTGCGGGAGATCGGCCGCGTGCCGCTGCTCACCGCGCACGACGAAGTCGAGCTCGCGAAGGCCATCGAGGCCGGCCTGTTCGCCGAGGAGAAGATGCAGGGCGGGCTGCAGGCTGATTGCGGCGGTGCGCGGATGGCGGAGCTGATGCTGATCGCCGCCGACGGCATCGCCGCCAAGCAGCGGCTGATCGAGGCGAACCTCCGGCTGGTGGTGTCCATCGCCAAGCGCTACATCGGCCGCGGCCTGGTGTTCCTCGACCTGATCCAGGAGGGCAATCTCGGCCTGATCCGCGCGGTCGAGAAGTTCGATTACACCAAGGGCTACAAGTTCTCTACCTATGCGACCTGGTGGATCAGGCAGGCCATCACGCGCGCGATCGCGGATCAGGCCAGGACCATCCGGATTCCGGTGCACATGGTCGAGACGATCAACAAGATGGCCCGGATCCAGCGCCAGCTTCATCAGGATCTCGGCCGTGAGGCCACCCCGGAGGAGATCGCGGCCGAGATGGGCTTGCACCCCGACCGGGTCGCTGAGATCCAGCGGATCGCTCAGGAGCCGGTGTCGCTCCAGTCGCCGATCGGCGAGGAGGACTCCGATCTCGGCGACTTCATCGAGGATGCCGACGCCGTCGTGCCGATGGAGGCGGCGGCCTTCATCATGCTGCAGGATCAGCTTGATCGCGTGCTTGACAACCTGAGCATCCGTGAGCAGCGGATAATCCAGCTGCGATTCGGGCTGACTGACGGGCATCCGCGCACGCTGGAAGAAGTCGGCCGGGAGTTCGGCGTCACCAGGGAGCGCATTCGCCAGATCGAATCCAAGACCCTGGCCAAGCTGCGGCACCCGAGCCGCGCCCAGATGCTGCGCGAGTACCTCGCCTAGCTGATCAGCAGCCTGCCGCAGTCAGCACCTGGCTCAGCTAGCGGGGGTCGAAATAATTTCGGGCGCCCAGGTAAGCGGCGGGCAGCAGCACGGCGTTGAGAGGGTGTGGGAAGCAACCGATCGGACTTCGCGGAGTTCTACCGCGAAACCAAGGATGAGTGCCTGTTCGCCGTCCTGGTGAGTGTTGGTGACCGGGACACCGCGCAGGACCTTGTGGCCGAGGCGTTTGCCAGGGCGTGCGCGTCGTGGCAGAAGGTCAGCAAGCATCCCGCGCCAGCGGCATGGGTTGTCCGTACCGCGCTGAACGCTGGTGTCTCGCGGTGGCGGCGCCGTCGCCGGGAAGTGCCGGTGCCTGACCTTGCGCTGGTCGCCGACCGGCCGGATGCTGGCGAGCCGGCCGACGGCTGCGTCGATCCCAGGATGATGGCGGCGCTGTTGCGGCTGCCGGGGCGGCAGCGGCAGGTAGTTGCGCTGCGAGTGTTCATGGACCTGGATACCGAGCGCACTGCGCAGGTGCTCGGCGTCGCGCCCGGCACGGTCCGGGCTCACCTGAGCCGCGCGATCGCGGCGCTTCGCGACGACCTTATCCCTTGCCTGCAGAAGGAGAGCCAGTCATGAACGACGACGAGCTGATGACGGCGCTGCGGGAGCAGCGCGGCAAGATTCCGATGACCACGCCGGTGGAGCAGATCATCAGCCGCAGCCGCGTGCTGCGCGCACGGCGCCGCATCCCTGGCGTCGCTGCAACCCTGGGGGCAGTTGCCGCGACGGCAATTGCAGTGACGGTGGCCCTGCCCGCCAATCACCAGGACAGCCATCAGCCTGCGGTCCGGCTAGCCGCCTGGACGGTCACCAAGCTGGCCCACGGCGACATCTCCGTCACCATCCGGGAGCTGAAAGACCCGGCCGGGCTGCAGCGCAAGCTGCGCGCCGAAGGCGTGCCGGCCAGTGTCACCTTCGCCAGCCACCCGAACCCGGCGTGCCGGCCCTACCCCGGAGGCGCGCCTCAGCCTCCCCCGCGGGCAGCCACGCGCCTGCTGCACCGCGTCTTTCCCGAGATCTACCGAGACATTCGCCAGTCGCCTCGCAAGCCTGTCGTCCGTCGCGCAACCAGCCGCCACTTGCGCGTCGGCGCTGTCAACCACCGCCCACCGGGCAACCCGCGACAGCAAACCATAGTGATCCGCCCTTCGGCCCTGCCCGGCAATGCCGGCGTGCAGATTGCCACCAGCTACGGAGGCCCGCACGGGACAAAGGGCGTTGGCTTCCCGGCCGTGGTGTACGCGAGCCCGCGGTGCACCGGCAGCTAGCTCCCCGGCAGTGACGCGCCCAGGCTGACTTCCCTGGGGGCTCCGAGGGCCGCGCGGGGTGCCGCGCGGCTCATCGGCGCAGTGCCGGATTTATTCCGTTCTTTACGAATCTCGCTCGCTGACGCGCCGCCGCCGATAGGCTGCCGACCGGAGCGGCCTCAACAGGAAGCGAGTACGCGAGTACATGAGAAAACTCCGAGCACCTGCGGTACTGCTAGCTCTTACCGGGCTTGTCATGGCGGCGGCGAGTGTCCTGCCGGCTAGCGCCGCGAGCGCGGCGGCGGCCCGGGAGTGCACGGCGACCAACGGTCAGATCTGCACCTTCGGGCACTGGGATGTCTACAACAACACCTGGGGACCCAATCCGGGCACGTACGTCGTTCACGCCCGGAGTGCCAGCCACTGGAGCGTCACCGCCGACCAGAACGGGGGCGGCGGATGCGGCGGATGCGCTGTCGAGACATTCGAATCCGCGCAGTGGAACTACAACAACGTGCGCTTCTCCGCGATCAAGAAGCTGACCAGCCACTTCAGCGAGACGATGCCGACCGGCTCGCTGAAGAAGAACGGCTTCGACGCCGAGGCCGCCTATGACATGTTCCTGAAAGGCTCGGACACCGACGAGGTCATGGTCTGGGTAGACAACCAGGGCCAGACCCCGGCCGGAAACTTCTACAAGGTGGCGAAGATCGGCGGGCAGCGCTTCCGCGTCTATGTCGCAGGTGGCACGAAGAGCTTCGTACTCAACCACAACGAGACCAAGGGCACGGTCAATTACCGCGCCGTCCTTGCCTGGCTGCACCACCACGGCATGCTGAAGTCCTCCGACAGGGTCTCGCAGTTCAACTTCGGCTGGGAGATCTGCAACACCAACGGCAAGCGGCGGACCTTCACCGTGCACAGCCTCTCCCTGAAGCAGAAGCTGTGAGCTGAGCCCGGGCCGGGCTGTTCCGGCCAGAACGCGCGGGGCCCCGGCGTCTGTCTGATTAGGCGACCGGGGCTCACGGCTACCTGACCCTTTTACCCGAGCCATTCTCGTCCATTGGCTACCACCGTTTCGCCCGCGTGACCAGCGGCCGCGGTCGGCGCGACGGCAAGTATCCGGGTGTCACAGGCTGCCGCCTAAGGGGATTGCTGCCATTCGCCGCGAGGCGAACACCTTGAGAGTAATGTCCTAGTTACAGATGAAAGGAGATAGACAAATCATGCGGCATCGCCCGCCTCGGGGTACCGGCCAGCTGACCGACTTGGAACAGATGAGACGCCTGCTTGAAGACCTGTCCGTCCTCTGCGCACGGGATGGCGTGAGCATCGACTCGGCCGCCCCCGATGCGATAGACGGCGTATCACCCCGCTTGCTCGCCGCGACTCGAACTGGCAGCCCGGCCGGGGAACCTATTCTTCTGCGGGGCCTCGGCGGACGCCAGGTGATCGCCGTCGTCGACGGTCAGGGCGATGCCCGCGACATCTGGGAAACGATCCGGGTCCGGACAGGGCTAGCGCCATGATCCGCCGCCGAGTCAAGCCTGCCAACCTGACACCCGGCCTCACCGCGATAGCGGTCAGGAGGGACGAGAGGATTACTGTCCTCGTCTCCGAAGCCATTCCTGCCCGGTTGCAGCGCGTCGGCGGCCGGGGCGCGCTACGGGCTGCCAGGTACGCCGGGTGGACCCGCAATCCGATTCCGGCTGCCTTGCTGCTGTTCACCAGCACCTCGCTCTGGCGTGCAGCCATTGCTTCGGGCGCTCGCCGCTTCGCAGTAGCCGGATCGGCCGCACTCGTCCTCGCGGTGGCCGTCGGTACGTTTCTCGTCGACGAAGTACACTCGCCGCCCGGACCGACTGTCATCACGCCAGTCTCGTCAAACAGCACCCCGCACGCTCGCGCGGGCACCAAGCGGGCAGCGCAGTCATCCCGCCCCTGGCAAGCCCGGAAGACCGGCCGGGCCCGCGTCGTAGCTCACCGCCGACAGCAGGAAGCACCGACCGGCACAGCGAGATCGGCGCCGACCGGGGCTACGCCGACCGCCGTAACCAGCACGCCAACCGGGTCGTCTCCGAGCCCGCGCCCGTCGTCCTCGTCGCCGGACCCGAGTCCGTCACCAAGCCCGACGAGAACCAAACATTGCATCTTGGTGTTCTGCTGAGCAACTGGCGCGCGATACTCCGGCCGAGCAGCTCTAGCTGTCGCTCCCGCCGTGCGTGCCCTGGCTGTTGCCACCCGTCGTGGCGAACGGGTAACCGTTGCTGGCGGCCCGTTGCTCGGCCGTGGCGGAATTCCGGTGCCGGATGCCGTGGATGCGATCCGCAACCGTGTGCGCTGCATTGTGCGCAATCGGCGGAACCCTGTCATGCAACTGGCTACCGACCTTCTGGGCCGTCGTGCTCGCGAGCGAACCGGCCTGAGCCTGGATCGTGCCCGCGGCCTGCTGCACGGTAGGGTTTTCGGCAGCCGCCTTGGCCATCTTGATCATCTGGTCGTACGTCTCGCGCCCGGCCCGCGTCCCGGCGACGAACCCGGCGGCGAACCCCGCGACGAAGCTAATTCGATACAGGCGCATCTGGACCTCTT
>Ga0335075_10007935_pt1 | contig 16303 bp, 14 predicted proteins | sample Lox_Sample_24_FD_206723 | JGI IMG/M metagenome (GOLD analysis project Ga0335075, IMG submission 206723) | Soil microbial communities from Loxahatchee National Wildlife Refuge, Florida, United States - Lox_Sample_2.4 | ecosystem: Environmental > Terrestrial > Soil > Wetlands | place: USA... | reverse complement strand
GCCGCGGAGGCCCTCGTCGCCGAGCGAGAGGCCGCTGTCAAACAGGCCAGTGCGGCGCTGGAACAAGCCCTCGTCAACCTGTCCTATACGCGCATCACTGCCGCGGCATCGGGCTGGATCACCGATCGCGGCATCACGCTCGGCTCTTATGTTCAACCTGGCCAGGTCATGTTCAGCCTGGTCAAGCCGAATGTCTGGATCACGGCCAACTTCAAGGAAACGCAGCTGCACAGCTTGCGTCCGGGCCAGCGCGTCACCATTCGCGTCGATGCCTACCCAAGCCTGCGTCTCACGGGCCGGCTGAACAGCATCCAGATGGGATCGGGCTCGGTTTTTACTGCTTTCCCGCCTGAGAACGCGACCGGAAACTTCGTCAAGATCGTGCAGCGTGTCCCGGTGAAGATTGAAATCACGGGCGGCCTGCCGCACGATTTCCCGCTGCCGCTCGGGCTTTCGGTCGAACCGACCGTCCAGATCAGATGAGTTCCGCGCAGGAGGCAGCCGACGCCGCCTGGCGGCCGCAGGCGAACCCGTGGCTGATCGCCACGGTGGTCACGCTCGCGGCGTTCATGGAGATTCTCGATACCACGATCGTCAATGTCAGCCTGCCGCATATCGCCGGAAGCCTGTCTTCGAGCTACGACCAGGCAACCTGGACATTGACGTCCTATCTGGTCGCCAACGGAATCGTGCTGCCGATCTCCGGCTGGCTCGGCCGGGTGATCGGGCGGAAGCGGTACTTCCTCGGCAGCATCGTCGTCTTCTCCGTGTTTTCGTTCCTTTGCGGCAATGCCCAGACCCTCGGCCAGCTTGTGTTCTTTCGCCTGATGCAGGGCTTCGCCGGAGGCGGCCTGCAGCCGAACCAGCAGGCGATCGTGCTCGACGTCATGCCGCCGGAGCAGCGCGGCCGAGCCTTCGGGGTGGTCGCGGTCGCGGTCGTCTTTGCCCCGATCATCGGGCCGACCTTGGGCGGCTGGATTACCGACAGCTATAGCTGGCGCTGGGTTTTCTTCATCAACGTGCCGGTCGGCATCTTCGCCTTCATCATGGTCAATCGGCTGGTCGAGGACCCGCCCTGGGTACTCCGGGGCCGCGCGGGCGGGCGCCACTTCGATCTCCCGGGCCTGCTCCTCATCGCTCTGGCGATCGGCTGTACGCAGATCATGCTCGATCGCGGCGAGGATGCCGACTGGTTTTCCTCGCCCATGATCAGGGAGCTCGCGTTGGTCGCCGCGCTTGCCTGGATCGGCGCCATCTTCTGGCTGATCGAGGCGCGCCACCCGATTGTCAGCCTGGCGGCCTTCGAGGATCGCAATTTCTCGCTGGCCTGCCTGATGGTGGTCGGCCTGTTTTCGGTTCTCTATTCAAGCGGCGTGATCATTCCCGAGCTTGCCCAGGTGCAACTCGGCTACACGGCGCTGCTCGCCGGCCTCGTGCTCTCACCCGGCGGGGTGGTGGTGCTGGTGCTCATTCCGTTCGTCACCCGCATCCTGATGCCGCGGGTCCAGATGCGCATCATCATCGCCTTCGGCTTCTTCGTTCTTGGCTTGGCGTTTCTGTACACGAGCAAGATTGCGCCCAATCTCGATTTCCGGACATTGCTGTTGATGCGCATGGCGCAAAGCGCAGGGTTGGCTTTTCTTTTCGTGCCGATCAGCACCAGCGCGTACATCACGATGCCACGCGAGCTGAACAACGACGCCTCGGCTCTCTACGTCCTGATCCGCAATATCGCGGGATCGGCGGCGATCTCGATTGCAACCGCCATGATCACTTCCGGCACCCAGGCGGGTATGGCGGAGCTTGCGCCGAACCTCGACCCGGCGAACGAGGCATACCGTGCAACCCTTGGCCACGTCTCGGCCGCGCTCACCGCCCTTGGCCGCGCTCCGGCGGCGATCTCGCACGAGGCTGCGGGCTGGATCTATCGGACCTTAGAAAGCCAGGCAGCGTTCCTTGCCTACCGCAACATCTTCATCGACTGCGCGATCCTCTCTTTCGCAATCGTACCGTTGGCCTTTCTGACCAGCTCTATGCGCGTGGGTGCCGCACGGGGCGGACATTGAGCGGAGGAGCTGCCGCCGGATCACGGGTCCGCCGGCTTCCAGAATTGAGTGATGAACCCGCGGGGACCGACCGTGAATACCTGCGCGGTCGGCACCGCCGCACTAGCCCGGCAACGCCAGCTATAGATCGTGTCGTGTCCGGTCACGTACATGGGAATGAAGCCGGCATCCGGATTCTTTGCACACCAGGCGGTAGCGCCGGGAAGCTCGCGGCTCTGATTTGCCTTGCCGCAGGGCAAGTTGGCGCCGACGTTGCAGACAAAGACATGGCCGTCGTAGCAGCGGAAGAAAGTTGTCCGCTGCACCCATTCGGCCGGCATGGAGTGCAGCCCGAACAAACGTTCTGAATCCGGAACAAGTGCCTGTGGAATTGCGTGCAGGCGGTCGTCTGTACCGAGCTGCCGGCAAAGCCCGGCCGGTGAGGCGGCGCGCGCGAGCACGGGTGCTGCCAAAAGCGCGGCCACGACCAGCAGGCCAATCGTGCGACCGAGGCTCTGCATCGAACTTCCTCCTCGCTGCCTAATCCAGGCGTACGATGACCGGCACGTGATCCGACGGCTGGTCGGCGGCGCGCTCGGCACGGCAGATCTCGAACCCCTGCAGCCGCTCGGCGAGCGTCGGGGAAAGCAGCACATGGTCGATGCGAAGCCCCTGATCCCGGTCGAACGCGGCGCCCTGATAATCCCAGAACGTGTAGGCGGGCCCGCTGGGTCTGAGCGCGCGGACGGCGTCGGTGAGCCCGAGCCACAGGAACCGGCGAAAAGCGGCGCGACATTCCGGGCGCACCAGCGCGTCGTCCGGCGCCAGCGCTCCGGGAGCGGCGTCGTCCGCCTCAGGGCAGACATTGAAATCCCCGGCAATGGCCAACGGAACATCCTCTGCCAGCATTGCCTCGAGCCGCTCCGCAAGGTGCGAAAGAAACGAGAGTTTGGTGGCAAGCCCGGCGGCACCGCCGGAGTTGCCGTTCGGCACATAAACATCGGCGACCACTAGCCCCGCGCTCTCGACCTCGAGATACCGCGCGTCGGCCATGCCTTCCCGGAGCCGAGGCACACGGCGCTGCCGGACTTCGACGGGCCGGCGGGTGAGCACTGCGACGCCGTTATACGCCTTTTGTCCGACGACCTCGGCTTCGTAGCCGAGCGCTTTGAAGTCAGCGGCCGGAAAGCCGGCTGCCTCGCACTTGACCTCCTGGAGCAGCAGGAGATCCGGCTGCTGCCGCTCCAGGAATTGCACGACATGGCGCAGCCGGGCACGGATCGAGTTCACGTTCCATGTTGCGAGTCGCACCGGGCGGCGATTTCAGTCGATCGAAAAGCTGCTGCCGCACCCGCACGAAGAGGTGGCGTTCGGGTTGCGCACGGTGAAGTGGCTGCCGATCAACTCGTCGGTGAAGTCAAGCTCGGCGCCGGCCAGCAGGCCGAGGCTGGTGCGGTCGATGAACACCCGCGCGCCCGCCTGGCAAATGACCACGTCGTCGGGCAGCAGCCGCGAAACGAGCTCAAACCGATACTGAAACCCGCTGCACCCGCCTGCCTCCACCCCGATGCGCAACGCCGGCGCCTCCGGCGAGCTTCCCGCCAGTTCGGCAATCCGCGCCGCCGCGCGCCCAGAGACCGAAAATCCCGCACCGTTCATGTCGGCAATATAAGACACGCGGCTCGCGGATTGAAGCCGCCGGCCGACCTCACGGCATGATGATGGCTGACGGCCCATTGGATCAAGGGAAATCGGATCGGGGCGGCCGGAACAGCGGCGGAACAGCGGGGCCGGGCGCACCGGAAGCGGCGGGACGCCGCCAGATCGGGGGCGAATCGGCGCCTCGGGAACAGCGGCCGAACAGCGGCGGAACAGCGCTGATTGATGCGTCGATGAGCGGATGGTAAGCCCAGCCGCGTGCCCCGCGCCCCCTATGCCGTTCGCGCCGATAGAAGCCGCGGCCGGCTGCATCCGGAGCCGGAGGCGGCTTCCCGCAGCCCGTGGCAGCGGGACCGGGACCGCATCGTGCACAACTCCGCTTTCCGGAGGCTCCAGTACAAGACCCAGGTCTTCGTCAACCACGAGGGCGACTTCTTCCGCACCCGCCTCACGCACAGCCTCGAGGTTGCGCAGATATCCCGCTCCGTGGCCCGGCAGCTCGGCCTCGACGAGGACTTGGCCGAAGCACTCGCGCTCGCCCACGATCTCGGCCATACGCCCTTCGGACACGCGGGCGAGGAAGCTCTCGACGCCGGATTGCGGCCGTTCGGCGGCTTCGACCACAACGCGCAGAGCCTGAAGGTAGTGACAGTTCTGGAGGCCCGCTACGCTGCCTTCGACGGCCTGAATCTCACCTGGGAGACCCTCGAGGGCCTGGTCAAGCACAACGGCCCGCTGCTCAGCCCCGCCCCGTACATTGCCGAGTATGATCGCATGCAGCCGCTCTGGCTCGCGAGCCATCCCTCGGCCGAAGCGCAGGTGGCGTCGCTCGCCGACGACATCGCCTATCACAGCCACGACCTCGACGACGGAATGCGCGCCGGCCTCTTTCGGTTGGAGGACGTCGCTCTTCTGCCGGTGGTCGGCGAGGCTTACCTTGCCGCCCGTTCGGCCGCTCCCGACGCCGAGCCGTCACGGCTGCGCCATGAAACCATCCGGCGCGTGATCGACGTGCTGATCGGCGATGTGGTGGCCGAGGCACGCGCCCGCATTGCCGCGCTGGCGCCGGGCGATGCCGACGCGATTCGCGGTGCCGGCCGGCCGGTGATCGCCTTCAGCAGCGGGAAGGCGCAGGCAAATGCGGCGATCAAGGCCTTCCTCGTCGAGCACATGTACCATCACTGGCGTGTCAACCGGATGACCAGCAAGGCGCGCCGGCTGATCACCGAACTCTTCTCTCTCTTCTCCGACAATCCCGCTCTTTTGCCTGACGAATGGCAGGCACGCTCAGGCTCGGGACCGGCCGCGGTGACGATCGCGGACTACATTGCCGGCATGACCGACCGCTATGCGGTTGAAGAGCACCGACGCCTTACCGACCTTTGGGCTGCGGACTAGGACGGACTTTTGTCGTTGCGCGATTCACCCTCACGCCTGCCCTCATCCCCGACCCCTCTCGCAGAGGGAGGGGGGAGAAAATCCGATCCTTACGTCCGTCCGCGCGAGGAAATGCTCGAGATTTTTTCCAGGGTTTTTCCCGATATTCCATGGCGGACTCTGAGGTTTCGGATCGAGCCTCCGCGCGACCCCGGGCACGGGGATCTGACCTCGAACGTGGCGTTCATCGCCGCGGCAGAGCTCGGGAAGAAACCGCGCGAGGCCGCGCCGGCGCTGAACGAGGCGCTGAACAAAAATCTCACTGCGGCGTCGAGCATTGCAGTTTCCGAAGTCGCCGGCCCGGGCTTTCTCAACATCACTCTCCGCCCGGAGTTCAAGCAACAGGCGGAGCAGGAGGCGATTCGCGAAATCTTCTGCCTCGGCGAGCGTTATGGCGAATCCACTCTGGGCGGCGGCAAGCCTGTCAACGTCGAATATGTCTCGGCGAATCCGACCGGGCCGCTGCATGTCGGACATTGCCGCGGCGCGGTGGTCGGCGACGCGCTGGCCAAGCTGCTCGCCAAGGCCGGCTATCGCGTGACCAAGGAGTACTACATCAACGACGCAGGGGCGCAGGTCGAGGCGCTCGCCTGGGCGGCCTACTGGCGCTACCTCGAGGCAATCGGCACGCCCATCCCCGGCGAAGAGTTTTCCCGGCTCGTTCCGGGTGGCCTGCAGTACCAGGGCGAGTACCTCATCCCCATCGGGCGCGCCCTCGCCCTACGCTACGGGCGCGCGCTCGCAGAGCCCGATCCGCTAGCGCCGACGCCGGCTGCAATCGCGCTCGTGCGCGGCTTCGCGGTCGAGCAGATGATGCGGGCGATCAGCGAAGACCTTGCGGCTCTAGGGGTGGTGCCGGACGTTTTCAGTTCGGAATGCGCCCTCCTCGAATCCGGGGCGGCCGATGCCGCGATCGCGCGGCTTCGCGAATCCGGGCTCATTTACGAGGGAATACTCGAGCCTCCGAAAGGCAAGCTGCCGGATGACTGGGAGGCGCGCGAGCAGACGCTGTTCCGGTCCACGGCGTTCGGCGATGAGACGGATCGGCCGCTCTGCAAATCCGACGGTTCGAACACGTACTTCGCGAACGACATCGCCTATCACGCCGACAAGATCGCGCGCGGCGCCGAGCTCCTGATCGATGTGTGGGGCGCCGACCATGGCGGCTACGTGCGGCGCATGCAAGCTGCCGTGGCGGCGATATCGCAACGGCGCGTCGCGCTCGAGATCATCCTTTGCCAAATCGTGCACGTGGTGCGCGGCGGCAAGCCGGTGCGGATGTCCAAGCGCGCCGGCAGCTACATCACGCTTCGCGACCTGATCGAAGAGGTCGGCCGGGACGCCGTCCGCTTCACCATGCTGACCCGCAAGGCCGACGCGCAGATGGAGTTCGACCTCGACCAGGCGGTTGCCAGGACGCGCGAGAACCCGGTCTTCTATGTGCAGTATGCGCATGCCCGCTGCCGCTCGGTGCTGCGCGCCGCGGCGGAAATGCTTGGCGCCTCGGAGGTAACGGACGGCAGGTTGGCGGCCGTGAATTTGGCGGCCCTCGGCGCCGCCCCGGAGCAAGCGGTGATCCGCAGGCTGATCGCCTTTCCACGCCAGGTCGAGGCCGCCGCCTTGGCTCGAGAACCGCACCGAATCGCTTTTTTCCTCTATGATCTAGCCAGCGACTTTCATATCCTGTGGAACCGGGGAAACGAGGATTCGGCCTTTCGCTTCCTCAACGCGGATCGCCCGGCCGAGACTGGGGCACGACTGGCCCTGGTCGCCGCCACGGCGGTTGTGATCCGTGCCGGTCTTGCAATCCTGGGGGTGACCCCGGTGGAGGAGATGCGCTGAACCGTGCGAGATGATCTTGAAATTCCCCCTCCCGGCTATCGGATCGCGCGGCGATCCGTCAGCATCGATCCCGCCACCCGCCGGCTGGCGGCGATTGCCGCCGGTATCGGCGGGGCGCTCGTGGTGCTGGTCGGCGTCTGGTCGATGGCAGGCAGTGGTTCGGGCAGCATTCCGGTCATTCCGTCGCCGCCGGGGCCGATGCGGGTCAAGCCCGCGCATCCGGGCGGGATGACTGTCCAGGGCGCCTCCGAGGGAATTCTCGGCGGCGGTGCCGGGGCCGGCCGTGCGGCGGCGCTCGCGCCGCCCCCCGAGACACCGGATCTGCAGGCTCTTCAGGCTCCCGCTTCGGCCGCACCGGCCGCTGCCGCCACGCCCGTGTCCCTGCCGAGCGCTGTCGCCGCTGCTGCCGGTGCGGCGCATCCGGCCGCTCCGGCAGGAAACGGCCTCCCGTTGCCTCCGCCGGCGCCGCCGCCCTTGCAACTTGCCGCCGTCTCGGGCGCCGCGCCGCCCCCGGCCGGGGCGGGCACCGGAACCGGAACCGAAGTTCAGCTCGCGGCGATGAACTCCGAGCAGGGGGCGATCCGCGAGTGGCAGCAGTTGCAGAACAGCCTGCCGGGGCTGTTCGAAGCGCGCCAGCCGCTGGTGTCCAAGGTGCTGGTGGACGGCCACACCTTCTGGCGCCTGAGGACAGGCGGATTCGCCAACATCGCCGAAGCCACGAGCTTCTGCGCGGCGGTGCGTGCCAAAGGCAAGGGCTGCGCCATCGCCGCGTTCTGACGAAGCGGCCAAAAGAGCCATCGAGGCGTGCGCGCGGCTGCCATAGGAGTGGCCGGCCCATCGCTTTCGGCCGCCGAGGCGGAGCTGATTTCGGCACTGCCGCCCGCCGGCGTCATCCTGTTTGCGCGTAACATCGAGGACCCGATCCAGCTTGCTTCGCTGACGGCGAGGCTGCGCCGAGTGCTGCCGAGGGATGCCGTCCTGATGCTCGACCAGGAGGGCGGCCGCGTGGCGCGGCTGACCCCGCCCCACTGGCGGAGGCATCCGCCGGCCGCGGTTCTGGGCCGCCTCTACGATGAGGGGAGGATGGCAGGACTTCGCGCGGCCTGGCTCACCGGCGCATTGATCGGGCTCGAGTGTGCTGCCGCCGGGGTGGACGTCGTCACGGCGCCGGTCCTCGACCTCGGGCTGCCCGATGCTCATTCCGTGATCGGCGACCGTGCGTTCCATTCCGACCCGCGTGCCGTCGCCCGCCTTGGCCGGGCGTTTGCCGATGGCCTACTCGCCGCCGGCCGGCAGCCGGTAATGAAGCACATTCCGGGCCATGGCCGGGCGACGGTGGACAGCCACGTTGCGCTGCCGCACGTCAAAGCGCAGGCGCTGGCGGGCGATCTGCTTCCCTTCGCCGACAATGCCTCGCTGCCCTGGGCGATGACGGCGCATATCGTCTACACTTGCTGGGATGCGGAACGGCCGGCAACCTTGTCTCCGGAGGTGATCCGAGCCGTGGTTCGGGGCCGGGCAGGGTTCGATGGGGTACTCGTCACGGACGACCTCGCAATGCAAGCGCTTGAAGGAGCGCCTTCGGCGCGTGCCGCAGCGGCGATCGCGGCCGGCGCGGACATCGCGCTCTATTGCAGCGGGAACGGCGCGGCCAACGAGGCGGTGCTCGCGGCGGTCCCGGAGCTGAGCCAGGCGGCCGTGCGGCGCCTCGCGCGCGCCAGGTCGATGGCGGCGGCGCGCTGCCTGCCGCTCGAAGCCGCCCCGCTCGCTGCCGAACGCGAGCAGCTGCTCGGCGCGTGACCAATATCCTGCTGGAGATCTTGCTGATCGGCGTACCGGCGGTGCTCGCCATTACCCTGCACGAGGCGGCACACGGGTACGCCGCACTTTCCATGGGCGACGATACGGCAAAGCTGGCCGGCAGGCTCTCGCTCAACCCGTTCCGCCACATCGATCGCTTCGGCACGATCATCCTGCCGGCGATCCTGGTGATCGGCCAGCTTCTTACCTTCGGACGCATCCTCTTTCTGTTCGGATGGGCGAAGCCGGTCCCGGTCGCCGCCTGGAAGTTCCGGGATCCGCGCCGCGGCATGGCCTGGGTCGCGGCCGCCGGCCCGGCGATGAACTTTTTTCTCGCTTGGCTCGGCGCGGTCGGGCTCTATCTGCCGGCGGCATTGTCCGCTCCGGCAGCAACCGTCGTGAGCCAACTGCTGGTGTACTTCATTTTGTTCAACCTGGCGCTCGGGCTCTTCAATCTTCTGCCAATTCCGCCGCTCGACGGGGGACGGATCGTGGTCGGCCTGCTGCCGGAGCCGGTGGCGCTCCGCTATGCGCGCGTCGAACGCCTCGGAATCCTGATCGTGCTCGTCATATTCTTCTTGCTACCGGCGGTCTCACGGGAGATGGGCTTCACGTTCGACCCGATCCGAACCGTGCTCGGCACCGTGCTGCCGGCCGCCGCAAATCTTGTCTACCGGCTCGCCGGCCACCATGTCTGAGGCTTCGTCGGAAGGCCAGCTCCTGCTGCACCTCGAGGGCTTCGAGGGGCCGCTCGAAGTGCTGCTCGAGCTGGCGCGGACGCAAAAGCTCGACCTGGCCCGGATTTCGATCCTGGCGCTGGTTGAGCAGTATCTCGCCGTGATCGAGGGTGCGCGCCGGGTACGGGTTGAGCTGGCGGCCGATTGGCTCGTGATGGCGGCGTGGCTCGCCTGGCTGAAATCCCGCCTTCTGCTGCCCGCAGGCAGCCCGGAAGCTGCCGAGGGCGAGCGTGCTGCCGAGGCGCTGGCCGGGCGGCTCGCCGCGCTCGAGGCGATGCGCGCCGCCGCCGCCTGGCTCGCGGCACGGCCGGTGCTCGGGCGGGACATCTTTGCCCGCGGCACGCCGGAAAGCTTCGTCGAGATCGATCGCTCACGTTTTCGCCTCGATCTCCCGGCCTTGCTGGGAGCCTACCTCGCCGCGCTCAGGCGAGCGCGCTCGGCCGAACGCTATCTGGCGGGCCCACTCAGCCTCTGGACCGTGCAGGACGCACTGGAGCGGCTCGCCCGCCTGCTCGGCTCGCTGCCCGACTGGACGAGCCTCGAGCGCTTCCTGCCGGAGCATCTGGTCGGGCCTGCCGAGCGGCGCGCGGCGCTCGCCAGTGCGCTCGTCGCCAGCCTCGAAATGGCGCGCGACGGAGTGCTTCGCCTGCGTCAGGAAGAGCCATTCGGGCCGATCTTGCTCGGCAACCCTGCGGCCGTGGAGAAGTGACCGGGTGAGCCAGCCCGCCGCGCCGTCCGAAACGGCGATCAGGCTTGCCGAGGCGCTGGTGTTCGCCGCGGCGGAGCCGGTCTCGGCGCGCACGCTGGCGCAGCTTCTGCCCGAGGGCGACGAGGCGGAGGCCGTGCTCGAAGAGCTCGCCCGCCGTTACAGGGGCAGGGGCGTGGAACTGGCCTCTGTCGGCGGGGGTGTGCAGTTCCGTACGGCGCCGGATCTGGCACCGCGGCTGCGCACCGTCGTCCAGCAATCGCGTCGGCTGCCGCGGGCTGCCATGGAGACGCTTGCCGTCATCGCCTACCATCAACCGGTGACCCGCCCCGAAATCGAGGCGATCCGCGGAGCGAGCCTCTCTCAGGACACGTTCGACCTGCTTCTGGAGGGGCGGCTGATCATGCCGCAGGGCCGCAAGGAGGCGCCAGGGCGCCCCACGCTCTGGGCCACCACGGCGCAGTTTCTCACCTCCTTCGGCCTGGCTGCGCTGACCGATCTGCCGCGGCGTGAAGACCTTCTTACCGAGCCAGCGGCCCGGCGCTGAGATCGGCCCCGACCCGGCGCTCGGCGTGCACATCGCGCACGGCGCGAGCTGGAAGGATGGTGCTGGAGAGGGGAAGAGCCGCAGGTTCCACGCATCCGTTTTTCCTGCTACAGCCCGCTTGCTATGCCGCATCCGCGTGCACAGGTTTTTTCCGGCAGATTGCCGCTCCCCTGGATCGCTAGGCGATTCCGGCGAGGCGCGGCTTGATGTAGCGCACGCCGCGCGCGCGGGCTTGCCGCATGTTCAATTTTTCATGGTCGGAAATTGCTGTGATCGTGGTGGTGGCGCTGATCGCCATCGGCCCGAAAGATCTGCCGACGGCGCTCAAGACGGTGGCCCAGGTCGTGAAGAAAGCGCGCGGCATGGCCGCCGAGTTCCAGACCCACGTCAACGAACTGATGCGCGAGGCCGATCTCGAGGACGTCCGCCAGCACATCGAGGACATCCGGAATTTCGACTTCAAGGGGACGGTCGAGAAGGCGATCGATCCCGATCAGAGCATCCGCAAGACCTTCACCGAAGATCCGTTCACGGCCGCCGCGCCGGCGGCAGCATCCTCCGATGCTGCTCTGCCGGACGAAGCTGCCCGGGACGGCGAGACGGCGGTGCTCGAGCGGGTCGAGGCGGAATACGAGCCGCCCGCCGAACCTATCCGACCGGCCGTCAAAGCCCTGCCCGATGCGCCGGCATTCGTGCCGCCCCCGGTGGCGGCAGCGATCTTGGACCCGCCTTGCTTCGTTCCGCCGGACCTTCTTTCGCGCCGGTCCTGATCCTTCCCCTGAACCCCCAGAGCGTTGGTGCCCCGCGACGAAACCGACCCGATCGACGACAAGCCGATGCCCTTGCTCGACCATCTGCTCGAGCTCCGGCGCCGGCTCATGTGGACTCTCGCGACCTTCTTCGTCGCGTTTCTGGTCAGCTACCATTTCTCGGGGGCGATCTACGATTTCCTTGCGCAACCACTGGTCGAAGTGCTGCGCGCCAAGGGCCAGCAGCCGCGGCTGATCTATACCGCCCTCTACGAGGCCTTCTTCACCGACGTGAAGGTGGCGGTTTTTGCCGGTGCCTTCGTTTCGTTTCCGGTTGCGGCGACGCAGCTCTGGCTCTTCATCGCGCCCGGCCTCTACCGCAGCGAGAAACGCGCGATCATGCCGTTCCTGATCATCAGCCCGGTACTGTTCCTGATGGGCGCGGCGCTGGCCTATTACATAATCTTTCCCTTCGCCTGGAAGTTCTTCCTGAGCTTTGAAACGATGCCGACGGCGCACGGTCTGCAAATCGAGGCCCTGCCGACGGTCAGTCACTATCTCGGCATCGTCATGAAGCTGATTTTCGCCTTCGGCATCACGTTTCAGCTTCCGGTCCTGCTTTCCCTGTGCGCGCGGGTCGGCCTGATCTCAGCGCGGCAGCTCGCCTCGAAGCGCCGCTACGCCTATGTCGCGATGTTCGTGATCGCGGCAGTTCTGGCCCCGCCCGACGTGTTTACCCAGACCGGTCTCGCCCTGCCACTGATCTTTCTCTACGAACTCTCCATCTTTGCCGCTCGCTGGGTCGAGCCCAAACCGGCGGCAGAGTGATGCCAACTTGCCTGGAAAGTCGGCACATGCCGTTTGGCCTGGTGGCCGATTCACGCGCCGCAAAGCGACCGCTCTCTCGGTCGCTTTGCTTTGCGATCGGACGCTAGGATGCACGATATCCGCGCGGTCCGCGCGGATCCCACGGGCTTCGACGCCGCGCTTGCCCGGCGGGGCCTGCCGCCGGTCTCGGGCCCGCTGCTGGCAGCAGACGCCGAGCGGCGCGCCGCACTCACCGCACTCCAGGAGCGCCAGGCGCGTCGCAATGTGCTGTCCCGGCAGGTCGCGGAGGCGCGCCGCAACGGCACGGGAAGTGCCGCTCTCGAGGCTGAAGCGGCCTCGCTCCGCGACAGCATGGAGGCGTTGGAGGCCGAGGCGGCACGGCTCGAGGAGGAGATCCGGGCGCGCCTGGCCGCGCTTCCCAACATCCTCGATCCCGATGTGCCCGACGGGTCGGACGAGCGGTTCAACGTGGTGCTGGCCCAGCAGGGGGCGCCGCGCGATCTCGGATTTGCGCCGCGGCAGCATTTCGAGCTCGGCGAGGCGCTCGGAATGATGGATTTCGCGGCTGCGGCCAAGATCGCCGGCAGCCGATTCGTGGTGCTGCGGGGCGCGCTCGCGCGGCTTGAACGCGCGCTCGGGCAGTTCATGATCGACCTGCACACGCGCGAATACGGCTACGAAGAGACGGCGGTACCGCTGCTGGTGAACGATGCCGCGGCATTCGGCACGAACAATCTGCCGAAGTTTGCCGACGACCTGTTCCGCACCACCGATGGCCGCTGGCTGATCCCGACCGCCGAGGTTCCGCTCACCAATCTTGCCGCGGGCGAGATTGTGCCCGAGGCTCGGCTGCCGATCCGGGTGACGGCGCTCACCGACTGCTTCCGTGCGGAAGCCGGGGCGGCCGGACGCGACACCCGCGGCATGCTGCGCCAGCACCAGTTCCGCAAGGTCGAACTGGTCTCGATTGCGCATCCGGATCACTCCGCGGCAGAGCACGAACGGATGACACAATGCGCCGAAACGGCGCTACGGCTGCTCGAAGTACCCTATCGGCGCGTCCTGCTCGGGGCCGGCGATACCGGATTCGGGGCCGCCAAGACCTTCGATCTCGAAGTCTGGATGCCGGGACAGCAGGCCTGGCGGGAAATCAGCTCCTGCTCGAATTGCCGCGACTTTCAGGCGCGGCGGATGAACGCCCGCTACCGCCCGGCCGATGGCCGTCCGCCCGCTTTCGTGCACACCCTGAACGGCTCGGGTGTGGCCGTTGGCCGCGCGCTGATCGCGGTGATGGAGAACCACCAGCAGGCCGATGGCGCGATCCTCGTGCCGCCGGCGCTGTGGCCGTATATGGGCGGGGTCGAGCGCATTCCCGGAGCGGCCTAGAGCAGATCACGATCAGACGGAACCGGCTGATCGCGTGAAGATGCTCGCCAAAACAAAAAACCAGAGCAGTTTCCGTGAGCCATTGCGAGCGGAAACTGCTCTAGAGCGTGTTCAGGTTGACTGAACACGCTCTCCTTGGTCTGACCGAGCGGATTCACGCGCTCCTGGATCGCTCCGCGATTCCAGTCAAGCGCGATCCGCTCTCGGGTTGGGACTCAATCAGCTCCACCAGAGGATTGCGGCTGCGAGAGCGACGGCTGAGGCGAAGTTGCGTGCGAGGCGGTCGTAACGGGTGGCGATGCGTCGGTAATCCTTGAGGCGGCAGAACATGCGCTCGATGACGTTGCGCTCGCGATAGCGGCTTGCGTCGAAAGGCTGTGGGTTCTTGCGGGCGGGATTATTCGGGATGACGACGAGCGAGCCGCCTCGAGCAGCTTGCTCACGCAGGGCGCGAGTGGGCGACCTCAGGCCAACACGGCCTCACTTTTGTTTCAACGCCGATTGATCCCTCTCGTTCTCTGCGAATTTCGGAGGGAGGCCGGCGATAGGTTTCGGCAAACACGGTGTTGAACCGACGCAGGCTCCGGAACCCGGCACGGAGCGCAATATCGGCCATGGGAAGATCGGTGTTGTCGAGCAGGCGCTTGGCGCGCTGCACCCGGATCGTCCGTGCAACCTGGGTCGGGCTTGCGCCGACATGGCGTGCAAAGAGTCGCGCAAGATGCCGTGCGCCGATGCCGAGCCGGTCCGCCAGACCGTCCACGGATGCGTCCGCGCTATCGAGAGCGCCTTTCGCGATCAGGCGCAGCGCGCGCTGGGCTGTTGTCCGCGAACCATTCCATGCCGGAGAGAACGGGGCTGTCTCGGGGCGGCAGCGCAGGCACGGCCGGAATCCCGCAGCCTCCGCGGCGGCGGCGGAAAGATAGAAGCGTACATTGGCCGCTCGTGCCGGCCGCACCGGGCAGACCGGACGGCAATAGATACGCGTTGTGAGAACGCCCGTGAAAAATCGCCCGTCATAGGCGGGATCTCGGGCGATCCGTGCGCGCTCACACTCCTCCACGTCCAGCATCGGCAAGTTCCTTCCGTCCGTCCTCACCGAGGACCACGTCCGATTCCGGCGAGCCGTCGGCGACGCGGCACGCTACACCTGACGGCGCAGGAGATGCGAGGGCGAGAGAAACCCCTCGCTGCGCAGAGTCGCATCACTTCGGCCGGAACCGAACCGCCGGCCGGGAACGGCGTGGTATGGGCCGCGAGAACCAACGCACAGGATGGCGGGCCGTGTTTGCAGGCAAACAGTATCGCTCCAATCGGGTGTTTTTCGGATGGCACGTCGTTGGCGCCGCGTTCACCGTTGCCGTGTTTGCCTGGGGTATCGGGTTCTACGGACCTCCTGTCTTCTTGGAGACATTGCATCGCTCACGCGGCTGGCCAGTCCCGCTGATTTCGGCGGCCATCACTGCGCATTTCCTGTTCGGCACCCCGATCGTCGCGAATCTCGCCACGCTGCATCGCCGGTTCGGCGTACCGGCAGTGACCCGCGCCGGTGCCGTGCTGACAGCGCTCGGCCTGCTCGGCTGGGCTTTTTCGCGCACGCCGTGGGAGGTTTTCGCCGCAACCCCACTGAGCGGCGCGGGATGGGCCATGACCAGCGGCGCGGCGCTCAATGCGATGGTGTCGCCGTGGTTCGTCCGCCGCCGCCCTGCCGCGCTCTCCATGGCGTTCAATGGCGCGAGTATGGGTGGGGTGATCTTTTCCCCCTTGTGGGTGGCACTGATCGCCGGACTGGGATTCGCAGGATCCGCCTGCATCGTCGCCGCGACGGTTGCGGCAACCCTCTGGCTGATCGCAGGCCATTATCTCGCTCGCGCGCCTGCGGACATGGGGCTTCTTCCAGACGGCGATGCGGGCAATGTTCACGGCGCGGCACGGAAGGGTCGCGAAGGCGCCGTGCCGCTCGGGCCCCCGTGGCGGGAGCGGCGCTTCTGCACGCTGACGGCATCGGCGTCGCTCGGGCTTTTCGCTCAGATCGGGCTGATCGCGCAGCTCTTTTCCCTGCTGGTGCCGCCGCTCGGGGCGGAAGGCGCCGGCGCGACCATGGGCTTTGCAACGGCGTGCGCCATCGGCGGACGCACCGTGCTCGGGATGGTGATCGGTCCGAATACGGAGCGACGTGCGATCGCCGCCGCAAACGTTTCGCTCCAGGCATGCGGTTCGATCGTGCTGGTCCTGGCTGCCGGGCGCTCCATTCCCCTTCTGCTGTTGGGCTGCGTCTTGTTCGGCCTCGGTCTCGGCAATGTTACGTCCTTGCCGCCACTGATCGCCCAGACCGAGTTCAGGCCGGAGGATGTGCAGCGTGTCGTGGCGCTGGTAACAGCGTGCAGCCAGGCGAGCTACGCATTCGCTCCGGCGGTTTTCGGCTTGCTGCGCAGCGTCGGGCAGAGCATGGGCCTGTCGCGCCACGAAGGCAGTGCGCCTTTGTTGTTCGGGGCCGCCGCATTGATCCAGCTCTCGGCCGCGGCGGTCGTGATGCTCGGCCGCCGGCCTGCAGCGAGCCGTGCGGC
>Ga0335075_10007934_pt1 | contig 16303 bp, 18 predicted proteins | sample Lox_Sample_24_FD_206723 | JGI IMG/M metagenome (GOLD analysis project Ga0335075, IMG submission 206723) | Soil microbial communities from Loxahatchee National Wildlife Refuge, Florida, United States - Lox_Sample_2.4 | ecosystem: Environmental > Terrestrial > Soil > Wetlands | place: USA... | reverse complement strand
CCCGGCGTACAGCGCCCCCTGCTCCCGGATCAGCTTCAGCTGCGGGCGGCGGACGGCCATCCACATGACCAGCATGCCCAGGCCCAGCCACCACCGAAAGGACGCGAGCACGGCGCACGCCAGCAGGCCGCTGATCCGGTTGCTGACCACAAGCGCCAGCGTCATCGGCGCGTCGGCCGGCATCTGCCCGGTCAGCTGCCCCTGGGCCAGGGCCAGGTCGTCGAGGACCTTCGGGTCCTCCAGGTGCGCGATGCCGGGCGGCTGCGACACCGCCGCGATCAGCCGTTCCTCGGTCCGGTAGACCAGCCGCCACTTGACCACTGAGCTCAGCGCCGACTGCACAGGCCCAAGCACGAGCGCCGCCGCGTAGAAAATCCCGGTCGCCGCCAGAGCGAGGATCAGCCGGTGCCCCGCGGCCGAGGCCAGCCCGCCGCTCGCAGCCGCGGGAATGTCGCCGACCAGGCGGCCCGCCGCGATCAGGACCAGGTTGGGCAGCACCGAGGCGGCGATCGCGTACCCCGCCACCCCCCACGCCAGCGGTCGGCTAGTCTCCCACAAAAGCCGCACCGCTGCCCCGTAGCGCGGCCCGCCCGGCCGAGGCCCGCCCGGCCGAGGCTTACCGAGCCGAGGCCTGCGGAGCCGAGTCCTGGTCCCCGAGAGCCGCGTGCGCGCATATCGCCGCGGCCCTGCCACCAGACCAGCCACCGAACCAGCGTACAAGCCAGACAAATTCCTTAGAATTTCTTTTGCCTCGCACCCATCCGATCCCGCCGCGGCCCCGAAGGTGCCATATGAACCCGAACGAGTCGGACGCGTCCCAGTTGCGACCGGCGACCGCGGATAGGAGGGGAGAGCAGGACCTGGACGACCTGCTTGTCCACGTGGCACGTGGCGACCAGGCGGCGTTCGAGGCGCTGTATGACCGGATGGTCGGCCCGGTGTACGGCGTGATTCGCAGGGTTCTCCGGGATCCGTCCCAGTCCGAGGAGGTCGCCCAGGAGGTCCTTCTCGAGGTGTGGCGGACCGCCACGCGGTTCGACCCGGCGATCGGCGGCGCGGCGACGTGGGTGTTGACGATAGCCCATCGCCGCGCCATCGACCGTGTCCGGTCGACCATCGCCGCGGCCGGCCGCGAGCAGAAGACGGCCAAGGTCAGCCCGCCGCACGACGAGGTGGTCGAGGCGGTGGAGGCGAGCCTCGACCGGGAACGGGTGAGGCGCTGCCTGGAGACTCTCACCGAGATCCAGCGCGAGTCGATCACGCTGGCCTATTACGGTGGGCACAGCTACCGCGAGGTGGCCGAACTCCTGCACGTGGGTCTTGGCGCGATCAAGACCAGGATCCGCGACGGGCTGATCAGGATGCGCGACTGTCTGGGGGTGAGCTGATGAGGCTGTTCCGCCAAGACCTGCACACGCTTACCGGCGCCTACGCACTCGACGCCCTCGACCAGGGCGGTGAGCAGGCCAGGTTCGCCCGCCACCTGGACAGCTGCCAGTCCTGCGCCAGCGAGGTGCGCGGGTTCCGCGAGGTGGCGACCGCGATGGCCTTCGCCGCGAGCACCGAGCCTCCGGCGGAGCTGCGCGACCGGGTGCTGGCGGACGTCGCCCGCACTCGCCAGCTGCCGCCCGAGGTCAGGACCCACGCGCGCGCCCGCCGCGCCCCCGGCACTGCAACGCGGACCCCGCGGGCCCCGTGGCTGCCCTGGCTGTCGGGGGTGGTCGCGACGGCCGCGATCGTGGTCGCGGTTGTCTTCGGCGTCGCGAACGCGCACACCCACTCCCAGCTCACCGCGGCCCAGGCGCACAACCGCGCGCTGGCTGCCGCCCAGGCCAGCCTCCAGGCCGAACTCGACCAGGCCCGCGCCCACGACCAGGTCCTGGCCGAGATCCTTGGTGCGCCGCACGCCAGGCTGCTGTCGCAGGTCACCACCAAGGGGGGCGTCGCTGACGTCGTGCTTGACGCGGCCACCGGCCGGCTGGTCGTGGCCACCTCCGGCCTGCCCGCCCTGCCGCCGGGCAAGGTCTACCAGCTGTGGCTGATCGGCCCGGTGCGGATCGTCTCGGTCGGCCTGCTGCCATCCGCCCAGTCCGGCGTAACCCGCCCGGTCGTGGCCACCGGCATCGTCAAGGGCGACAAGCTGGGCCTCACCGTCGAGCCCGCCCCCGGCACCAAGCAGCCCACCACCACCCCCATCATCGCCCTCCCCCTCCCCGTCTAGCCTCGCCTGCCGCAGCGTGCCGCCACGCTTGCTCGCCGGCGGCCTGCAAACGAAGCCCGCCCCGGCCGAGGAGGCGGCCAGGGCGGGTCGCGGCCGCCGCGTCGTGCGGTCAGCCTGGCCAGCTCCAGCTGGTAACGCAACCTCCCGTGATGACGAGACTGCCAGCCCGCTCCCGTGAGTCGGCCCACACCGTGTACCGCCCCTCAGGCAGCCCCGGGTAGACGGCCGCGTACCTGGTCCCGCCCGCGGTGTGCCGCGGCCGGACCAGGGAATGGGTGCGCCGGGCCCCCAAGACATCCTCCCGGCTGATCTCGATTTCCCGGCCGTCCAGCCCGGGCGGTGTGTACAGGACCAGGGCGCCGACCCCGGCGCCGAGATCAAGCACAACGGTGCCCGGGCCCGGCGGCCCGGCGATTGGTTCCGTCACGATTGCCTCGGTCATGAGAGCTCAGGACGGATTGTCGTAGCCACTGTAGGGCAGGCCCAGGTAGGGGAACTGCCCGAGTGGGGAGGCGGCGACGCTGGCCGGGGTCAGCCCGTCGGTCACCTCGCCCGCGGCCGCGTCCGGCTTGTACGACGAGTCGATCAGCGGGTAGGTGACCCCGGCGATCGCGCGCAACTCGATCGCGACGACGTCGTCGGCCACCCGGCGGCCGTTCGGGAAGCCGGCCGGATCGCCGCCGAGCAGCCCGTAGATGCTCGGCTTCGACGCGGGCGGGATCGATGTGTTCAGCCGCAGCATGTCGGCCAGTACCGTCCCGGTCAAGTTGGTGAACCCCTTGATCAGCCCGGCCGGTATGCCGGTGAGCAGGATCGCCTCCAGATCCGAGCGCGCCTTCCCCGACTTGACCAGCGCGGCGAGGTTGGGAAACACGCCCGGGTACAGCACAGGCAGCAGCCCAGCCAGCCCGGGTGCGGTCACGTAGCCGGCGAACCGCTTGTCGTCGGCGGGCGGCAGCGAGTTCCACAGGTCCTTCTGGCCGAGCGGGATGAGCACCTCGTTGACCAGGGGATTGCCCAGCCGCGATACCTGGACGAACGGCCCGGCGTTCGCGTACTCGCCGGCATCGGAGTCGTAGACCCTGGCCTTCTGGCGGCTGGCCGTGGTCCACACGCCGATGGTGGGATGTCCGCTGATCGTTACCGCGGAGATGGGCACCTGAATCGCGATCGAGTGGACGTTCAGGTGGTTGGTGGCGTTGACTCCGGCCGCCGCGGACAGGCCGGGCAGACCGAACGTGGCGTGCAGGTTCTCGAACGGGCGCAGGTCGCCCAGGTCGAAGATCGAGCCCAGGTCGACGTAGAAGGCCTCGGCCCGCTGTCCGGCGAACACGCTGATCCCGCCGCCCAGGCTGTGCGCGGCCGCGGCGGCGATGCCCGGGTAGAACGAGCCCGGCGTCGACAGCGGCCCGATGTTACACGGCGGGCAGGCCAGGCCCGAGCCAAGCACGCTGGACCCGCTCCCGGTCACCACGGTGACGTCGTAGAACTGCTTGCGGTTCCAGTTCGCGCTGCCTATGGACTCGATCGGGCCTGTGTTGTAGAGGAACGTGTCCGGGTCGCCCACCTGGGTGCTGAACCGGAACTGGTAGGAGATCTCGGCCTGGCCGTCCCCGTTGTTGTCGACGTGGATCTCGTACAGCACGTCGTCGCCGAACTCGTAGAAGTTCGGCCCTCCGGACGGCAGCTGAAGCGGCACGTAGTTGGCGATCAAGGTGACGGTGTCCGGCCGGTCCGGGCTCACGAACGCGTACACGTCGGTGCTGTCGGCCACCGGGTCCTTGGCGATCTCCGGCGCCTCGCGGTGCGATGACATTCGCTTACCTCCCTGACTCGAACCGGCTCGCCCGGGCGATCCGCGCGGCAAGGTCCTTGTCGCGCAGCCGGGTCTGGGCGGTCCCGGCGTACACCTCGATGTCACCGGTCCTCGCGTTGCGCACGTGCACCACGATGGGCCCCGCCGGCGCACTGGTGGCATCGCCACTCCGCGCCGACGGAGCTGACGGCCCGGTGGCGGCCGCGGCGGCCGGGCTCACGGCCGCGCCCAGCGCGGTGACAGCGAGTCCGGCGGCGCCCGCGGCCGCGGCCCCCTGGAGAACAGAACGCCGGGAAATCCGCCCGGCCGGCTCACGCTGCGGGTCGTGACTGGGCATAACGATCCTTTCGGTAACTGGTCTTATGCTCACGCGCCTACTTCGCCGCGGCCGGGGGGCCCGGATGGGCCAGTTGCCTAAGAATTCCGTAACATTCTGGCCTCACCGGTACTGGAGAGGCCGAGTGAAAAACGCCGCCGGGTCAGTCCTTGCGGCCGGTTGCCGCCAGGCCGACGCCGAGCCCGATCATGACCAGGCCACCGGTCCCGCCGATCAGCGCCAGCCGCCGCGGTGAGCGCACCAGCCACTGCCGCGCCGTGCCCGCGGCGGCCGCCCACCCGCTGTCGAGGATCAGTGCGATGACGGGGAACAGCGCCCCGAGCATGAGCATCTGCACAGAAACCGACGGGTGCCCGGCACCGGAGGTGGTGAACTCGGGCAGGGCGACCACGAAGAACACGATGGTCTTCGGGTTGGCCACGCCGACCACGAACCCGTCGACGACCGCGCGCAGCGGCCGGACCGGGGTCACCCGCGCGGCCAGTGCCTCGGCCACCGACCGCCGGTGCCGGATCGCCTGGACGCCCAGGTACACCAGCCAGGCGGCGCCGGCCAGCTTGATGACGGTGATGACCTGCGCCGACCGCTCCACCACCGCACCGACGCCGAACGAGGTGGCCACGACCTGCACGCACAGGCCGAGTTCGTTCCCGGCCACGGTCAGCAAGGCGGCCCGGCGGCCTACGGTCAGCGCCCGGCTGACGGTGAACAGGACGCTGGGACCTGGGATGGCGATCAGGATGGCCGCCACGGCCGCGAACGCCAGAAAGTGACTGACCGGGATCATGGCTCCAACGTAGGCTCACGCGGGCGGGCCGGTCACCCGCTTTTCCGGTCAAGCCCAGTAGCATCCCGAGGGTGAGCGCGGAAAGCCAGAGCACGGGTCCGGTCCTGGTGCTGAACTCGGGTAGTTCGTCGGTGAAGTTCGCGCTGCTGGATCCAGGGGACGGCACCAGGTTCGTGGACGGGATGGCCGAGAAGGTCGGCACGCCCGAGGCGGTGCTGCACGTCAGGCGCCACGCGGGTGAGCCCGCCACCGAGCAGCTCGCCGACGGCAGCTACCAGGCGGTCATCACCCGGGTCCTCGGCCTGCTGCCGTCGGCAGGTCCCGCCCTGGTCGGCGCGGGACACCGGGTGGTGCACGGCGGCGCGCGCTTCACCGCGTCGGTGGTGATCGACGATGATGTGATCGCCGCGATCCGCTCGGTCGCCGACCTGGCCCCGCTGCACAACCCCGCGAACCTGGCCGGCATCGAGGCGGTCCGCGCCGTCCGCCCTGACCTGCCGCAGGTGGCCGTGTTCGACACCGCATTCCACCAGACGATGCCGCCGCCGGCCTACAGGTACGCGGTGCCTGAGGAGTGGTACACCGGGTACGGGGTGCGCCGGTACGGGTTCCACGGCACCAGCTACCGGTTCGTGGCCGGGCGGGCCGCCACGCTGCTTGGCCGGCCGCTCGGCGAGCTGAGGCTGGTCGCCGCGCACCTGGGTAACGGGTGCAGCGTGGCGGCGGTGCTCGGCGGGGTGTCGGCGGACACCACGATGGGGCTGACCCCGCTGGAGGGGCTGGTCATGGGGACCCGGTCCGGCGACATCGACCCGGGCGTGTTCGGTTACCTGGCCGACCAGGCCCAGATGAGCTCGGCTCAGGTCACCGGTGCGCTAACCACCAACAGCGGGCTGGCCGGGCTGTCCGGTGTCGGTGGCGACATGCGTACGGTGGAGGTCGCGGCCGCCGACGGGAACGAGCGCGCCCAGCTCGCCATTGACGTGTTCGTACACCGGCTGGCCAAGGCGGTCGCCGGGATGGTGGTGAGCCTGGGAGGACTGGACGCGCTGGTGTTCACCGGGGGGATCGGCGAGAACAGCGCGCCGATCCGCGGCCGGGTGCTGACCCAACTGGGCTTCCTCGGCCTGGCCGAGGACCCCGCCGCCAACGCCGGGCACGGCCGGGACACCGGCGGCCGGATCAGCCCGGACGGCCCGGTGGTGGCCCTGGTCGTGCCGACCGACGAGGAACTGATGATCGCCCGGGACACCGCCGGGCTGGTAGCGTCCCGGTGACGGCCGCCCGGTGACGGCGACCCGATGACGGCGACAGAGCCCGGGTCGGCGCCTGTGGTCCGCTCCCACGTCGTGGTCTCCGGCCGGGTCCAGGGCGTGTTTTTCCGCGACACCTGCCAGCGGCTGGCCCGGGAGCGCGGCGTGGCCGGGTGGGTGCGCAACCTGCCCGACGGCCGGGTCGAGGCGGTCTTCGAAGGCCCGGCTGGCGCCGTCGGCCACCTCGTGGACTGGACCCGCCATGGCCCAAGGCACGCCAGGGTCGACCAGGTAGACGTCAAAGCCGAGCCCCCGGAAGGGCTCGGCTCGTTCGCCATCAGGTAGCGACCTCAGACGGTCACGTGGCGGATGGTGGTGTACCCGCCGGCCAGCAGCACCGCGGCCAGGGCGGCGAGCAGTCCGGTGAGCCCGACCACGCTGAGCGTGGTGAAGAAGTGGCCGACCGTCGACCACGCGTGCGTGACGGTGGTGAGGGCCGCTCCGCCCGCCAGCACGATGATCTGGGCCGCGGTGAAGGCCAGCAGGCCGATCAGGTTCCAGCGCCGGTACACAAGCCCGAACCACATGCCGTAGACGAAGGCCAGGGCGAGCAGCACGAACGAGGTCAGCCAGGTGAGGTACCACGGCCCGTTCAGTACATAAGGAATACGGAAGAAGTGCAGTGTCACGCCCCAGCCGTTCGTGGCCCGCTCGATGACCTGCAGCATGGCAAGTGCCAGCCCGTCGACCGCGGCCAGGGCGAGGGCCAGCAGCGCGGTCCCGGCGTAGTATGCGCGCCGGCTCACGCCGATGGCCAGGGCGAACGGCAGCGACCTGAAGACGCTGATCGCCCCGATGACCAGGAAGAAGACGTAGATCGCGAACACCGCGCCCGATTGCGCCTGCGGGTGCTTGACCGGGCCGATCGCGTCGGTGACCGCGATCGTGATCAGGAAGTCGAAGGTCAGGACGATCCAGGGCACCACCGTGAAGGTGAGCCGGTCGACCAGGTGGTAGCGGGCCACCTTGACCCAGCTGTTGGTGTTCATGCGCTGATCCTTTCTCGCGCGACGTGCATGGCCCCGCCCGCGGCGCCGACCACGATCTGCTGGAGGGATTGCGGCCCGCCGCGCAGGTCGGCGGCGGCCGCCTCGAGAACGACCCGGCCCCGGTCGATCACGACCACCCGGTCCATCAGCCCGGCGGCCTCGTCGATCAGGTGGGTGGACAGCAGCACCGTCCTGGGGTGTTCGGCCAGGTCGGCCACCAGCCGCTGGTAGAACAGCTGGCGGGCCACGGCGTCCAGGCCCGCGTAGGGCTCGTCGAACAGGGTCACCTCGGCCCGGGCGGCCAGGCCGATCACGATGCCGACCGCGGACCGCATCCCGCGGGAAAGCTTCTTGATCCGCCGGCCGGGCGGCAGGGCGAAGTCGGCCACCATGGCCTCGGCCAGCTCCTGGCTCCAGTTCGGGTAGAACCACGAGGCCGCCCGCAGCACGTGCCGGACCCGCACGTCCGGGTAGGTCTGGTCCTCGCGGACGAAGACGATCCGGCGCAGCACCGTCTCGTCCCTGACCGGGCTGGCGCCAAGGACGGCGACGCTCCCGGCCGAGGCGAACTCGTGCCCGGCGAGGATGCGCAGGAGCGTGGTCTTGCCCGCGCCGTTGCGGCCGAGCAGTCCGGTGATCGATGCGCCCTGGACGTCGAACGTGACGTCGTCGAGGGCGAGTTGGCCGCGGTAGCGCCGGGTGAGCCCGGCCACCGAGATCGCTGGCATCATGGCTGGGTACCTCCGCAGATTTCTTCCCCGCCACGCCGGCGGGGTTGTTGCCTCTTAAATGTGATATCAATATGCTAGACAGGTAGTATCAGAGAAGTCAAGCGGAGGTGGTACGGATGAACGGACAGGATCCGGTCAGGACAGTGCGTCAGCAGCCCGTGGCGCGGTTCACCGAGACTGCCGGACGATCGGCGCGCGGCTTGCTGTTCCTTCTGATCGGCGTCGTGATGGTGGCGGTCGCGATCGCGCTGTTCTCCGTCCGCCCGGGCGGGGCGGCCATGGTGGCGCTCATAGTGATCGGTCTCGTGCTGGTCATTGCCGCCATACTCGCGTTCTCCGGGCTGACCCCGGTGGTGGCGGGGGAGGCCCGGGTCATCCAGTTGTTCGGCCGGTACCAGGGCACGGTCCGCGAACCCGGGTTGCAGTGGGTGAACCCATTCGCCAGGCGGATCAAGGTGTCGACCCGGATCCGCAACCTCGAGACGGCGCAGGCGAAGGTGAACGACGCGGACGGCAACCCGATCGAGATCGCCGCGGTGGTGGTCTGGCAGGTGCAGGACACGGCGCTTGCTCTGTACGCGGTGGATGAGTACGACAAGTTCGTGGCCATCCAGAGCGAGACCGCGGTCCGGCATATCGCCTCGTCTTTCCCGTACACCAGTTCCAAGGAGGGCGAGTTGTCGCTGCGCGAGAACGCCGAGGAGATCACCGCGCGGCTCTCGGCCGAGATCGCCGACCGGGTCCGGTCGGCCGGGGTGTCCGTCGTCGAGTCGCGGCTGACCCGCCTGTCCTACGCGCCGGAGATCGCCCAGGCCATGCTGCGCCAGCAGCAGGCCGCCGCGGTGGTCGGCGCCAGAAGCCGGATCGTCGAGGGCGCCGTCGGCATGGTCCGGCTGGCCCTGCAGCGGCTGGAAGAGGAGGGCGTGGTGGAACTCGATGAGGAACGCAAGGCCGCGATGGTCTCCAACTTGCTCGTTGTGCTGTGCAGCGAGCAGGCCACCCAGCAGGTCGTCAACACCGGCTCCCTGTACCAGTGACGGAGCGCAAGCAAATCCTGCTGCGGCTGGACCCTGCCGTCCACGACGCACTGGCCCGCTGGGCCTCCGACGAGCTGCGCAGTACCAACGCCCAGATCGAGTTCCTGCTCCGCCAGGCCCTGGCCGAGGCCGGGCGCCTGCCCGGCCGGGTCGGAGCCATGCGCCGGCCCGGCCGGCCCCCGCGCAAAAGGGACGCGCCGCCCGAATAGCGCTCCTGTCCCCGGCCGCGACCGGCCTGGCCACGTTCGGATACTGGGGCGCGCTGACCGCCGTGCGGATCTGTCTGGCCCTTGTGCCCCGGCCGGTCCCGCCCCGCGCGGTCGCGAGGTACGGTAGCGCCCTCGCCGTGGTAGCAGCGGCCGTGATCTGGTGGCAGCCGGGCCCGGCCGTCACCGTGCTGGCCTTCGCGGTTCTCGGCGGTGCCCTGGCCGGGGTCTTCCCTGCCCTGGTCACGCTCACCCCGGTCCGCATCGGCGAGCGGCGAGCCCAGCACGTCATCGCCTGGCAGGTGGGCGCCGCGGCCGCCGGCGGCGCCGGGATCTCCGCCCTCATCGGCCTGCTCATCGCCACGACCAGCCTGGCCGTTCTCGGCCCCGCGCTGACCACCCTCGCGATCCTGGTCGTCCTGGCCGAACTCCTCCTCGCCAGGCTCGCCCCCGTGGCCGGATGACACAGCCCGACGACACAGCCCGACGACACAGCCCGATGACACAGCCCGATGACACAGAGAGGACCACGGTAGTGGAGTTCATCTTGGTGCACGGCACCACTCAGTCCCCGGCAGGCTGGGACCGGCTCGCGCGCGCACTGGCCGCGCGCGGCCACCACGTGACCGCGGTCGACCTGCCCGCCGGCCGGCCTGAGTGGACGGTGGCCGACTACGCCGGTGAGACATCCGCCCAGGCCGGGGCGCCCGACGGACGCCGTGTCGTGGTCGGCCACTCCGGGGCCGGTGTTCTGCTGCCCGCCATCGCGGACGCCACGAAGGCGTCGGCGGCGGTGTGGTTGGCCGGTTACGTCCCCGATCTGGCCGGCGGGCAAAGTATGAGCGAGGAATTCACGACAAAGCGTGACGACATGTTCCAGCCCGACTGGATTGGCGTAGACCCGACCAGTGACCCGGAACTGGCAGTACGGTTTCTCTTCCACGACTGCGACGCGCCGACCCGGCAATGGGCGCTCGGCACCCTGCGGCTGTTCATCCCGGGCCCCGCCGTCTACCAGCACACACCGGGACCCTTGTCGCCCGCGATCACGCGCTCGTTCATCCTGCCCACCGGCGACCGGGCACTAAGGCCCGAGTGGATGCGCGCCGCCGCGCAACAACGCCTAGATACCCAGCCCATCGAGGTCGACGCGGGCCACTGCCCCCACGTCTCCCAGCCCGAGCAAGTCGCCGAAATCCTGGCCCAGACCTGAGTCGGCAAGGCCAGTCGCGTACTTGTGGGGCGGATGTGGAACGGCCCCCTTTTCCGGGCGCGTTCCGAGTGGGGCGCGTGGACCAGCCTGCTAGCGAAAAATCCGTCTCACCGGCATGACGCGCAAGGCGAGCGTGAGATTCGGGCCTGGCGGGTGCTCGTAACGATCCCCGAACGGTCCGCGAACGGTCCGCCCATACGGTGATCGTGTCTCGTTCCGGTGGCATTCGTGCTGAACTGCGCAATCGCGTAGGCCACGAAGCCGGGACGCAAGTGGGAGGGAAAAGGAGAAAACATGTCCATCCGTAGATGGCTGGCGCCGCTCGCCGTGCCAGCCGCAGCCCTGGCGCTGACCGCAGCGACCACGGCAGCAACGGCAGCGACCGCGACGTCCGCGATGGCGCAGGTAGCGGGGCCCGCCGCACCGGGCGGCACCGCGTCGGGCGGGACCGAGATCATCGTGGCCAACACGGCGTTCGGTCCGTCGCTCGCGGTCGGCTCGGGTCCGTTCAAGAACTACACGCTGTACTTCATCAGCTCCGACCACGGCACAAGTTACGGCTGCACCGTGGGCAAGACGAGCACCCCGCTCGGCCCGCTGGTCTGCACCGGCCCGTCGAACGACAAGAACGCCGAATGGCCCGCCATCACCACCAACGGCAAGCCGGTCGCCGGCCCCGGCGTCAGAGCGGCGCTGCTCGGCCGCGTCGACCGGAAGGGCGTCGGCTGGCAGGTCACCTACGCCGGGCACCCGCTGTATCTGTTCGACAACCAGCCGGCCGCGGTCACCGGCGAAGGCTGGAACGAGCCGGGCATACCGCCGTGGCATGGCATCTGGTGGCTGATATCCCCGGGCGGCCAGCCGGTGCCGTGGGCCGGGACCCTCACCACCACCAAGATCGGCGGCAAGACGGTGCTGGCCGAGCCGTTCATGACCGGGATCGGTTGGGTCAAGTGGCCGGTGTACACGTTCAGCGGAACGAGCACCGCGGCCAACCAGGCACTCGCCCGGGCCTGGCCGCCCGTCCTCACCAACGGGTCACCCGGTTACAGCGGCGTGCCGGCCTCAGGGATCGGCGAGACCGCCCTGCCCGGCGGCCTCAACCAGGTCACCTGGAACGGCCACCCGCTGTACCTGTTCAGCAACGAGCAGGCCGCGCCCACGTCGAACGGCGGCGCCGCCCCGGTTGGCAACGGCAACGGGGTCAAGGCGTTCGGCGGAACGTTCAGCCTGGTCGTCAACCCGTAACACACGCCGGCTCTCCCGCGCCGCCGTACGCCCCTGGCCCGGCGGCGCGGGCTCTTTTTTGTACCGAACGAGCCGTGGTTCCACCCCACCCCCACCGGTCAGTCACCCGTGGACGTACTGGCCAGGCGCGTCGGCGATGGCCGGATACCTGAGGCTGCCCATGGGCGGCGGCCCCACGAGATCGCCGGCCCGCTCACCCGACCACTCGGCCCAGTCCTGCCACCAGGAGCCGGCGTGCTTGCTGGCCGAGGTGCGCCATTTCTCCGGGTCGGCGTGGGTGTCGCTGGTCGCCTCGAACCAGGCCTTGGGCCCGGGCGGGTTGACGATGCCCGCGATGTGCCCGCCGCTCGACAGCACGTAGCGGACCTTGCCGCCCATCAAGCCGATGGTCTTGAACGACCCGTGCCAGGGCACGATGTGGTCGTTGACCGCGCCTACCACGTAGGTGTCGTTTTTCACCTCAGGCAGCCACAGCCGCTGGCCGGCCAGCTCCATCTCGCCCCGGGCCAGCTCGTTGCGCATGTACAGCGAGCGCAGGTAGAACGAGTGCATCGCGGCCGGCATGCGGGTGCTGTCGCCGTTCCAGGCCAGGATGTCGAAGGCGGGCGGATCCTGGCCCATCAGCCAGTTCGACACCACGTAGTTGAAGATGAGGTCGTTGGCCCGCAGGATGTCGAAGGTGCCCGCCATCTGGCTGCCCTCGAGCACCCCCCTCGCCGCCATCTGCCGCTCCAGCCAGGCCACGGTCTTCTCGTCGGTGAAGGTGCCGAGCACCCCGGGCTCGCTGTAGTCAAGCAGCGTGTTGAGCAGCGTGATCGAGCCGAGCCTGTGGTCGCCCTTCGCGGCCAGGTACGCCGCCAGCATGGCGGTAAGCGCGCCGCCCAGGCACAGCCCGACGATGTCGATCGTGGCCGAGCCGGTGATCTCGCCGATGACATCCAGTGCCTCGCGCGGGCCGTCGATGAGGTAGTCGTCCAGGGTGGTGCCGCTCATCGACGGGTCAGGATTGCGGTAAGAGATCGCGAAGGTGGTCCGCTCGTGCTGGACCGCCCACTCCAGGAAGCTGCGGCCCGGGGCCAGGTCCATGACGTAGTACTTGTTGATCCACGGCGGGCTGGCCAGCACCGGGACCGCGCGGACCTGTCCGGTCTGCGGCGCGTACTGGATCAGCTCCATCAGGTCGTTCCTGAACACGACCTTTCCCGGGGTGGCGGCCAGATTCTTGCCTACACCGAACGGCCGGGTGTCGACCTGGCGCGGCCTGCCGCCGTTGTTCACCAGGTCGTCGGCCATGTTCCTGGCCCCGGCCAGCACGCTGGCCCCGCCGGTCTCAAGCGCCCGCTTCACCGCGGCCGGGTTCGTGAGCAGGAAGTTCGTCGGCGCGAGCGCGTCAAGCAGGAACCCGGTGGCCAGCGCGGCCTTTCGGTTCTGGACCAACGCGGCGTCTTCGGCCTGGTCCCCAGACCCCGCCGCCAGCAGGTCGCTGGCCAACTGGGACGCGGCCAGGTAACCCTGCCGCAGCGCGAAGAACGCCGGGTTCTCGCTCCACGTCGGGTCCGCGAACCGCTTGTCGCCCTCGGGTACCGGGACCGGCGGCGGCACGTCAAGGCCGAACCACCTGGCCATGGCCACAGGACCAGCCATCGTGGCGCTGGTCCAGAACCGCAGGACCGCGGTCGTCGTGGCGCGCGGCCGTAGCGCCGCCCGCCCAAGCACCGAGACAGTGGCCTGGCCCAGGCTTGCGCTCATGTCATCCTCCCGACCAGACGGTACGTGGCTACGGCGCCGCCGTAAAGGGCCCCATCGCGCGGTAACGTTCCCGGAACGATCGCGGTCGGCTGCCGCGGCGCTGGCGCCTGGTCATGCGGGTTTACCTGGCCGTCAGCGCGCTGGTCGTGGCCGGCGCCGTGCACCATGCCCTGGAACCCGCGCACATCTCGGTGTGGCTGAGCGCGGACGCTGGCGGGCGCGCTAATTATGAGTGAGGCTGCCGTCCGAGGCCAGCTGGAGGAAGGCCGCCGCGCGGCCGAAGGTCTCCCCGATCGGCTGGCCCGCCAGCCAGGCCTGGTAATCCCGGTACCGCGTCATCTCCCACTCCTGCCCGCGCGCCGGGAGGGCGGCGAGCACGGGTTCGGGCATCGGGCGCCAGGTCCAGGCCGCGATCGGGCCCGTACCTGAGCCGCCAGGGCCGCCTTGCGGCTCGATGAAGTCGGAGTGGTCCAGGTGATATCCCATCCAGTTGCGCACGAACCGCAAGCCGCCGAACGTTCCCTCAATGGCCCGGCGCTCATCTTCGTCGCGGCCGGCCAGGACCGTGTCGTAGACGTCCTGGTGGTAGCGGATCATGGTGGCGTCGACCATGGTGACCCACCACACGGCCTCGCTGATCGCGGCGAAGCCGTGCCGCCGGTCCGCGGCCCTGGCCCGCCGAAGCCGGTCGACCGTGTCCTGCATCGCGGCGAAACTCCAGCCGAGCGCGCCCGCCTCGGCCGCGGGATCGCCGACGTACTGGCGGTTCCACGCAACCCGGCAGCGGGCCGAGCAGAACCGGGCATGCTCACGCCGCGGCGCGAATGAGGCGCCGCACTGTTCGCATTCGCGGGTATCCGTCATGGGCCCTCCCAGGGCCCATGTTACGCGTAACGGGGTCCCTATTGGGGCCGCAGCGCCATCCAGACCGCGTGCGCCTGGGCCGAGCCCGGGTTGCGCCAGGTATGTGGCTGGTCGCCGCGGAAATGCAGCGTGCTCCCGACCTCCACCCGGTACAGCTGCCCGGTCACGGTGAACTCGAGCAGGCCGTCGGTGACGTGGACTAGTTCTTCTCCCGGGTGCTGCATGGGCTTGCGCCCGCTGGTGGCGCCTGGCGCCACCGTGGCCCGCGCTCCGGCCAGCAGGAACCGGCCGTACGGACCGGAGATGCTGTTCAGGGCGATGCCCTTGTGCGAGGTGAACACCGGCCGGTTTTCGTCGAGCGGGGTGAGCACGGCCACGTCATCGCGGCCGACGTCTTCCTCCACGAAGTACGAGACCGGCCGGCCGAGCGCGCCGGCGATCTTGAGCAGCGTGGTGATGGTCGGCACCATGCCGCCCTGCTCGATCTTGTGGATGGCGGCCGCCGACACGTCGGAGCGTTCGCCCAGTTGCTGCAGGGACAGCCCCATTCGCTTGCGGAGGCTGAACACCTTCAGGCCGATGGAGCCGACGATGCGCTCCAGGTCCCCGGCCGCCCCGTCCGCGGGAGTCTTCGGCTGCACGTCCAGGCAGGGTGGTCCCTCGGTGCGCGGTACCCGGTTCACGCGGCGCCCGCCGGGGAGGCGGTGTCTGCCGGGGAGAAGGGGGATCGTATCTTGACGTTCAGCATGGCCCTAGCCAATATAGTGTACGAGTCATAGCGGATACTAAACGTCTCGTCCCTGTCGAGGGAAGAGGGTGCTGATGTCCCAGCGGATCGTGGTGATCGGCGGTGGCGCCGCGGGCATCGGCGCGGCCGGGGCCGCCAAGGCGGTGGACGCGGCCGCGGATATCCGCGTCTTTACCGAGTTCGAGGACGTCGGGTACAGCCCGTGCGGCATTCCCTATGTCCACGGCAAGGAGATTCCCGACTTCGAGCGGCTCTTTCTGGCGACAAAGGAAGCCTACGCGGGCCAGGGCATCGACATCCACTATGAGCGGAGGGTCACCGGGTTCGACACCGCGCGGAAGGTCGTGTCCGTGGCGGGCGAGGGCGAGGTCGGCTACGACAAGCTGATCGTGGCCACCGGCTTTGACTACGCCGATCCCGGGGTGCCCGGCACCGATCTCGGCGGCCTCTACTACGTGAAGAACATCCGGCGGGCCATCGAGTGGGACAAGGTGCTTAACGGTGTGCGCTCGGCGGTCGTGGTCGAGGCGTCCCCGCTTGGCCTGGAGATGGTCACCGCGCTGTGCCATCGCGGCATCCAGACGCACCTGATCGACCCGGGCGCGTGGGCCCTGTCGGTGGCCACCGACCCCGACATCGTCGCCCCGGTCCAGGAATCCTGGGTCAGCAACGGCGCGGAACTCCACTTTGACACGACGCTGAACGCCTTCCTCGGCGACGGCTCGGTCCGGGCCGTGGCCACGTCGGCCGGGGAGATCCCCGCTGACCTCGCGGTTGTCTGCACGAAGAAGCAGGCCAACACCGCCTTGGCCCGGGCGGCCGGGGTGCGGACCGGATCCGCGGACGGGCTGGTCGTGGACGAGCGGATGCATACCTCGGCCCAGGACGTATGGGCGGCCGGCGACTGCATCGAGGTGCCGCACAGCGTCACCGACATCCCGGTCCAGGGTCTTTCCGGCAGCCACGCCTACGCCCAGGGCAAGGTCGCGGGGACCAACGCGGCGGGCGGCCAGCGCCGCTACCAGCCGGTCAGCGTGCCGTGGG